>Ga0182024_10017303_pt1 | contig 13554 bp, 10 predicted proteins | sample P32metaG_FD_120480 | JGI IMG/M metagenome (GOLD analysis project Ga0182024, IMG submission 120480) | Permafrost microbial communities from Stordalen Mire, Sweden - P3-2 metaG (Illumina Assembly) | ecosystem: Environmental > Terrestrial > Soil > Wetlands > Permafrost | place: Sweden: Stordalen...
ATGGAGGGGAGGGTCCATGTTGAGCATCATCAGGCCCTGCTGGGCGATCTCGTCAGCGCCCATCTCGAAGGGCATGGTTCCCTGGGCGGCGGAACTGAAGCGCTCGTAGTCCCGGTTGACGGTGACGCAGTCCTCGTAGCGGGTGATGGCCCAGAACCCGGGCCCGCCGGGCTCGTCCTGCCAGTGGACGGGGTCGTGGCGCCGCAGATGGGCCAGCCAGGCGTGGGGCACGCCGGCCACATAGGACCGGGAATCCGAGAGATCGACCGGTGCGACATCTGCCAGGGTGCTCATGGATCGACGGCTCCTCTGATGAATCGGACACAGTGTCCGATATCACGGATGGTAAGTCCGGGAGGCTCTCCTGTCAACGTACGTTCGGTTGCGGGCCGGGGGCTACGCCGGCGGTGGGTCGACCGGCGCCGTCGGCACGACCGCGATGGACTTCGTCGGGTCATCGGGGTCGAGGATCACCCGCAGGCGCGTGTCGGCGTCCGGAGGCTCGCCCGGCACTTCGGCCACGATGGCGATCTCGTGGGCCGGGGGAGCGAAGACGGCCTGCAGGCCCCGGGCGATCCCGGTGCCGATGCCACCGATGGCGGATTCCTTCCGCCAGCGGTCGAAGCCTTCCGCGGATTCTTCTGGGTCCGTGTCCTCGCTGCGACGCGGAGAGATGGTGTTCTCAGCTGGCTCGAGTTCTCCTTCGGCCCCCATGGACATCATCCTCGCAGGGATCAGACTGCGGCGTAGCTCGCTGTGACAAACGCCGCATCGAGGGCAAAAGATTCCGGGTACGACGAGCGATCAGACGCTCTGGAAGTACCGCGTCGTGTTCTCGCTGAGGGAATTGACGAGCGTGTCGAAGGCCTCGTCAAAGGTCGCTTCATCGTCCGCGGCACTCATCGTGAGAAAGATGGAGCGCAAGCCAGAGTCGGCTCCCTCGAAGTCGGCGGCCGAGCGAACAATCGCGACAACTTCGGCGCGACGCTCCTCGAACGTCCGCTGGTCCTGCTCGCCGTACATCTCAGACAGTCTCATGATCGGGCGGAGCCCCTCGGTCAGCCGTCGTTCCTCATGGAGCGCCGGGGCCATCTCCTCACGTTGTAGATCGGACCAATCCCCGGCCGGGTGAGCTGAAAGCCCTTATCAGAGCGGCAATTGTCGATTCGTTGTGCCAGGAAGCCTGTACCGAGTCTGAATTGACGAATGTTCTGCAGCATGTGAGACCGCGAAAGAAGTCGCTTGTCCGCCCCTCTTGCCTCCGGCCTACGCCGTCGAACCAATCACGACGGGATCGGGTTCTGGCGGCGATTCTCCGTCAGCCGGCGTTCGGATGACGGACCACAGAGGTCGGGCGGCGAGTGCAACCCCGCTCACCACCAGGATGATCTGCCAGATCCACTGGGAAAGCTGATGATTCAGGGGATCATTTGAAAGCGGCCACACGATGAGGGATGTGACGACCACCGCCGCCCACATGAAGACCTTCCACCCGATGTTGTGGTTGAGGACGTGGCGAATGATCAGCACCAACGCGACGACCATGACGACGAATGGGATCCAGTGCCTCGCATCTTCATCCCACGAATGACGCCACACGAAAAGGGTTGGTTCGCTGTACACAAGGCTGACCATGATCAGCCAGGCGACGACCGTTTCTCGGATATGACCCTGGACCACGTCGACCACGACGAGGATCACAGCGAGCGCCATGAAGTAATAGGAGAAGAGGTTGTCTTCAAAGACAAGTCGGAAGATGAGCGAGACTGCAATGAGGGGAAGCAGGGCCGAAGGCTGGAGCACGGCCGGGCCCAGCCGGCGTTGTACGACCCAGGCAAGCGCCAGACAGAACAGAAGAGGTGCCACACGCGATGTCTGCACCAAAACCGTGCTCGGGAGGTGGATCTTCCACAGGACCGTGCTGCCGATGTTCACGGCATTTCCCGAACCCAAGAACACGGTGTGAGCGGACGCCCCAGAGGTCACCGCGAGGAGCGGGAGGTCGATGATGGCAACCGACGCCACAGCCGCGATTGCAAAACGCAACTTTCCGGCCACCGGAGCCACCACGAACAGTGGTATGGCGACGAGGACGGCGAATGGTTGCGCGAGGGCGGCAAGCGCAATCAGAACGCCGACTCCAATCCACCGGGAGCGGAGCGCGCAAGCAATTGCCGCCAGCGAGAACCCCATTGCGACGAGATCCTGCGGATGGGCGTACATCTCGACGCACATCCAAACTGGTGGGAGGCAGGCCACAACGACGAGGGCAGTCGGTTCCCATCCGGTTCGGCCCCGCCCACTTGCCCGCAAGACCGAGATCAAACCTGCCATCAGAACAACCCAACTCACGCAGGCACTCCACAGCGTCGGGAACACGGCCCCGCTCTTCTCGGACCAGCGGATCATGGAGTCGATTCCATTGCCACAGTTGTGACCAAGTGCGGACCTAGTCGGGAACGGTGCACTGTGACCGATGCGGGTAACGAACCCCACCGCTCCGTTGATGAGCGGAAAGACGGGCGAGGCGTACGCCGGGATGCTGGCGGGGTGCGGCGGGTACATGCAGGCGAATTGGCCGTGCGCGACCGCCCACGTCGGATAGATGATCTCGAACGCATCGCCCACGGCAGGACCACCTGGCACCGCGACGCAGGCCATGAAAACACCAGTCGCCACGACCCACCCCAAGACGCACCACCGGCCGGCAAGTGGTCGCGTGAACCACGATTGTTCAGCCATCAGGTTATCGATTTCAGGAGCCGGGAGAGATTTCGCCATGCCTCGTTGGGGTAGCCGCCTCGCGGGTGTCCGCTGACCGAACTTTCCGAGTGAGATTAGTCCAGAGAAGTGTCATGAACGGGGGATCATTGACGCGCCCGCTACGAATTCATGGAGCGTCTGGTCCAACCCAAGAAGCGTCATGCCCAGTAGCGTGCCTGCGATGAACCGTTCCACGGGCTCCTAGGTTTCCAAGAACATGCTTGGCTTGGTCATTGGGTTCTGCGGCCTCCTGGGAATTGCCGTTGGATCATTTTTGAACGTGGTTATCTACCGGGTACCGAGAAACGAGTCAATCGTCAGGCCTCGGTCTGCTTGCCCAGCATGCGGGACCCCGATTCGAGAGAAGGACAACGTTCCGGTGTTCTCTTGGCTCGTGCTTCGTGGTCACTGCCGCGACTGCCACGCTCCGATTTCGATGCGATACCCCCTCGTGGAATTTGGATGTGGCGTCCTTTTCGCCAGCATCGCTGCCCGATTCGGCTTCCGCTGGGACCTTCCAGCCTTTCTTGCCCTGGGCGCTGGTCTTCTAGCCCTCTCATGCATAGATGTCGAGCTCATGCTCTTGCCGAAGAAAATCGTCTATCCACTGACGATCGTGGTGGCCGCCCTTTTGCTTGTGGCGGCGGCAGCCACGGGGCAGTGGCATCACTACGTGGTCGGTGTCCTCAGCGCTGTGGTTTGGTTCGCCGTGTTCTATCTCATGAATCTTGTCAGTCCGCGGCTATTGGGGTTCGGGGACGTACGCCTTGCCCTGGTCCTCGGCCTTTCACTGGGATGGCTCGGTGTCGGATACGTCTTGTTGGGCTTCTTTGGCGCCAATCTGATCGGCGCGGTTATCGGCGTGACGCTCATCGTGACGAAACACGTGGACCGCCAGAGCAGGATTCCTTACGGCGTCTTCTTGGCGTTGGGGTGGGGGGTGGCCGTTCTCGCGGGTCCGGAGCTTCTCCGGCCTTTCACCAACCACTCCATCTGAGGTCGATCGCGTTCGGAAAGAGAGAGTCGCCTAGCGGACTATTTCCATCCTCAAGCCCTGTTCATCCCATTCAGGGTCCACCGGGATTCGGATCCCTGCCTTGGCGAAGATTCTGCGCGCGGTCCACAGGATCGCCGCAACATCGAGTAGATGGGACTGCGTCGCTCCCGGAACTTCGCTGTCGATGATCCGCAGGACGCCTGGTACTTTCGCCTCGAGGAGGGCTCGCCGTTCTGCCCGGCCCTTCTCCGAGTGCTTTGCCCACCGCATCGGCGCCCCGTCATTGAGCTCGAAGAAGCTCAGGTCTGTGTTGACCTCGTAAATTGTGCGCTGGCGGAACGGAGCCATTTCGGTCGCCACTTCTTGATAGCGAGGGAGCAGAGTGCGGCTGATCGCGTCCAGATTGTCGGGAAGCAGGTCGATGCCGGCTCGAGAGTCGACGCGCGTCGGTGCGTTCTTCACTGCCGAGGCCCGCCGGCCAAGGAGGATACGGGCCTCTCGGTCACACGAACGGCCACCAACCATGGCCCTGTCCAAACCCCCCACAGGGGCATTCAGCGCGATGGAAGAGTAGCCGGGTCGCATATCGACGACGTCCATGAAGGTTTCCGTCCGGATGGGGTCCTCGGGAGCGAAGATGGTGCCCTGTTGCTTGGCCGCCGCGACCAACCAGCCTCCGCGGCATGGCGTGACGCCCGCGACGAGCGAATAGGGCAGATTGGGCCCCCGACGTAGGGGAGATTCCGCTGTCACGCAGTCGAGAGCATGGCACCACGATGGCTGAGCATGCGCTCGAGCTCCTTCGGATGTGCCGAGATAGCCATGGCGTCATCGTAGGTCACGACGTCAGACTGAATCAGGCCGACCAGGCTGGCCTCCAGTGTGCACATACCCTCCTGCTGGTTCGTCGTGATGACGTTGAGCAGCTGGTTGGTCTTTCCCTCCCGGATGAGGTTTCGTACCGGGTTGTTCGCCACCAAGATCTCGAAAGCGGCGACCATGCCGCCGCCGATCCGCGGCACCAGCCTCTGCGCGATCACGGCTCCGAGCGAGGCCGCAAGTTGCACGCGAATCTGCTCCTGCCGGAAGGCCGGGAAGACGTCGATGATCCGGTCGATCGCCTGGGCGGCGTCGTTCGTGTGCAACGTGGAGAAGACCAGGTGGCCGGTCTCGGCCAGCGTCAGTGCCAGCTGAATGGACTCCAGGTCGCGCATTTCGCCGACCAGCAGGACGTCCGGGTCTTCGCGGAGTGCGGAGCGCAGCGCCCGTTCGAAGGACGGACTGTCGAGTCCGATCTCGCGCTGGTTGACGGCCGAGAGGTTGTGCTCGTGCACGTATTCGACGGGATCCTCAATGGTGAGGATGTGCAGCGCCCGTGTCTCGTTGATGCGGGCGATGATGGAAGCGAGGGTGGTCGACTTACCAGATCCGGTCGGTCCCGTGAGCAACACGAGGCCGCGGGGGAGTCGAGCGAGCCACTCGGCGATGGGCGGGAGGCCCAGTTCAGTAAAGCTCGGGATGTGGGAAGGGATCATCCGGAGGGCCAGGGCTATCTGGCCTTTCTGGTAGAAGGCGCTACCACGAAGCCGAGCCTTGTCCTGCCAAGTGAGGGAGAAGTCAACGTCCTGATGTTCCTTGAGGATGGCCTCTTGGTCGGGGGACAGCATGTCGTGGACGAGCTCGGCAATTTCGGCTCCCGTGAGCACAGGCCCGCTCTCGAGTGGGCGCAGGCCTCCGTCAATTCGGACCCTGGGCTTCGAGCCACTTACGAGGAGCAGGTCCGAACCCTGTTGGTCCCAAAGCACTTGCAGCCAGGGGTCGATTCGATCGTTGTAGGTCACGGTGCCACTTCCATTTCGTTCGACGTTGGTCACCGAGGCGAAAACCAAAGCGCCCGGCCACTAAGGGCCGGGCGCTTTGGATCGCTTCTATGTTGTTAGTACGAGCCCGTCCCGCAGCCCGTCTGGTCGTTGAAGTCGCCGGATGTTCCACCGATGACCGCAATCGAGACCGCGCTGTTCGCGGTGTCGAGACTGATCGTGTAGCCGTTGGTGTTCCCCGGCAGGGTGTGCAGGTAGTTCGGTGTCAGCACCGAGAGAGCGGTCGGGTAGCCACCTGTCGCAGCCTGGTACGCGTCTGCCGCGACCTCGACTGACTTCGCATCTGAGGTGCAGGCAGCTTCCTTGCTCTGACCGCTAACGCCGGTGAGCGAGAAGACCACAATGGCGGCAAGAATGCCGAGCACCACAATCACGATGAGCAGTTCGATCAAGGTAAACCCGCTCTCGCTGGCCTCGCCTGACTTCCTGCGCTCCATAATTTCGCCATATCGCTTAAACACACATACCGCCTTTCTTCGTCGGGCTCGCCGGCCCGTCTCTTTACATTGGAAAGAAGAGCCCGACTGGACCCCCTAATTCGCCAAGATGCCATTTCCTGGCAGGTCGCCATGGTAACCCGGCAATCGGCGTTTTTGAAGCTGATTGGTACTATTTACCCTGGTGAATTGAGCTTTTGTTGATCACCTGTGTAGCCACGCCCCGGAACGGGCGCATTCTAATTATCGGTGTCGCTTAACCGATCTTTAGACATTGTTGTGCGGAACTTTCGCCTATGTGGAGGAGTCGAAAGTCGACCCGCAACCCGTCTGAAATTCGCAGGCAGGCTCAGAACTAGGTGGTCACCACCTCGTCGACGACACCGGCCGATGCAGCGTCATCGGCTCATCGATGAATGGCAGTGAACCCTTGAACCGGCCCAGCTCATGGGGGTCTAGACGTTGACTTGCTTGTAGATCCCGTACATTGCTGAGACCAGGGCGATAGCCACAAACCCGACGATGACGCCCATGAAGATGATGATTGCCGGCTCGAACAGGCTGGTGAAGTGCTTGACTTTGATCTCGAGCTCGCGGTGGTAGAAGGCGGCCGCGGTCGCGAGTTGCTTGTCCAGCGTCCCTGTTTCCTCGCCGACCCGGAACATCTGGCGGGCTGCCCCCGGGAAGAGTCCGGTTTCTGCCAGTGGGACAGCGAGCCCCTGACCCTCCATCATCTGTTCGCGGATGTGGTTGATCCCCTTGTTGTAAACCGCATTGTTCGATGCCTCGGCGGTGACCGCCATTGCGCGGGGCAAATCGACTCCGGCAGTAACCAGCGATGCCAGTACGCGGCAGACGCGTTCGACAATGGCCGCCTGAAGAAGGCTGCCCGCGACAGGAAGCTTTAGTAAAACCGAGTCGAGCCAAGCCCGGCCCTGCCGCGAACGCCGCAATGCCACGAACGAGACCACGGCGGTGAGGATCACTGCTGCAATGGCCCACCACCACGAACTGATGAAGCCCGAGATGCTGAGCAGCATCCGAGTCGGGAGTGGCAGTTTCGCGTTCAAGGACGAAAAGAAAGTCTTGAATTTGGGCAGTACGAAGGTAGCGAGGACGACAACCGTGCCGACCGCCATGACGGCGACAATAGCGGGGTAGATCAGGGCAGATGTAACGGCTGAACGAGCCTCAATGTCTGTTTCGAGATACGTGGCAAGTTCGAGTAGCACTTTGTCGAGCGTTCCGGTGAGTTCAGCCGATTCCAGAACCGCGACGTAGTAACGCGGGAACGCTTCGGGGTGTCCGGCGGCGGCCGAGGCGAAGGTGTCGCCCGCTTGGAGCTCGTTGACCATCTCGAGGAGCACGCGCTTCAGGAGCTTGTCGGTCGTCTCCTCAGAGATCACCTCCAGAGCTTCCATGATCGGGATTCCAGCTTCAACGAACACGCTGAGCTGGCGCGAAAAGTGCATTACTTCCTTGCGCGAGACCGTCTTCTTGGTGACCTCGAACTTGAGAATGCTTTTGCGCTCTTTTACGTCAATCGGCTGCAGGCCGCGCTGAATGAGCATGAGATGCGCCGCACTGGCCGTGGCAGCCCTCTCAGTCCCGCTGACCTTGTGGCCGCTCCCATCGAGCGCGCTATAGCGGAAGCTCTCTAAGGTAGTCATGGCTATCTCCTCACTCTCATAACGCGTAGATGCTTCGAATTACTTCGGACACCGTCGTGATGTCCTGGGCGACCAGATCGATTCCCTCGGTTCGCAACGACCGCATTCCCTGCCGTTCTGCGAGTCGGCGCAACTCGTCCTGGGTGGCCCAACCGACGACGAGCCGCTTGATCTCGGGCGTGATGCGCAACAGTTCGTAGACGCCGATCCGCTCCTGATAACCGGTTCCGCTGCAGAAGTTGCACCCCTGGCCGCGGGCGAATTCCCGCTTCTCGGGACCGCCGCTCTCTTCGTAGAAGGCACGTTCGGCATCGGTTGGTGTGTAGGAAGCCTTGCAGGCGGGGCAGATGCGTCGAACGAGGCGTTGGCCGACGATCCCGATGACGGAGGATGCGACGAGGAATGACTCGATCCCCATGTCGAGAAACCGATGAAGGGCCGAGACGGAATCCGTCGCGTGCAGTGACGAGAGAACGAGGTGCCCGGTCAGGGCGGACTGAACTGCGATCCGAGCGGTTTCGACGTCTCGGATCTCGCCGACGAGGATGACGTCAGGGTCCTGACGCAGAATCGAACGAAGTCCCGTCGCGAACGTGAGTCCCGCCTGCTCGTTCGTCTGGATCTGGTTGATGCTGGGAAAGACGTACTCGACCGGGTCCTCGATCGTCATGACGTTGCGGGACTCGTCGGCGATCTCCGTGAGCGTCGCGTAGAGCGTGGTCGTTTTGCCACTCCCGGTCGGGCCGGCGCAGAGCACCATCCCGAAGGGGGCTCGGACGAAGGCGGAATAAGTGTCGGCTGCATCTTTGGGCATGCCGAGCTCGCTCAGTCGGAGAACGGAACGCGTCCGGTCGAGTATCCGCATGACGCACTTCTCGCCCCAGATTGTGGCCACAGTGGCGACGCGCACGTCGACTTCTTTGCCATCGATCTCCGTGCGCAACTGGCCGTCTTGTGGTCGGCGACGCTCGACGATGTTCATCCCGGCCATGATCTTGATGCGGCTGATCAGTCCGACGCCCATGGACGAGGGGAGCGTCAACACCTCTTTCAGGGCTCCGTCGATCCTGTAACGGACCCTGATCCTCAGTTCGGACGGTTCGATGTGCACGTCCGAGGCTCGGTCCCGCATGGCCTGGGTCAGGATGCGGCCGACAACCTGCACCACCGGGGCATCGTCGGCCACGACGTCAGGCGTGACCGACGACGTGTCGACCGTCCGTCTGCGGGTGGTCTCGACCGCCTCAAACGCCTGGACGAGATGGTCGAGCCCGCCAATAGCCCGGTAGTTGTTCTCAATGGCGCGGCGAATCTCGGAGAGAGGCGCAAGCATGGGGCGAATGACCCTCCCGCTTGTCTCGCTGAGCAGTGACACGAGCTCAGGCGACGGCTGATCGGCCATCGCCACGTAGAGGCCGACGTCGTCGAGAGCCATCGGGATAACAAAATGCTCACGTGCCATGGAATCGGGGATGAGGTCCAACGCTCCTTGTTCAGGAGATGTCTGTCGGAGGTCCGCGACATCCATCCCGTAGAGCTCAGCGCGTGCCGAAATCAGGTGGTGCTCATCGATGACGTCCATGCTGACAAGGACGTCGCCGAAGTCGGCCCCTGCCGGGGGATCGGACGCCAACGCCTGCTCGATCTGTGGTTCGGTTGCTAGGTTCCGTTCTAGGAGCACCCTCTGGAGCCGAAGGCTCGAGCGCTGGTTGCGTTTTGGCGCGAGCGCTTCTCCGGTTAGTCCGTTCGACGAGGGTGCAGTAGCCTCCTCGGGGGAGACGCGATCCCTTCGTTCCCGCCGCTTACTGGTCATCATGGCGTCGCCCGGAGTTCGCGGTGAACGTCGGAGTGGGGTGCCTCTACGGACCACCCGCGTCGTCGAGTTGTCGCGGTCAAGCAACCACCCTCTACAGGGTTGGAGATAGAGATACCTCTCTTCGCCAAGTGCATTCTGAACCCCCGGGCGGACCGCCTCCGCCCACTGACATTTTGCACACATGTGACCGAAGCTGGCGTACCGACGACGACCGACGCCACCCCGTTGGGATATCGGTACATTCCCGACGATCTTGAAGGGTCTGAGCGGTATCCCATGCAACAACGGGCTGACAACGGCTCCACCGCGGTCACGGCGTCACTACAAGCGACACATTCGAGTTTCGGATTCCCCCAAGTCATCCGGCTCCGGGTCATTAGGAGTGCGTGAAGATATCGGAGGACTCGTTATACGGCTGGGATGCGTAGCTGGTATACGGAGAGGGGAGCGTGATGACAGGGAAGTAGTTCCCGGCTTGCATGCCGCTCGGCACGCTAAAAGTGAGCGCGGACTGGCTGGTCACCGATGCCGAGGCATTGACACCGGATCCCGATTGGGCTCCGTTGCTGTCTTGAAAAAGGGTGACGGTGGAGCCGGAGAGGAAGTTTTCTCCCGTGACGGTTACCTGGGCGTTGGTCGTTCCCTTCGACGGGCTCAGGCTGATGATGATCGGCACCTGGACGGCGTAGCTGAAGAGGTAGGAGGTGCTTGTGCTCGTACCACCCAACGTATCCACCTGGACGTAGTAGGTCCCTGGCGCATTGACCGGCGGCGCAACGGCGGTCAGCGAGCCGCCTGAGGCGACGTTGACGTTGGTCGCCTCGACCTTCGAACCTCCCGCCTGCGGCCAGAGCCAGACCTGGGCTGCGAAGTTGGATGCGTTGTAGAACCCGCTTCCGGTGAGAGCGATCGTGCCGCCACCCGTGACCGAGCCGCCAGGAACACCGTTGGTCACGTCGGAACCCGAGATGCCGGTCACGGTGGGGGCGGTGTTGTTGCCCTGGTTGGTGACCTGGAGGTCGAGCAATGTCCCCAGTGGCGACAGATAGGGGCTCGTGCCTCCCGGTGTTGTCACGGTCACGAAGTAGTCGGTTCCCGACGTCACCGCCGGAGCCGTCAAGCTCAGGGTGCAGCTCTGTCCGGCGCAACCTCCCCATGTGACCTGTGAGGCTGGGATGGTCACGATTACGCCGGCGGGGCTGTTGGCGGTCGAAGGAGTATTGGCAGGATTACCGCTGGCCCCAGTCTCCTGTACGAAGTTGACGCTCGAAGCTCCCTGGATGAATCCGCTGCCCGTGATCGTCACGGTTTGCGATATTCCGGTACTGGCATTGGTTCCATTGATGGTTGCAGTCGTGGGCGAGATGGAGCTCACCGAGGGCACGGTTGGATTCCATAGCCAGCTGTTCTGGGTCTGGCTCTGACCGCAGAACCCGGTGAGGTTGCACTGGACCGGACTGCTGGTAGGCACACCCAAGCCAGGTTCGTAGTCATCGAAGCTGATGATTGCTTGAAGCGTTGGCTCGGCGGCGCACTGGGTGTTGGTCAAGGTGCTGGGACATGCCGAGTACGTAATGGTCCGGGTGTCGGCCGAGAACGGCTGCCATACCATGGAGCACCACACGTCCATCTGCTGATTGTCAAACGATTGTGGCTGTTGCGCGCTACCACCGGCGCCATACCAGCAGGCCTGGGGCGGACTCGCGTTCAGCAATTGCGAGGTGAAGGTCAACCGCGTGTTCTGGATCGCCAGGTTCACCGCGCTCGTCGCGGCTGATTCCACTGACCGGTCGTTGGCGAAGCTCGAAGTGACGTTAAGGCTGTTGCCCACCAAAGTCAGGAGCCCGCCCACGATCAAGCTGACGGCGACCAAGAAGACGAGCGCCAGAATGAGGACCGAGCCCGATTCGTCTTGATTGTGATCTGGACCTGTTGACTGTCGCGAAGCTTGCGGGATGGATCGTGAGAACCCCCGCATGGGCTTCTCGCCACACCTCACCGTCTGTTGGCGGCGCATTTTACGACACCCCTATCTCAAGGGCGATGGTTCCCCAGTCGTTTCCGCTCCAGCCAGAAGTGCTTGTTGACTCGTTCTGAACCGCAGGAACGGTCACGTACACACCGAACGAACCGTTTGCCGTGCCATTCTGGAAAGCCATGCCGACGCCGGTGGCGGGGGCCCAGGTGAGCGCGCTGCTGCCCTCGTTCTCGTCGCTCGCAACGATTTCGACGGACGCATCACCCGCGGTCGCTCCGGCGGCGAGATTGGCCGTCGCAGTGTTCGATTGATTCGAAGCGATACTCGTTGCGGCGGCCACGATCGGTGTGGTCGTGTTGTTCCCACTGAGGTGGAGGACGTCAATGGCCGTGTACTGGGGAGTACCACTGAAGTTGAACGTGACGGTCTGGCTGCTTGACGATGTCGCGTTGAACGTCCAGGCCCACTCCGTACAGCGGTTGGCGTTGCAGTTCGGCGAGCTGTTGCCGCCAAAGTTGTTCGTGGAACCTCCGACGAGCGTTGCAGCCTCCCCTCCCGAGACGGTGGGTGCCGGCGTCGTGATATTTCCCGACGAAGTCGCCTCAAAAGCGGTGATGACGTAGGTGTTGGTATTGACCGTCGTGAATGCACCCGTAGTACCCGTGGTGCTAGTCGTCCCGGTCTTGCTGGCGACAGAGTTTGCGGTCACACCGAGGACCGTGAACGAGGTTGTTGCTGCTGTGACAGACGAATGGGTCGCGTCCGACGCGGTAATCGTGTAGCTGCCGGATGTGTTGATCTGCAGGCCGCTGAAAGTGGCGACGCCGCTATTGGCCGTAACCGGCGTACCGCCCGCGGAGAAGCTCCCAGAAGAGAGGGCGAGCTGGATGCTGTCGTTCGAACCTGTCGTTCCGGTCGTGATGGTGTTGCCGTACTGGTCCTCGATGGTGACCGTCATGGAGAAGGGGGTTGCCGAGGTGACGGTTGCAGGTGGCGCAGTCGTCACAACCAGCTTGTTTTCTCCAGCGGGATTCACCGTGACCGCGAGGCCGGCACCGTTGCTGAAGGTGCCGTCGGTGACGGTGATGCTGTCAACCCCGGCGTTGTAGAGCGTCATGACACCGTTGCTCGATCCCGACACCGTGGCCACGCCATTGGTGAAGGTGATGGGCACGGCGGTCCCGAAGTTGACCGCCGTGCCCGTGGCGTTGGTGACGGTCGGGGAGTGGGTCCCGATGGCGCTTGCCCCACCAAAGGTGAGGGTGTGCGAACCCGTGTAGCCCGTGGCGGTGTTGCCATAGCTGTCGATGGCGGTCACCGTGAGGTTGTCAGTTGCCCCTGCCGTCGGGGTGGTGGTGGCCGCGCCGAGCGACAGGCCGGCAGTATTGGCTAAGCCCACCGTCACGGCGAGCCCGGTCCCGTTGTTGATGGTGCCGTCGGTGACCACGATCGAGGCCGGGCCCACCTTGTAGAGCGTCATGGCGCCGTTGCTCGTTCCCGACACCGTGGCCACGCCGTTGGTGAAGGTGATGGCGGTCGAAGAGGCGAAGTTGACTGCCGTGCCCGAGGAGTTGGTCACGGTCGGGTTGGTGCTGTTGGGGCTGGCGTTGGCTCCGCTGAAGGTGAGGTTGTGCGACGCCGTGTAGCCCGTGGCGGTGTTGCCATAGGCGTCGAGGGCGGTGATGGTGAGGTTGTCAGTTGCCCCAGCCGTCGGCGTGGTGGTTGCTGCGCTGAGCGACAGGCTGTTGGCCGCCGCCGCCACCATGGTGAAGCCGTTCGTCGTCGTTCCCGTGACGGCCGAGCTGTTGACCGTCGCCCCGGCCAGGGTGACAGTCGGCGCACCCGTCTTGGTGTCGGAGTAGTAGAAGTTGCCCGAGCTCGAGGCGCCGTTGGCGATGGTGACCGCCGTGCCCGTGGTGGCGTTCTGGGTCGGGGTGAAGAACGGTGTGTGGCCCGAGGTGCCCGCCGAGCTGGTCGTCAGGCCGAGGGTGACCGCGCCCCCGGTGTTGGTGA
>Ga0182024_10017304_pt1 | contig 13553 bp, 2 predicted proteins | sample P32metaG_FD_120480 | JGI IMG/M metagenome (GOLD analysis project Ga0182024, IMG submission 120480) | Permafrost microbial communities from Stordalen Mire, Sweden - P3-2 metaG (Illumina Assembly) | ecosystem: Environmental > Terrestrial > Soil > Wetlands > Permafrost | place: Sweden: Stordalen...
CGCGCTGGTGGCCGGCGGGGTGAGCCTGGATACCCACGTCCAGATCGACACCACGGCGCCGACAGGGGGTACACCCGCATTAACGCCGGCGTCGGATTCGGGCGGTTCGGATACCGACAATATCACAGACGTCACCAGCCCGACCTTCACGGTCGTGCTCAATGGAACGGTAGCGGTCGGTGATACGGTCCAACTGCTTCTCGGCGGTTCGCCGCTGGCGCATCCGCTGGTGCGCACCGTTACGTCGGCGGACATTACCGCGGGCAGTGTCAGCCTGACGGTGACGGCGGGCGATCTCGGGAGCGACGGCAGTAAATCGATCAGGGCGCAGTTCACCGATGCGGCGGGCAACACCTCGACCACCTCGGCCGACCTGATCACGCTCGACACCACCGCGCCGACCGTTCTGATCAGTACTGCAGGGTCAACCACCAATCTCGCAACGCAGACGATTTCCGGGACCGTGGCTGCAGGCGAGGCAGCGATCGGAACCACGGTGACGCTGTCTGATACCTTCAACGGCGTCACGACGCAAATTGGGACCGCGACCGTTGTCGGCGGCAGCTGGTCGACCAGCGTGATGCTGTCGGGTTACGGCACCCACAGCATCGTGGCCGATGATACCGACGCCGCCGGCAACATAGGTGCCAGCTCGCCCGTAACCTTCGCGCTAGCGCTGGACACTGTTCCAAGCGGGGGAACTCTCTCACTTGGGGGTGCCCCCTCCGTAACGGTGGATTTCCAGGGCGCGGGCGGCAACCTCGTGCTCGTTACCCCCGGCATCACAGGAACGATCAGTGCGGTGTCTACAGCGGCTGGGCCGGTGTCTATCGGGGGAGCCGGCGCTGTAACTACAAGCAGCGGTGATGCGATTGATCTCACGGCATCGGGAGGCACGCAAAGTAATCCCGCGGATCTAGTTATGAGCCCAACCGGCAGCATAACCGGTGCTGCGACCGGGATCGATGTCGTTCAAAATGGATTTGGCGATATTGTTGTCGCAACTTCCGGGCCCGTGCTTGGCCAAGCGGGTCGCGGCATTTTTGCGGAAGAAAGTGCCAGCGGGGTTGGTAGCGTCGTTGTCGACGGTTCCGGAAATGTAACTGGCCTTGGCGCCGCCTACAGCGGAATCGTTGCCGAAATCCTCAACGTGGCGGACACTGGCCTTAGCGCCGGCGATCCACCCAACGTTACGGTCGACCAAACTGGAAATATCACCGGTGGTTACGATGGTATTCATGCCCTTACGGAGGGCAACGGAAATGTGACGGTGTTGACCGGTCCGAACGCCCTGATCAGCGGCGGCCAGAATGTTGGGATCGAGGCAGCGTCAAGCGGTACGGGAAGCATTCTTGTAACGACGGCGACGAATGACACGATCGCATCCCCAAGCTCCGGGATCAACGCATATAACCAGGCAAACTCGATCACGCTTGCATCAGCGAGTACAATTATCGTCAACGCCTACGGCACCATCGACTCAGGCGCTCTTCTTACCGGACAAGGTAACCAGCCGGCGGGAGTCCTGGCAGGTTACGAAGGAGGTACGACGGATACCAAAAATCCGAATGTATTTGGATCGGTTACGGTCAACGATTATGCCAACATCATGGCCACGGCTGGCGATGGAATCCGGGGCTACAATTACGGTGTTGGTAACATAACCATCACCGATGAAGCGAATACGACGATCATCGCTCCGGGCGAGTATGGCATCCGGGAAACCAATTATGGTTCGGGCAACGAATCCATCACTACCTCATCCGGTGATTCGATTGCGTCTGGGGCGAGTGGCATTTCCGCAGCCAATGACGCGACCGCCATCGCCAGTTCAGCGGGCAGTTCGATCAGCGTGGTCGCGTATGGCGCCATCAATTCCGGAACGAACCTGAATTCGTCGGGATCGCAGCCGCAAGCCATCAGCGCCGGCTACTACGGTTCGAATGGAACTCCCAACAACGCCATCAACGGCACGGTCTCGGTCGATAATTTTGCTAATATCACTGCTGCGGCCGGTAAGGGCATCAACGCCTACAACTATGGCAACGGCCCGGTCAACTTAACAGATGAGTCGGGAACGACGGTTTCGGGGGCTCAGTACGGCATCGGCGCGTATTCGCTGAGCTACGGGCCAACGACGGCGAACACCAATGGTGTGACCCCGACCACCAGCGCAACGCTGAGTTTCGCTTCAACCCCATCGTGGGTCGTCGCTGGCATGGCTGTGGTTGATGTCACGACCGACGAGGCCATCGGCACAGTGCTCTCGACTACGGGCACCACGGTCACGTTGACCGCGCACGCGGCCAACAGGGTCGGCAATGGCGACATGCTGTCGTTCCCTGAGACCGCAACCACCAATGGCGCGACCTCGACCACGAGCCCGACGCTGAGTTTCGCCTCGACCCCGTCGTGGATCGTCGCCGGCCTGGCTGTGGTTGATGTCACCACCGGCAAGACCATCGGCACGGTGTCCTCGACCACCAGCACGACGGTCACGCTGACCACGAATGCGGCCAACGCGGTTGGCAGCGGCGATACGCTTTCGTTCCCGGAGACGGCGACGACCAATGCCGCCACCCCGACCACGAGCCCGACGCTGAGCTTCGCCTCGACCCCGTCGTGGATCGTGGCCGGAATGACCGTCTATGATACCACGACCGGCGAGGCCATCGGCGCAGTGTCCTCGACCACCAGTGCGACGGTAACGCTGTCAGCCAATGCTTCTAAAGCAGTTGGTGCCGGCGACACGCTGTCGTTCGGCACTGTGGACGTCAACGTTTTGAGCGGTGCGACGATCACGGCCGGATCGCTATATGGTCTCTATGGCATTCAAGCGGGCACCTATAACGCGTCGAACATCTCTGTTACGACCTCGACCGGCGACATCGTCAATTCGGGTGGCCTCGGCATCAATGCCTACAGTTTCGCAACAAGCGCTCCGACTTCGAGCGTGATTGCGGTCACCGCCAACGGAACCATCAACTCCAGCTTCGACTTAAATCCCGGCGGCGGACAGCCGGGAGGGATAGTGGCCGGTTACAATAATGGCGGAGCGAATATCGTCAGCAGCGCAATAGCCGGCAGCGTCATCATCGACAGCTTTGCAACCATCAACGCGGCAGCCGGCGATGGAGACGAGATCTATAATTTTGGCGTCGGCAATGTAAGCTTGACCCTGGAGTCGACATCCGCGATCACCGCGCCATTCCAGGCAGTGTCCGCGTTTGCCCAAGGCGGCGGCAACGTCTCGATCGTCAATATGGGGACCATAACCTCTGCAACCGGTACCGGCCTTGCAACTGGATCGGGGAGCGGTCTTGCGACCGTCGGCAACGGCGTCATTTCCGTTACGAATTCGGGTACCATCGATTCCCTCGGCGCGTCCAACGGCGCCGGGGCCATTACCGCGGTCGTTCAGTTCAATAACTATAGCACGCAGGGCGCGACCTTCACCAACACGGGACTTGTTGTTGCAAGCCTCTACGCCGCCGGTAGCACTCAGAACATGGCTGTTTCGACCTACTATGGTGGGAACGCTGCCAATAATGGCACGGTTACCGTCATTAATTCCGGTATCATTTCGGGCAACGTGAGCTTGAACTCGGCGCCGACCTCGACGTCAACGTTCCAGAACCAGTCGGCTGGAATCTGGAATATCCGCGGGCAAAATTTCTTCAACGGCGTGGGTACGATCATCAATTCTGGCATTATCAACATCGCGGGCAGGAGCAGTCTGAACACCGGGGGAACGCTCGCGATCGCCAATTCCGGCACGATCAATATAGCTGCCATCGGCGCCGCCCATATTAGCGGCGCCGTTTCCGGCGCCGGCACAATCAATATCGGCGATGCAGCCAGCCTGGAGCTTGCGAGTACAGTGGCCTCCGGACAAACGGTGTCCTTCGGCGGCACCACGGGCGCGCTGACCCTGGACAACCCGTCGGGCTTCAGCGGCTTGATCGCAGGGCTCGCCACCGGCGACATCATCACCCTGCAGGGGACCACGATATCCGGTACCGGTGTCAGCGGTTCCACTTTGACGGTCACACAGAGCAGCGGCCCGTCGCTGACCTATTCGGTGTCGGGGACGCTGAGCCAGGACACGTTCAGCGTGCTCTCGGGCAACATCATTGTGCTGGTGCCGACAACCGGGACCGTGTTGACCGGCACGCTGGCGAGCCAGTCGCCCGCAGCGGCCCAGTTCTATCAGCTGACCGGCGCCAACATTTCCTCCAGCACGTCCACGGGTCTCAACATCACCGCGAACGACAGTGCTCCGGCCGACACGATCTTCACCGAGATCAATCAGTCTTCATCAATATCGGTGACGGGTGCCTTGACGGGCATGAACGTGACGACGGCCGGCGCCAACATCGCGGTCATTAATGCCGGCAACATTTCATCGACCGGAGGCATCGGTCTGCTGACAAATTCCGGGGCTGGAACGACCACGATCGTCGATTACGGCAATGTCAGTGGCACCGTCGGAATCGAGGCGGTCGCAGGGGGAACGGTCTATACCAGCGCCGCGACCCCGATTACGAGCAATTCTCTCAGTTTCGCTTCCACCCCAACCTGGATCGTGGCTGGCTTGGCGGTCTATGATGAGACAACCGGCAACAGTATCGGTACGGTTCTGTCGGCTACCGGCACAACGGTCACGCTGACCGCCAACGCGGCCAATGCAGTTGGAAGCGGCGATACTCTCTCTTTAGGTGCTCCGACCGCGATCACCAACGCCGCGACCCCGACTTCGAGCAATGCGCTGAGCTTCGCTTCGACGCCGTCCTGGATCGTGCCCGGTACGTCTGTCTATGATGCGACGACCGGCAAGAGCATTGGGGCGGTTTCTTCGACCACGGGTACCACGGTCACGCTGGCAGCAAACGCGGCCAATGCGGTTGGCAGCGGCGACACTCTGCTATTTGCAGGCCCACTGTCGATCGCCATTGGCCAAGCCGCCATCATCAGCGGCGGTCCCACCTCGACCACCAGCGCTCCGACCGTGACCACGAGCAACACGCTGAGTTTCGGCTCAACCTTGTCGTGGGTCGCTGCTGGCATGACGGTCTATGATGCCACGATAGGTAAGACCATCGGCACGGTACTATCGACCACGGGTACCACGGTGACGCTGACGGCAAACGCTGCCAATGCGGTCGGCAACGGCGATTTGCTGTCATTTTTAACCTCATCCTCGACCGGGATTTTCGAGTCCACGAGTTCGGGTAGCGCCAGCGTGACGACAGGTGGGGGCGTAAACATCGACTCTGGCGGTTCCGGCATCAGCGTCGTGAACGTGGGCAAGTTGGTCCCGCCCAGTTCGCTGACCGTCGAGGCGGCAGGTACGATCACGTCAGGACTGGTGAGCGGCAGCAACCCCGCGGCGATCAACGTCGGATATCGCGGTGGAAACAATTCGCCGTCCAGTATTCCAAACCCTCCGCTGTCGGGGATTTTCGGTAATGTCACGGTCGACAGTGCGGCCACGATCACGGCCAATTCCGGTACAGGCATCAATGCATTCACATACGGGACCGGCAATATCACGGTGTCCAGTTCCGGCGCGATCACGGCGACCGCGGCGGGCAACACGAACGGTACAGTTAATCCCGTAACAGGCCTGTACAATCCCACAACGGCTCAATATGGCATTAATGCCCAAAATTTCGGTGGCGGCAACATCACCGTGGCTGACGCTCAGAACGCGACGATCACGTCGGGAAGCAACGGCATTTTTGCAGTAAACGGTGCGGTCGGCTCGGGGGCCACGCCTCTGGGAACACAGGGCACGCCGGTTACTGTCTCCGTCGTTGCGCTCGGTGCGATTACATCCGGCACCAACCTGCAGGACGGAGGAAATGCTCCCGCCGGAATCGTTGTCGGCTTCGACCCGAACAACATCTCGGGGTATAATAGCTTCGTCTATGGCGATGTCCTGGTGGAGGCCCTCGGCAGCAGCATCGACGCACAAGCGGGCAATGGCATCCGAGCCTTTAACCATGGGCAAGGAAACGTCGCGATCCTCCTGAACAACGAGACGATCACGGCCCAGAATACGCCGACCGGGGCGTCCGGAAATCTGTCGCCTTACGGCGTCGGGGCGTATGCCTATGGCCCCGGTGATATAACAGTCACCATATCGGGCAGCGATTCGATCACCTCCGGCAGTTCGGGCATCGACGCCGACAACCAGGCAACAGCGATTGCGACGACCTCCAATGCAGTTGTCGCTGTCAATGCAGCCGGCGCAATCAGTATTGGCAACATCCAGTCCGGCAGCGGGTCGTCGCCTAGCGCCATCTCCGCCGGATTTTTTAACGGCGGTGCGTCGTCGCTCAATATCAACGGTACCGTAATCGTAAACAGCTCAGCCGCCATTACGGTGGCGGGGGGGCGAGGCATCGTTGCCTACAGCTATGGAAATGGCGATGTGACTGCCAATGACAGCGGCAACGTGACCGTCAATGGCGACAACGTCACCGCTAGTTCCACGTCAACGACGACCCATCAGGTCTCAGAATATGGCATCCAGGCATCCGCCGACAGCGGAGGATCCGGAAACGTAGCCATCAACATCTATTCCGGCGCTATCAGTGCATCGTCGACGATAACTGCGATCACCAACGGCGCGACCTCGACCTCGAGCGCCACGCTCGACTTTGCATCGACGCCATCGTCGATCGTGAGCGGCATGACAGTCTATGATACCACGAGCGGTAAGACCATCGGCACGGTATCCTCGACCACCGGCACCACGATTACGTTGACAGCCAACGCGGCCAATCCGGTCGCGAGCAGCGATGCGCTGTCGTTTCTCGATACGGAGACCGCGAGTGCCGCGACCCCGACCTCAAGCCCGACGCTGAACTTCGCCGTGACCCCGGCGTGGGTCGAGCCTGGCATGGCGGTCTTTGACATAACGACTGGCCAAACCGTCGGTACGGTAGCTTCAACCACGGGCACCACGGTCACGCTGACAGCGAACGCGAATAATGCGGTTGCCAGCGGCGACACGCTGTCGCTCACGCTCCAGGTTTATGGTGTGAATGCGTCCAGCTACGATCCCGGCAACATCTCGGTGATCACCAATTCGGGCTCCAGCATCACCTCGAGCGGTTCCGGTATCAACGCGGTGAACCAGGAGTCGCTGGTCGCGACATTGACGGCGACCACCGCCACCGCAACCCCGACGTCGAGCTCGACGCTCAACTTTGCCTCGACCCCGGCCTGGGTCGTGGCAGGCATGCCGGTCTATGATGAGACCACCGGCAAGATCGTCGGCACGGTGGCCTCGGCCACGGGTACCACGGTGGCACTGACGGCTAACGCGGCCAATGCGGTCGGTCTTGGCGACACGCTGTCGTTCCCCTCGACCACGACCACCACCAGCGGCGCGACCGCGACGTCGAGCCCGACGCTTACCCTTGCTTCGGCGGCCCCCTGGATTGTGGGCGGCATGCCGGTCTACGATGTCACGACCGGCAAAAGTATCGGTACGGTGTCTTCGACCACCGGCACGACCGTCACGCTGACAACCAACGCGGCCGATGCGGTCGCCAGCGGTGACACGCTGTCATTCGCCCCGGTTGTGACCACCAACGCCGCGACTACGACCTCGAGCCCGACGCTTTCGTTCGCCTCGACCCCGTCATGGATCGTGGCCGGCATGACCGTCTATGATGCCACCAAAGGTCAGATTGTCGGTACGGTGTCCGCCACCACCGGCACCGCGGTTACACTGACAGGAGACGCCACCTACGCGGTCGGCAGTGGTGACGCGCTGTCGTTCTCCGATACTGCGACCACCAGCACCGCGACCTCGACGTCGAGCCCGACGCTCAATTTCGCGCTAACTCCGTCGTGGGTCGTGGCCGGGATGACCGCCTATGATGTCACGACGGGCAGGGGCATCGGCACCGTATCGGCGACCTCGGGTACCACGGTCACGCTGGCGTCGAATGCGGCCAGCGCGGTGGCCAGCGGCGATACGCTGGCGTTTGCAGAAAGTTCGATCGTCGTCACGTCCTACTCGACGATCAGCTCCGGTACAGTCCTCACCGGCACGGACACGCCTCCGGCAGGGATCTCTGCCAGCTATCTTGGCGGCAGTTTCATCCCCACCACCTTCCCGCTGACTGGGCTCGACGGTGACGTGACGGTGAACAATTTCGGCAACATCACGGCTGCCGCCGGCGACGGCATTCGCGCAAACAGCTATGGCATCGGCGATGTCACGGTCAACGAAGGCGCCGGGACCATCACGGCGCTTGGAGGCTCGAGCCCGACCAATGGCTTCGGCGACGGTATCAATGCATCCAATCGGGGACCGGGCGACATCCTGGTCACGGCCGCGGCCGGCGTGGTGATCGATTCCGGCAGCTCAGGCATCTCGGCGCTGAACTACGCTCCGTCCACGGGCAGCAGCTTGACGGTTCCGTCGACCAGCCAAGTGACGGTGGTCGCCCACGGTACGATTACATCAGGCACGATTCCAACTCTGAGCGGCGATCCGGCGGCCGGAATCCTGGCGGGTTACGAGCCGGGCGTCACGAGCACCAACCCGGTCGAAGCGGTGAACGGCAACGTCGCGGGCAATGTCCTGATCGACGACTATGCCACTATCTCGGCCGCGGCGGGCACCGATGGTATCCGCGGCATCAACTACGGGACCGGGTCAGTCACCATCATCACGGAGATCGGAGCCGAGATTACTGGCGGACGTTACGGGATCGGTGCTTTCAGCTACGACGGCGGCAACGTCAGCCTCACCAATAACGGATCCGTTGAATCCGGATCCGGAATTGCTGTCGATGCGACGACGACTGGAACAGGGACAGTCACCATCGACAATTCGGGATATCTCGGCGGTAACGTGGATGCCTACAATGCAGCTTTCACCAACGAGCAGCAGGGTGACTGGTCGGTGAATGGCGCGAGTGTGTTTACGGGGGCCAGTATCCTCAACAACATCGGAACTATCGAAAGCAACGGCACTTCATCGCTAACAGGCCTGGCAAGCATTACGAACACCGGTACGTTCGATGTCGATTCAGGCAGCCTAAATGTCGCGGGACCGGTTACGGGAGGCGGTGCGGCTGTGATCTATGGCGCGACCTTGGAGTTCGGTGCGGCTTCCGATGCGCATGTTCAGTTCGACACGGGACCTGCCACGTCAGGAACACTGGTCCTCGATCATGTTGCGCAATTTTCGGGCTCCGTGACCGGCTTCACCTATGGGGACACGATCGATCTCGTTGGCATTTCTCCGGCCAATGTCAGCGTGTCCAGTGCCGGTTCGCTTCATGTGAATTATGGTAGCGGGTCCTTTGCATTGCTTGGCAATTACGACCCGACGGGCTTCTCCATCGTCTCAGACAACAATAATGGTACGGACGTTGTCTGGAACCACCAATCGCCCGTCATTTTGACGAACCAGTTTAGCATCGTTGAAAATTCCAATGGAACAACGACCATTATGGGTCTGCAAGTCACTGATTCTGATCCGGTGGCCGCGACTGAGACTTTCGATGTCACTGCGACCACGGGCGCGTCCGCGTCCGGCAGCAGTGTAACGCCATCGGTAAGCTCCGGCTCCCTTTCGGCCATCGACAGCAGTCTTGCTTCGGGCGTAACCTATAACCCGGGCAGCACGCCTCCCGCGACCGATAAGGTGACGCTGACAGTTGCAGACAGTTTTGGGGCGACCAATGCGGTCAATTTTGTCTTCAACCAGGCGGGAAGCGGACCGAACATCACGTTACAGGGGACGTCCGGCAACGACGTCATTTTTGCAACCCATAGTTCGGATACACTAACGGGCAGCGGTGGACAGGATCAGTTTGTCTTCGCACCAAGTTCGAACTCAAACGTACTGCATACAATTACCGATTTCGTCGATGGAATTGACAAAATCGACCTTCGCCAATTCGGCAATATTTCGTCGATGTCCCTTCCAGCGGAAACCCAAATCGGTAACGACACGCTGATTACGCTGGACAGCAACGACACGCTGCTTCTGAAGAATGTGGTTGCATCGAATTTGCACGCTGCTGATTTTATCGTGCATGCCTAACGCTATTGCTCGAGCCGAAGGCGATGAGCCAAAGAGTTGCCTGAACCGCGAGGGCCAAACGAATGAGTGATCAGATTGCAGAGGGTTTCTCAGCATCGACAAATGATCAACGCCACGGCGAATTTCGGAATTCGGGCCAAAACAGCGATCGACCCTCGAGGGCGCCCATTGCCGTAGGGGCCCGCTTTAGGATGAGCGCACTCGGTGCGGCGCGTAGTCCGCGCCTTGCCAAAAAGGAGGGTATCATTGTCGGCTGCAGCCGCCTTAATTGCAGCATTCGGGTCCTGTTCAATGGCTCCAAATCGCCAATGTCGCTGCACCGAGACTACGTGGAGCAACTCATCTCGGAGCCGGAGTAAAATATTATTACCGTAAGTGGGTGACGCGGTTGCTCGCAAGAAGACGGCTATATAGCCGGCCAAGTTGACCGCGAGGTCGCTCCAGCGGCCGCAGGATAAGCAGCCCCACCATCGCGGAGACCTGGTCCAAGCGGTCAAACCAGAAAGCCGGCTTGATGAAGGACCGGGTTGATCGCCTGGCTTAAGGCACAAAATCACGCACCCGACCGGCCCGCCTGGGCCGCCGCCGCTGCGATAGCGACGTTTCCGCCGCGCCGGCCCAGGCTGCCTCAGAGGCTGCCGAGTGACATTTTAACTTTGCAATGAAAATCTGGCGACGACCGGGCCATCCGCCGTGCGGCTCGCCCGACTCCGTCGCATAGAGCGTTTCCGCGGTGAGATCGTCAAACAGGGAAAAGGGGGATCGGCACGATCTCTATCCACGATTACACGGTGGCGTTGTTGCGTTGTTGCGGCGCTGCTGCTGTTGCTACGTATGTCGGCGGCCGAACTAACTGTGACACCTTCTGCAACTGCGGAGATGGGGAAATCTGTTAAGAAATTGACGGTATTCTGTGTGCCTGTCGCTATAGGTCACAGAAGACGCAAGTGATGTAACCCCGACGGCTCGCTCGCGTTCGACCAATCGACGAGAGTTTCAGTATGGGCCAAACTGGCCCCAGAACACCTATTATTGATGGGTGATAGCTACTTATTTTCCGTGCCCGAAACTTCGGCAAACATAGAAGCAATGTCGTTTCTGCAGGAACTAGAAACCGCCGTGTCGCAGGGATCGGTTGAGAGCCGCCAGCGGGCGTTGTCGTATGCCACCGATCTATTGATCGCTGGCCGATATACCGACGACGAGATCTGGATGTTCGGAGAGGTAATAGGGTTGCTGGAGCGGGATATTGCCGCGGCGGCTCGGGCTCAACTCGCAAAACGACTGGCTCGAGTCGATAATGCGCCCACCACTATCATCAATAAACTAGCCTTCGATGATTCGATCGACGTTGCGGGTCCCGTACTTCGCTACTCCGAGCGACTCGACGTTCGAGCCTTGGTTGCTAACGCCAGGTCGAAAAGCCAGCCACATCTCCTCGCAATTTCGCAGCGAAAGGCGATCAGCGAGGACGTAACCGATGTGCTCGTGGCTCGAGGGAATAGAGAGGTTGTGCGTTCTGTCGCAGCGAATGATGGTGCACGTTTTTCGGATTATGGCACCTTGACCATGATCAAACGCTCCGAGAATGATTCGATTCTCTTCGAACAACTCGGCCGCCGTAAGGACATCCCCAGGCATCTCTTCCAGCAGTTGATCGCAAAGGCATCGAACAACGCTAAAAAGAAGCTCGAGAGTGAGCGCCCCGATGCTGTAAGCCAGGTCCAGACTCTGGTGGCGGATGTCACGGGTGCGCTGCATTCGAAATTCGGGCCCGCGTCGAAAGGCTATTTCGATGCAAAACGGGCGATGGCAAAAGAGAAACATTATGGAAATCTGAACGAGAACAAGATTTTTGAATACGCTCAGGCCCACAAGCTCGAGCAAGTCACTGCCGGACTGTCATTGTTGTGCTCGCTGCCCGTCGATGTAGTTGAACGGGCACTGCTCGAAAAGAGCAGAGAAGAGGTGATGATTTTAGCCAAAGCTCTCGACTTCTCCTGGGAGACTATGATGTCGCTGCTCTTTCTGGGCGCGCCGAACTACCGGATCTCTTCACAAGACCTGGATAGTAAAAAAGAGGAATTTGCGGGTCTTAACGTGGAGACGTGCCAAAGCGTTCTGAGGCTATACCAATCACGCAAGCTTGCAGCCGCAGCTGATTCCGACGAGCGTCGCCTGCCGCAACTGCATGCTCAGTGAGAGGCCTCAAGGCCGCAAGCTCATTCCCCAGCTGTTTTTTATCGTCTGCGCTCGGCGCAAGCGCGTTGATTGAGTAGTGGACGCCGTGTCCGCTGGCTTGCGAAATACGTTGGTCCCGCATTGTAGGCAGTAATCAAGGGTATAGTGGTCTCGTTATTGTCAATAAATTGGCTATCGAAGATCATGTTCGATATGGCTTTCAGTATCACTGCACGCACACAGGTCCGTGTCGCAGCGCGGGAGCCCAAATTAGGACACTCGTAAAATTTGCGTGGTACAAAGTCTCCTGTGAATCTGGGGAAAGAATATGGTGGAAGACAACAGACAGGCCCCAAGACGCCGCGTCTTTAAGGATGGGGTCATTCAGTCAAAGGGTTTCGGCACGGCGTGCACGGTCCGCAATCTTTCGGACACTGGCGCCCTTTTGAATGCCGAAACGGAAGAAACTCCTGATCATTTAACGCTTGTGATAGTTTCTGAAAAGCTGGTCAGAAAATGCAGGGTCATTTGGCGCGATGGTTCCAAAATGGGCGTTACGTTCCTCTAAAAATGCAAAGGATTTGTCTGAAGCCGAAGGGCGAATTCAGACAGTAGTGACTGGATCAGAAAGAGGCGGTCAGCAATCTTCGCGATAATGGGCGGAAGCCGAAATCGCGTCGATCAATCCGTGAGAATTGCGTTGACACCTCAGCCGATGTTTCAGTCTCAGTATTTGATATGATCGATTTGTTGAAGGGCAATATGATCGCTCGCGCTTCCGTCGATATGATTGATGGTGATCAAGGCATGGTCACCTTGAGCAAGCGTGATATTGTGATCGGAGTGTGCTGATCCATCAGCAACTAAGCCTGTCCAACTTTGGACTACGTGGCCATCCGAAGCGAATTCCGTAAGATTGAAATTCGCGGTCTGCCCGATATTGTGAAGATCGACGGCGTCGGTCCAGTTGGGATTGCCTGTGATCGTAATATTTCCGGTGTGCGAAGCGATGAAAAATGTGTCGTTGTTGTCGGCCACCGCTAGATTGAGATGCTCGCTGATGGCCTGGCCGTGGGCGTCGGTTGCCGAGACCGTGATCGGGTTGTTACCTAAGTCGCTGTCGGTCGGGGTACCCGAGATGACGCCGGTATGGGCATCGATGCTGAGGCCAGTCGGCAGCGCGGCGGAGAAGGTCAGGGCATCGCCGGCGGCGGGAGCGGCGAAGTGGCTGGAGACGTTGAGCGAGAAGGCCTGGCCTTCATAGGCGCTCTGGTCGGAGATGGCAGTGGCGGTC
>Ga0182024_10017305_pt1 | contig 13553 bp, 15 predicted proteins | sample P32metaG_FD_120480 | JGI IMG/M metagenome (GOLD analysis project Ga0182024, IMG submission 120480) | Permafrost microbial communities from Stordalen Mire, Sweden - P3-2 metaG (Illumina Assembly) | ecosystem: Environmental > Terrestrial > Soil > Wetlands > Permafrost | place: Sweden: Stordalen...
GCAGGGCGATCGGCTGGTCGAAATCGGCTGCATCGAGCTCGTCAACCGCTTTCCGACCGGCAAGACGTTTCATTGCTATTTCAATCCGGAACGGGACATGCCGGAGCAGGCCTTCAATGTGCACGGCCTGACCAGCGATTTCCTCAAGGACAAGCCGCTGTTCGCTGACAAAGCGGAAGAGATCAGCGCCTTTCTCGGCGATGCGCCGCTGGTGGCGCACAACGCCATGTTTGATCTGGGCTTTCTCAATGCCGAGATGGACCGTGCCGGACAAGCCCTGGTCAACCGCGAGCGCATGGTCGACACGCTACTCATCGCGCGCCGCAAGCATCCCGGCGGCGCCAACCGGCTCGATGATTTGTGCCAGCGCTACGCGATCGACAATTCGCGGCGCACCAAGCATGGCGCGCTGCTCGACGCCGAACTGCTGGCCGAGATCTATATCGAGCTGATAGACGCCCGCCAGGCCCAGCTTGTTTTAGCGCATGCCAGCGCGCCTACCGTGGCAGCAGGCGCGATCATCGTCGTGCGCGAGCGGCCAGCACCGCTGCCGATTCGCCTCACCGAGGATGAGCGCGCCGCGCACCGGCGCTTTATCGCCAGCCTCGGCGAGACGGCGATCTGGCGCGACTACGTCAGCTTGGGTTGAGCGGCTGAGACGGCGGCGATGCTTGCGTCGCCGCCATGCGCTGGCGGTAGAGATCGACAAAGTCGATCGGATTGAGCAGCAGCGGCTGGAAGCCGCCATTGCGCACCGCCGTTGAGACAATCTCGCGGGCAAACGGAAACAGCAGGCGCGGGCATTCGATCATGACGAATGGCTGCAGGCTGTCGGCCGGCACGTTCATGACGCGAAACACGCCGGCGAACACCAGCTCGAAGCCATACAGCAGCATGCCTTGCGATTCGGCTTTGCCCTCCAAGCGCAGCGTCACCTCGAAGTCGGTCTCGGTCATCGGCGCCGCATCGACATTGATCTGAATGTTGATGGCCGGCTGCTGACCGCTCGGCGCCAGCGACCGCGGGGCATGGGGGTTTTCGAACGAAAAGTCCTTCATGTACTGCGCAAGGACGCCGATCTGGGGCATTGCCATTTGCGGCTGGGGGCCGCCATTGGTCATCGACATGCTGGTCTCCAGCAGGCGCGCGGGTGTGGCGGGCTTGGCTAACACAGGGGCGGCAGGTGAACAATGGCAGGCGCCGGCCGGCGGCCCGGCCGCGTCGGTCCCGGTGCCGCCACCAAAGCGGGGCACTCTGCGGGCCCAAAATGCCGATGTTTCCGATGTTGGCGTGGCGGCGGCAATCGTTTAAGCTTTTGCCGCGGGTGATGCCGCTGTCGTGGTGCGCGGCCTCTGGATGGTTCCCCGCGCGTGCCTACATAACAGTGGGAGACCGGCTTCCCACCCGCGGATCTTGGCTTCGAGCCGCCGTCGGAACGTGATGCCCCGCCGTCCGCGATGCCGAGAGAATGTCAAACGTGTTCGATATCTATACCATCATCTTTCTGGCGCTCGCGGTGGTCATTTTCATGCGGCTTCGCAGCGTTCTGGGCCAGCGTACCGGCCGTGAACGGCCGCCGTACGATCCCTACGCGGCGCGCGATGCGGTGCGCAGCCCCGTGGTCGACAAGAAAGTGGTAACGCTGCCGACGCAGCCGGTCGAAGCGCCGCCGCGGCAGGCCGAGGCGGCTCAACCGTCGTCCGAACGCTGGAAGGGCATCGCCGAGACCGGTTCGGCGGTTGCCGCCGGGCTTGATGCCATCGCGGCGACCGATCCAAGTTTTGATGCCAAGCACTTCATCGCCGGCGCCCGCGCCGCGTACGAGATGATCGTGACGACGTTCGCCGAGGGCGATCGGCGCCAGCTTCGCACCTTGCTGTCCCGCGAGGTGTTTGACGGTTTCGATGCCGCGATAACCGAACGCGAAGGCAAGGGCGAGACTGCGGAGACTCGCTTCGTTTCGATCGACGGCTCGACCATCACCGCTGCGGAACTGCGCAATCGCACGGCGCAGATCACCGTCCGCTTCCTCTCCAAGCTGGTTTCCTCGACGCGCGACCGAAACGGAACCGTCATTGACGGCAGCGCCGATAAGGTCACCGACGTTACCGACGTGTGGACTTTTGCGCGCGACGTTTCCTCGCGTGATCCCAACTGGAAAGTGGTTGCCACCGAAGCCGGACAGTGACGCCGATGACGGCTCGGTGTCGGATGGTCTGTCTGCTGATTCTGCTGATCGCCGCCCCCGGCACATGGACCGCAGCTCGCAGCGCGGAAACCGCGCTGCTTAAATCCCCCGATACGCAATACGAGCCCGTCGAATGGGCCGACCTCGACGGCTGGGCCGCCGACGACCATGCCGCGGCCTTTGCCACTTTCCTGTCGAGCTGCCGCGCGCTCGTCGTCAAACAGCGCGACGTAACGCCGGTCGTGGAGGCGCTCAAAGCGATCTGCGACCGCGCCGCCGCGGCCATTCCGCTCGACGACGACGGCGCGCGCAATTTCTTCGAAGACAATTTCCGGCCGCTCCGCATCAACAAGCTCGGCGATACCGGCGGGTTTCTCACCGGCTACTATGAGCCCATCATCCAGGGCTCGCGCGTGCCAACCGGCGAGTTTACCGCGCCGCTCTATCGCCGGCCGCCCAATCTCACCATCGCCGGGCGGCGCAAGCTCGGCGACGCCTTTCCCTCGAAGGGCGTCAAAGTCGGCCGTCGGGTCGGCCGTCGTAAGATCGTGCCTTACTACACGCGGGGCGAGATCGAGGATGGCGCGCTCGACGGCTGGCATCTGGAAATCTGCTGGCTGCGCGATCCGGTCGACGTGCTGTTCGCGCAGATCCAAGGCTCGGCCCGCATCAGGCTGGAAGACGGAACGATCCTTCGGGTGAATTACGATTCGCATAACGGCTGGCCCTATACGCCGGTCGGCCGCGTGCTGATCGACAACAAGTTCATGACCAAGGATCAGGTGTCGATGCAGAGCATCCGCGATTGGATGGAGGCCAATCCGGATCTGGCCAAGCAAGTCCGCCGGCAAAACAAATCCTACGTCTTCTTTCGCATTACCGATCTGGCGACCGAGGACGAGGCGATCGGCGCCGAAGGCGTTCCGCTGGTGCCCGGTCGGTCGATTGCGGTCGACCACGCCCTGCACGTTTACGGCATGCCGTTCTTCATCGCGGCCGACTTGCCGATCGCCAACGAGAAGGCGGCGACGAGGTTCCGCCGCACGGTGTTCGCCCAAGATACCGGGTCGGCGATCGTCGGACCGGCCCGCGCCGACATTTATTTCGGCGCCGGCGACGAGGCCGCGCGGATCGCCGGACGCATCAAAAATCCCGGCGAATTCGATATGCTCATCCCGAAGGCACTCGACCCTGTCGAAGCGGATCGCGACACGCCGCTGCCGCCGGAGCGGCCGAGCGCGTTCGGCTTCAATTTCGACGCCCCCATGGACGATCCGACCGCGGAAGACGTGCCAATGCCGGAACCGAAGCCGACGGCGGCGATGGACGCGAAGCCGGCCACCGCGCTGGCGCCGAAGCGGGCGCGGCGGCCGAAACCATGAGCCGCCGCCGGTCATTGAGCGACGACGAACAGGCACTCTGGCGCGATTTCGTTCGTTCGATCGCACCATTGCAAACGTCGCGAAAGACTCCTCGGCCGGCAGCCCAGTCGTCGGTTTCCCCGCCGGCGGCAAAACCATCCGGCCAGGTCCTGGCGCCGAAGGCTAAGCCGACAGCCGCGCCGCCTGCCGCACCACAGCCCAGGCGGGCGCCGCCGCTTGCGCAGCTCGGCCGGCGCTCAAAGCAGCGCATCGCGCGCGGCCGTGAAGCCATCGACGCGCGCCTCGATCTGCACGGCATGACGCAAAGCCAGGCCCATGCGGCGCTGCTTCGATTCCTGCATCGCGCCCGCGCCGAGGGCGCAAGGACCGTGCTTGTGGTCACCGGCAAAGGCTCGGGCAAAGCATCGGACGTCGGCCCGCGATATGCGTCGGCGGAGCGCGGCGTGCTCAGGCGGCAGGTGCCGTTGTGGCTGGCTTTGCCGGAATTCCGCCCGCTTATCGTCGCTTTCGACGACGCCCATGTCGGCCATGGCGGGCAAGGGGCGCTTTACGTGCGGCTGCGGCGCGAAAAGTAGTGCCGACTTGTTAACCCTGACGAACAGATTCCCGGACGTGGTGCAAGAAATGGTCAATTTCGTCTGCGACAACGGCAGAGGCGATCGTAAGCGCCGACAGTTGGAGTACCATAAATCATGTCTGAGAGCGTCAATACGCAGCCGAAGCCGAAAGCAACGACGCGTGACGGCTCAACCGATCGACGCGTGCTGGCTGAAGTCGAGAAGTGGATGGCGATGATCCGCGAGATCAGCCGCGAACAGGTGAAGAACTAGTCGATCTTGATGTTCGCGGCCGTGATCACCGCGTTCCACTTGTCGGTGTCCTGTCGCAGAAACTTCCGCAGCTCCTCGGGCGAAGAGCTCTCCACCGCATAGGCATTTTGCGCGAGCTTTTGAATGATTGCCGGCTCGGCGAGAGCCTTGACGACGCCGGCATTCATCTTGCGCATGATTTCCGGCGGTGTCCTTGCCGGCGCAAAGATGCCCTGCCACGAGTCGACGACGTAACCAGGGACGCCGGACTCGGCGATGGTCGGAACCTCCGGCGCGGCCGGCGATCGCTTGGCGCCGCTCGATCCAAGAACGCGCACCTGGCCGGACCGCGAAAAGTTCAGCAATTCGCCGCTGCCGAAATAGCAGTCGATGCGGCCCGGGATCAGATCGACGAATGCCGGTGCGGCGCCGCGATAGGGCGCGTGCGTCATCTGAATTTTGGCCATTTGCAGGAAATACTGCTCGGCGAGATGAGGTCCGCTGCCGGCGCCGGGCGAGCCCATGATGAGCCTGCCCGGATGGGACTTCGCCTCGTCGACAAACTCCGAGACGGTCTTGGCCGGCGAGGAGTCCGGCACGAACATGAAAAACGGAAACTTCGCAATGAGCGAGACCGGCGCAAGATCCAGGGGGTTATAGTCGAGGGAGTGGTACAGCGCGGCGTTCACCGCCAGCGAAGAGGTGCCATAGAGTACCGTGTAGCCGTCGGGGTCGGCGTGTGCGACGTAGGCATCGCCAATCGTGGTGCCGGCGCCCGACCTGTTTTCGACGACGACTTGTTGACCCCAGGTCTTTGATAGCTGGTCGGCGATCAATCGCGCGTTGGTGTCCGTCGGACCACCGGCGGCGATCGGCACGATCATGTGCACGGGCCGCTCCGGCCAGGAATCCGCCCACGCGGCGCGACCCAGCAGGCTCGGCGCCAACGCCGACGCAGCGGAAACAGCGATCAAGTGGCGACGCGTCAGCACGGCCACTCCCCCGGGGCAGGATCGCCGGCAGATTAGCAGCTTCGGCGCGTCGCACCAATGCCGTGGAGCGCGTCACATTGACCAGGGAAAGGGGCGCGGTTCGCGCAGCGCCTACAAAATATAGCGGCTCAAATCGGTGTTCTTGGCGAGATCGCCGACGTGCTTATGCACATAAGCGGCGTCGATCGTGACCTGTTCGCCGGAACGGTCCGGCGCCGAGAAGGAAACGTCGTCGAGCACGCGCTCCATTACGGTCTGCAGCCGGCGCGCGCCGATGTTTTCCACGCTCGAATTCACCGCCACCGCTACGTCGGCGACTGCGTCGATGGCGTCTTCGGAGAATTCCAGCGTCACGCCTTCGGTCGCCATCAGCGCAATGTATTGCTTGATCAGCGAGGCCTCGGGCTCGGTGAGGATGCGCCGCATATCGTCACGCGTCAGCGGCTTGAGCTCGACGCGGATCGGCAGCCGGCCCTGCAGCTCGGGCAACAGATCGGAAGGCTTCGAGATATGAAACGCGCCCGAGGCTATGAAGAGAATGTGGTCGGTTTTCACCTGGCCGTGCTTGGTGGCGACCGTGGTGCCTTCGATCAACGGCAACAGGTCGCGCTGCACGCCCTCGCGCGACACGTCGGCGCCGCCGATGCGGCCCTCGCGCGCGCAGATCTTGTCGATCTCGTCGAGGAAGACGATGCCGTTGTTCTCGACCATCCTGATGGCTTCCTGGGTCAGCTGATCGGTGTCGAGCAGCTTGTCGGATTCCTCGTTGATCAGGATGTCGAAGGATTCGTGCACGTTGACGCGGCGCGTCTTGGAGCGGGCGCCGCCGAGCTTGCCGAAAATATCGCCGATGGAAATCGCGCCCATTTGCGCGCCGGGCATGCCGGGAATGTCGAACAGCGGCATGCCGCTGCCGGCGGCCTGCACTTCGATCTCGATTTCCTTGTCGTTGAGTTCGCCGTTGCGCAGTTTCTTGCGGAACGTCTCCTTGGTCGAGGCGCTGGCATTGGCGCCGACCAGAGCATCGAGGACGCGATCTTCTGCCGCTTTCTGGGCCCGCGCCCGCACGTCCTTGCGTTTTTTCTCGCGGGTCTGAGCGATCGAAACCTCGACCAGATCGCGCACGATCTGCTCGACATCGCGGCCGACATAGCCGACTTCGGTGAACTTCGTCGCCTCGACCTTGAGAAACGGCGCCGCGGCGAGCTTGGCGAGGCGGCGGGAGATTTCGGTCTTGCCGACGCCGGTCGGCCCGATCATCAGAATATTCTTCGGCAGCACCTCCTCGCGCAGCCGCTCGTCGAGCTGCAAGCGCCGCCAGCGATTGCGCAACGCGATGGCGACCGCGCGCTTGGCGTCGGCCTGGCCGACAATGAAGCGGTCGAGTTCGGAGACGATTTCGCGCGGCGAGAAGTCGGTCATGCGTTGCGCACCATGAGAAGCGCCTCGCCGTCCGGCGTACACACGGCGCGGCTGCTGTCGAAGCCGGCCTTTTCGTAAGCTCTGATGGCGCGGGTATTGGCGGGCGAGGGGTCGGTCAGGACCCGCGGCGTCCCCGCCGCCAACAAGCTATCAACGAAGCTGCGAATGAGCTTGCTGCCGTGGCCGCAATCGATCATGTCCGGCTCGCCGATAAACTGATCGATGCCACGGCTGCCGCTTGGCTGCAGACCGAGACCGTTGTCGGGCCACGCCTGCGGATCGTAACTCTGCAGATACGCGAAAGCACGACCTTCCGATGTGACGATGAACTGATGCATCGCCGGATGACCGAGATCGCCGCTGACCAAGGCGTATTGCTCCTGCGGATCGCCCCACCATTGCGCGACGTGGGGCGCCGCCAGCCAACGCCGAACCAATGGCAGGTCGGCGGCCGACATGGGACGAAAGCTATAGAAAACGGGCACCATGAATCAGGCACCCTTCAACGTCTCGATGGTGACATTGCAATTGGTGTAGACGCAAATCTCCGCCGCGATTTCGAGGGACCGGTGCACGATCGCCTCGGCGTCGAGCGGCCCGTCGGCGAGCGCACGCGCGGCGGCAAGGGCATAATTGCCGCCGGAGCCGATGCCGACAATGCCGGCCTCGGGCTCGAGCACATCGCCGGTGCCGGTCAGCACCAGCGATACCTCTTTGTCGGCGACAATCATCATGGCTTCGAGGCGGCGCAAGTAGCGATCCGTACGCCAATCTTTGGCGAGTTCGACTGCGGCCCGCGTCAATTGGCCTGGATATTGCTCGAGCTTGCTCTCCAGCCGCTCGAACAAGGTGAAGGCGTCGGCAGTGGCGCCGGCAAAGCCGCCGATCACCTCGCCCTTGCCAAGCCGGCGCACCTTCTTGGCGTTAGCCTTGACGATGGTCTGGCCGATCGAAACCTGGCCATCGCCGCCGACCGCCACCAGGCCAGCCTTGCGGACGGTCAGAATGGTCGTGCCGTGCCAAGGGCCGGACTGGCCATATTCGGGCAATTGCATCCGCGGAAAAGCCTTTGTTCCAGCCATGATTTAGGAGGTGGCAGACGGCAATGCAAATGCATGCGGCAATGGCGGAACGGACAAAGCCCTGATAAAAGGCGCGCGACGTATGTCGCGGAGACCCCCAATGCGCAAGGCGTCCGTGAAACGGACCACCAAGGAAACCGACGTCGAGGTCGCGATCGATCTCGACGGCGCCGGCGCGTCGTCGATCGCGACCGGCATCGGCTTTCTCGACCACATGCTCGATCTGTTGGCGCGGCATTCGCGCGTCGATATGACTGTCAGAGCCGAAGGCGATCTGCACATCGATCATCACCACACCACCGAGGACGTCGGCATCGCGATCGGCCAAGCCGTAAAACAGGCGTTGGGCCAAATGAAGGGCATTACCCGCTATGCCGACGTGCATGTGCCGATGGATGAAGCGCTGACCCGCGTGGCGCTCGACATTTCCGGACGGCCGTTCCTGGTTTTCAAGGTCGAGTTCGCCCGCGCCAAGATCGGCGCCTTCGATACCGCGCTGGTGCAGGAATGGTTTCAAGCCTTCGCCATGAACTCCGGTGTCACGCTGCACGTCGCCACGCTCTATGGCAGTAATGACCATCATATTGCCGAGTCGTGCTTCAAAGGCCTGGCGCGGGCGCTGCGCGCGGCCGCTGCCGTCGATCCGCGCGCCGCGAACGAGGTGCCCTCGACCAAAGGCACGCTCGGCTGATCCTTGCACCCACGGCTGTTGTGAGGGCGACCAACAAACGAGTACCGAGATGTCCACCTATACCGTCCACGAGCCGCCGCAGGGCGCAACCGCCGCCGACACGGCACGCTTTGTCTTCGTGCGCGACGGTTTCTCGTTCTGGGCATTTTTGTTCGGACCGTTGTGGATGCTGTGGCACCGCATGTGGCTCGTGCTGTTAGGCTACATCGTCATGTCCGGCGGGTTGGTAATACTCCTCAGAGCGGCCGGCGCCTCCGGGTCGGTCGTCGCCTTCATCGGCCTTCTGCTCTCGTTCCTGGTCGGGCTGGAGGCCGGCACGCTGCGCCGCTTCACGCTCGGCCGCCGCGGTTGGCACAATGTGGGCGTCGTCAGTGGCGACAATGTCGAGCACGCCGAGCGCCGTTTCTTCGATGCATGGGTGCGGCAAGCTGCGCCACATCCCGGCGCGCCTGCCGCATCAGCGCCACCGGCGCCGCCTTCGTCCGGTACACCGCCGCGGATGCCGCGGGCGCCCGATGTGGTCGGACTTTTCCCCGAGCCGGGAGCAAGCCGGTGAGCGTCGCCATCGTCGATTACGGCTCCGGCAACCTGCATTCGGCCGCGAAAGCGTTCGAACGCGCCGCGCATGAGAGCGGCCACGATCAACCCATTGTGGTGACGCATGATCCGGACGTGGTCGCCAACGCCGATCGCGTCGTGCTGCCGGGGGTCGGCGCTTTCGCCGATTGCCGGCGCGGTCTCGACGCCGTGAGCGGCATGGTCGAGGCGCTCGAACAGGCTGTGCGGCGCAAGGCCCGGCCATTCTTCGGCATCTGCGTCGGCATGCAATTGCTGGCCGAGCGCGGCCGCGAATACGAGGTGACGGAGGGTCTTGGCTGGATCGGCGGCGACGTCGATCGCGTCACGCCAAGCGATCCGGCCCTGAAGATCCCCCATATGGGCTGGAACACGCTCACCGTCGCGCGGCCGCATCCATTGCTCGACGGTCTGATACTTGGTCCGCAAGGCCGGCATGCCTATTTCGTGCATTCCTATCAGTTCAAGCCGTCACACCGGGCCGATGTGGTCGCTGAAGCCGAGTATGGCGGCGCCGTTACCGCAATCGTCGGGCGCGACAATATCGTCGGTACGCAATTCCATCCCGAGAAGAGCCAAAAGCTCGGCCTGGCGCTGATTGCCAATTTTCTAAAGTGGACGCCGTGACGACACGGATCGTGCCGTGATCCTGTTTCCCGCCATCGATCTCAAGAACGGACTCGCCGTGCGTCTGCAGCAAGGCGACATGGCCCGGGCGACCGTGTTCAACCGCGATCCTGCAGCCCAGGCGGCGACATTCGCCCAACAGGGCTTCGAATATTTGCACATCGTCGATCTCGACGGCGCGTTCGCCGGGCGGCCGATGAACGCCGCCGCGGTCGAGCGCATTCTCAGCGCCGTGACGATTCCGGTGCAGCTTGGCGGCGGCATCCGCGATCGGGCAACCATCGATGGCTGGCTCGGCAAAGGCGTCGCCCGCGTTATTGTCGGCACGGCGGCGGTACGCGATCCGGCGCTGGTGCGGCAAGCCGCACGGGCCTATCCGGATCGGGTCGCCGTCGGGCTGGATGCGCGCGACGGCAAGGTCGCCGTCGAGGGTTGGGCGGAGATTTCCGAGCTTACGGCGCTCGATATCGCACGACGCTTCGAGGACGCCGGTGTCGCGGCGATCGTGTACACCGACGTGGCGCGCGACGGCATGCTCAAGGGGCTTAATCTCGACGCCACGATCGCGCTGGCCGATCGGGTGTCCATTCCGGTGATCGCCTCGGGCGGTCTCGCCTCGCTCGACGACGTGCGGGCGCTGCTTGCGCCGCGCGCCAGCAAACTCGAAGGCGCCATCGTCGGCCGCGCGCTCTATGACGGGCGCCTCGACCCTGTTGCGGCGCTCGCTTTGTGCAGGGGTCTAAACCGACAAACGAGCGCGCCGTGAGCGCCATGCGAAGCGCCGCGTTCTGGTGGCCAGCGGCATTCGGCCTGATTGTCCTGTTCGCCCCGGTCTTGCGGCGGCACCGGCGGCGGGTGACATAGCGGCTATGTTCAAGGTCCGCGTCATTCCCTGCCTCGACGTCAAGGACGGCCGCGTCGTCAAGGGCGTCAATTTCGTCAACCTGCGCGATGCCGGCGACCCGGTCGCGGCGGCTATCGCCTATGACGAAGCGGGCGCCGACGAACTCACCTTTCTCGACATTACGGCGAGCCACGAGAACCGCGGCATCATGCTCGACGTGGTGCGGCGCACCGCGGAAGCCTGTTTCATGCCGCTCACGGTCGGCGGCGGCATCCGTACCGTCGAAGACATCCGGATGTTGCTGACGTCCGGGGCCGATAAGGTCTCGATCAATACCGCGGCGGTGGCGCGCCGCGGCTTCGTCAAAGAGGCGGCGGAGAAATTCGGCGACCAGTGCATCGTGGTGGCGATCGACGCCAAGCGTGTCGCCAAGCCCGGCGAGGCGGGCCGCTGGGAAATCTTCACCCACGGCGGCCGCCATCCGACCGGGATCGATGCCGTCGCCTACGCTCGCGACGTGGTGGCACTCGGCGCCGGCGAGATCCTGCTCACCTCCATGGATCGCGACGGCACGCGGCAGGGTTTTGACCTTCCGCTGACCCGCGCCATCGCCGATGCGGTGTCGGTTCCCGTCATCGCCTCGGGCGGCGTCGGCAATCTCGATCATCTGGTCGACGGCATCCGCGACGGCCATGCCAGCGCCGTGCTGGCGGCGTCGATTTTTCACTTCGGCGAGTATTCCGTGCGCCAGGCCAAAGACCATATGGCGCGCGCCGGCCTGCCGGTGCGACTCGATCCTTAAAAGATTGGGTGAGCAGCCTGGTCTTCCGGCAAGGTCTGCGCAACCGTCGCGCGGCCGCCCCGCGTTCGGGCGTGTATGCATAAAATCCGGCTCAATGTCCGCTTCGCTCTGCGGGCCAATGCCGAGTTTCTTCAAACAAGAGCTGATCAAATTGGCCCGCGAAACCCAGGAGAAGATCGCCGTCGTGCGGGCCAAATGGCCAGCGTTCCGTGCTTAGCGTTTCGTGTGGGGCTCAACGCTTCTCCGGAAACAAAACGCGTGACGCCATTTTTTGAATCAACGAAAGAGTTTCTCTCGCCAGCGGCGTAATAGGCCGCTGGGCAGACGTAACCAACGACAGCGGGATTCTGAGCTTTGGCCTTACGATGGGCGTCGCGGTAAAGCTCCGTTCGAACGTGTGACCACTCAAGGAACTGAGGGGCAGGACGGCATACCCGTAGCCCTCGTGGACCAGATCGAGCACGGATGCGATCCCGTCAACCTCGAATTCAATCTGCGGCTTCAGTCCCAGCTGTGCCAGCTGCGCCTCGATAAGCATCCGGTTTGCATTCATACGGCTCGTGAGGATCAACGGATAGCGCGGTAATTCCCGCAGCTGCACCGATTTGTTCGACCGATGCTTTCGGGCTGCCTTGGACGAAATCAGGAACAGTTGCTGTTCATGCAGCGGTCGAATCTCGACGGACGGTAGCGGCGCCGGATTGTAAACCAGTCCGATGTCTACGCGCCCTTCTATGATCCGTTCCATGACGGAGGCGGACAATGCTTCGACTACACCGACGGTTCCTTTCGGAAACGAATTGCGGAAGGATTTAACCAACGGGACCGTGAGATGCCTCGCGATGGTAGGAGGCAGACCGACGATGATATGGCCCACCATCGCGTCACTCGTCTCGACCAGCTCGTCGCGCGCACGGCGTACCTGCATGAGGATCCCTCGCGCATGAGCGAGCAGACGCCTGCCGGCGTCCGTCGGCGTGACGCCGCGCCCGTTGCGATACAGCAGTGTCCGTTTGAGCTCCAACTCGAGGTGGCGCACCGAATGACTCAAAGCGGACTGGGCAATAGAGAGCTGCATCGCAGCCTTGGTGAAGCTGCCGAGTTCGGCGACGTGCACAAAGTAGTCGAGTTTTTTGATATCCATTGGCGGGAATGGCCACAACTGTTGGATAGTAACGCTATCTATTTTGCAGATTTCTGATAGTCCAGCATCACTATTGCACATTTCTCCCAAGGGGCCAATAATTTCCAACTTGACGCTATCGGCGTTCGGCGGCCGGATGGATTGCTGTGACGATCCAGCTGATCCGGGCAGGTTTCTGTCTGAACAATAAAATGACGAAGGGAGGAGTTAGCCATGGTTGTCGGCCCCAAAACACGAGGACTGAGCGCGGCTGTCATGTTGTCGGCAGGGACGTTGTGGCCCTTCCTGTCGCAGGCAGATCAACCTGGTGTCCGCTATACGATCACCAGCCCCGACACGTCTGCGGTCGGGTATGTCACGACGAATTCGGTGTCGGTCAAAGTCACCGGCCCTTCGAACGAAGCGATTCGTCACCTCAAGGTCACGCTGAACGGGCTCGACGAGCCTAACGCCTTGTCACAAGACGGCACCGGCGTGCTGTCCGGCCTGAAAGTCGGATCAAATACTATTTTGTTGTTCGATTCGGAGACCCCCTGGGAGCCGGTTGCCCGGCTCGTGATCGAAAGGGCAACAGGACCCACAGTCACGTGCGCGTCGCTTGCGAGTCTCGTCAATTTCCCGATTCAGCCTACCGGGTCTGAGGGCGGAACGACCATCACGCTTGCCCAGCTGAATCCGGCGACTGCAACCTTGCCCGAGCACTGCCAAATACAGGGGATCATGCGGTCGCGCACGGGGATCGCCGGGGCCTCCGCTACTCCCCAACAATACCAGACGAAGTTCGAGGTGCGCCTGCCGACCCTTTGGAACGGAAGATACATGTTTCAGGGCGGCGGTGGCACCGAGGGCAGCCTTCCCGCAGCGACCGGGGCACAGACTGGCACGGCTTCTTTCCCCGAGCTGCGCAATGGGTGGGTGGTGGCCTCCCAAGACGGCGGCCACGAAACGTCGCAACTGCCGCCTACGATACCGGCGACTGCGACCTCGCCGGAGA
>Ga0182024_10017306_pt1 | contig 13552 bp, 12 predicted proteins | sample P32metaG_FD_120480 | JGI IMG/M metagenome (GOLD analysis project Ga0182024, IMG submission 120480) | Permafrost microbial communities from Stordalen Mire, Sweden - P3-2 metaG (Illumina Assembly) | ecosystem: Environmental > Terrestrial > Soil > Wetlands > Permafrost | place: Sweden: Stordalen...
CGGCGACGCCGCCAGGGTGTGTGCGGCCCTCGCTGAACAGCAAGTTGCCTGTGCTGTCCGCGACGGTCGCTTGCGGGTGTCGTGTCACCTCTTCAACGACCAGACCGACGTGGAGCGCTTGGTGAGAGCGCTTCCTACCTCGTAGCCGGCGGTCGTCCTTCGGGGAAGCCCCAGACCGCCGCCGGCTACGGCAGCCCGAGCCCACAGGCGAGAGCCGCGATCACCCAGCGGTGGAGCTCGGAGCCGAGAGGAGAGGACCGAGCGCGAGAGAGAACAGAGCGAGCACACAGAACAGAGCGAGCAGACAGAGTCAGCGCAGCCCACCTGAGAGCCGCGACCTGATGCAGGCGTGGCCTGCATCAGGTCCGTTCCTTCCGGGGGGTTGAAAGGAGACAATGAACGACGAGGCAAGGCAAGTGGAGCGCATCCTGGTGCCCGGACTTCCGGTGCCAAAGGGTGCTTATGTGCATGCGGTCGTGCACGGGGGAATCGCGTACTGCTCGGGGCAACTGGGTGTTGACCCGGCGAGCGGAGAGCTCGAGAACGGCGTCGGCGGGCAGACCAGGCGCGCCCTTCAGAACCTCGAAGTCGTTCTGCGGGGAGTCGGGAGTGATCTCACACGGGTACTCCAGGTGCGCGTGTATCTGCGCGATGCATCCTCGTTCGCGGAAATGGATGCGACGTTTGCCGAGGTGTTCGGCGACAACCGGCCAGCGCGCACCACACTGCCCGGAATCGGGTTCAGATCGGGTGTCGAAGTCGAGATCGACCTGACGGCCGCCGTGCGATAGTCGGTGAACGGCCGCCGTGCGATAGTCGGTGAACGGCCAATGCCGTCGGACGAGTTTCCGCCGGCGTCGGGCCGGTCAGCGATGCGGAGCCCTCGGGTGGATTTGACCGCGAGAAGCTCTCACAGACCGGGTGAATGGCTCACCGGTATAAGGCCCGCAGGAGGCGAGTCGCGCGCATCAGTGCCGTGCGGTCGCCAGCGCGCATGGGACAGAGTTGCGAGCGTCGTCGGCAGGTCGACGATGCCGGCGTCGGACCCCAGCCCTTGTGCAACGAGAGCCGCGGCTGCGGTCGCCACCCACGCCGCCTGCTCGAGGTCCGCTCCGGAGCCCACGGCTCGCAGGAAGCCGGCGGTGAACGCGTCGCCGCAGCCCGTCGTGTCGACGACGGCAACGTCCGCGGCGGGAAGTCGAAAGCTCTCGCCCTCGGTGAACACGGCGCATCCAAGCTCCCCGAGGGTTACGCCCACCACCTTGACTCCGAGATCGAGAATACGGGCGGCCGCCTCGAGGATCTCATCGGTGCCCGTCAGCCCGAGCAACTGATCGACGTTCGGCAGGAAGTAATCGGTCTGAGCGAGGAGGGGACGAAGGGCGTCGAGAGACTGAACCGCGCCGGGGCGCAGAAGGTCCATGCTCGTCACCATTCCTGCTGCCCGTGCCCTTCCGAGGACGGAGGCTGCTGGGCTCCCGCCAAATGCGCCGAGTGCATCGGGACCGCCCATGTGGACGACATCGAAGTCCTCGATCAGCATCCGATCAGCGAGGTCGCCGCCCATCATGGACGCTGCCCCCCGGACGTGGAGGGCCGGGCGTTCGCCGTTGGGGCGAATGGGCAGGATGGTGACCGCCGTCTGCGCGTTTTCAAGCACCGCCATTCGGGAGACGTCCACTCCGTGCGATCCCATGAGATCGAGAACCAACCGGCCCGCGGCGTCGTCGCCGACCGCTCCGACGGTCGTCACCTCTGCACCGAGCTTGGCGAGATCGACCGCCGTGCCCCCAGCGGTGCCGGCGGCCGTGAGCCTGATCTCTTCGAGCGGCACCGAGCCCTGGCCGGGGGGCAGCGACTCGACGGGGCGGCCGAGCACGTCGAGTACATGGACACCGACGGTCAGTACTCGCGGAGCCTTGGCCGACAGCCAGCTGGGGACTGGGTCACTCGCCGTCAACCATGTTCCCCTTTCGAGTCGGTAACGGAGTGGTCGCTGTGGCGCACCTGAGGCAGGCGGCTCAGGCGGTCCCCGGGCAGCCGAGCTGGCAGCTCGAATCTTGTCACCGTCTGAACGAGACCCGCCAGAAGTTCCATGGCCCACGGCGCCTGACGCGTGGAAGCCGTCAGCCCATGCGAACGATCGGCGATGTGCCGAAACGAGCAGCGACCGCTTCCTTCAAACCTTGTGGTCGACGGGCAGACACTTGATTCGTTGCCGCGAAGAGTTGCCGTTGAGCGCTCGCGTCGCCATCGAAGGCACGAAGCGACAACTCCGGATGGACGTTGGCGATTGCCAGGATGGCGCCTTCACATCGGAGCGCACCGGCGAGGAGGACAAGGTTCGAAGAACCGGTGTACAGCCACCCGTCGAATGTGTCGAGCTCCTCGTAGAGGCGGGCGATATCGCCGCTTGAGTCCTTCAGGCCAACGATCGGCAGCTCCGGCAGAGCCGAGACGGGCACCCCGGGGGCCGAGGCGGCGGGGAAGTGGTAGGCGAGAACAGCAGCTTCGCCCGCGGCTTTGGCGACAAGGTCATAGTACGGGCGCACGTCGGAGCATCCCGGCGGCGAAAAGGCGAGCACTGCATCAGCTCCAGCCTGGAGAACTCGCTTTGTGAGAGGGACCGCCTCGCGCGCTGAGGCGGCGCCGGAGCCGGCTATCACGACCGTCTCCGGCGGCACGGCATTCCTGACCGCTTTGACCAGTGTCGCTCGCTCCTCGGGACTCAGCGCGCCTGCCTCCCCCGTGGTGCCGGCGACGAGCACCGACTGCATTCCCAAGTCGACCAGCTGGCTCGCAAGGCCCGCCGTGGCTGCGGCATCGACCTCTCCCGAGGCGTCGAAGATCGTCACGAGGGCGACACCAACTCCGGAGAAGATCGGAACGGTCACGGCGCGACGTGGTCCGTGGGCCTGCAGTCCCGTCGCGGTCCTGGGCGGCTGCGCTCCGTAGACGAAGTCTCAATGCTCGTGCGGCTCGAAAGATTCATGTGCTGTCGCATTGGCCACTCCGAATTCCCCTGCTCGTCGAGAGCGGAGGGATCGACCATAGCGTGCCGACGGCGTGCTCAGATCGTCCGCTCGTGCCCTTCCCAGTACGGGTCGCGTAGCTTTCGCTTGACGAGCTTGCCGTTCGGATCCCTTGGTAGCTCGGTCACGAACTCGATCGTCTTCGGAACCTTGTACTTCGCCAGCCGCGCGGAGACGAACGCCATGAGCTCGGCCTCGAGCTCGGGTCCGGGCGCCGGCTCGAGATCCTCGACGGGTTCGATCACGGCCTTGATCTGCTCGCCCCACTCCTCGTCGGGGATGCCGAAGACGGCGGCGTCGATCACCTTCGGGTGCGAGACGAGCTCGCCCTCGATCTCTGCGGGGTAGATGTTCGTCCCGCCCCAGATGATCATGTCGATCTTCCGGTCGCAGAGGAAGAGGTACCCGTCCTCGTCGAGGTACCCCAGATCCCCAACGGTGAAGTAGTTGTCGATGCGGTTGGCGGCAGTCTTCTCGGGGTCCTTGTGATACTCGAAGCTCAGAACGCCCATGGACATGTAGACGGTCCCGATCTCGTTCGGCCCGAGCACGTTGTGGTCGTCGTCGAAGATCGTCACGTCGGAGATCGGCCACTTCCTGCCCACCGTTCCCGGCTTTTGCAGCCACTCCTCGGACGTGACGATCGTCCCGCCACCCTCGCTGGCGGCGTAGTACTCGTCGACGACCGGCCCCCACCACTCGATCATGCGGCGCTTCACATCGATCGGGCAGGGAGCCGCCGCATGGATCATGTGGCGCATGGACGACAGGTCGTAGGAGGTCCGGCGGTCTTCGGGGAGCGCGAGCATGCGCCGGAACTGTGTGGGGACGAGGTGGCTGTGGGTCACCTGGTACCTGGGGATGCGTTCGAGCATGCCCTCGGCCGTCCACTTGTCCATGAGGACGACCGTGTGGCCGAAACTGAGCGCCGCTCCCGAGAACACGAGGACGGCGGTGTGGTAGAGCGGGGAACCGACAAGATGGACATTGTCGTCGCGGGGATTGATTCCGAACAGCATGAGGATCCCGCCGAATCCCAAACCGGCGTCCTCGGGGGAAATCCCGGCGAGCGAGCGGCGAATGCCTTTGGGCCGTCCGGTCGTGCCGGACGTGTAATTCATGACCATCCCGGCCGAGCGCTGCTGCGGCTGCGACTCGGGGTAGGCGTCGATCAGGTCAGAGATGGATCGGAACCCGGCGATCTCGCCCACGGAGAAACACCGGTCCGAGTCGAGCCCCGCCTCCCTCGCGCCGGTGGCTGACGCCGCGGCGAAGCGCTCGTGCGACACAAACGCCTTGGCTTCGCTGTTGTCGAGGATGTAGGCGATCTCGCGACCGACAGAATGGGTGTTGATCGGGACGAGATACCAGCCAGCCTGCAGACAGGCGAGGTAGACGGTGTAGAACTCGGCGCAATTCGGCATGACGATGGCGACGACGTCGCCGTGCTCGAGGCCGAGCGCCCGGAGGCCGTGCACGAGCTGGTTGCAGCGTGCGAGCATGGCGCCGGCGGTGATCTCGGTGCCGTCGGGCTCGACTATGGCGATCTGATCTGGCTGCTCGGCTGCCATCGCCCAGAAACCCAACTCCACCGAATCCCCCCTCCCGGCCTACGCACCCGCGCAGTTCCGAACGCGCAACACGGTTGCCAGCTCAGCAAATTGGGCCAGCTCCGCAAATTGAAACGTGTTCTCGCACGCTACCTGGCGCGAGCGAGCGGCCGCCGGGAGGTAGGTACCGGTCCTGTGTAGGCGGCCCGTAGCCGGTAGCGCAGGGCGTGCTCGTATTCCTCGATCGCGTGTGCCAGCCACCCAGCGGTGCGGGCGACTGCGAAGATCACCTCGGCCGAGCCGTCGACCATCTCCGAGGCGCCTACGAGCGCCCCCAGCATGAGGTCGACGTTCGGGAACGTGCTCCCGTGCGCAGTCACGGCGGCGATCACGTCTCCGGTCACGGCGAGGAGCTCGTTGCCGGGCCAAGCAGCCTGCAGGAGTGGCCAGAGCGCTTCTGCCCGAGGGTCCCTGCTCGCGTACACCATGTGACCGAAACCCATCACCCTTTCCCCCAATCGCCACCGCGCCGCGATCGCCTCAGCCGCGCCCCGAGCGGCCGCTTCGTGCAGCAGAGGGACGACCCGATCGCCGACGCTCCCGTGGAGCGGACCTCCGAGGGCGGCGAGGCCGGCCGTCACGACGAGATACGGGTCGGCCCAGGTCGACGCCGCGACACGTGCGGCGAGTGTTGAGCTCGCCATCTCGTGGTCGGCGAGCAGCACGAGGGCGGCGTCGAGGGCGGCGACGTGCTCCGTCGCCGCGGGGCGGGGAGACAGCCGGGACCACAGACGTTCGGCGATCGTTACGCCTCCGCGGGCGGTCAGGCCCGGCGCTGCCGGTGCAAGGGCATCCACGAGGACAGAGATGATGCGCCGGCCGGCGGCGGCCACTGCGTCGGGACGCCTGTCGAAGCGAAGCGGGTCCGCGGTCGCCGCCGCTGCCAGGGCCACGCGGGCGCGGTCGATCGCCGGAGCCGTCTGTGCCAGCACGGCAGCCGCGCGACGAGCGGTGGCCAGCACGGACGGCGGTGCCACAAAGGGTGCCACGAGCTGACGCGCTCCCGTTACTTGCGATCGAGCCGCCGCCGGCCGCGGTACCTCCGACCGCGCCTCGGCCGACTGGGCTCCCGTCGCCTGGGTCGCCGCCGGCCTCGCTCGGCCCGCGCCCGGTCCGGTCGACCGGCCGCCGGTCGGCGATCCCGTCCAGAGCCATTCGGCTACCTGTTCGAAACCAGCCGTCCGACACGCGTCCTCGGCGTCCCAGCCTCGGTACCACAGGTGCCCGGCGGGATCGAGAAGCGTCAGCGCAGAATCGATCACGACTTCGAGTGCCCCTGCCCGACCGCCCCCGGAACGAGCGCGCTCAGCCAGTCGGGCGACTTCAGCCGGATCGAAGCGGCTCTCACGGCTCCCCGTCGCCTTCCGCCTCGTCAGCATGCCGCGTGAGACGTAGGCATAGAGCGTCTCCCGCTTGATGCCGAGGCGGCGGGCGGTCTCGGTGCTCGAGAGCCATCCGGTCTCCGGTCGTTCACCCACGATCCCCGCCATCGCCTTTACTATACATTGATGCAATCAATGTTGACAATGTACATTGACCGGACCATGATCGCAGCTGTGGAGCACGCGAACGATGTGACACCGAGCCTGCGCAGGCGGCTCCCGGCTTCGGCGAAGACCGTCGCCGACTTGATGACGAGCCCACCCGTGGGTGCTGCCCCGTCCGAGTCGCTCGAACTGGCTGCCGGCCGTATGAGCGAGCACGGCGTGGGCTCGGTGCTCGTTCTCGATGGCGGCCTGCTTGTCGGGATCCTGACCGAGCGAGACCTGGTCCGCGCCGGTGCAGCCGGCGCCGATCCGGCCACGTCGCAGGTGCGCGACTGGATGACGGTGGACCCCGATTCCGTTCGACCCGATGTCGAGGTCATCGACGCCTGGCGGAGCCTGGCCGAGCACGGCTACCGCCACATCCCCGTCGTCGAGGGCGTGGAGGTCAGGGGTGTCGTCTCGATCAGGGACCTCGTCCGCGTCGCCCAGCTTCGCCCCGTCGACGGCGTGTTCACCGATGTACCACGCGGCCTCGAGGGCGTCGTGGCAGCAGAGACGGCCGTCGGGTCGGTGCGGGGTTTGGAGGGCTTCTACCACTACCGCCAGTACTCGGCGATCGACCTCGCCACCACGCGCACGTTCGAGGATGTGTGGCACCTGCTCTTCGATGGGGAGCTGGCCGGGCCGGAGGAGATGCGACGTTTCGCGGCAGAGGTGCGCCCTCTGGGCCGCCTGCCCGCCGGCCTGGCAAGCCTGCTGCCGCAGCTTGTCGAGGCGGCACGGGGCGCACCGCCGCTCGACCAGTTGCGTACGGCGGTGTCGTTGCTGGGAACCGTGGAGGGTTTCTTGGCGACGCGCGACCTCAGCCGATCGGAGGTTCGGCGCGACGCCCTCCGGGTGTGCGCCACCGTGCCGACGCTCGTGGCGGCCCTGTGGCGCACGAGCCGCGGCGAGGTGCCGCTCGAGCCGGACGAGAGACTGGGCTACGCGGCGAACTATCTCCACATGCTCTTCGGCACCGAGCCGGATCCGCAGCATGCGCGAGCCATCGAGCGCTATCTCATCTCCACGATCGACCACGGTCTCAATGCCTCGACCTTCACGGCGCGAGTCGTGACGTCCACGGGGGCCGACGTCGCAGCCGCAGTCGTGGCAGGCGTCGCCGCGCTCTCCGGACCGCTGCATGGCGGCGCGCCGAGCCGAGCGCTGGACACACTCGATGCGATCGGGACACCCGATCGGGCCGACGCCTTCATCCGGGCGGCGGTCGAGCGCGGCGACCGGATCATGGGGTTCGGGCACCGGGTCTACAAGACGCTCGATCCCCGTTCCGAGATGATGCGGGAAATCGCCGAGGAGCTCGGCGGACCGCTCGTCGACTTCGCCGAGCAGGTGGAGCGCACTGTCGTGCGAGTTCTCGACGAGATGAAGCCCGGCCGGCAGCTGTACACGAACGTCGAGTTCTACGCCGGCGTCGTGATGGAGCTCTGTGGCATCCCCCGCGAGCTGTTCACCCCGACCTTCGCCGTGAGCAGGACCGTCGGTTGGTGCGCTCATCTCCTGGAGCAGGCGGCCGACAACCGCATCATCAGGCCGAGCTCGCGTTACGTGGGACCGCCCGCACCACAACCCGTGCCCGAGCCAGCGCCGGCGGGCTAGAGGCGCCGCAACAAGCTCTGCTGTCGCGTAACGGCTACGAACTACAGTCTGCGCGTGGCCGAGGAAACGGGCGGCGAACCGGGCGAAGCCACAACCACGGAACCGAGAGTCGGCGGGTGGAGTCATCCAGGGGGGCGTCCGCGCCGGATTCCAGGTGACGTGCGACCCGATCTCAAGAATGCGAGCGACGACCGCTTGGTGCTGGCCATCGCCCGTTGGCGGGATGACGCGCTCGCCGAGGTATATCGCCGGCACGCCGGACCGACTTTTGCGCTGGCCCGGCGGCTGCTCTGGGATGCGGGCATCGCCGAGGAAGTCGTGCAGGAGGTCTTCGTCAAGCTGTGGCACGATCCTGAGCGGTTCGACCCGGCGCGGGGCACGCTGAGGTCGTTTCTCCTTGCGCAGACGCACAGCCGGTCGGTTGACATCCTGCGGTCCGAGTCGGCACGACGTCGCCGGGAGGAGCGCGAGGCTCGCGCCACAGCCGAGGCGGGCTATGACGTGGAGCACGAGGTCGGCGACATGGTCATCGCCGAGCACGTCCGCGAGGCGCTGAGCGAGATCCCCGAGCCGGAGCGCAAGCCGATCGAGCTCGCGTACTTCGGCGGCCATAGCTATCGCGAGGTCGCCGAGCTTCTCGGTGAACCCGAGGGAACGGTGAAGAGCAGGATTCGAGCGGGACTGAAGAGGATGCACGGGACCTTGTCGGCAGCCGGCGTGCTAGTCGCGGGAGAGCCATGACCCACGCCGAGATCACCGAGCTGTTGGGTGCCTACGCCCTCGATGCCGTGAGCCCGGAAGAGGCAGCCGAGATCCGGCAACACCTCGCCGAGTGCCCGCGATGCCGGGCGGAGGTCGCCGCCCATCGTGAAGTGGCCGGTGTCCTTGGCAACCTTGGTGGCACCGCGCCGGCAGGCCTGTGGAGCCGGATCGCTGACGAGCTTGCTCTCGGGTCGGAGACGCCGGCGGCGTCCGGCGGTCGGCATCTGCGATCGCCTGTCCCACCGGTGTTTGGTGAGCTCGACACCGACCGCCGCGACCCGCTCCGTGGCGCGGCCGCCGCGAAACCTGGCGATGATGGCTCCGGGGAGGCGGCTCCGGCGCCGGTCATCGCGATCGGGAGCGGTCGATCGTCTCGGGCAGTGAGCTCAGGACGCCGAGGAGCGGCCGAGCGGGACCGGCGCCGACGCGCCGTGTTCGCCGTGGCCGCCTCGGTGGCCGTCGTCCTCGCGATCGTCGTCGGAGCGCTCTCCGCCAAGGTCGTGCACCTCGACAACCAGGTGAGCGCACTGAGTCATGCGGTCTTCAGCTCCGGCGTCAGTGCGCAGGCTGCGGCCGCCGAGCTCGAACCCGGTCATGTCAATGTGGATCTTTCGGGCGCACACGCCGCGTGGTCGGCGACCGTGGTAGTGGTGCCCGGCGGGGAGGCATTCCTCGTCCCCGGCAGGATGCCAGCATTGGAGGCCGGCCATACCTATCAGGCGTGGGCGCTGCTCGGGAATGGGCAGCTCCGCTCCCTCGGGGTCGTCGGCCGATCGGGCGCGGCGATGCAATTGCAGCCATCGATGACCGAGGTCCTCGTCAACACCGAGCCCGAGGACGGGACCTCGCAACCGACGACCACGCCCTTCCTCTCGGGCAACCTTCCGAAGCCGTTCTGACGCCGCCGAGGCGCGCTGGGGGCAGGGGCTCGAGTCCTCTTAGCCGAGGAACTCGCGGGCCAGGTGCTCGAACATGGAACTCGACATCTGCAGCGACTCCACGTCGACGCGCTCGTCATCGCCGTGGAACATGATGGAGAACTGCTCGAAGCTGAGTTTCTCGGAGAACATCCCGTAGCCGTAAGCCGTCGTACCGAGTCGCCGGAAGAAGCGGGCATCGGTCGCGCCCACGCAGAAGAAGGGCACGAGCGGTGCTCCAGGATGGAAGCGGTCGGACACCTTCTCCATTGCCGCCCACAACGGCGTTTCGGCGGGCGAGGAGCTGGCGGGGTCGTCGACCATGAAGAGGACTTCCACCTTCGGCCACAAGTCGCCCACAGCCTCGGCCACCAATGCTCTCACCTGGGCCTCCTCCTGCCCAGGCAGCGTCCGGATGTCGAGGTCGAGATCCACGGTGTCGGGTATGACGTTGATCTTGGTCCCGCCGTGCACGATCGTCGGGGCGATAGTGAGGTGGGTGCAGGCGTGCGCCTGCCGAGCCATGCCGAGATCGGGCATGGCATCGAGCAGGTCCTCGATGCGGTCCGGGTCGAGGAGCATGCTCTCGATCTCGTCCGGCCAGCCCATGCCTGCGATGAACTGCCGCCACGCCTGGTGAATCTGCGCGGTCGGGCGGTACGACGCCAGCCGGCCCACGACGGCCGCAGCGGTCACGAGGGCGTTGTCGGTCCGCAGCGGCTGGGAGGCATGGCCGGCTTCCCCGTGGATCCGCAGGCGACACCAGCAGCTGCCCTTCTCGCCGACCATCACAGGCAACCGCCTGCCGGCTGGGCCGTCGAGGGGGATGCCTCCGGATTCGGTGATCAGGTAGTCGCATTTGACGGAGTCGGCCTCGTGCTCGGCGAGCCAGCCGGCCCCGTGCGAACCGAGCGCCTCCTCGTCGGCGACGGCCGCCAGGACGAGGGTCCCCTTCGGCCGGAAGCCGCTCCGTGCGAGCCGATCGAAGGCCACGGCCATCGAGGCCGTGATGTTCAACATGTCGACCGCACCCCGCCCCCACACCTCGCCGTCGACGAGCTCTCCGCCGAACGGCTCGCGCGACCACGTGTCCGGGTTGACCGGCACCACGTCGGTGTGCCCGAGCCAGCACATCGACGGTGCCGCAGGATCGGAGCCCTCGATGCGACCCACGAGCGACGCCCGTCCCGGGACAGGCTCGTATACCTCGAAGTCCACGCCGGAGCCACCGAGCTCGGACCGCAGGAGGTCGACGCTGCGGCGCTCGTGCCCCGACTCGGCCGAGCCGTCGTTCACGCACTCGTTGCGGATCATCTGCTGGATGAGATCGACGACCTCCGGCCCTTGCGTCATGGGTTGCTCCCTTCAGCCTCGACCATTCGCCACATCACAATGTGTGGCACACCCTGGGCTTCGAACTCGCCGCCCCACTCGGAGAAACCCGCCCTGGCGTAGAACCGCCTCGCCGGCACCCTGGCATTGCACCACAAGAAACCCCCTCCGAGCGCGCCCACATGCCGCACACAGGAATCGAGCACCAGGGCGCCGATGCCCGTCCCCCGGAGATCCTCCCGGGTGGCCATGCTCCTCAGCCGCCAGGGATCGGCATGCGCCTGCGGGGCAACCGACTCGGCGAGGCCCGGTGGCGGCTCCTCCCGCCGGACGGTCCCGGTGCCGACAACCTCGCCGGTGGCTTCGTCGACGGCGGCGTAGATGCCGGTATCCGGCCCGTCATCGCCGAAGAGCCCCATCTCCTCGAGGCGCATCTTCGGGCGGAGGACCTGCTGGCGCAGGACGTAGGTCCGTGAGGGCTCGACCGGCTGCACGACCACGCCCTCGACCATGCCGGCGATCGTAGGGCGCTTCGCCATCGCCGGCGATCTGGCACCATCGCGCCATGGCCAGACTGATCTCGTCCCCGCAACGTATCGAAGCGGTGGGAACGCCGCCGAAGACAATCTCGGAGTTCGTCGGCAACGTCTCCACTGGTACGCCTGGCGCGTCCCTCGCCGTGATGGAGAGCCCGCAGGGCTGGTCTGAACCGGGCCAGACGCCCGAATTCGACGAATTCTCGCTCGTCCTCGCCGGCGAGCTCTCGGCCGAAACGAAGGGCGGTCCCATTGTCGCCGTCGCGGGCCAGGCGATCCTCGCCCCGGCGGGAGAGTGGATCCGGTACTCGACGCCTGGGCCGGCCGGCGCCCGGTACGTTTCGGTCTGCGTGCCGGCGTTCTCGCCCGATACCGTGCACCGGGACGCCTGAGCGGGTTTCGCGGTGCCGGGGTGGGTTGGCGACCCGCCGGCGTTCTCGCCCCATACCGTGCACGCGGGTTTCCTGGGCCGGGTATGGGAGGCGGGTGGGTTGGCGACCCGCCGAGGGCCGGAGAGCGGTGCGCGATGATCGGGGCATGCGCGAGGAAGCCGCCAGCTTCGCCAAAGTGGCACTGGAGTACGAGCGTGGCCGTCCCGACTATCCGCCCGAAGCGGCCGACTGGATCGCCGAGCACGCCGGTCTCGGCCCCGGAAGCGTCGTCGTCGACCTGGCGGCTGGAACCGGCAAGCTGACACGCCAGCTTGTGCGGAGCGGGGCGCGCGTGATCGCCGTCGAGCCGCTCGCTCCGATGCTCGCCCAAATGACAGCCGTGCTGCCGGAAGTCGAGGCCGTCTCAGGGACTGCCGAGGCGACGGGTCTGCCGGATCGCTTGGCAGATGCCCTAACGGTGGCGCAGGCTTTCCATTGGTTCGCCACCGAGGGCGTGCTCACCGAGATCGCCCGCGTGCTGAAGCCCGGCGGGCACCTTGCCCTCGTCTGGAACAGGCGGGATCTCACCCAGCGCATCCAGGCGGATCTCACCCGGATCATGGCGAGCCACCGCCACGGGGCGCCGTCGCACGAGTCCGGCGCGTGGCTGGAGGTCATGGGCTCGACCACGTTGTTCTCGAAGGTCGGCGAGCATCACACTTCCTTCAAGCAAGTGCTCGACGGCGACGGGCTGTGCGATCGCGTGGCCTCGACAAGCTTCATTGCCAAGCTCGAGGACGACGAGCACGCTGAGGTGCTCCGCGAGGTCCGGGCGCTTGCACCGGAAGGATCCGTCGAGCTCGGCTACGACTGCGCCGTGCACCTCTACCTGCGGATGTGACGACCCGCATCGTCGGGGAGCCCCCGGGACGGTGATGCATGCTCGTCGAGCTGGAACTCAGTCGCTCGTTCATAGCCGACCAGGCGGCGGGGTCGAATCGCCGGCAGCGGCCTCGGGCTGTGGCCGGCCGGGACGGCCGCCTCAACCTTGTATCCAAACGGGGTAATTCGGCCTCTTCACCCCGTGCCGGCTACAGGATTCGGCCAGAGCGCGGGCCGGTGCGCTGTGCGCGCGTTGGACTCGTGCGTTGAGCTTGCGCCTTTGGGGTTGTGCGCTACGCGTGCGTTGGGCTTGCGCTCGCGTGCGCGGGCTTGTGCGCTATGCGTGCGTTGGGACCGACAGCGTCGAGCCGGCGGGGTATTCGGTTCGCTCGCCGTCTCGGTCGATGATCCAGGCGGACTGGCGGCCGGCCACCTCGAAGCTGCGGATACCCGGGCGTACATTGTCGGTCGTCACGATCGCCGTATCCTCGTCGATGCCGATGACGGTCACTTCCGGCGGCACCTGCGCCAGATAGCGCTCGGCGAAGTCGGGGATCCACAGTGCCATGCGGTCGTAGTGGGGGATGACGGCGACGTCGCGGATGACGGCGAGGCCTGTGGGTCCGTGGTGGGGATCGGCGGGTGCCGCCCCGGCCGCCCGCGCAGCCCCCGTGATTCGTGCCGCCGGATCGACAGGTGCCGCCCGCGCAGCCCGCGCCGTTCCCGCCGCTCTCGCGGCTCGCGCTGCCCGGACGTCTTCGGCGGCGTAGCTCAGCGCACATGCCCCCGCCGAGCAACCAGCCAACGCGGCGCCAGCCCTCCATGCTGCGACGATCGCCTCCCAGACGAGGGTGCCACGAAGCGTCGACGCGAGGTACCCGGGGTTGCCTCCAGAGAGGTACACCAGCCCGGCGCCTGCGACGAGAGCTGCCAGATCCTCTCGCGAGGCGTCCTCGCGCGTGAG
>Ga0182024_10017307_pt1 | contig 13551 bp, 9 predicted proteins | sample P32metaG_FD_120480 | JGI IMG/M metagenome (GOLD analysis project Ga0182024, IMG submission 120480) | Permafrost microbial communities from Stordalen Mire, Sweden - P3-2 metaG (Illumina Assembly) | ecosystem: Environmental > Terrestrial > Soil > Wetlands > Permafrost | place: Sweden: Stordalen...
CGATCTCGCCGTGATATTCCGGCTTCGGATCGGTCCAGATCGCGCGCATCGCCTCGACCTGTTCGCGCATCCGCTTGAACCTTGTGGCGTAGACCGTGCCGTGATCCTCCATCTCGTCCTGGTTCCAGCCGCCGCCGATGCCGAAGAGGAATCGACCGCCCGAGACCTGGTCAAGCGAGGCGGCTGATTTGGCGGTCTGGATCGTATCGCGCTGGATGACGAGGCAGACGCCCGTGCCGACCTTCAAATGCTTGGTCGCCGCGGCGGCAGCAGTCAGGATCACGAAGGGATCCATCGCGTCGTAATACATCTTCGGCAGTTCAGTGCCGCCCGGGAACGGCGTTTTGCGGGTCAGCGGAATGTGCGAGTGCTCGGGCGCCCACAGCGATTCGAAGCCGCGCGCCTCGCATCCCTGCGCCAGATCGACGATCGGCATCGAATAATCGGTGTGAAACATGAAGACGCCGAAATCCATCGTTCCGCTCCCGCTCTCGACAAGCTTGTCTTCGGAGCCTCATACAACCCCGGCGGCGACGCCCTGTCCAGGGCGGCTCAGAAATGCGCGCGGACGAAGGACCCGAGCGCCTCGACGAGGCGCGCGAGGTCGGCCCGCAGCGGGTCGAATCCGGGCAGCTTCTCCAGGGTCTTCTGGTCCATGTAGAGCGAGCGGTCGACCTCGATCTGCAGGCTGTGCCGGTTCTCGGCCGGGCGGCCCTGGCGGCGGACGATCTCGACGCCCTTATAGCCCTCGTTGATCCGCACGTCGTAGCCGAGGCCGCGCAGGAAGCGGGCGACGAAATCGGTGAATTCGGCGCCGCAGGTCGTGCCGTCGCGGTCGCCCAGCACAAAGTCGCCGTGCTCGCCCCGGTCGCCATGCGATGGCATCGAATGGCAGTTGACGTGCCACACCGCGCCGAATTCGCGATAGAGCCGCTCGCACGCCTCGTCGAGCACCCGGTGATAGGGCGTGTGATAGCGCTCGATCCGGGCGAGAATGTCGTCGGGGCTGAGCTTTCTGTCGTAGATCGGCACGCCGGGCTGCGCATGGCGGCGCACCAGGCCCACCCGGGTCGCCGGCCGCGGCACCAGAACCGGCGGCAGCACGCCCGTCAGCAGCCCCGGATCGAGGTCGTCCGCCGCCCGGTTGGCATCGACATAACTGCGCGGGAAGAGCGCCCCGATCAGTGTCGCGCCATGCGAGGGCGCTGCCGCGAAGAGTTCGTCGACATAGCTATCCTCGGCGCGGCGCAGCACCGGCAACGGGCAGCAATAGGCGAAATCCTCGGGGTAAAGCGCGCCGCTATGCGGCGAATCCAAGACCAGCGGCACGCTGTCGCCATCGGGGTCGCGGCGCCACACGACTCCCGGAATTTCCAAACCCGTTGCGATGCTGGCCATCCTGCCCATGCACGCTCTTGAGCGCCGGCCGGCGGCCGGCCGCTTCGGCGGTTTTCATCGCATAGCGACAGCGCGGAGGGAAGGGGTAAGCGGGGGGCGCAAGACCGAGAAGCTCGCGCCGCGGGCAAGACCCCGGAGCTACTGCCGCACCGCCGGCACGAGATGCGCCAGGCTGAGGAATTTCGCCGGGTCCTGCGGCTCGCCGTTGACCAGCACCTCGTAATGGACATGCGGGCCGGTGGCGCGGCCGGTGCTGCCGAGGAACCCGATCTGGGTGTGCGCCGCGACGCGCTGCCCGACCGAGACCGTCTGGCGATGGAGATGCGCGTAACGCGTCGCGATGCCGTTGCCGTGATCGATCTCGACGACCTTGCCGTAATCGTCGCGATACCCGGAATAGCTGACCACGCCGGCCGCGGTGGCATAGACCGGGGTCATATAGGGCGCCAACAGGTCGAGCCCGGTGTGAAACGCCGAATGGCCGTTCATCGGATCGCCGCGCACCCCGAACGGGCTGCCGATTTCATAGCTCGCGAGCGGCGCCGAGACCGGCACCACCTTGACCAGGTTCTGCAGCGCGGCGAGCTTTTCCGGGCTCAGCGTGGTGTCGGGGTGCTCGCCGCGCGGCACCGGGATGAACGGGCCGCCTTCGCCGGTGCGCATGCCGTATTGCGAAAAGAGATTCGCGACATCGACCCCGGCCGACGCGAGCACCCGCTCGAATTGCCCGATCCCGCCGCTCCTTACGACGGCGGCCACCGGCGCGGCTGCGTGGAGAGGCGGCTCGGCGGCGACCCCAACCGGGGCAGCGACTGACCCCGATACCGTGGGCGCCGGCAAGGCCGGTGCGGCCGCGCTCGGCGCCTGCGGTGCGGGCTGGGCCTCGGCTGCCGGCCGAGGCGCCTGCCGCGCCGGCTGGGATGTTGGCTTTTGTTCGAGGTCGCCCACGCGGGCGCGCAGATGATCGCGCTCGCTCGCGGCCTTGTCGCGATCGGCCGTCAGCTGCTGCACTTTTTTCTGCCACTGATCGAGGCCGGCCTGCTGGCGCGCCTGCTCCTCGGTCAAATCCGCAACGGATTTGCTGAGCCGGGCCATCAGCGTTACGCGCTGGGCTTCGGCGAGGTGCAAATCGCGCTGCGCCTGTTCGAGCGCGTGCGTCAGCTGCACGACGCGATCGGCTTTCGAAGTTGCCGCCTGATCGGAAACCGCCTGCTGCTTTTTCGCTTCATCGCTCAGCGACCCGATGCGGTTTTGCGCCAGGCTGAGCGCATCGTTGGCGGTGCCGAGCTGGTCGCGCAGCCGCGCCAGCGCATCCTGCAGATCGGCATTGGCGCTTTCGGCGCGCATCGCCGCCCGCTCTTCGGCGGTGGCGAGCCACCCGTACCGGGCGTAGCCGACGGCGAAATAGACCGACGCCGCGAAACCGATCACCACCACGGCACCGAGCGCGACCGCTTTGCGGTGCCCGGAGACGAATTCGAATCCGCTGCTCGCGCGGCTCCGCAGCCATTGCTTTTCGGGGAAGCTCAGATTTCCCCAGCGCAAAAGATCGCTCACCCGTGCCCCCCGCGCCTGTTGAGCCGTGGATGTCGGGACGAACGCCCGACCAGGCTGCAAAGCAACTGTCCTGGTGGCGCCGCCGCCGTATGCGCTTGAAGCCGCGGTCCACGAGCTCCCGGACCACTGCTTCCCCACCCCGCATAAACGGCGTGCGGCATCCCCCCAACGCAGGGTCAGCCTAACGCGGCGTTGTCGGTCGTGCAACAGCAAATGACGGATTGCGGGATAGTCGGGTCCTGTATATCCGCGAACCACCGACCGGGACGGCAGAAAGACTCAGTCAAAACGATAATGCTGCGACCAGAATAAACGCCGCGCCGCTGCGCAGCCATTGCCACTATGTGCGGCGCCGTTCCGGGATATTGGCGCTGTACTGGCAGAGGTGCAACACTGCCTGCCTCCGATTGGCGAATTCCACCGGGGACTAGGATGGCTGCCGGCAATTAAGCAACAATGTGCGTGGTATATAAGCAACACTCGTCATCTCACGCCGATACCGGAACCTCAGCCTCGGCGGTGGGTTCGGGTACAAATTGCGTACGATAGTAGTCGGCAAAGATTCCGCCGCGCCGCACCAGCTCCGCGAAATTGCCCTGCTCGGCGATCGCGCCGTCCTTCAGCACGATGATGCGGTCGCACCGCCGCACCGTCGACAGCCGGTGCGCGATGATGAAACTCGTGCGTCCGCGCATCAGGGTCTCGATCGCCGCCATCACCAGCGCTTCGGTGGCGACGTCGAGCGCCGAGGTCGGCTCGTCGAGGATCAGGATCGGCGCGTCGCGCAGCAGCGCGCGGGCGATCGTGATGCGCTGCTTCTCCCCTTCGGAGAGCGCCGCCCCCGCTTCGCCGAGCACGGTCTGGTAGCCCTCCGGCAACCCGGTGATCGTCTCGTGGATGCGGGCGGCGCGGGCGGCCTCTTCGATCGCGGCATGATCGGCGCCGGGACGGCCATAGGCGATGTTGTCGGCGACCGATAGCGGAAAGATCAGCGGCGGCTGCAACACCATCGCGATCTGGCTGCGCAGCGAGGGGAGCGTGAATTCGCGAATGTCGATGCCGTCGATCGTGACGGTGCCGCGAGTAGGGTCGAAGAACCGCGGCAACAGGCCCAGCAGGGTCGATTTCCCGGCTCCGGTCGGGCCGACAACCGCGATTGTCGAGCCGGCCGGGACCGCGAAATCGATGTCGCTCAGTACCGGCGTCTCCGGGCGGTAGCGAAAGCCGACGCCGTGCCAGGCGATCGCGCCTTGGGTGCCCTCCGGCGGAAACTGCCGTGCGCCGCTCTTTAGGTCGGCCTCGGTGTCCAGAACCTCGAAAACTCGTGCGGCGCCCACCCGCGCCCCGGCGATCAGGCTCCAGCTCTGGGTGATCTGGTTGATCGGCGCGTAAAGCTGGGCCAGATAGGCGATGAAGACGATCAGCTGCCCGATGGACAGGGTCCCCGCCATGACTGCGCGCGCGCCGGCGTAGACGACGACCGCGGTGCCCAGCGCGATGATCACATTGACCCCGCCGGAATAGAGCGTCTGCCAATTGTAGAGCCGCAAGGTGGCGTGCAGGCTGTCGCGGCTGGCGCCCATGAAACGGCGGTGCTCCTCCGCCTCTTTGGTGAAGGCCTGGACGACCTTGATCGCCGCCATGCCCCATTGCACGAGCGAGTAGACCCGGCTGTCGAGGTCGCGCACCTCGGTCGCGACGTCGACGATCTTCTTATTGAAGGTGGCGATCAGCACGAACAGGATGGGCACGATCGCCAGCGCCAGCATGGTCAACAGCGGGTCCATCGGAAACAGGACGATCAGCATGCCGCCCAAGAGGATCACCGCCGAGAGGATCGGCAATGCTCCGTTCATGATCATCGTCTGAACGGCAAAGCTGTCCGCGGTGACCCGGTACATCAGATCGCCGACCCGCTGCCGGCCGTGATAGGCGAGCGACAGAAGTTGCAGATGCGCATAAAGGTCGCCGCGCAAATCGTTGACCATGCTCTGGCCGACCCGGATCGTCGTGTAATTGTGCCAGAGGGTCAGCGCGCCGGCGGCAAAATGCACGATGACGAGGGCGACGCAGGCGAAGAGCAGCAGCACGCCGGGCGGCAACGACAGCAATTGCCCGAGCAGACCCGCACTCGGCGGCGTCTTCCCGCCCAGCACATAGTCGATGACGATCTGCAGCGGCCAGGGTTTCAAGAGCTCAACCCCGGCGATCAGGAACACCTGCGCCAGAGCCCAGGCGACCCGCCAGCGATGCGCTCTGAGATAGGGCAGGAACTTGGCGATCATCGGAAAGCGGATAAGGCTTCGGTGGGCGCCTGATCAGACCGTGCGCGGTTCGCCGATCGACAGCGCTGTGGCGCCGATCGGCTCGGCCGGCATCAGCCGGGCCTGGCTCGCGACCGCTTCGACGATCCGGTGCATCAGCCGGCCAAAGGTCAGCAGCTGCCAGCCGACGACCGCGAGGTTGAATATCCCCAGCGTCAGAAAGAACACGGCGACGCCCGGCTCGCCGAGGATCAGGCTTCCGGCCCCGAGCGCCGCATAGCAGCGCAGCAGCACGCGGGCGAGGCTGGACGAGCGCATCGCGCAGCGTACCCGCAACAGACGTTTCTCGCCCCCGTGGTTCTCGCTGCAGACCGTGACCAGGGCACGGCTCCACAAACCGCGCGCGATCTTCAAGTCCCATTTGCTCCAGCCGGTATCCGCCACCACGAAATATTTCTGCGGCAGGAGGAAATCCATGATCCCCTGGAGCAGCAGCTCTTTTTCGGCTGCGGCCTCGCTCCAGTAGGACAGGCGGAAGGCGCGCCCCGTCCAGTCGATACGGGCCCGCTGCTCGACCGGCGGAAGGCGGATGTGGTCGTCGGTCTGCATCGTCTTGACGCGCCATTTGAGGCGTTCCCATCCGCGCAACAGGGGTCCCAGATAAATCAAGAGGGCAACCAGTGCACGCGCCTTCAGCCCGGTAAAGCGCGGGTCGATCGGCGCCTTCAACGCCCCGTTGACGCACATCGCCCAGGTCGCCAAGAGCGGCACCGCGAGCAGCCACAGCCAGCCGCCGGCAAGGATGCCGATAAGGGCGAGGATAAGCGCGGCCACGCTCCACTCGAAGGTCAGCGGCAACAAGGCGGTCAGCGACGAAGGCGGCTCGTACATCGTCTGGAACAGACCGCGCCCGAAGATGCCGGAATAGATCACCGGCTTCCTCGACAACAGCAATGCCGCCGACAGATCGCCGTAGATCCGGCCGAGCCACTTGGCCTGCCCGAATAGATTGAAGCGAAACGGATGCTTGGCGTAGACGAGCGCCTCGGCTTTGCCGTAGCCGCGCTGCTGGCCGATATAGGCCCGCACGGTGTTGCGGCGGAAATGCCAGACCACCGCGGCCGGGCTGAAGCCGATCACATGCCCGGCGTCCTGGAAGCGCCAGCAGATGTCGACATCGTCGCCGGCGGCGCGGTAAGTCGGGTCGAAGCCGCCGAGCCCCAGCAGAACCTCGCGGCGGAACGCCATGTTGCAGCCGGCGATATGCTCGGCGACCTCGTCGCTGATCAAGACATGCGTCGGGCCGCCCGGCGACACCGCGACCGCGGCCGGCACCAGGCTGTCTTCGGGGGGCGGGAAATTGGGCCCGCCGCACGCCGCCAGATCGCCGGTCTCCATCCGCGCGACAAGGTAGGTCAGCCAGTCGGGATCGGCGACGCAGTCGCTGTCGGTATAGGCGACGATCTCGCCGGTGGCCGCCTCGGCACCGACATTGCGCGCGACGGAGAGCCCCTTGTTCGGCTGGCTGATGATGCGGCAGAACGGAAAGCGCTCGGAGATTTCGAGCGTGCGGTCTTTGGAGCCGTCATTGACGACAATGACTTCGTAATCCGGATAGTCGAGGGTTTCGAGCGAGGCAAGACATGCCTCCATCGTGCGCTCGGCGTTATAGGCGCACACCACGACCGATACCCGCGGATAACGCGGCAAGGGCGGCGGCAACGGCCCCTTGTAGCGAGCTGCGACCTCGGGGAGGGCGGGTTTCGGCTGGCGGTCGCGATCGACCAGGCCGAATGCCCAATCCTCGACCAGGTGGCCGCCGGTGAACCACTCGTCGGTCCAGGCGAAGACGAACGTGCCGGCGACCCCGGCGGCAAAGGCGGCGCGGACCTGCCAGGAGAGGATGCGGGACTGCTCCTCCTCGCTGCCATGCATCGAATCGATGCCGAATTCGGTCAGCACCAGCGGCTTGTCGACCGCCAGATTGTGCAGCCTGGCGATGTAGCGGCGAAACGCGGTCTCATCGTGGAGATAGACGTTGAAGCACAGGAAATCGGTGAAATCGATCGTCAGGTATTCGGTCGACGGGAAGTTGGCGTAACTGACCAGCGCGCCCGGGTGGTGCCGGCGCACCAGCCGGACGAGGCCCTTCAAAAAGCCCCGCACCGCATCGGCGCCGTGCCAGCGGATCATGTCGGGCGGGATTTCATTGCCTACCAGATAGGCAAAAATCGCCGGGTGGCGACAGCAGGCGCGCACCCCGGCCGCGACCGCGGCGCGGATCTCGGCCTTTATCGCGGCGCTGTCGAGAAACGTGACATGTTGCGACCACGGCAGGCCGACCATGACCTTGAGCCCAGCTTCCGTGGCCATGTCGAGGAGCCAGACCGGCGGCACGGTGAAGACCCGCACGGTGTTGATCCCGGCCCCCCGCATCAGCGCGAAATCGCGCTCGACCACCGCGCGCTCCGGCAACGGCGAGCCGTGCGAGCCGGTGGCGAACGGGCCGTAGGTGACGCCCTTGACAAAGTGCTTGGCGTGGCCGGCGAAGAAGGATTTGCCGTGGACCCGGATCGGCCCGGCGACCGCCGAAGGGCCGGCCAACAACTCATCCAGCGCTGGCGCCTCCTGCGCGGCGCCGTCGCGTTCGACCGTGCTCATCTGGGCAGCTTCTCCCCCGGCTGTCGGCTCGGCGACCGGTCGAAATTCGGAATTCTCACGCGCAACGCGTGAAATTACGTCCATTTCACATCCAATTCCAAGCAATCGGCGGACCACACCGGCCGCGGTGCCTTATTTCTTCACCGGTCGCTGGCGTGGGTTTCCCACGCCAGCGCGGTGGCGATGATCGTGTCGAGATCGGAGTGGCGTGGCTGCCACCCCAGCCGGGACAGGGCCAGCGCCGGGTCGGCAACGAGCTCGGGCGGATCGCCCGGCCGCCGCGCCACCTCGCGCCGCGGCACCGGCCGCCCGGCTATTCTCTCGACCGCGGCAATGACCTCGCGCACCGAATGGCCGCGACCGGTCCCGAGGTTGAGCGCGGCATTCTCGCCGCCGGCAGCAAGGTAGTCGAGGGCGCGCAAATGGGCGTCGGCCAGATCGCTGACATGGATGTAGTCGCGGATCGCCGTGCCATCGCGGGTCGGATAATCGGTGCCAAAGATCGAGATCGGATCGCCGCGGCCGAGCGCGGCGCGCATGACAAGCGGGATCAGATGGGTTTCCGGCTCGTGATCCTCGCCGATCTCGCCGTCGGGATCGGCCCCAGCGGCGTTGAAGTAGCGTAGCGCCGCGTATCGCAATCCGTAGGCGCCGGCGTACCAGTGCAATACCCGCTCGATCGCCAGCTTGGTGTCGCCATAGGGGTTGAGCGGTCCTTTCGCGGTGGTCTCGCCGATCGGCAGTTTTTCCGGGACGCCATAAACCGCACATGTTGAGGAGAAGACGATCGTGCCAACTTTCGCCTGGCGCATCGCCCCGAGTAACGCGAGAGTGCCGCCGAGATTATTGGCGTAATAAATCTCGGGGTCGGCCACCGATTCGCCGACATAGGCAAACGCCGCGAAATGCATGGCCGCCGTTATATCGTGGGTGTGGAAGGTTTCGGCGAGTCGCGCGGAGTCGTGCAGATCGCCTTCGACGAGCGGCCCCCAGCGCACCGCCTCGCGATGGCCGCGCGACAGATTGTCGTAGACTACCGGTCGATGGCCGGCGGTGGCCAAGACCTTGCAGGCATGCGCGCCGACATAGCCGGCGCCACCTGTGACGAGGATCGATTGCGACATCGGGCGAATACCGGCTACCGTTGGCCAAATGAGAGGACAACGGGTAACCCGGCCCTTGTCTTCCACGCTAGGCGGGTGCGTCGGGTCGCCGCAGCGGCAAGCCGGGGAATAACCACCGGGACGGGCCCGTTCTGGGCTGCGTCGAGCGTCAGGGTAACAGGGAGACCGCGTCCATGCGCATAGCGATGATCGGGACTGGGTATGTCGGCCTGGTCTCCGGTGCGTGCTTTTCCGAGTTCGGCGTCTCGGTCACCTGCGTCGACAAGGACGCCGGCAAGATCGAGCGCCTGAAGCACGGCGAGATCCCGATTTTCGAGCCCGGCCTCGACCAGCTGGTGGCGAGCAATGCCGCGGCGGGTCGGCTCAGCTTCACGACGGACCTCAACGTCGCGGTCAACGGAGCCGACGCGGTGTTCATCGCGGTCGGGACGCCGTCGCGGCGCGGCGATGGCCATGCCGATCTCAGTTATGTATTTGCCGCAGCCGCCGAGATCGCCGCGGCTCTGGCCCAAGGGGCAGGCGATCGCACGGTCGTCGTCACCAAGTCGACGGTGCCGGTCGGCACCGGCCGCAAGGTTGAGCGCATCCTCAAAAACGCACTGCCGGCGGGGCGCTTCGATGTCGCCTCGAACCCGGAATTCCTGCGCGAGGGATCGGCTATTCAAGATTTCATGCGGCCCGACCGGGTCGTCATCGGGACCGAGAGCGAGCACGCACGGGCAGTCCTGGGCGCACTCTACCGGCCGCTTTATCTGCTGGAAACCCCGATGGTCTTCACCTCCCTGGAGACTGCCGAGTTGATCAAATACGCGGCCAACGCGTTTCTCGCGACCAAGATCACCTTCATCAACGAGATGGCAGACCTCTGTGAAGCGGTCGGGGCCGATGTCCAGGACATCGCCCGCGGCATCGGCCTGGATGGGCGCATCGGCCGCAAATTCCTTCATGCCGGCCCGGGCTTTGGCGGTTCGTGCTTTCCCAAGGACTGCCAGGCGCTGGTCCGTTCCGCCGAGCTCGCCGAGACGCCCCTATCGATCGTCGAGACCGTGCTGCGCGTCAATGATGCGCGCAAAACCCGGATGGCCGAGCGGATCGTCACGGCGTGCGGCGGCGCGGTTGCCGGCAAGGTTCTGGCGGTGCTCGGGCTCACCTTCAAGCCCAACACCGACGACATGCGCGACAGCCCGAGCCTTGCGATACTGCCGTTGTTGCTCGCCGCCGGGGCGCGCATCCGCGCCTTCGATCCCGAAGGCATCGACGAAGCCAGGAAGCTGATGCCCGACCTCGACTATTGCAGCGATGCCTACCAGACGATGGAGGGCGCCGATGCCCTCATTCTGATCACCGAATGGAACGAATTTCGCGCGCTCGATCTTAATCGGGTGAAATCGCTGCTGCGCCAGCCGGTGGTGGTCGATCTGCGCAACATCTACCAGCCCGACGAGATGATCGCAGCCGGGCTCAGCTATCACAGCATCGGCCGCCCCGCCGGTCAGTCGGGCGAGGAGCCGATGACCGAAACGCCCGCCGGTCTTCGGATCATCGCCTGATCCCGGCCCCACGCGGCAATCTTTTGAGGACAAGTCGATGCGCGCTGTTCAAAAGCGGATTCTGGTTACCGGCGGTGCCGGATTTCTCGGCTCGCATCTCTGCGATCGACTGTGCGCGCAAGGGCACGACGTGCTCTGCGTCGACAATTACTTCACCGGGCGCAAGGCCAACATCGCCGGGCTGCTGCAGGAGGCGAACTTCGAGGCGATGCGGCACGACGTGACCCATCCCTTGTTCGTCGAGGTTGACGAGATCTATAACCTCGCCTGCCCGGCCTCGCCCATTCATTACCAGTTCGATCCGGTGCAGACGACCAAGACCAGCGTCATCGGCGCCATAAACATGCTCGGTCTCGCCAAGCGGGTGAAGGCCAAGATCCTACAGACATCGACCTCCGAGGTTTACGGCGACCCGACGCTGCACCCGCAGCCCGAATCCTACCGCGGCAACGTGAACCCGATCGGCCCCAGGGCCTGCTATGACGAGGGCAAGCGCTGCGCCGAGACGCTGTTTTTCGATTATCACCGGCAGCACAATGTGCGCATCCGGGTGGTGCGCATCTTCAATACCTATGGCCCGCGCATGCACCCCAATGACGGACGGGTGGTTTCGAATTTCATCGTCCAGGCGCTCAGGAACGAGCCGATCACGCTCTACGGAGACGGTTCGCAAACCCGCGCGTTCTGCTATGTCGACGATATGATCGAGGGCTTCCTGCGGATGATGGCGGCGCCCGACGAGATCACCGGGCCGATGAACCTCGGCAACCCGGTGGAAACCTCGGTCGCCGAGCTCGCCCAGCTGATCGTCGAGCTGACCGGTGCGCGCTCGAAGATCGTGCACCGGCCGCTGCCGGTCGACGACCCGATCCAGCGCTGCCCCGACATTTCGCAGGCGAAGCGGGTGCTCGACTGGGAGCCAGTGACCCCGCTGCGCCCGGGCCTGCAACGGACGATCGCCTTTTTCGATAAGCTCCTGGCCGAGCGCGGCGAGACGCGCAAGCGCAAGGTGGCGGCGGCCTGAACCGCCGCGCTCACGGCCCAAACAGCGGGATGTGGGTCTGACAGCGGCCGCGCGCCTGAACCAGGTGACCGGACCCGGCGCCCAAGGTCTTCTCGTCGAGCGGCTGATACGGCGTCGCGCAGAGCTGATCGGCCAAGAGGCCGTTGACGGCCGGGTCGTAGGCGTTGAACCCGGCGAATTCGGGCGGTATGTCGCCGGCCGGCGCGAGCGCGCTGGTGCCGAAATCGTCCTTGACCGGAATATAGGGCGTGCAGCCCGCGACGATCACGGTCAAGAGGACAAGAGCTAGAAAACCACGCATGGCACCATCCGGGGCTCGCCAGAGCTGCCGGAGTGTGCCGGCAGCGCGCCGAGGACGCAACCGCGGCGTTCAGGCCGGTTTGTGCCCGCCAACCCGCCGAAGGCGCCGCCGCGTGCCCCCGCCCTGCGCGGGCGCGAATCACCGCGCCGGCCAGGTCACGGCCAGTGGCGCGCGAGGGCAGAAGGGAGCTGTGCCATTTGGTCGATGACCAGCGCGGCGCCTGCATCGGAAAGCCGCGCAGCGTGGCCCGGCCGGCAATGCGCACCGCCGGTGAACCCGATCGCCGGCATGTCGGCGGCGACCGCCGCGGCGACCCCGGGGACGCTGTCTTCGATGACGATGCAGCGCCGCGGCCGGACCCCCATCCGGTCGGCCGCATGGAGGAACAAATCGGGCGCCGGCTTGCCGCGCGCCACTTCGGTGGCGCTGAAGACGTACGGGTGAAAGCGATCGAAGAGGCCAACCAGCGATAGGGCGTGCCGCAACCGCTCGGGCGAGCTGCTCGACGCGACGCAGACCTTGCAGGTGAGCGAATCGACCACCGCCGCTACGTCCGGAACGGCCTGCAATCGCGCCTCGAACAGCGGGCGCACAAGCTGCCGGTGGCGTTCGTCGAAACCCTCCAGGGTCCGGCCGTAGCGCGCTTCCAGGTCTGCTACCATGCCGCTAGTCCCGGTGTAGCGCTCGATGATTTCGTCAGCGGAGAGCTCGATGCCAAACTCGGCCAGGCATTGCAGGTCCACTTGCACCGACAGGAGTTCGCTGTCGATCAGGACGCCGTCGCAGTCGAAGATGACGAGATCGAACCGCATCGCCCCACACCTAGCCGGGCGGAGCGATCAAGGCCTGGGGCACGCCGGCGCGTTTCAGCGCGGTCTTCTGGCGCTCGGCCAGCACGCCCTCGTCGAAATCGTCGATCAGCTCGTGGAACAGCCGGTGCCAGTTGACCTTGGCCTTGAGATGGAGGAACACCGAGCCGAGGCCGATCGCGGCGCGGTCCATGAAGACAAAGGCGCGCGGGGGCGCGATGCCGCCGAGGCGGCGGATGTCGCGGTGCACGTCGTCGACGAGGCTGCGCCCATCAGGATTAAGGTTGGCGGCGCCGGGTTTGGAGCGCTCCTGGATCATCCGCGCCCGGTCGTCGAGCAGCGGCCCATAGACAAAGGCGGCCCAACGGTTGAGGACCGCGATCATCTCGTGCGACAGCTCGCCGAACCCCCAGCTGCGGTAGGCTTCGACCGCGAGCTCGGGGTCGTTGCGTTCGAGCGCGTGGTAGAGATCGATGACGCCTTTCACAAAGCTCGGCGGGAACACCCGCACGCAGCCGAAATCCAGGAGGTTGACGGTGCGGTCGGGGGCGATCGTGTAGTTGCCGAGATGCGGGTCGCCGTGGATGACACCGTAGAAATAGAACGGCACGTACCAGACCCGGAACATCCGGAGCGCGATCTCGTTGCGCACGGCGAGCGGCGCCTTCTCCGCGAAATCGAGGATCGGCTGGCCATCGAGCCAGGTCATCGTCAGGAGGCGCCCGGTCGACAGCTCGGGTAGCGGGCGCGGCACGGCGACCCCGGGCTCGTCCTTCAGGATCTCGCGGTATAGCCGCATATGCGCGGCCTCGCGCTGATAATCCAGTTCCTCGCGCAGCCGGTCGGCGATCTCGGCATGGATC
>Ga0182024_10017308_pt1 | contig 13551 bp, 12 predicted proteins | sample P32metaG_FD_120480 | JGI IMG/M metagenome (GOLD analysis project Ga0182024, IMG submission 120480) | Permafrost microbial communities from Stordalen Mire, Sweden - P3-2 metaG (Illumina Assembly) | ecosystem: Environmental > Terrestrial > Soil > Wetlands > Permafrost | place: Sweden: Stordalen...
GGTGCACATGATCGAGGACGACCACGTTGTCGTGTGCCTCGATCGACCCGTCGGAAAGTTCGCCGACGGTCACATCGACTGTCCGGCTGCGGTTCTCCTGCCGCTGGAGACGTGAATGGTTACCCGGCATCCACCTGCGACCATGAGAATTCTCAACTTCGACTTGCATCGGCGTACGAAACCGAAAGACGTATCGCTCGGTATCGCCAGTCTCTTCATCGGCACCCGATTCCTCGGGGTCGGGAGCACTTGCCAGAAGATCTAGATACAATAACCGCTTCGGAAAGGCATCCGGATTGTCCCACCACTTGTTTGCGAGCTTGACCGTGTGGGATCCGCGGAGCCCGATGTTCAGACTGGTCAAACGTTGTTGCCCGTCAAGAATAGCGAATCGGCTGTCCGAGGCCGCGATCTCCCCCAGGCGCGGGCAGAGGTTGTTTGGTGGTCGTTGATCGTAGTTCTTTATAAACCCATAGAACGCGTGATTCTGCACCGTCAGATTGGACACCTGCCAGAAAAGGAAGCCTCCGATTGGATAGCCACGCATCAGCGAGTCGAATAAGCTACAGATCTTCGCTTCGCCCCAAACGAACTCGCGCTGGATGGCAGGTAGGACGAGTTGCTGGTTCTCGATGTCCTTCAGGACGCTTGCTATCGTGCGGGCCGGGTAGAATCCATCCATCGGACGAAGTGTAGAAGATTCCCACGCGGTGGGAACTCGGCAGCCTTGCTTGATCGCGGACGCAAGGAAGGCTCCCAGATCCTCAGGCGGTGATAGGCGATCTTCAGGAGTCCCGAGTAAGCATGGTGTACCCCGGTTCCGATGTCGTCACAATCTCGGCAGCTGAGGTCTGCTGATTTGATCGAGCTCAGGTCCTCCACCCGTCGATGCCCGGGTGCGAGACGTGCGCTGAAACGAGTGGAGGACGGTGAGGTCGAGAACGCACTCCGGAAGCTACCCTGGCTCCACCTGGTTGGAACCTTGGCGCCGACCTCGATCGCACCGCCCCGTTCGTGAGGGCATCAGCGACCGTTCGGTGTGTCACGACGGATGCGTTCTGACGGTGACGCCCCGGCAGGTCGCGGAACGCGAAGAGATCGGCTGAGCCGACCTCTCGCTGAGTGGCCGCGGCGGTAGCGGCGACGATGAGGTGGGCTCGACGCGGTCTGCCTCGTCGTCGGGTGAACGAGCTCTGAGCGTGCGAACAGGCCACTGTGGCGTCGTAGCCGACGATGGGGATGCCGTCCTTGAGATCGTCGGCGAACTGTTGGCGCCGCCGCGCTGTGCGCGCTGTCATCGTCTCCACGCTGACCAGAAGTTCAGCGATGGTGATACCGGCCACCACCACGTCGTCGTCGTCATCGATCACCCCGTCGATCGGAGCGGTCGGCGTCGACCAGGAACGTTGTGTCAAGTAGGAGTCGGCTCAGTGTCGGGAGTCGATTTCTCTAGTAGCTCTCGGATGGCAGCGATGTCCCGCCCGAAGCCGGGATCAGCTCCATGACGATTAAGCATCGCCTTGACATCACTGCCTTTGCCGATGCTGACCGGGTCGAGCCGCGCCAGGACCTTGCCTCCGCGGACGATCGTGAACCGTTCGCCGCGACGCTCTAAGGCGTCGAGGATGTCGGAGAAGTTCCTCGCTGCCTCCGTGGCACTAACCTCGGTCACAAGATCATTATCAGATATTTTTCGGTCATCTCAGGTCAGTAAGCGAGTCCAACGCACGGCGACCTGGTGAGGGGGGTAACTGGCAGTGCGGGCACTGTCGTGAATACGTCCCGGCCGCCAGACCTCGCTGGTTCAGCTCTTAGTCGCCATGGCTTCGTCGAACAGATGCCCGAGCACTGCGGCTGCCTTCGCGTCCGACTCAGGCACGAAATGGGAGTACACGTTGAGCGTCGTGCTGGCGTCGCGGTGCCCAAGGCGGCCGGCGACGGTGCGCACGTCCACGCCTGAGGATAGAAGTCGGGTAGCGACGTAATGGCGGAGGTCGTGGAGCCTGACATCGTCAGCACCGACGGAATCAGCAAAGCGCCCGAATGCCAGGGAGACGAAGTGAGGACTCCACGGCGTGCGGCTATCAACCGAGTCCGAGAATAGGTAACAGTCGGGAGCGAGCTGAACGCCGACCGCTTTGGCCAGAGCTTGCGTCCGCTCGCGATGGGCGCGGAGCCGACCAATCGTCGTTGTGTCCAAGCTGAGGCGACGTGCCTGGTGTGTCTTGGTGTCCTTTTCCACGAGCCCGTGCTCGCTCCTGACGAGGCCCCTGCTGATGACGAGCGTGCCGGTGTCGAAATCAAGGTCGTTCCACCGGAGGGCCAAGAGCTCGCTACGTCGTGCGCCTGACGAAGCTGCAAGCAGAACGAAGGCGGCGAGGTCAGCGCGGGCATCTTCGATGGCTTTGAAGATCTCTGCGACCTGATGCGGAGCCGGAGGCTTGATCACTGGCTTGGGCACGCGAGGAGGCGAGGCGTCGATCGCAGGATTGTGGCGGATGAGGTTCCAGCGGACGGCTTGGGAGAGGGCCCGGCGAAGTATCCCGTGCACCCGGCGGATCGTGGCCGGTGACAGGGGCTTTCCGCCGCCGCCCTTCGTTCGGAGCCTGTAGTAGAAGGCGTCGAGCTCGGATGTGGTGATCTGCGAAACGAACTGCTGACCGATCAGGGGCACGATGGTCCGTTGGATGTAGCCACGCGCCACGAGAACGGTCGACGGGCTGAAGTCCGCCTCGTTGTGGGTGAGCCACCGATCGAGGAGCTGCTCCACGGTCACGTCGAGCGCGTTCAGACCAATCCCGTGGTCGATCTCAGCCACGAGCTCGGCGAGGACGCGCTCGGCCTCCTTCTTGGACCCGCGGACCGTTCGCTCCTTCAGTCGGACTCGGTGGGTCTCCGGGTCGCGTCCCATGAACACGCGGACCTGCCACGTCCCGGGCCCCCTACGTCTCAGCGATCCCCTCACACCCCACCTCCCGGCTACCCAACACCCGCGGATGCTAGCAGGCTAGTTGGTCGGAGTTGGTCGATTTCGACCGGCTGAAGAACGTGTCAGAGGGCCAAATGTTGGCGTCCAACAGGAGATATGCTTGCACCCCCAACGGGATTCGAACCCGTGCTACCACCTTGAAAGGGTGGCGTCCTAGGCCGCTAGACGATGGGGGCTGGGCGGGTACCGGAGACTGAAAGAGCGATCAACAACGAGCCCGCCGGCCGGTGTGAGGCTAACAGCGGCAGCAGACGAGGCCTGAGCCTCGGGGCGCCGATCGTGCCTCCGGCCGTGCAGCGCCTTCTGCGATGCAGGCGCCGCACGCGCCCACGACTCATGGCGAGGCCAGCAGCCACTCGGCGCCCTGTGGTGTGTCGCGGACTTCGATGCCGAGTGCCTCGAGCCTGTTCCTGATGATGTCCGAGTCGCCGAAGCGTCGGTCCGCTCTTGCCTTCGCCCGGAGCTCGAGCATCGTCTCCACGAAGGGCCCGATCATGTCGCGCGGGTCCCGAGCCCCCGTCTCGGCGACCCTGCCGAGCTCGACGACGAGCGATCGCAGGCTGGCCCTGGCACGGTCCATGGCGTCTCCCGCCGGGATGTCGTTCGCCCACTCGGTGACTTGACCCTCGAGTTCCAACAGCGCAGCGACGGCTCCCTTCACGTCGCGATCCTGCAGCGCAGACGAGAAGGCGTCCTCCTGTTCGTGGACGACGGCGATGAGGGGAGAGTCGCGGTAACTGCCGGCGCCGTCGATAGCGGACGCCGGCTCCCCGTCCAACCCGGCGCCGGAGCCACCGGAGCCGACGCTGCCGGCCCCCGAGCTGGCCGAGCCCGCGGCATCACCATTCCCGGCCGAGCGGCCATCTGCGCCGGCAGCTGACCCATCTCCCGCCACCAAGCCATCGCCCCCGCCGGCGCGGCGGTCCTCGGCGGCATCGCCGGCGGCCCGACCACCACTTCGCACCAGCGCCTCCGCCGTCTCGTTGATCTGCGCCACGGTCAGCTCGCTTCCGGCTGAAAATGTCTTCGAACGCCCGGCTGCTCGCACGGTCACCACGCCGAGGCCGGCGATCGTGGCAGACCCGCTGTCGAGGTCAAAGGTGATCGCCGTGTGCTCGTCGATGCCGAGCACGAAAGCCCCATCGGGCAGCGCCGGCTCGATCATCGACAGCCGGCGTTCACCGAGGTAACAGAAGCGTGTGTCGTGCGTGCCGCCTTCGGCGTTGTTGTAGTGGGGTATCACGGCGGCTCGGATTCCTGCCTCGCCGAGCAGGTCGAGACCCGTCAGCCAGTGGGGGTCCTCGCCGACCTTGTAGACCTCGTACACCGGCACGGTGCTGGTCCCGAGCGTCAACGCCGCCGCCGACGAGAACGTGATGCCCCCGCCGTGGCGCAGCTTCTCCTTGAGCAGCGAGGGAACAACCGTGCCTGACCACCTTCGCAGCGCGTAGGTGGGGCTGCCCGGGCCGGCGAAGACATAGCGGGCGTTTCGGACCGACGAGACGAGCCGCTCCCGCGCAAACGGATCGTCGTTGAGTGCTCCGCCGGAGCCGGCGGTCCCGCCGCCGGAAGCCGTACCGCCGCCGCCCGAACCCTTCGCGCCGGCCACACCGGGAGATCCGGACGCACGCGTGCCGGCCGCACCGCCGGCGTCCTCAACTGCGCTCGCCACCTCGATCGTGGCCCGCAGGCTGTCCCGGAAGTACGTCGAGACACGCTGGGCGAGCTCAACAGCGTTCTCCTGAAAGCCGAAAGGCGTGTCGAGCAGGACCGCCGGCACGGGAGGAGGCCCGAGACGCTCGAGCATCATCCGGTGCACCTTGACCATCGTCGGCGCCGTCTCGCCGGAGCCCATGATCGTCAGCAGTCGGGGAACGGGCTCGGTCACACGTCGTCCCACGGAAGCGGCGTGCCGTCCCAGCGCAGGCCGCCCAAGGGCTCGCCCCACGGGTCTTCCGGCACCTGATCGTCAGCACCGGGCACCGGCTCAGGCAGCGAGAGCTCGAGAACGTCGACCAGCTCGGCCTCGAGCTGGCTCAGGTAGACGTACACGACCATCTGACTCGATGCGCCCGTCGCCGAGGCCGGCTGTTCCTCCGTGACGCCGAGAACCGTACCGAGGACGAGCCGGAGGTCGTTCACTGCCGTCAGCCACTCGTTCAGCTCCTCGTCGTCGATAGATGTCGCCCGGGCCGTGCGGGAAAGCGTCGCAAGCGCCCGCCGGTGGTGGGCCGACAGCTCCGTCCGCGTCACCGACTCGTAGTTGCGTTGCGCGTCCTCGTCGGTGGAGTAAGCGGGAGGAAACAGCCTCCGCAACGACCGGAGAGCACTGGCATCATCCGCCCCGGACTCAGCACCTGCGGATGACGTGTTCCGGAGGTCGGAAACGGTGCCGCCGGCGGCGCGGTCGTCATCGCCGGCCACACCGGCACCCTCGTCCCCCGGCTGGCCGGCGGAGAGATTCTCGACTGCGGCCAGGACCTCGTCGAGCTGCTCGGGCAGGCTCTCGAGGAGCTCTCGCTCGCCGGCCGGCAGACGGACGGTGTAGCCACCCCCGCGGGCGGGTGAGATTCGTCGTCTCAGCATCGATCCACCATCTCAGCCGCTCTGTTCCATCGTCGCCCACAAGCCGTGCTGGTGAAGGCGGGCAACGTCGAGCTCGGCACGCTCACGTGGGCCACTGGTCACCACGGCCCGCCCTTTGAAATGAACGTCCAGCATCAGGCGGTGCGCTTTCTCCTTCGAATAGCCGAACAGCTTCTGGAACACGAAGGTCACGTAGCTCATGAGGTTGATCGGGTCGTTCCACACCACCACGAGCCACGGGAAGTCTGCTTCCGGCACCTCGGCCTCGACCGGCCGCTCCACCTCGCTCGGGGCGAGGGTCACGTCGTCCTCACCGCTTTCCGGGGCTGGCCGGCCTCACCGGGCTCGGGCACTGCAGAGCCCCTTCGGCTGTCGGTGCCGCCACCGCCGGCGGTCACTGTTCCGAGGGACTCGCCGCCCTCGGGCACGGCCGCAGAGTCACTCCGGCCGTCGGTGCCGCCCTCAACAGCGCTCACAACCTCCGTCGCCGGAGCACCGTTAACGGCGCTCACTACCTCCGTCGCCGGAGCACCGACGACGGCGAACGAGGAGGCGGCTTCAGCCCCCGCCACCGCCGGCCGCTCAGCGTGCCCGTGCAGCGACAACAAGAAACCCACCCCCGCCACCCACAACATCGTCGCCCCGGCAATGTGCACCTCGACCACGGCGGCGGCGTCGTGGAGGAAGTACTGGGTGTAGCCGAGTGTGCCCTGCAGGACCATCAGCTCGAACAGCCACCGGATGCGGCGCTGCACGTTGGTCGGGGCCCTCGCCACATGGAAGGCGAAGAGGGATGCCAGCGTGATGCCGATGAGGAAGAGCGCCGCGTCCGAGTGAAGCACGGCGATGTCCCGGAAGGCGATCGGGATCCGCTTGATCGGGTCACTGAGGGTCTGGGGGGCACCGGCATGAGGCCCTGAGCCGGTGACGACAGTGCCGATCGAAGTGACGACCCCGAGCACACCGACCAGGATGCAGCCCAACCACTTGAGCTCCGTCCCGACGAGCTGCACGGAGCTCTGCTCTTCGGGAGCATCGCCGAGGCCGGCCCGGTGGAAGAGGACGATGGCGTCGGCAAGGACGGCGATCGTGAGGAGGAAGTGGCAGGCGACGAGGTATGGGTTCAGCTTCGTGAGGACGACGATGCCGCCCAGCACGATCTGGCCGGCCACGCCGCCGACCAGTCCTCCCGACAGCCACAGCAGGTCACGACGCCTCGGAGACCGCGCCAGCGCGGCCACGAAGGCGAGCCCGGACACGACGGTGACAGCCACCGTCACGAGCCTGTTCAGGAATTCCACCATCGGGTTGAACGAGAGCTGTGCTGTCAGGCGATGGTGGTAGCAGGACGGCCAGTCCGGGCAGCCGAGCCCGGAGCCGGTGAGCCGGACGGCACCGCCGGTCACCATCAGGAGCGCGTAACAGACGACGGCCGCGAGCGCCACCTTACGGACGGCAGCCGGGGAGACGCGGGGGAGTCGCACCTCTATCGATCGTATGCGAGTCGCGGCCGCCCCCACTCTCGACCCCTCCGAAGCGCCGCTGAGCGTGCCATCAGGCGGCCGACCTCATAGAATCCGGCGTCGTGGCCGAAAGCGCACTCATCTCGAGCGGTAGGAGGACGCATTCGGAGCGAGTGAAGGGCTTCGTTGCCCTCACGAAACCCCGCATCATCGAGTTGCTCCTCATCACCACGCTGCCGACGATGATCGTGGCACGACGCGGCGTTCCCTCCGGGTGGCTCATGCTGGCGACCCTCGCCGGTGGCGCGCTCTCGGCGGGAGGCGCCAACGCCACGAACATGTTCGTCGACCGTGACATCGACGCCGTCATGAAGCGGACGAGCAAGCGCCCGCTCGTCACCGGGGCTGTCGCGCCGGCCGAGGCGCTTTGTTTCGCGGTGGCGCTCGAAGCAGTCGCCTTCGTCGTGCTCTGGCAGTTCGTGAACCTGCTCTCGGCCGTGCTGGCCCTGTCGGCGGCGCTCTTCTACGTCTTCGTCTACACGATCGCCCTCAAGCGGCGCTCGAGCCAGAACATCGTGATCGGCGGGGCCGCCGGAGCGGTGCCCGTCCTCGTGGGGTGGGCAGCGGTGACTGACCGGCTGGCCTGGGCGCCCGTCATCCTCTTCATCCTCATCGTCGTGTGGACGCCGTCGCACTTCTGGGCCCTCGCCGTCAAGTACCGGGACGACTACGCCGCCGCCGGCGTGCCGATGCTGCCGGCCGTGGCCTCCTTCGAGCGGGTGGCGCGCCAGATCATCATTTATTCGGTGGCGCTTGTCGGCGTGTCGGTCGCTTTCGCCTTGGTGGCGCACATGGGCTGGATCTTCTGGGCCGTCTCCCTCCCGGCAGGAGCCGTCTACATCCTCTATGCCGTCCTTCTCCGCATTGGCGGCACGCCGAAGGCGGCGATGGCCCTCTTCAAGTACTCGATCACCTACGTCACGGTGATCTTCGCCGCCATGGCGGTCGACACCCTCGTCCGTTACCACTGATCCCGGCGCCGCGCCTCCCCGGCCAGCCCTCGCCCGCCCCACTCGTTCGCCTCCCCAGGCCGGCTTCTGCCTACTCCCAGCGGAAGGTGAGCGCGGCCACCACAGGAGCGACCACCGCCCAGGCGGCGAGGACGATCCAGGCCTCGGCCGGCCCGGCTGCCCCCGCCCCCAGAGCGGGATGGAGCACGCCCGAGAGTGCAGCCGCCGGCAGGAGCTTGGCGAACCCGGCGAAGGCCCCCAGCTTGGCCAGCGGGAAGACGATCCCCCCGATGAGGAGGAGCACGATGTAGAGGGCGTTGGCGAGGGCCAGGTTGACCTCCGCTCGAAGTGAGCCGGCCAGGGCGAGGCCGATGCCGGCGAAAGCCGACGTCGCCAGCAGCTCCGCCGCCACCGCCAGCCCGGCGCCGGCGTGCGGCCGCCAGCCGAGAATGGCGGCCACGGCCACCAGCACGGCGAGCTGGATGACCTCCACGGCGAGGACCGCCACGATCTTGGCCGTGAGCAGCCGCGGCCGCCCGAGCGGTGTCGCCCCGAGCCGCTTCAACACCCCGTAGCTGCGCTCGAAGCCGGTGGCGATCCCGAGGCTGACCATTGCCGTCGACATGACGGCGAGCGCCAGTACTCCGGGAGCCAGGAAGTTGACCGGGTGACGGTCGCCGGTCGGCAGGACCTTCACCAAGTCAAAGAAGACGAGCAGGAGAACGGGGATTCCGATGGTGACGAGGAGGGTTTCTCCTCGTTCGAGCGTCATGCGGACCTCGGCGGAGATCTGGGCCCTCAGGGCAGTCACAGCGCCTCCTCGCCGGCGCCGGAGACGAGGCGCAGGAATACGTCCTCCAGCGGCTCCCGGCCCGCGTCGAGCGCCTCCAGGGCCACATCTCGCTGGGCCAGCCAGGTGGTGAGGGTGGCGATGCGAACCGGAGAGGGCACGAGCGCCACGGTGTAGCGGCCAGGCGGCCCCTCGGTGACGGCCGCACCCATCTCGAGGGCGAGGCCCGTGACGTCGAGCCCTGCCGCCGATAAGAAACGAATGGTCTCGGAGCCGCCCCCGATCTCACCCGGCCGCCCCGCCGCCACAACCCGGCCGTGGTCGATGATCACGATCCGGTCGGCGAGGCGCTCCACCTCGTCGAGCTCGTGGCTCGTGAGGAGGATGCAGACCCCGTCGGCCCGCAGCGCGGCGATGACGTCGCGCACGGCGATCCGGCCCGCCGGATCCACGCCGGCGGTCGGCTCGTCGAGGCAGGCGATGTCGGGCCGCCCGACGAGGGCCAGCGCGAGCGCGAGGCGCTGCTGTTCCCCGCCCGACAGTCGCTTGTAGGGCGTGCGGGCGACCGCTCCCAGCCCGAGCAGGTCGATGAGCTCGGCCGGCGGACGGGGGTTGTCGTAGTAGCTCGCGAAGAGCTGGAGAGCGCGCTCGGGGCTCATCATCGGGTAGACGCCGCCCCGTTGCAGGACGACGCCGAGGCGGCGCGTGACGGCGGCTCGTTCGGCAAAAGGGTCGAGGCCGCCGACCCTCACCTGCCCGCCGTCGGGGCGCCGGAATCCTTCGATGACCTCGAGGGTCGTTGTCTTCCCAGCCCCGTTCGGGCCAAGGATGGCCACTACTTCCCCGTGCCCGGCCGTGAACGAGACGCCGTCGACGGCGACAAGTTCCCGGTAGCGGGCCTGGAGCGACTCGACCTCGACGGCGCAAACGCCGGCGTCCCCCACAGTCAGCGGCGGGGCGCCTCGAGCCGGTAGCCGACACCACGGATCGTGGTGATCAATACCGGGTGGGACGGGTCGGCTTCGATCCTCGACCGGAGTCGCTTGATGTGCACGTCGAGGGTCTTCGTGTCGCCGACGTAGTCCATGCCCCACACCCGGTCGATGAGCGTGTCCCGGGTGACGACACGGCCGGCGTTCGCCAGCAGGACCTCGAGCAGGTCGAACTCCTTCAATGGGAGCTTCACCTCGTCCTCGCGGACCCGGCACTCGTGGCGGGCGACGTCCAACTGGACATCGCCGGCGCTGAGCAGCTCCGGCTCGGCTGCTGCCGCCGCTGGCGGTGGCGCCGACCGGGAGCCGACCCGTGCCCGGCCGACTCCTTCGGGCGAGCCTTCTGCCTCCCTCTGGGCCGGCGAGCTCGAGGCCCCAGCCGCCGATACGCCGGCGCCGTTGCTCGGAACCCGCCGGAGGACGGCGCGCATGCGCGAGACAAGCTCCCGCAGGCGGTACGGCTTGGCCACGTAGTCGTCGGCGCCGACCTCGAGGCCGACGACCGTGTCGAGCTCGGTGGACTTGGCCGTCACCATGATTATCGGCACGTCGGAGCGGGCCCGGATCGCCCGGCAGACGTCGATGCCGGACATCCGCGGCAGCATCAGGTCGAGCAGGACCAGGTCCGTGGGCGCCGACTCGAACCTTTCGAGTGCCTCCACCCCGTCGCGCGCCACAGTGATCTCGAAACCCTCCCGCTCCAAACCCACCACCAGTGCGTCCACGAACGACTCGGCGTCTTCGACAAGAAGCACTCGCGGGCGGACAGCTTCTCTGGCGCTCATGGCTCGTTTCCTGGTTGGAGCGGCAGCCGCAAGGAGAAGGTGGAGCCCTCACCTTCGCGAGACTCCACGTGGACGCTGCCGCGGTGATTGGCCGCTACATGGCGGACGATAGCCAGTCCCAGGCCGGTTCCCCCAGACGAGCGGCCTCTCCCGTGGTCCACCCGGTAGAAGCGCTCGAAGATCCGGGGCAGGTCGCGGGCGGGGATGCCGAGACCCTTGTCTGTGACCTCGACGACGACCTCGCCCTCACCATCGAGGTGTCCGGCGCAGGTCACGACGGTGTTGTCATAGGAGAATTTCACGGCGTTCTCGAGCAGATTGTAGACGGCGGACGTCAATTGCCGGCGATCGCCGAGGACGGCTACGGGTGGGTCCGGCTCCTCCAGCACGACCTCCACACCCTGCTGCTCAGCGGCCGCCTTCACGCGCTCGGCCGCCTCGGCCATCACGAGGTTGATGAGGACGGGCTCGCGCGGGGGAGACACTTCGTTCTCGATCCGCGAGAGGTCGAGCAGGTCGTCGATCACCCGGCTGATCCGGAACGACTCGATGTGGATCCTCTGCGCCAGTTTGCTCGCCACCTGCGGCTCGGTCTCGGCGAGGAGAGTTTCGGCCAGCAGGCCGAGAGCGCCCATCGGCGTCTTCAGCTCGTGGCTGACGTTGGCGACGAAGTCCCGGCGAACCTCCTCCAGGCGGCGCCGCTCCGACACGTCGTCGATGACGGCCATCACGCCGAGAACCCGCGAGCCGTTGTCGATGCTCTCGGTGCGGACGACCAGGGTGCGGCGCGGCGGCCCGTAGAGCTCGAGCGTCCGCTCCTCGTTGGATCCGACCGGTGTCGAGGCGAGCAGCTCCTCGACCGCCTGAGCGGCAAGGGCATCGCCGTGGCGACCGCCCATGAGAGCGACGGCCTTGGTGTTGGTGAAGACCGTCTCACCGTGCTCGTCGCGGATGAGCACGGCCTGACCGAGACTGTCGAGGGCGCGGCGAAGCCGGATGGTCTCCGAGCTCGCCTCCGCCACGGCTTCGGCCGCCCGGTCCGTCGCTCGCTCGAGATGGCTCATGCTCTCGTCCACGGTGCGCGGCTCACGGGGCGGGACGTCGGCTCCGAGTCGGGAGGCAAGAGAGCCGAGGCGCTGCCGGAGGGCGCGGCCGCCCAGGCGGCTGCCGACGAACAGCGCGATGAGGACGACGAGAATCGCCGCCGCCGCGGTGATCCCGACCGACAGCGCGGTCACGTGCACGACAGTGGCCATCGGTCCACTCTGTCAGGCGTTCGGCGGATCTGGGTAGCCGGGGCGTTGTCCGTAGGCCGGATTGAGTGCGTAGGTGATCGAAAACACCTGAAATAGCTCGAAACGTGCCGCTAACGTTCGCACCACTCCCCATCGGGGTCTCGGCTGCGGCCCGCCGGCCACCCTGTGTCTCGGCCAGGCCCGCGCACGCCTCCTCGCTGTCTCGGCCAGTCCGCTCCCGGCCCACCTCGTTGTCTCGATCGCCTTGCGCCTGCCCCTCGTGCCTTGAATCGGTCCGCCCGACTCACCTTGTTTCGTCCTCACGACAGCGCCCTCGCGGCGCAGGGAGGGTTCTGTCCCGTGTGGTTATCCGTCCACGCCGTGCTTGTTAAGTCCATCGTCCCGCTGAAGCCGTCGGCCACGGCTCTGCCCGGACACGCCGAGCTCCTCACCATCACGAACGGCATCGGGTGGTGGGCGCTTGTCGCCTCCCTGCTGGGCCTCGTCGTCGGGGCTGCGGCCTGGGCGCTCGGCAGCCACTCCAACAACTATCAGTACGCCACCGCCGGCCGGAAGGCCGTTCTCGTCTCGGGTGCAGCGGCACTCGTCATAGGTGCAGCCCCGCCGGTCATCGACTTCCTGTTCACAGCGGGCACGAAGTTCTGAGGTCTTTCGATGTACTCCTCGACATCACCCGTTTCCCTTGTGCTGCCACCCCCACCGGGGATCGGTGTGAGCATCGGTGGGGGACTCGTCGGGCGACTGGCAGGAGAGATCGTGCACGGCTGGTTCCAATCCGCAGTGCAGGTCGTGGCCTCACTTGCCCAGTGGGCGATGACCGAGACCTGGAGGAGCCTTTCCGCCTCGACGGAGCCGGTCCTGTCCGGCTCAGCCTTCAACCCCGAATTCCATGTAATGGCGATCGTGGCGGCGTCGGTGATCCTCCCGATGCTCTTCATCGGGATCGTTCAGTCCATCGTCCGACAGGACGGCGGCTCGTTCTTGCGCAGCGCGCTGATACGGATGCCGTTCGCCCTCGTCTTCACAAACGTGGTCGTCGGCCTCGTATCTGTGTGCCTCTCGGCGACCGATCAAGCCAGTGCCGCCCTGCTGTCCGCTGCCGGTCACCCGGCCCGGAGGCTGTTCACCACCCTTGCCACGCAAATCGTGAGCCCAAACGTGGCCCAACAGGGAATCGGCGCTGCCTTGCTTGTGGCCGGGACGATGGCAATCGTGGCCTTCGTCTTGTGGGTCGAGCTGGCGGTGCGCTCTGCTGCCGTGGCGGCGGCGACGCTCTTCCTGCCGCTCGCCCTGGCCGGGCTGGCGTGGCCCGCCACCACGCACTGGGCGCGGCGCCTCGGCGAGACGATCGCCGCGCTAGTCCTGATGAAGCTCGTGATCGCCGGCGTCCTCGCCCTTGCGGCGGCGGCACTCGGCAGCCTCGGCGGCATCGCACAGATAGTCGAGGGGATCGCCCTACTCGGTCTCGCCACCTTCACCCCGTTCGCGCTTCTCCGGCTGATCCCGATGATCGAGGCCGGTGCCGTCGCCCACCTCGAAGGCGCCCATCACCGGGCCACCGGAGCTGCCGCCGGCCTCGCCAGAAAGGACACGTCGGGCTGGCTGGCGAGCGCAGGGGCGTTCGCCTCACAGGCGGCGCCGCTCGGCACCGAAGACCGCTCCCCGGCCCGCGCCCCTCAC
>Ga0182024_10017309_pt1 | contig 13550 bp, 12 predicted proteins | sample P32metaG_FD_120480 | JGI IMG/M metagenome (GOLD analysis project Ga0182024, IMG submission 120480) | Permafrost microbial communities from Stordalen Mire, Sweden - P3-2 metaG (Illumina Assembly) | ecosystem: Environmental > Terrestrial > Soil > Wetlands > Permafrost | place: Sweden: Stordalen...
CGCGGCGCGCTCGGCGCGCTGGCGGCGCGGCACGCCTTTGGGCCGCGCCGTGGTACCTGAAGTGTAGAGCATTACCGACCAGGCTTCGGCATCGACTCGCGGCACGGCATCCGGCGCCGCTTGCGCAATCAGCGACGCGAAGGCGATATCCGCTACCGAACCGGAATCAAGCGTGATCCTCGGCAGTTGCCGCGCCAAGGCCGCGCCGGCCACGGCCGCGCCGGATGCATCCTCGTAGGCAATTGCCTTGGCCTCGGCATCCTCGAGATAAAAATCGATCTCGCTCGCGGTCGAGCGCCAGTTCACCGGCGTGATGACGACACCCGCGAGCTGGCAGGCCCAATGCAGGGTCGCGGCCTCCCAGCGATTCTGCAGCACGGTAACGAGGTGGTCGCCGGCCTTCAGCCCGATGGCGTCAAAGCCGGCGATCAGCGACGAAATGCGCCGATACCATTGCGCGTAGGTGAGCCGGACCTCGCCATCGACGATGGCGAGTGCGTTTGGATCGCGGGCGACGCTGCCGAGAAAGCTTAAGCCTAAATCGAGCATGCGGCATGATAGGCTTTTGCCGCACGCCGACAAAGCCGGCGCGAGCGGCGAGGAGGTGCAAAGTCGGTGCCTGTTGAAGATCGTGTGTTCATTGCCGGCGCCGGTCCGGTCGGCCTGGTCGCAGCGGCCAATTTCGTCCGCCGCGGCATTCCGGTCACGGTGTTCGAGGCTGGTGCGGCGCTGGCCGAGGAATCGCGCGCCTCGACCTTTCACCCGCCGACGCTCGATATGCTCGACGAATTCGGCGCTGCCGCGCCGCTGATCGCGCAGGGCCTGATCGCGCCGCAGCTGCAATATCGTACCCGCGACGGCGTGATCGCCACTTTCGACTTCGGCGCAATCGCCGATGCGACGGGTCATCCGTTCCGCGTCCAGGCTGAGCAGTTCAAGCTCACGCGCATTTTATACGAGCGGCTTCGCTCGCACCCTGACTTTCGCATCGAATTTGGCAGCCGCATCGCCGGCGTTGTGCAGGACGCCGCGGCCGTTCATGTCACGCTCGAGCGCAACGGTACGGACGGTACGGCGCTCCGCGCGCTGGCTGATCGGCGCCGACGGTGCGCGCAGCGAGGTGCGCCGCGCGCTCGGCATCGAGTTCGCCGGGTTCACCTGGCCGGAGCGGTTTCTGGTGGTCTCGACACCGTTCGACTTCCGCAGCGCGATCACCGGCGTGGTGTCCGTGACCTATGTCGCCGACCCCGTGCGCTGGCATTTTCTCCTCGAAATTCCCGGCCTGTGGCGCGTGATGTTCCCGCTGACCGAGACGATCAGCGACGAAGAGGCGAGTAGCCGCGCCTTTGCGGACGGGCTGATGGCCGGCGTCGTTCCAGGGATTGCCAAATACGACATTGCCCACATCACGCTCTACAAGGTGCACCAGCGCGTGGCGAAGAATTTCCGTGCCGGACGCGTTTTCCTCGCCGGCGATGCCGCGCACGTCAACAATCCGCTCGGCGGCATGGGCATGAACGGCGGCATTCATGACGCGATGAATCTGACGGCGCGGCTCGCCGAGGTCTGGACCGGCGCCGCGCCAGAGGCCGAACTCGACCGCTATGAGCGACAGCGGCGCTCGATCACGCTCGAATATATCGAGAAGCAATCGATCGAGAACAAGCGTAACCTGGAATGCGCCAATCCCGATTTCGCCGCTACGCTGCGGCGGACCGCGGCCGATCCGCGGCGCACGCGGGACTATCTGTTCCGCCTGGCGATGATCGCGAGCTTGCGCCGGGCCGCCAAACTTGGCTGATCATTCCCGCGTCGGGAACAGCGCCGCCGGAAAGTCCGCGGCATAGCGGTGGGCGCGCTCGCGCGGCCGGTAATCGGGATGCGGATTGGGATCCGGCTCGACCGCACGGCGGTAAAGGTGCCAGGTCGCATGCCCAAGCACCGGCATGACTATGGTGAGCCCGAGGAAAAACGGAATCGAGCCGATCACCAAGAGCGCGGCGACGATGAAACCCCACAGCGCCATGGTCAGCGGATTTTCGGCGACCACCCGGATCGAGGTGAGCAGCGCCACCGCCGCGCCGACGTCGCGATCGAGCAACAAAGGAAAGGAAATGGCGCCGATGGTCAGCACCAGGACGGCAAACAGAAATCCGACCCCGGTGCCGATCACGACGAGGTGCCAGCCGGCGCTGGTGGTGAGCACGTCGTGAGCAAACGCACGAATCGAAGCCGGCCCGTGATAGCCGAAATTGGCGATATAAATCGCATCGGCGACCGCGAGCCAGATCAGAAAGATCGCCATCAACAGCACGGCCAGCGCAATAATGGCGCCGAGCGACGGCGAATGCAGGACGTCCAGCGCATGGCTTGACGAACTGTCGAGCCCGGCCTCGCGGCGGCGGCTGAGCTCATAAAGCCCAATGGCGGCAAGCGGTCCGATCAGCGCGAAGCCGGCAGCGATCGGGAAGGCCAGCGGCAACAGCGAACTGCCGAGCGTCATCGCCACCAAGAAAATGCCGAGCAAGGGGTAGATGACACAGAGGAATAAAGCGTGGCTCGGCATCGCGCTGAAATCGTCGATGCCGCGGGCAAGCGACTGAAAGAGATCGGACGGCGAGATGCGGCGCACAACGGGTTGCGCGGGACTTGTGCTTGCACCGACGAGAATATGTGCAGTGGCCATGGCGCTCCTCCTGAACCGGAACGGGTTTAATCGTTAGGGACTTGCGTAAGCTTGCACCTGCGGCCGGGCCGCAAGGCGCCCGAAGCTTGTGTTGTGAACGATCCGGAAAGCGTTCCGCATTTCCGCGTTTTCGATTCGCGCTCTCAACCCGGACATTATGGCACTCGCGTCGGCGCGATGCACGAAACAAGACGCCCCCAGGCGCTTCACTTTCCGGTGTACGAGCGCGTTGTGCGTCGCAGCGGCATCTTGCTGCGAGTGCGAGTAAAAAAACGAAATGGCTAAAACCTTACGTAAACAAAGAAAGGGCCCCCGGTTGGGAGCCCTTTCGATGCGAATCGATCGCCTTAGCGGTGCCAGTGTCCGTGGAAATGCGGATGGCCATGCCAGCCGCCGCCACCGATCACGACGCTCGGGCCGCCGTAATAGTCGTAATACGGCCCGCCGCACGGATAGTTGTAGTAGCCGCAGCCGCCGTATGAATCGTAATACGGCGCGCCAATGCCGACGCCGACGGGGCCGACGCGAACGCCGACCTGCGCCATCGCAGGCGCGGCGGCGGTCAGCAACACAGCCGCAGTGGCGGCTCCAAGCATAAGCTTCTTCATTGTTGTTTTTCTCCTCTTTGACTTGTTTTTCCGCTCGTCGTGGTTCAGAGGAGAAAACGCATAACGGCACGGCGAGGTTCCGCGCCAGTCTCTTTTCGTCGTGAAGTTCCGATTAATTTTTTTTGGAACGAATTCGTGTTCCGCCGGTGGCTTATTCGGCGGCCAGCGGCAGCGGTTCCGCTTCTTCATGCTCGGCGCTGCCGCCGCTCAGCCAGGTCTGGAAGCGATCGAGATAGAGATAGATCACCGGCGTGGTGAACAGCGTGAGCAACTGGCTCAGCGCCAGCCCGCCGACCATGGCATAACCCAACGGCTGGCGCAGTTCCGATCCGGACCCATGGCCGAACATCAGCGGCAGGCCGCTCAACAGCGCCGTCATCGTCGTCATCACGATGGGACGGAACCGGAGCAAACACGCCTGCCGTATCGCCTCGCGCGCCGGCAATCCGGCGCGCTCCCGGTTGATGGCGAAATCGACCAGCATGATGCCGTTCTTCTTGACGATGCCGATCAGGAGAATGATGCCGATGATGCCGATCACCGACAGATCGAAGCCACCGGCCATCAGCGCCAAGAGCGCGCCGACGCCGGCCGACGGCAGCGTGGACAAGATCGTGAGCGGATGAATGTAGCTCTCGTACAGCACGCCCAGAATGACGTAGACGACGACCAGCGATGCCGCGATCAGGATCGGCTCGTTCGACAGCGCGGCCTGGAACGCCTGGGCGTTGCCTTGGAAGGTGCCGATCACCGATGACGGCAGGCCGATCTGATCGGCGGCCTGCTGGATGGCGTTGACGGCCTGGCCGAGCGCCACGCCTGCCGGCAGATTGAAAGTCAATGTCACCGCCGGAAACTGACCGGAATGCGACACAAGGAGCGGTCCGATGTGATTGGTGTCGATGCTGACCAATGTGGATAGCGGAATGAGCTGTCCGCTGGTCGGCGCCTTGATATAGATCTGATTGAACGTATCCAGCTTGCCCTGCAGTTCCGGCGCCACTTCGAGAACGACGTAATAGGAATTGTTGGTGAAATATTGCGTCACGTCGTTTTGGCCGAACGCGTCATTGAGCGTGTTATCGATGACTTGCGGCAGGATTCCGAAGCGGGCCGCCGCATCGCGATTGATGGTGACGGTCAGTTGCGGCGCGGCATTTTGTGCGTCGGTCGCGACGTCCGCCAGCTGCGGCAGCGTCTTGAGCTTGGCCATCAATCGCGGCGCCCACGTTGTCAGCTCATGCTGGTCTGGATCCTGCAAGACGTATTGAAATTGACCGCGCGCGATGCGGCCGCCGACGGTGATATCCTGCGCCGGCTGCAGGAACAGCTTCGCACCGGGGATTTGCGCGAGTTTCGGCCGCAGCCGGTCGATGATTTGCGACGCCGAAGCGTTGCGGTCGTCGCGCAATTTCAGGCCGATGACGAAGCGGCCGGTATTTTGCGTATTGCCGTAACTGGGGCCGAAGAACGAGCCGAAGTCGTAGACGTCGGGATCTTGCGCAATCACATCGGACAGTTGTCGCTGGATTTCCCGCATCTTGGTCGGCGAGACGTCCTGGCCACCCTCCGATATTCCCAGAATCAGTCCGGTATCCTGGGTCGGGAAAAAGCCCTTTGGAATGGTCACGAAGAGCACGCCGGTAATGGCGACAGTGGTCAAGAACACCAGCAGCGTCACGAACTGGTGTCGTAACACCACGTCGAGGCCGCGACGGTAGCCGTCCAACAGCGCATCGAAGCACTTCTCGATGAAGCGATACAGGCGGCCGTGTTCGCGTTCATGCTCGCTGACTAAGAAACGCGAGCACAGCATCGGCGTCAATGTCAGTGAAACCACCACCGAGACCGCAATTGCGGCAATGACGGTGATGGCGAATTCGTGGAACAGGCGGCCGACGATGCCGCTCATCAGCAATAACGGAATGAATACGGCAACCAGCGAAATGCTGATCGACAGAACGGTGAAGCCGATCTCGCGTGCGCCCTTGATGGCCGATTGCAGCGGCGTCGTGCCGGCCTCCAAGTGGCGGAAGATGTTCTCGACGACGACAATGGCGTCGTCGACCACGAAGCCGACGGCGATGGTGAGCGCCATCAGCGACAGATTGTCCAGGCTGAAGCCGGCGAGATAAATGATGGCGGTCGCGCCGAGCAGCGACAACGGCACCGCCGCGCCGGGAATGAGCGTGGCTTGAATGCTGCGCAGGAACAGCAAGATCACCATCACGACCAGCGCGCAGGACAACAGCAGCGTGAATTCCACGTCCTTGACCGCGGCCCGGATGGTCTGCGTGCGGTCCACCACGGTGGCGAGATGGATGCCCGGCGGAATCACCGAATGCATTCCCGCCAGGGCAGCCTTGATGTTGTCCACGGTGTCGATGACGTTGGCGCCGGGCTGCTTGAAAACGAGCAGCATCACCGCCGTCTGGTCGCGATGCAGCGCGCCCAGCGTCACGTCCTGCGGCCCGTCGACGGCTTGGCCGACGTCACGCACGCGAACCGGGGCGCCGTTGCGATAGGCGATGATCACGTCGTTGTAGGGGCCGGCCGTCGTCAGCTGATCGTTGTCGGCGATCGTGAAGCTTTGCTCCTTGCCGAGCATCGTGCCCTTGGCGGCATCCGTCGTGGCGTTGGCCAACGCGGCGCGTACGTCCTCCAGCGTCAGCCCGCGTGCGGTCAGTTTGGACGGATCGATCTGCACGCGGATTGCCGGGCGCTGCTGGCCGCCGATGGCGACGAGCGACACGCCGGTAATCTGCGAAATCTGCGTGGCGACGACGTTCTCGGCAAAATCGTCGACCTTGGGCAAAGGAATCGTGTTCGAGGTCGCCGAAACAATCAGGATCGGCGAGTCGGCCGGATTTGTCTTCTTATAGGTCGGAGGATTGGTGAGGTTTTTCGGAAGATACGGACCGGCGGCCGTGATGGCCGCCTGCACGTCGCCGGCGGCGCCGTCGATATTGCGGTTAAGGTCGAATTGCAGCGTGACGACGCTTGAGCCGAGTGAGCTAACCGAGCTCATCTGCGTCACGCCGGCGATCTGGCCGAACTGGCGCTCGAGCGGAGTCGCAACCGTGGCGCCCATGGTTTCCGGACTGGCGCCGCTCAGCGTTGCCGTGATCTGAATTGTCGGAAAATCGACTTGCGGCAGTGGTGCCACCGGCAGCAGCGGAAAGGCCACAATACCGACGAGCGCCAATGCCGCCATCAGCAGCGACGTCGCGATCGGCCGGCGAATGAACGCTTCGGAGAAATTCATCAGCTTTTATCCGCCGCCGCAGTATTCGATGGCGCATTTGGAGCACGGATAGCGACGCGCGTTCCGACGTCCAGGCGCGACTGGCCGTCGACCACCACGCGCTCGCCGGCGTTCAGACCCTTGGTGGCGATGGTCAGGTCCTCGCTGACGGTTTCCGCCTCGATCGGACGCTGCTCGGCGGTGTCATCGGGTTTGATCACCCAGACGTAAAATCCGTCCGGGCCGCGCTGCAGCGCGACCGCCGGCACCGTCACGGCATTCTTGCGCGTCGTGATCAGGATGTGGATGTGCACGAATTCGCCCGGCCACAGCCGTTCGTCTTCATTAGGGAACTCAGCCTTCAATTGAATCGTGCTGGTGTTTTGATCGATCTGATTGTTGATGAGGAGAAGCTTGCCCTCGGCAAGCTGTTGCTTGTTCTCCTGATCGTAGGCGAGCACCGAGACGGAGCCATGCAGCATCGCCTCGCGCACCGGGGCGAGATCGCCTTGCGGCAGCGTGAAGATTACGGTGCATGGCTTGATTTGCGTGAGCACCGTGAGCGGATTGATGTCGTTGGTGTGGATGATGTTGCCGATATCGACCTGACGGAAGCCAACCACGCCGTCCATCGGTGCGGTAATGGTTGCGTAATTGAGTTGGGTTTTCGCCGCCTCGATGGCGGCCTCGTCGGCGTCGATCGTTGCTTTTGTGGTGTCGACTTTGGCTTGTTGGGTGTCGACGTCCTGCAGCGTTTCGGCATTTCGAAGCACCAGAGTCTTGAACCGCGCCAAGTCCTTCTCGGCATCGATCAACTGTGCCTCGTCCTCGCTCTTCTTGGCTATGGCCTGGTCGAGAGCGGCCTGGAATGGCGCCGGATCGATTTTTGCCAGCACGTCGCCTTTGCGGACGTCCTGGCCCTGACGGAAATCGACGGAGACGATCTGGCCGTTGACCTGGGCGCGGAGCGCAACAGTGTTGAGCGCTTGGACGGTACCGAGCGCGTCATAATAGATCGGTACGTCCTGCTGCGCCGCTTGGGTGACAATGACGGGAACCGATGGCGGCTCGGCCTTTGCCGTTTGGGTGCTGCCGTGGCGCCAATAAATCACCGCGGCGGCCACGCATGCCACCGCGATGCCTATCGCCACGTAAATCCCCCGGGATTTTTGCCCGGTCATCCACGCCCTCATGGCCTAGCTATACCTTGCTTCCGCAACCCCTCAAAACCGTCCCTTATTCCCCGACCCGGCCAGGCGGCACGGCAGGATCAAAGACCCCCGATGCGAACTATAGCGGACAGTCAGAAGGATCAATGGCTAGCGTATTAAAGTTAATTAAGGTGCGCCCGGCGCGCCGGTTAAGGTTGCTGATGTAACACGACCGCCAGGCGCGAGTTCAGGCTTGATCCGGCCGACGGCATGGTGGCTATTCCTTTTGAAATCCCAATAGGAAAGCCGGCATTCCAGGTGGTATCGCGGTCTGAAAATCCGGGTCTAATTTCCGATCCAGTCCTCGCGGTTGTGCTGCGCGCTTTCGAAGGCGGCGGCGCGCAGCGGGATATGATCCTGCTCTGCAATGCGCTCGCCGCCAAAGGGGTCCGCATTGTCATTTTGGCGCTCCGCGTCGAGGGCCCGCTGCGTCGGCTTCTTGACCCTGCTATTCGCGTCACCGAGGTTCCCGGGCGGCAGCTGCGTTACGCCATCCCCGGCCTGCGCCGCTTGATCCGCGACATTGCTCCGGCCGTCGTTGTCAGTTCGGAAGCAAGCCTCAATTTGTGCACGCTTGTTGCAGTGCGAACGTTGGCGCGTCCACCGGCCAAAACTCATATTGCGCGAGGTCGGCAGCCCGTCGATCGCGCTAAAGCGCGATCCCTTTCTGCAGAACCGTGTCGCCTATCGAATTCTGCGCCGGGCTTACGCCTATGCCGATCGGATCGTCACGCTCACCGAGGGAGCGCGGCGCGATTTGGCGAAGAATTTTGCCGTTCCCGAACAATTGATGGCCGTGATGCTCACCAACGCGGTGGTTCCACCGGCCGCGGTGCGCCGCATCGCGCAGTGGGATGGCGAGGCCGGCCGCGAGAACGATCTCATCGTCTGCATCGGCACCTTGTCGCCCGAGAAGGATCAGCGCACGCTCATCCGTGCCGTCAGCCTGTTACCGACGGCGCAGCCCTGGCGGCTTGCGATGGTTGGCGACGGCCCGGAGCGCCCCGCGCTGCAAACTCTGGCGCGCGACCTTGGTATTGCCGATCGTATCGTCTTTACCGGCGAAGTCAGCGACCCCTTTGGTTTCATGACGCGGGCGCGCCTCGCCGTTTGCGCCTCGGTCTACGAAGGTCTCGGCAATGCGATCATCGAGGCGCTGGCTTGCGGTACGCCCGTCGTCTCGACCGATTGCCCCTACGGCCCATCCGAAATCCTGCAAGGCGGACGCTATGGCGCGCTGACGCCGGTCGGCGATGCGCCGGCCATGGCGGCGGCGATATCCGAGGCATTGAACGCGGTTCCGGATCGCGCGGCGTTGATGGCGCGGGGACTGAATTACACCTCCCTGCGCGCCGCCGAGCGCTTCCTTGAAATTGTCGCCGAACTACGCCCGCTGCCGGTACCGGCGAGCCGTCCGCTCGCCGTCGCCCGTGCGTCCTAAGGCGCGTCATGCTCCAGCCGCTGGTCAAGGGAATTCTTCGTAAGGCGGCGCGGCACTCGCGCTCGAAGCCGTTCGCCATGCACAACACGGCGCCGCTGGTCAGTTTTACTTTCGACGATGTTCCCGACTCGGCCTTCACCAACGGCGCCGCGATCCTCGAGCAACACGGCGCGCGCGGGACGTTCTACGTCGTCGCCGGCATCCTGGGTCAAATGGACAAGGATTGGCGCGTGATCGACCGCGAGCAGGTGGGCGCGCTCTATCATCGAGGGCATGAGATCGGCTGTCATACTTTTTCGCATGTCGGTGTCGATACGCTCGATGCCCGGATGTTGGACGAAGAGTGCCGGCACAATCGCGAAGTCCTTCGCGAAATCTGCCCGGTCTCGACGTCACCAACTTTTGTTATCCGTTCGGCCGCGTCTCGCTGCCGCGCAAACTTCAGCTCGACGATCGCTTCGACAGCTGCCGCGGAATTTACGAGGGCATCAATGCCGGCGTCATCGATCTCGCGCTGCTCCGGGTGATCGAGTTGTACGATCGCACGCTGACGCGCGACAAGCTCGATCACGTGTTGCGCGAGACGCGCGCGTGCAACGGCTGGCTGATCTTCTACACCCACGACGTCGCGGAGCCGCCGAGCTGGATCGGCGCCTCGCCGCGTTTGCTGCATGAGATCCTCGACGCGGTGCAGACCGAAAATATCCGATGCCTGCCGATCCGCGAAGCGCTCGCGGCAATCGGCTTCCGCCGCACCGCGGACGCGGCGGCGAAATTCAGCGCCCGCGCCGCGAGCGGGCCGCGATGAAGATGCGCAGTATTTTCAGCGATTCGACCAGATAACGCCGCCACAGGCGCCCGGGCTCCTGCGCCAGGCGATAGGCCCATTCCAGACTGAGCCTTTGCAGCCAGCGCGGCGCGCGCGATCGTGCCCCGATAAGGAAATCGATCGACGCACCGACGCACAGCGCGATGCCGGAATGGCAGCCCAGCTCGGCAAGCTTATGCGCGATCATCTCCTGCGCCGGGCAACCGAGGCACAAAAGGGCGATATCCCAACGCCGGTCGATGCAAGCGCGGGCGAGCGCAAGGCGCAGCTCCGCATCAGACCTCCCGGCGCCGGCAGGATCTCGAATATCAGGTTCGGATAGGCGGCATGCAGCGTCCCTTCGGCGCTGCGCGGCGGGCCGACGACGAGAATCCGCTGCGGCAAGCCCGGCCGGCCTTCCGCATTCAGGCGGGCGAGCAACGCCGCGACTAGGTCGCTGCCGGTGACCAGCGGCAATGCCAGCCGGTCGAGCCGCGCCAGCGCCCGCACGATGCGGCTGTCGCAAACCGACAGCCATGCGGCCCGGTAGATCGGCAGCAAGCGCGCCGGCTCCTCGTGCGCGGCGACCACGTGATAGGCGTTCGGCGTCACCACGTAGCGATAGGGCGCGCCGCAGTCTGCGGCGATGGCGCCGATGACGTCGGCTTGCGCCAGCAGGGAGAACGGTAGGCCGAGAAATTCGACATGATCGATTTCGCCGCCGTGAGGAACCAGCGGCGGGGCAATGCCCGCTTGCACCGAAGGCGCCAAAGTGCTGGGTGACGTGAGCATCGGCTATGGCACCGTTATGCGTTCGCCGACGATCTCCGCCGACGGCAAGCGCAACAGGCCGAAATGATGGATCGCAAAGGCGCCGAACAAGCCGAACACGACGGCATCGACGACCAGCGGCAGCGTATGGCCCGGCAGTAGCTCGCCCGTCATATGTGCGCCGAATAAGAAAAGGATCGCCAGCGACGGCATGACGCCGAGCGCGGTGAGACCGATCGACATGCGGTACCAGCGCCGCCCCAGCACCATGAAGGCCACGCAGGCGACAACGCAGGCGACCATGAGCGCGATGGCCGCGCCCTGCGGACCGTCGGCCGGAACCAGCACGACCGAGAGCGCCGTCGAGACCACGAGAAACAAGAGTGCGACGACGAGATCGAGATAGCTCGCATTGGTGAAATAAATCACTTGCGCGAAATAGAAATTGCGCATGGTGGCGAAGGCGAATGCGATAGCCAGGATCGGAATGAGGCCGCGGGTCGGAGCGATGAATTCCGGCTGCAGGATCGCTTGCAGGACGACATGGCCGAACACGATGAAGAACGCGGCGCCGAAGCTCGCGGCGGCGAGGCAGGCATTGAACGCCATCTGCAAGGTTTGATTGGCGGCTTCCTGGTCGCCGCGGTTGGCTTGGGTCTTGGCGACCGTGACCAGCGACAGGATGATCGCCTCGCCAAGGACGGTAAAGCTCTGCCGCAGCACGTCGGCGACGACGCCATACGGTCCCAGCGTCGCCAGCCCGAGATAATGGGCGAGCAGCAAGCGGTCGATGCTCTGGCCGAGCGCGGTGACGCCGAACGACAGCAAAAGCGGCCAGCCGTAACTGACGATATGCCAGGACGCGGCGCGGGAGAAATGCGACAGCCGTACATTTGAGAAAGTCGCAAGCGACGGCGCGGCGGCGATGAGATGCGCAACGGCGATCGCTACGGCGAGACCGCGGGCGCCGCCGCCGGCGTAAAGACTGGCGCTGCCGAAGCCGATCATCAGCACGGTGCGGATGATCATCGACAGTGACGCGCCCCGGGCATTGAGCAGCGTGTGCGCCACTTCGAACGCCGCTTCGTAGATCGTGATGCCGCAGACCAGGGCAAAGACCGCGATCAGGAAGCTCGACTCGAAAAATCCGAACAATCCCAGCGCGGTCAGCACCAGCGCTACCATCGCGATGCCGGCGCCGAGGAGCCGCGCTAGCGAGGCGACGTATTCGCCCAGGCGGTCCTGATGGTAAACGCCGAAATAGGCAAAGCGCATCCACTGCGCGCCGAAGCCGTAGACAATCAGCGACCAGGCGAAAATCAGCACGTAGTGGCCGTATTCGGCGGGACCGGCAACGCGCGAGAAGATGGCGACGGCGAGCAGGTTCCCGGCCGCCGACACCGCGCGCGCTCAGATAGAGCAGGCCCGACGTGTTAAGCATCCCGCGTGATAAGTCATTGTTGGTGTGAAAAAAAGCGGCTACGACGGCTTTCACTGAGTATCGTTAAGTTGCATATGAAAACGCGACAAACGAACGGGCGGCGGGTGTAAACCGATGCGTATTCTGCAAATCATTCACGATGACGAGCGCGGCGGCGTGCAAAAACTCGCCGGCATGATCGAGGAGGGACTGAGCTCCCATCGCTTCGTCGTCGAAACCGCCTATTTGTATCCGCGCGCGGGCCTGCCGCTCTACGCCAAGCTTGTTTACACGTTGCGCATGGCGCGGCGCATCTGGCGCGGCGGCTTCGATATGCTGGTCGCCTACCAGTCGACGGCCTCGGTCCTGGTCGGCATTGTGGGCTGGCTGTCCGGCTGCCGGCTTCGCGTCGTTCACCAAACTTGCACGCCGAGCGCGACACCGCGGCCGCTGCGCGTGTTGGACAGGCTCGCCGGCACGCTTGGGCTTTATTCGGCCAACATCGTCAACAGCGCCGCCACCTTGGCGGAGTTCGCGCGCTATCCCGCGCGTTACCGGCGCTCGCTGATTCTGATCGAGCATGGGCTCGACGTTCCCGCGCCGAGAGCGAGCCGGGAAGCGACGCGGCGACGCTTCGGCCTGCCGCTGTCGTCGCCGATTCTCCTCAATGTCGGCCGGTTGACCGCGCAAAGGAATCAGGATGTGCTCATTCGTGCCCTCGCCTGCCTGCCACAGGCGCACCTCGTCCTTGCGGGCGCCGGCGCGCGGGACGATAGCTTCCACGCCTTCGCCGTAACGCTCGGCGTCGACGATCGGCTGCACAGGCTCGGCGCGTTGCCGGTGGACGATATCGCCGATCTCTATGCCGCCGCCGATCTGTTCGTGTTCCCGTCGATCTGGGAAACTTTCGGCCTGGCCGCCGTCGAGGCCGGCATGGCCGGGCTGCCGATGGTGGTCGCGGACCTGCCGGTGCTGCGCGAAGTGTTGCGCGCCGACGGCAGCGAGCCGGTCGCGTTCGTTGCGCCCGACGACGTCGAGGGCTGGATTTCCGCCATCGGCCGGGCGCTGACACAGGCGGCGCTGCCACTGCACAACTCCTCCGCCTTCGCTCGCACCCTGGCCGCCAAATATTCGCGGCAACGCATGATCGAGAGCTATCTCAGTCTGTTTGAAGCGCATCGCCGGATTGAGCGCAGGGAGCTCAACGACCTGCAGCCGGCGGCGGAAAAGGTTCAGCCATTCATAAGGGATCATGGTTAACGCGCGGTGTATGCCGCGCGGACCGCTGGAACTTCAGAGCCGTCGCAACAGGCCGGAAATCGCCGCGATGATGACCAGCGCCGCAACCACGGGAATCCAGA
>Ga0182024_10017310_pt1 | contig 13550 bp, 11 predicted proteins | sample P32metaG_FD_120480 | JGI IMG/M metagenome (GOLD analysis project Ga0182024, IMG submission 120480) | Permafrost microbial communities from Stordalen Mire, Sweden - P3-2 metaG (Illumina Assembly) | ecosystem: Environmental > Terrestrial > Soil > Wetlands > Permafrost | place: Sweden: Stordalen...
CCGGAGCACGCGCTCGCAAAGCTCGGCTCCGCCGGCCGCGCCCCCATGTTCATCGAGCTACGGCTCGAGGATGCCGACGGCTTGGCACTCACCGAGCCAGGCGGCCGCGGCGAGATCTGCGTGCGGGGCCCGAACGTGATGAAGGGCTACTGGAACCGTCCCGAGGCGACAGCTGCTGCGATCGACCCGGAAGGCTGGTTCCATACGGGCGACATCGGGTACCTGGATGCCGAGGGGTTTCTCTACGTGGCGGACCGCATCAAGGACATGGTGATCACCGGCGGCGAGAACGTCTACCCCGCTGAGGTCGAGAGCGTTCTCTACACCCACCCCCATGTCGCCGACGTCACCGTGATCGGGCTCCCCGACGAGCGTTGGGGCGAGGCCGTCACCGCAGTCGTCGTCCTCAAGCCGGGCGTCTCGCTGACGCTCGCGGAGCTGCGAGAGTTCGCCGGCGACAGGCTAGCGCGCTACAAGCTGCCCAGCAGGCTCGAGCTCCTCGACGCCCTGCCGAGAAACCCCGCCGGCAAAGTCCTCAAATTCTCGCTCCGCGACCAGTTCGCCTGAGGACACGAACTCGATCGGATGCCTGGCGCACAAACGCGCTGACCTGCGACTTCGGCTCATCACGGTAGCCTCGGGTCATGCCGTTCCCGCCGCTTCTTGGGGCGACCTCCGTCTCCTTTGCACCGGCAATCGTTCTTGCCGTCATCTGCTCGGCGGCCGCCTACACCTCCGCCAACAGGTTCACCAAGCAGTACGGGCGGGCTCCGGGTCTGCCGGCGGTCGTATGGGCCGTCGTCTGCTTTCTCTTCGGGATCCTCGGCCTCCTGGTCTACCTCGTGACGCGGGCAGTCTCCAAGCGGAGTGGGAGTGCAACGAGCTCCCAAGGAAGCTTCGGCCAGGGCCCATATGGGCAGGGCCAGTTCGGCCCACCGGGCTATGGCCCGCCCCCAGCCGGCGGCTTCGGACCCGGACAGTTCGACGCACCCGGCTACGGCGCACCAGGCTACGGCGCGCCAGGCTACGGCGCACCGGGCTACGGCGCACCCGGGTACGGCCCGCCGCCAGCCGGCGGCTTCGGACCTGACCAGTCAACGGCGCCGGCCTACGGTCCGCCACCAGCCGGCGGCTTCGGACCTGATCAGTCGGGGACTCCCGGCCACGGCGTGCCTTCAGCGAGCGGCTTCCCGGCGCCGAGCGGCTTCCCGGCCGACGCGTACCCCGGCGATACGCCAGCAACGGACGCGAGTGCCGCCGGCGGTTATGGCCCGCCCGGGGGTGTGGGTGGTAACGGCGCGGCCGGTGCGCCCGGAGGTGTGGGTGGTAACAGCGCGCCCGGTGGTTACGCGGCACCTCAGGAGAGCGTGCTCGCTGGGTCCGCGGGAGCCCGACCGGAGTCTGCCGACTGGCTCGCCGATCCAACCGGCCGGCACCAGCTGCGCTATTGGAGCGGGACGGACTGGACGGACTGGGTCTCCGATGCCGGCTCCACCGAGAGCGACCCGTACACGACGTAGAGACACCCGGAGCGATGACCCGGGCGCGGCGAGGTACTCCCCGCGGCTCGCCGGTCGCCGAGCCTACGCGCCGGGTGCAGTCGTCCCCGCCGGGAGCCGGAGCGAGAAGACGGCTCCTCCTCCCTCGGCGTTGGCCGCTTCAGCCGCCCCGCCGTGCTCTGTTGCGATCGCCGCCACGATGGCGAGCCCAAGCCCCGCGCCCCTGCCCGAACGTGCGGCGTCCGCCTGCCAGAAACGCTCGAACACGTGCTCCAACCCCTCTTCGTCGAGGCCGGCGCCATGATCGCGCACCGAGACGGTGGCGGTGCCGTTCTCCCTCTTCGTTGCCACCTCGATAGGAGACATGGCAGGGGTGTGGCGAATGGCGTTGCTCACGAGGTTCGCGATGGCCTGTCGCAGGTGGTTTGCGTCTCCCGCGATCTCGACCGGCCTGGGAGCATCGAGCACGACCGGTCGGTCCGGCGCCATGGCGACGGCGTCGCTGCAGGCGTCGGCTGCTAAGACGGCCAGGTCCACGGTTTCCCGCTGGGCCTCGGGTGCGAGATCCAGGCGAGCCAGGAGAAGGAGATCCTCCACGAGCGCGGCCATGCGGGCGGCCTCGTCCTCGATGCGCCGCACGATGGTCGGCTGATCGATGTGCTCGCTGTTGACTCCGAGCCGGAACAGCTCGGCGAAGCCCTGTATGGACGTCAGCGGCGTGCGCAGCTCGTGTGAGGCGTCGGCGAGAAAACGACGCAAGCGCTGCTCGGTGGCAGCTCGGAGGGCGAAGGCGGTTTCGATGTTGGCGAGCATCGTGTCGATCGCCTGGCCGAGCTGGGCGACCTCGGTCGGACCACGTTCGGGGCCTACGCGTCGCGAGAGGTCGCCTGCTGCTATCGAACGAGCCGTCGTTGCCATTTCCTCGAGGGGGCGGAGGCCACGGCGAAGCACGAGCCACGACCCCGCCGAGAGTACGGCGAGCAGGCCGAGCGCAACCCCGGCGTCGATCAGCAGAAGCTTGTGCAGGGCTCCGGTGACGCCGGCGCTCGGGATGGCAATCACGAGGAGGTCGTCGGCGACTCCGGTAGCGGGGCGGACGAGCACCTGCCAGCTCCCGGCGCCCGACGTGGATCCCGTCGTGAAGATCTTGCCGGCCTTGCCGACCGAACCCAGTGGCTTCGGGAGCCGCGGCCGGGCGTTGCTCGTGGCCAGGTACTGAAGGCTGCTGCGCACCGTCCCGCTGGAGGTGAGCAGCTCAGCGAAACTCCCGGGTGGCAGCGGCGTCTCGAGCGGTCCGGACGGTTGCTGCCCGGGTCCGCCGGGCCCTCCGCCGCCGCCCGGTGGGTGACCACCTGAAGGTCCGCTGCCGTAGCCGCCGTCCGGCCCGTTCCCCGCAGACGCGACGTGGATGCCCGCCTTCGCGTACAGCTGATCGCTCGCGTACGGGGCGGACGCTTCAAGCTGGTCGTCGAGACTCCGGTACTGCGAGGGCGCGTACAGCCCGTAGGACGCGACGCCGAACGCGCCGAGCCCGAGTACGAGCAGCGCGACGAGCCCCAGTACCAGCCGGAGGCGAAGACTCACCGGAAGAGCATGGAGCAGCAGTCTCCGCAACTCAACCGCGAGGCCTCCGGATTCGCTCCGACTCAATCACCGGTGCCTTGGCCAGGTGGCAGGCGCAGGCTGTAACCGACCCCGCGTACCGTCTGGATCAGCGTGGGCCCCGTCGTGTCGATCTTCTGGCGGACGTAGCTGATGTAGGTCTCGAGCACGCTCGGGTTGGCCGTGAACGTGTAGTCCCAGACGCGAGCGAGAATCTGCTCCCGGGTGAGGACGCGGCGAGCGTTCGAGAGCAGGTAGTGCAGCAGCCGGTATTCCGTCGGCGTGAGCTCCACGAGATCTCCCGCTCGCCAAACCTCCCTCGTGTCCTCGTCGAGCACGAGGTCGGCGTAGCTGAGCCGGTTCTCGCCGGGGCCTGTTGCTCTGGATCGCCGCAACACTGCCCGCACGCGTTCTACGAGCTCCTCGATGCTGAAGGGCTTGGTGACGTAGTCGTCCACACCGAGCTTCAAGCCGTGAATCTTGTCTGAGGTCGCATCCTTCGCTGTCAAAAAGATGACGGGCACGCGCGTGCCGGCGCCCTCGGTCTGGCGGAGTCGCCGGGCGACCTCGAAACCGTCCAAGTCCGGCAACATCACGTCCAGCACGACGAGATCCGGTCGCCGCCTGTCGATCTGGTCGAGCGCCTCGCGGCCGCTGCCGATTCGCACGACGTCCATGCCGTTGATCGACAGCCCCATGGCGATCAGCTCGGTGATGTGCTCCTCGTCGTCGACTGCGAACACCAGGGGCTTGCCACCCTCGGGCATCGTGCGTGGGACCTCCCGTGTGTCTCGATTCGCACCGCGAGCACAGTCTGACCCGAAGAGCGTGCCGAGGCGGTTGATCCTTCCAAGTGGAATAAAAATATGGTTTGCTATCTTTATATAAATGAAGCCGGGTGAGCCGTGGTGCCTGCCCCTGTCACTGCGGAGGTGACCCGATATGGCGATTGCGCTGATCACCGGGGCGTCGAGAGGGCTCGGAAGAGCTCTGGGGAACGTGTTGGCGGAACGGGGGTGGTACCTGGTGATCGACTCCAGGGATCCCGGTGAGCTCGGCGCGGCCGCGGAGTCGATGCGATCTCGAACGACCGGGAACGCGACGGTCACGGCCATCGCCGGCGACGTGACCGACACCGACCACAGGGCTGCGCTCGTCGGGGCGGCGGCTCGTCTCGGGCAGCTCGACCTTTTGGTCAACAATGCGAGCACGCTCGGGATCTCTCCGCTCGTGCCACTCGAGCGCTACCGGATCGATGACCTTCGACGGGTGTTCGAGGTCAACGTGCTGGCGCCACTCGCCCTCATCCAGGCGTCGGTCCCCCTGTTAGCGAAATCGCCGCATCCAGCGGTCCTCAACGTGACGTCCGATGCCTCCGTCGAGCACTTCGGGACATGGGGCGCGTACGGGTCGTCAAAGGCGGCCCTCGACCACCTGACGGCAACGTTCGGAGCCGAAGTCCCTTTCGTGCGGTTCCTCGCGGTTGACCCCGGCGACATGCGGACGGAAATGCACCAGGATGCGTTTCCAGGCGAGGACATCTCCGACCGGCCCTTACCGGAGTCGGTCGTGCCGAGCCTCTTGGCACTCATCGATGGCAGCCAACCAAGTGGGCGCTACAGGGCCAGGGAAATCGTCGGCGCGCCATGACCGATGCATCGGTCGCCCGCCGGGCAGGGCCGGCCGCACACACGAGGCCGGCGGAGGAGGCCGAGCTTTGCCAGTGGGCAGCTCCGGCCGAGGAAACCCGACCGGGTGGGCAGGCGAGCCTTGCCGATTGGACGGGGCCGGCGTTCGAGCTCCCGACGGAGCTCGAGGCGTCCGAGCCCCCCGAAGCACGTGGTCTCACCCGCGACGCCGTCCGGATGCTCGTTGCCTCGAGGGCGTCACGCAGGCTTGCTCATGCCACATTCTTCGAACTGCCACTGCACCTGGCGGAAGGCGATCTCGTGGTGATCAACACGTCTGGAACCTTGGCTGCGGAAGTGTCAGGTGTCGACCAGGCGGGGCGCCAGCTCGACGTCCACCTGTCGAGCCGGCTGCCGGCCGGTCTCTGGGCCGTCGAGCTGCGCGTCCAGAACCGGCCGTACTTCACGGCGGCCGCCGGCGACATCATCGAGCTGCCTGCCGGCGGCAAGGTGACACTTCTCGGCCCGCACGCCCGGTACCGGGAGGGCGTGCGGCTCTGGGTGGCGACAGTCGACACACCCAAGTCTCTGACCGCGTACCTCGCGGCGAACGGCCGCCCGATCAAGTACGGCTACGTGCATGGCGAGTGGCCGATCAGCGCGTACCAGAACGTCTATGTCACCGAGCCTGGCTCCGCAGAGATGCCGAGCGCCGGGCGCCCATTCAGCCCGGAAGTCATCACTCGCCTCGTTGCCCGGGGTATCGGCGTGACGCCGATCCTGTTGCACACGGGCGTGGCTTCGCTCGAGGCGGGCGAACTGCCATATCCGGAGTTCTTCAAGGTCCCGGCAGTCACGGCCCATCGGGTCAACGCTGCGCGGCACGACGGTGGGCGCGTGATCGCCGTCGGAACGACGGTGGTTCGCGCACTGGAAACTGTCGTGGACCCGACCGGTCGTGTTCGTCCGGGGAGCGGATGGACCGACACCATCGTCACGCCGTCAGTCCCGGTGCGGTCTGTCGACGGCTTGTTGACGGGTTGGCACGAGCCGGAAGCAACACACCTGGCGATGCTCGAAGCGATCGCCGGCCGGGACCTGCTCGAGCGCTCCTATACGGTTGCGCTGGAGGAGGGTTACCTGTGGCACGAGTTCGGGGACGTTCATCTGGTCCTGCCGTGACGAGGGCGGCCGGAACTGCGCCTGCCGTGACGACCGCGCCCGGAACTGGTCCTGCACGCGCGGACGAGAGCTACGCCGAGCCCGGGCCGCCGTCGATTGAACCACCTCTCGCGTCGATGGCATCTACGCGCCGGGCGGTGCTCCTCGCCCTGAAGCGCCATGGCGTCATGCGTGCCGGCGAGCTGGCGGCGGAGCTCGGGATCACGGTCGTCGCCGTCCGCCGGCAGCTCGGTCGCCTCGAAGAGGACGGGCTCCTGACGCACCGATCGGACCCCGAGGGACGAGGGAGACCGGCCCATCGATACGAGCTCTCGCCCCTGGCAGAGGCGCTCTTCCCGAAGCGCTATGGCGACCTGACGACAGAGCTGCTCGGATACCTCGGCGGACCGCAGAGCACAGAGGTCGCGAGCCTGTTCGAACAGCGCCGCCGCCGACGGTTGCACGAGGCCGAGCCGAGGCTCGCAGGCCGCGCGCTCGACGACCAAGTGGCCGAGCTCGCTCGCATACTCGACGAGGATGGGTACCTCGCCGACGTCGAGCCTCTTACTGGCGGCGGTTGGCGGATCACCGAGCACAACTGCGCCATCCTCTCGGTGGCCACGGGCTACCGGCAGGCGTGCACGAGCGAGCTCGCGTTCATCCGAGACGCCCTGCCTGCCGGCGATGTCGAGCGGGTGGCGCATCGCCTCGAAGGCGCCCACGTCTGCAGCTACGAGGTGCGGCCCCGGTGAGCCGAGGCCCGAGCTTCACAACTCGCCCCGAGCTCGTGGGCACCTTTGGCGTCGTGGCCGCCACGCATTGGTTGGCTGCGCAGTCGGGGATGGCGATGCTCGAGCGCGGGGGCAATGCGTTCGATGCCGCGGTCGCTGCGGGTTTCGTGTTGGAAGTCGTCGAGCCTCACCAGAACGGTCTCGGTGGTGAAGCGCCGCTGATCGTGTACTCCTCATCTGAGGACACGGTTCACGTCGTGGACGGGCAAGGTCCTGCTCCCGCGGCCGCGACGATCGAGCGGTTCGCCGAGATGGGGTTGGACCTCGTTCCGGGCATCGGCCTCTCCGGTGCGTGCGTGCCCGGCGCGTTCGGGGCATGGATGCTGGTACTCGAACGTTTCGGGTCGATGCGCCTACGGGACGTGCTCGAGGCGGCCATCTTCTACGCGGAGAATGGTTTCCCCGTTCTGGCCTCGCTCGAGGCGACGATCTCCGCAGTCGCCCCCTTCATGGCATCGGATTGGCCGACCTCTGCCGATCTATGGCTCACAGACGGCGTCCCGCGGGCTGGCAACCGCCTGACGAACCACCGCCTTGGAGCCACCTTCCGGCGACTGCTCCAGGAAGGCGAGGCCGCGGGAGCGAGCCGTGAGGGCCAGATCGACGGCGCTCGGCGCGCCTACTACGAGGGTTTCGTGGCGGAGGCGATCGATCGGTTTTGTGCCGGATCCGCCTTCCTCGCCGGCGACGATCTGGCAGCCTGGCGGCCGACGCTCGAGCCGCCAGTCCGACGTACCTTCGGCGACTTCGAGATCTGCAAGACCGGGCCGTGGGGCCAGGGGCCGGTGTTCCTTCAGCAGCTCTCGCTGCTCGACGGATACGACCTGGCTGCGATGGGAGCCGGCAGCCCCGACCTCGTCCATGTCGTCACGGAGTGCGCCAAGCTGGCGTTCGCCGACCGAGAGGCTTTCTATGGCGACCCCCGCGTGGTCGACGTCCCACTCGACGAGCTCCTGTCGCCGTCGTACGCGAGCGAGCGCCGTTCACTCGTAGGCGACGTCGCGAGTCGCGAGCTCCGGCCGGGATCACCAGGCGGCAGGGTCCCGCGCCTCCCGGCGCGTGTCTCACGAGAGGTCCTGGATCTCGACCCGCGCCTGGGGCCTCCCCCCGGTTCTGCCCGGGCCAGTCGCGGTGACACGTGCCACCTCGATGTCGCCGACAGATTCGGCAACCTCGTATCCGCCACGCCCAGCGGCGGATGGTTGCAGAGCTCGCCTGCCGTTGAGGGACTTGGCTTCTGCTTAGGGACACGAGGCCAGATGTTCTGGCTCGAGGAGGGACTGGCCGCGAGCCTGGCCCCGGGGAAGCGCCCGCGGACCACCTTGAGCCCAACGCTAGGCCTGCGCGACGGTCACCCGTATCTCGCCTTCGGCACGCCCGGAGGTGATCAGCAGGATCAGTGGACGCTGCTGGCGTTCCTCAACCACGCCGTCTTCGGCCTCGACCTGCAGGAGTCGATCGACGCTCCGTCGTGGCACTCGAACCATGCGCCGTCGTCGTTCTTCCCGCGCGAGGCCTACCCGAACCAGCTTGTCGTGGAGCCACGCCTCGGAATCGATTGCATCACCGAGCTGCGACGACGTGGCCACGACGTCGTGGAGGCGGAACCCTGGTCGCTCGGCCGCACGACCGCCATCAGTCGCTCTGCCGATGGGTTCCTACGGGCGGGCGCAGATGCGCGGGCGATGCAGGCGTACGCGGTGGGGCGATAGCCCGTGGAAGCGACGGGAAGCTCGCCGCCGCAGGGGCGGGCGCATCGGGCAGTATGAACCGATGACCGAGATCAGCTTCCCCCGGCAGTTCGCGCGGACCCAGCGGTTCTCGCTCGGCGTGCCGCGGGGTTTCGCCATCTCGCCGGACGGCCAGCGCGTCATGTTCCTCCGAGCGCGGAATGGGACCGATCCTCTCACCTGCCTCTACGAGCTCGACGTCGCGTCCGGTGCTGAACGGCTGGTCGTGGACCCGGCCGGGCTGCTCGGCCACGGCGGCGACGAGATCCCGGCGGAGGAGCGAGCGCGCCGGGAGCGTGTGAGGGAATCGTCGGGAGGAATCGTGCGGTTCCATGCCGACGCCTCGCTGAGCAGGGTCGTCTTCGACCTTTCTGGACGGTTGCACGTAGTGGAGTCGTCGTCGGGATCCGTGCGGGAGCTCGCGGCCAGCGCTCCGGTCGTCGATCCACGGCTGTCGCCTTCCGGTGAGCACGTGGCGTACGTGTCCGGCGGGGCGCTTCGGATGATCAATTCTGACGGGTCCGGAGACCGATTGCTCATCGGGCCGGAGCCCGACGGCGCTTCGGGTGGGAGCGGCTGGCCAGGGGCTGCTGTCGAGGCCGGAGCGTCGGGCGTCGCCGGCGATGCTCGATCATCGAGCGGTGCCGGCGCCCGCGGGAGCCAGGTCACCTACGGACTCGCCGAGTTCGTGGCAGCCGAGGAGATGGCGCGGTCCGAGGGGTACTGGTGGTCACCGGACGGTGGGAGCGTGCTCGTGGCCAAGGTGGACGTCAGCGGGGTGAGTCGTCGGTACATCTCTGATCCGGCATCGCCGAGCACGCCGCCTGTGGAGATGGCGTACCCCGCCGCCGGCTCTGCGAACGCCGTGGTCGAGTTGTATCTCGTGACAGTCGAGGGAGAGCGGGATGCCGGCGGTGCGACGAGGCTTCGCGTCCGTTGGGACGCTTCGACGTATGAATACCTCACCACCGCAGCTTGGTCGGAACACGGCCTACTCATCGTCGTCGAGAGCCGGGATCAACGACATATGCAGGTGCTCGACGTTGACCTCGAGTCTGGCGACACCTCAGTAGTACGAGAGGATGCCGACGAGATCTGGCTGGACGTGATCGAAGGAGTCCCGGCCAGGTTGAGCGACGGGTCAGTTGTGTGGGTCACCGATCGCGGCGATGCGAAACGTTTGCTCATCGGCGACGAGGCAGTGACGCCGGACGGAGTGCAGGTCCGGTCGGTGCTCGGCGTGGACGGCGACGTCGTGCTGTTCTCGGCCTCAACCGAACCGACCGAGATCCGTGTGTGGACCTGGTCTCGCTCCGAAGGGCTCGCGCACATGCCCCCGGGAGACGCTCCAGGCGTGGCGACCGGCTGGCGGGGCGGCGGGACGACGGTGCTCGCCACCCGGCACCTCGAGTGGCCCGGAGTCGCCGTAAGCGTGTATCGCGATGACCGGGAGGTCGCGCAGATCGTTTCGCTCGCAGAAACCCCGGTGATAACTCCGCGGCCCGCAATGCGACGATCCGGCGAGCGGCAGATTCGCACGGCGGTGCTCTTCCCCGCGGGTCACGAGCCGGGAGCCAGGACGTTGCCGGTCCTTCTCGACCCATACGGCGGACCGGGCGCACAGATGGTTTTGACGTCCTCCGGCAGCTTTCTCGTCTCGCAATGGTTTGCCGATCAGGGCTTCTGCGTCGTCGTCGCCGACGGCCGGGGAACGCCGGGACGCGGCCCGATGTGGGGTCACTCCGTCCACGGCGACCTCGCCACTCCCGCCCTCGAGGATCAGGTGACGGCGCTGCACGCTGCAGCCGAGGAATGGGACGACCTGGATCTGTCGCGGGTCGCGATCCGAGGGTGGTCGTTCGGCGGATATCTGGCGGCCCTTGCGGTGTTGCGCAGGCCCGATGTCTTCCATGCGGCCGTGGCCGGTGCCCCCGTGACGGAGTGGCGGCTGTACGACACCCACTACACCGAGCGATATCTCGGACATCCTGCCGAGGAAGCCGTGAATTACGAACGGTCGTCGTTGCTCGGCGACGCCGCCCATCTCGAGCGGCCGTTGCTGCTCATCCATGGACTCGCTGACGACAACGTCACGGCCGCAAACACATTGCTGCTGTCCTCGGCTCTGCTGGCTGCAGGCAGGCCGCATGCAGTGTTGCCGCTATCCGGTGTCACCCACATGGCACCGCAAGAGCTCGTCGCACAGAACCTGCTGCTGCTACAACTCGAGTTCCTCCGCACTGCCCTCGCCGTACCTGCTGAACTGGCATCGTGACGTCAGTGGAGAAATCCGGGCGGGAGAACCGCTTCGCCAGAGCACTGTTCTCGGGGCTACCGGGTCGTTACGACCGGCTGGCAGAACTGCTGTCGATGGGCCAGAACGGGCGATGGCGCCGCGAGATGGTCGATCATGTCGTGAGCGGCTCGCCCGGGCGTGTGCTGGACGTGGCCTCGGGAACCGCGGGCGTGGCGTTGCAACTCGCCCGCCGCTCGAGCGCTCGTGTCGTTGGCGTGGACCTCACGCCGGCGATGCTGCGACAAGGGGCGGAGAACGTTGCCGCCGCCGGCGAGAGCAAGCGGATCCAGCTCGTCCTCGGTCGAGGTGAGCAGCTGCCGTTCCCGGACGCCTCGTTCGATGCGCTGACCTTCACCTACCTGCTGCGGTACGTCGAGGACCCGTCCGCCACGCTGGCCGAGCTCGCCCGCGTCGTGAAGCCCGGCGGCGCCATCGCGAGCCTCGAGTTTCTCGTGCCGCCGAACCCCGTGTGGCGCGGTGCCTGGTTTTGTTACACGCGGCTCGTCCTGCCGGTCGCCGGGTACCTGACGGGCGGGGAAGAGTGGTGGAAAGTGGGACGGTTCCTCGGGCCGAGCATCTCGAGCCACTATCGGCGCTACCCGGTTTCGTGGATCGAACGAGCGTGGAGCGGTGCCGGTATCGAGCACGTCGCCGTGCGCCGGATGAGCCTCGGCGGCGGTCTCGTCATGTGGGGCCGGCGTTCCGCGTGAGACTTCGGCGACGGGAACAAGAAGCAACACTGCCCCGATCCGTATCGGTCCCGGGGTCTGGCGGGGAGTTCCGGCCTGCGTACTATGCCGCTCGACCTGGCGGATGGAGGGACTGGTGGACGCTGCTTCACCCGCCGTACACGGCATGGCATCTTTCGTACGTCGTGATCGGGGCGTCGCTTGCCCCTCACGTGCAGTTGAGTCGGATGCTCGCGACGCTGCTCGCCTTCTTTTTGGCGGTCGGCATCGCCGCGCACGCCCTGGACGAGCTTCATGGGCGACCGCTCGGGACCCACATCCCGTCAGCGCTCCTCGTCGTGGCATCGGTCGTGACACTCGCCGGCGCGGTGGCCCTCGGTGTCATCGGGGTCTCACGAGTCGGTTGGGTGCTCGTGCCGTTCATCGTCGTCGGACCCCTCCTCGTCGTGGCCTACAACGCCGAGTGGCTCGGTGGGCTCGTGCACACCGACAGCGGCTTTGCCTTGGCGTGGGGCGCTTTTCCTGTGCTCACCGCGTACGTGGCGCAAGCCGAGCGGCTGTCGCTCGCCGCTGTCATCGGGGCGGCAGGTGCGTTCGGGTTGTCCACGGCGCAACGGGCGCTCAGCACGCCTGCGCGATTCATGCGGCGGCAGGTGGTCGAGGTCCAGGGAACGGTCGCCCTCGGCGACGGGAGCACTCGCCAGGTGGACCGGGCGATGTTGATACAACCTGTGGAGCGGACACTCCGCGTGCTTTCGTGGACGGTTGTGCTCCTCGCGGCGGCGATGGCGGTCTCGCGATTGCGATAGGCGCCGGCGTGGGCCGCGTGCTAGCCCCGGCTGGAGGCGGCGTGCTCGGGTTTGCGCGCCGGCGTGGTACCCGGTTCGCGCCGCCGTGGCGCCCGGTTGACGCCCGCGTGGCGCCGGGCTGGCTCGGCGTCGGTGACCCGCCGTTAGGCCTTCGCGTCTGGCGTCTGCTCCCTACACTTGCGTCGTGAACGTTGTCGCGACTCCTGAGGCGTCGGCCTTCATCGAGGCCAATGGCGGTGTGGCGTATGTACGTCCTGTTACGCGGAACTGTTGTAGTGGCACGCTGACCGTTTTGTCGGCGACGACGCAACCGCCCGCGGACGAACGGCTCTACGAGCCGGTGGGCGATCCGACCCTCGGCGTGCGCTACCGACGGAACGGCGGCGGCGGCCGACGGGCTGTCGTGGAGGGAGTCTCGGACCAGGCGAAGATTGCTGCACCGGGACCTCACGCGGCCGACGAGCCCCGGGATCTGCTCGTCGAGTTGCGTGGGCACCGCCGGCCTCGTCTTGCAGCCTGCTGGAACGGATGTGCCTTCAAAATGTAACGACGTCCCATTGACAGAAGGCGTTGCGAGGAGGACCATGGTAGGTGCGGGAAGAACTTCCCGTCATGTGACGGCTACGGAAGGAGTCAACGTGGCAACGTGCGACTATTCCGAGGAGTCTGATCCACCGGACTGAGACTGCCCAGGCTGAAAGGCCTGGGCTGCCGTCCTTCTGGCGCCCGCTCGACCACCAAGATGGTAGGAGGGACGTTCGGGACCGAACCGCCCAACCCCAGCGGAGTATGACCGCCACAGGGTCGTCGGTGCACCGGAGGCAACTGGCCGAAGATGATGTCCGAAGCGATTCTTGTCTTCGTGCCTGAAAAACAAAGCACGGATGGAGGACTCCATACCGGATCATGAAGGCATTGGGCCGGCCGCTCGGGCCGGTCCGTGCCGCGTCTGGGGTCAGACGCCTTCGCCCGCCCCGCGACGAGTCAGTCCTGGCCTGGTCAGGCGCCGCGCATTGCGCCACGCCGGCGCGCGCAGTCGCCCGACCCGCTTGCGCCGCCCTCGGCGCGGCAACAGCTCGCCCGACCGCCCCAAAAGCGGGCTCTCCCTTACCCCGAGCTAGCCCCGCCCTTCGCGCCGGCCAACCGCGCGCCGGCATACGGCGCCGGCCTCCAGCCCTACCCGCCGGCCCCCGCCCTCCACGCCGGCACGTCCTCCGGCTCGCCGGCGCCGGCGGGAGTGTCCTTCGGGGGTATCCACTCCCACTTGCCGGGCCCGCCCCGCAGGCTGAAGCCCTTGTTGTGCTTGAGGTGGTGATGGCGGCTGCAGATGCGACAGAGATTGACG
>Ga0182024_10017311_pt1 | contig 13548 bp, 7 predicted proteins | sample P32metaG_FD_120480 | JGI IMG/M metagenome (GOLD analysis project Ga0182024, IMG submission 120480) | Permafrost microbial communities from Stordalen Mire, Sweden - P3-2 metaG (Illumina Assembly) | ecosystem: Environmental > Terrestrial > Soil > Wetlands > Permafrost | place: Sweden: Stordalen...
ACCTGCTTCTACGCCACCGATATTCACAAGGGCGGCCTTGGCGAAGGCATGCAGGACGACTCGCTGGAGCGCGCCAAAGACATCCACGGCGAACTGCTCATGATCTGGGGCCGTCAGGACCCGCACATTCCGCTCGAAGGCCGCATGAAGGTGCTCGCCCGGCTCAACCAGCTCGGCCTGCGCCTCAGTTGGCACGAGGTCAACGGCGCTCACGCCTTCATGCGCGACGAAGGCCCACGCTACGATCCCGAGCTGGCTTACAACCTTTACGGCGCCGTGCTCGCCCTCTTCCACCGCAAACTCGCCCAGGGCGACCTGCCCGCTGCCTTCGTCGGCGCCGCGGAGACCCGCCACTGATTTGGTTGGAACCCTCGGCACCGGGAATGCATCAATCGTCTACGGGCTCCCGCTCTGAGACAACCCGACGGCGCGAAAGCTCAACCAACAGTTCAACTCACGGCCATCGCAGGCTAAAGGAGCGAGCATGACAATCCGTGGCTATCGGAAGTCGCTTTACATTCTTCCCTTCGACCATCGCGGCTCGTTTGAGACGGGCATGTTTGGCTGGAAAGGTGCACTGACAACTGAACAGACAGCGCAGATCGCCGCAGCCAAGCAGGTGATTTACGAGGGCTTCCAGGAGGCACTTGCTCATGGCGCGCCCAAGGCCAAGGGAGGCATTCTGGTCGACGAGCAGTTCGGCGCCGCCATCCTTCGCGACGCATCCGAGCAGGGCTTCACCTTCGCATGCCCTGCCGAGAAGAGCGGCCAGGAGGAATTCGACTTTGAATACGGCGACGATTTCCCCGCCCACATCGAAGCCATTCATCCCACCTTCTGCAAGGTCCTGGTGCGCTACAACCCGGAGGGCGATCCAATCCTCAATCGTCGCCAATCGGACCGTCTCAAACGGCTGTCCGATTACCTGCAGAGCGCCTGCAGAAGTCTGTTCATGTTTGAGCTGCTCGTCCCCGCGGAGAAAGCGCAGCTTGAAAAGGTGAAGGGCGACAAGAAGGCCTATGACCGCGACATTCGTCCACGGCTGATGGAGCAAACCATCAAGGAGCTCCAGAGCCTCGGCGTCGAGCCCGATGTGTGGAAGATTGAAGGACTGGACCGACGCGAGGATTGCGAGAAGATGGTAGCGACTGCGCGAGCCGGTGGGCGAGCCTCGGTAGGCTGCATCATCCTTGGCCGCGGCGAGGATGACCGGAAGGTGCGCGAATGGCTGACCACAGCGGCCAGCGTTCCCGGCTTCATCGGTTTCGCTGTCGGCCGCACCGACTTCTGGGATCCGCTTGTTGCCTGGCGCGACAAGAAGACCTCGCGTGAAACCGCAGTCACCGAGATTGCGCGGCACTATCGGGAGTTTGTGGATTTATTTGAAGGCGCGGCTGCCGCCCGCCCGCAGGCTTGAGACCGCTGCCAGTCTCGCGGGTTAGAAGTTTCGCGGTTCAAAAGTCGTGATGATCGTCCACCAGCCTGGCGATGGTTTGCACCGGGACCTTATTCGAGTCCGCTTTGGCAGGCGCCGCGTTGGCAGCCTCTGTCTGCGCGCGCAGTTTGGCCACGGCGAGCCAGTTGTCCTTGTGCGGTGCGTCGGCGACCCATGGCGGCAGCGGCATGCAAAGATGGCTGCTCAACGCCTCCGCATAGCCCTCGTAGAGCGCACGCATTTCGCTAAGCCTCTCAAACGAATGGCCGTCGCGGCAAACGCTCACTCCGCTCTGGCAAAGCAGATTGTAAAGCTGCTCATAGCGCGCAGCGGGAAGCCTGTCTTGAGCGTTGTTGGCCGGCGGGAGCGAGAATATCTGCGACAAATCGACCAACGCGTGGCGGGCCATGGCAAAGGTCAACTGCGCCTGCCGCGCCTCGTGCCCCTGCACGCCGGCAATCAGCAGTGCTGAAGTGTCCAGGACTGCCGTCAACGCGCCGATCCAGCTTTGATTGTTGTGCTGCGAGCGGAAATAGCAGAGCTGCGGATAAGAGATGTGGCTCTCCAGCAGCTCCGCAGACCAGCGTTCCCACTCCACCAGCAGCAGGGACAGCGCGCTCTCACCCCCTTCATAGGAGTGCCGTCGAAGCAGCTCCGCGGCTGTCGGGGGCGACCCAGCCCGCGCGTCAAGAAGAGAAATACTCACTTCGCGCCGCGAAAACGCGCTGTAGAGCACCGGAAAATATCCCATCACAACAGCCAGCAGTCCCAGCCCGGTGCCCGCTTCAAGAATGACCACCGCGCGCACCCAGCCCCGGTGGGGCGTCACGTCGCCCAGGCCCAGCGTGAAGAGGGTGGTTCCGCTCACGTAGAGGTCCGATCGAAAGCCGGAGACTTGCAGCGGGTCGGTAAACGGGCTGCCCAGCGCAAAATAGATCAGCGCAAAGCCCACCGTCAATGTCGTTGCCCACATCGCCAGCAGGAAAATCAGCGACATCGGTCCGTAGTAGCTGAAGGCGGACTCCCGTTTGCGCAAATCGCGGATGCGCTTGGTGAAGAAGACCCAGGGTCTCCAGGTAGCGATATAGAAAATGCGCGTCAGGCGAAATCGCCCCGTAGCGCGGCGCGGCAGAATGATGGTCTGGAAGGCATCGAACAGCGCTGCAAACAGGCAAACAACACCGGCTATGAAAGTGAAAATGCGCATCCATCCCCCCTTCCCATCGGGCGATTCCTCTGCTCCGTCAATTCACTGTATATTAGGCGCAGACGAGCGCCCAAAGGCCCTCTGAACCGCTCTGGGTTCCACAGCAGTCAAGGCTGGAGCCGTTGCTCCATAAAGATACGTGAACGAATTCCCAAAAAGGACCGCTTCCGCCCGCGCCGGCTATCCCGGATACGAACCCACAATGTAGCCATGCAGGTCCTGAATGGTTTGCTCTTGTTCGGTGATCACCCATTTCACCAGGTCGCCGATGGAGATGATTCCTACCACGGTGTCATCCTGCAACACAGGCAGATGGCGGATGCGGTGCTGGGTCATCATAGCCAGGCACTCGTCCACGGTGTGCTTCGGGTTGACGAAAACAACCGGGCTGGTCATGATCTGCTGCACCTGGGTCTCTTTCGATAGATGACCCATCAGAACCCCCTTGCGCGCGTAGTCACGCTCCGACAGGATTCCCGCCAGTCGATTGCCGGAAAGCACCAGCAGGGCCCCGATATCGTTCTCGGCCATCATTTCGAGTGCTTGGTAGACCAACTGCTCGGGCGCAATCGAAAGCACCGATTTGACGCCCTTGCTCTTCAGCACCAATCCAATCGTGTCTGTAATCTTCATCGGGACCTCCTGGCGCCAGGCCGCCGCAGAAGGATGTGCACGTGCCATCCAGCGCGGTCTTTACCGTCGCGGAACAGCAGTATATCCCTAATCGCGGAGAATGCGATACCACTTTAAGAACCTAAGTGCGCCAAAGTCCGAACCAATTTGGCTAAAGCGATTCACTTCTTGCCTTATCCGGATTGCACTTCCGATGCTCGAACCTCAACAACCAAGGCTACGCGTTCTAAGACCTAATGCTGAATGGTCGTATCGGTCCGCGCCGGCTTCGCGGTAATCTGCGCGGGCGTAGGCAACTGCGATTGATCCCAACCGCCGCCCAGCGCCTGAATCAATTCCACCGACGCCGTCATCTGTTGAATCTGCAAAACGGCCAGAGACTCCTGGTTCCCGTACAAAGTGGATTGCGCGACCGCCAGATCGATATACGGATCGATACCGGTGTCGTAGCGAGTCTGCTCCAGATCCAGGTACTTCTTCGAGTGGTCGACCGCTTCCTGCTGGCGCACCAGTTGCTGCGACAGAATGCGCACCGCCGCAAGCGAGTCTTCCACCTGCTGGAATGCGGCCAGCACTGACTGGCGATATGCGGCAAGATCTGCATTGTAAGTGGCTATGAACTGGTTCACGGTTGCACGCCGCAATCCCCCGTCATATACAGTCTCGGAGAGCGATGGGCCCACAGACCAGAAGCGGCTGGTTGCATCGAGCAGTTTGCCGATGGCCGAACTCTCCACGCCCCCGCTGCCTGAAATTGTCAGAGAAGGATAATAGGCCGCATAAGCCACGCCGATCTGGGCGTTCGCTGAAGCCATGGTCCGCTCCGCGGCTGCCACGTCCGGCCGCCTCTCAAGCAGTTGCGATGGCAGTCCGACCGGAATCGGCGGAGGCGCGCTGGTCTTGGCCAGCACCGGTATGGAAAACCCCGAAGCCGGCTTGCCGATCAGCATGGCAATCGCGTGTTCAAATTGCGCGCGCGCAACCTTGTTGTTGATTGCCGCCGATTGCGCGGTAGCCAGCGTGGTCTGCGCTTGAACCAGCGAAATCTCATCGTCGACGCCCGTGTCGTAGCGCCCCTGCTCGGCATCGAGAGACTTCTTGTCCGTTTCCACGGCGTCGTCGAGAATTTTTCCCAGCTCATCCTGGCCGCGAATTTCAAAGAAGAATTCGGCCAGGCTGGCCTGCTCCGTCAGTTTCTCAAGCGCCAGATCGGCCGCGGAAACCTGTGCGGTGTACTGGCTGGAACGCACCTCGTTGCGCACTTTTCCCCACAGATCCGGCTCCCATGAAACCTCGCCGGGAAGCGAGAAGACCTGCGACTGTTTCCCGCTTTGGTTGGTCGCAATCGCCCCGGACCCCAGGTTTGATGACTGTTGCGATCGCGTGTACGACGGCCCCACGCTCAGCGTGGGAAACAACTGCGACCGCGTCTCCCGCACCACCGCGCGCGCCTCCATAAAGTTCTCAAAGGCCTCGCGAATATTCTGATTGTCAATATTGAGCTGGTCTTCCAGCGCGTTCAAATCCGGCTCATTGTAGATCTCCCACCATTTGCCGCGCAGCGCTGCGTCCTGGGGTTGCGCCACCGTCCACGCGCCATTTTCCTTGAACTGTTCGGGAGACTCTTTATAGGCCGGTGGCGCCGTCATCGCGGGCCGCACATACTTGGGCCCTACGTTGCAGCCGGCCAGCATCGCGCAGAGCACTGCGGCAAATGCTGCGCACACCACTGCCGGCGCTTTCCCTGTTTGCGACCTCGACTTTTTCATGTCCAACTCCATAACGATCCTTTTCTAGGAAGCCTCGGCGGTTCCAGGGCGCAGCACATCATGCCGCCGCTTTCCCTGCATCCACAGGCGCGCCCAATCGAACAGAATGTAGACAACCGGCGTGGTATAGAGAGTCAGGACCTGGCTGACAATCAACCCGCCCACGATGGTAATGCCCAGCGGCCGCCTGAGCTCGGAACCGGTGCCCGTGCCAAAGGCCAGCGGTAGCGCGCCGAACATCGCCGCCATGGTTGTCATCAGGATGGGACGGAAGCGAAGCTGGCAGGCCTGGTAAATGGCCTCGGTTGTGGTCTTGCCTTGCTCGCGCTCCGCCACCAGCGCAAAGTCGATCATCATGATCGCGTTCTTCTTCACAATGCCGATCAGCAAAATGATACCGATGATGGAGATCACGTTCAGGTCTATTTTGAACGCCATCAGCGCCAGCATGGCGCCCACGCTGGCCGATGGCAAGGTGGAGATGATGGTCAGCGGATGCACCAGACTCTCATACAGAATGCCCAGGACAATGAAAACAGCAAGCAGGGCCGTTGCAACAAGAATCGGTTCGCTGGCAAGGGAAGTCTGGTACGCCGCCGCGGTGCCGGCAAAGAACCCTCTCACAGTCTCCGGCATATTCAGCCGCTGCTGCATCTGGCCCACCTCGCGCGTGGCGTCGCTGAGCGACAAACCCGTAGCCAGGTTGAACGATACAGTGACGGAGGGAAACGAACTGGTGTGGTTGATCACCAGCGGCGTAGTGCTGGCCACAGCCTTCGTCACAGTCGAAAGCGGAATGACGCCTCTGCCCGTGGTATTGAGGTAAATGTTCTTCAATCCGTCGGGACTCTGCCAGAAAGGCGGCGCCACCTCCAGCACCACGTAGTACTGATTGAGCTGGGTATAGATGATCGAAACTTCCGACTGTCCGAATGCGCTATAGAGCGAGCTGTCCAGCGATGCCGGCGTGATGCCGAGCCGGGCCGCGGTGAGCCGGTCATAGGTCAGCAACTCTTCCAGTCCGTTGTTCTGAGCGTCGGAGTTCACATCCTGAAAGCCGGGCAGTTTCTTCATTTCGGCCAGCAGAATGGGGCCCCATTTCGACAGGTCGGCCACGCTATCCGACTGGATGGTGTACTGGTAGAGCGCGCTGCTCCCGCGACCGCCGATGCGCAGATCCTGCGCGGCCTGCAGGAACGCCGACGCTACCGGAAGCCGGTTGAGCTTGGGCCGCAGGCGGTTGATGATTTCCGGCGCTGCGGTCTGGCGCACATCGCACGATGTTGCCGATTCCCTGCACTTCGTTCCCAGGGGTTTGAGCGCGATAAAGATAAAGCCGCCGTTGGAAGACCCGGTATACGCGTTCACGTGAGCCACGGTGGGGTCAGCCTTGATCACGCTCACCAACTGGCGCACCGAATTGTCCATCACTGGGAACGATGCGTCTTGAGGACCTTGCACGCCGCCCATAAGGACACCGGTATCCTGCTGCGGGAAGAATCCTTTGGGAATGATGGCGATAAGATAGAAGTTCAATGCGATGGTGAGCAGCAGCAGGATGAATACCGGCCAGGGGTGATCAAGCACCAGCTTGAGTGACTTGCTGTAGCCGGAGAGCAGCGATGAAAATCCTTTCTCGCTGATGCGATACATTCGCCCGTGCTTGATCTTGCTCTCATCCTTGAGAATGTAGGCGCACATCATCGGCGTTGTTGTCAGCGAGACCAGCATCGACATCACAATGGCCGTCGATAGCGTGATGGCAAACTCGCGGAACAGGCGTCCGACAATTCCGGCCATGAAAAGAATGGGAATAAAGACCGCGATCAGCGACATGCTGATGGAAAGAATGGTGAAGCCGATTTGACGCGAGCCCTCGAAGGCAGCCTTCATCGGATCCATGCCTTCTTCCCGGAGGCGCGAAATGTTTTCCATCACCACAATCGCGTCGTCTACCACAAACCCTGTGGAAATGGTCAGCGCCATGAGCGAAAGATTGTCGAGGCTGAAGCCCAGCAGGTACATCACGGCAAAAGTGGCAATAAGCGATGCGGGGACGGCGACAGTGGGAATGAGCGTGGCGCGCCAACTGCGCAAGAACATGAAGACGACCAGAACCACCAGGATTACGGAACCAATGAGAGAGCGCTCCACGTCGTTGACCGATGCGCGGATGGTTGTGGTGCGGTCAAGAACCATGGTGGTCTTGATGCCTTGCGGAATTGAAGCCTCGACCGATGGCAGTTCGGCCTTGATGCGATCGTTGGTCTCGATAATGTTGGCGCCCGGCTGGCGAAAAATCTGGATCGTGATCGAAGGAACGCCATCCAGGTAACCCGCGTTGCGTATATTCTGCGCGCCGTTTGCCACATCCGCCACATCGGACAAATGCACCGCCGATCCGTTGTGGTATCCAATCACCAGCGGCTTGTAGTCGTCCGCCTGGTGCATCTGGTCGTTGGTAATAATATCCGCAGTCGTCGTCCCGTCCGCGAGCTGGCCGGTCGCCTCGTGAGCATTCTGCTGGCTTAGCGTCGCCTGCAGGGCAGGCAAGGTGAGCCCGTAGCTGTTCAGCTTCGTCGGATTAACCTCGACGCGCACCGATGGGCCGGCGCCTCCGCCCACGCCCACCTGGCCCACGCCCGCCAACTGCGACAGCTTTTGCGCAATCACCGACGAAGCGTAGTCGTAGAGTGTCGGCTTGTCGTACTTATCCGAAGTAAGGCCGAGAATCATGATTGGCGCGTCTGCCGGGTTCACTTTGCGATAAGTCGGGTTGCCGGGTAGATTTGCCGGAAGGTATGTGCGGGCCGCGTTGATCGCCGCCTCCACGTCGCGCGCGGCGCCGTCAATGTTGCGGCTCAGGTCGAACTGCAAGGTAATGCTGCTGCTACCGAGCGAACTCGACGACGTCATCTCCGTCACGCCGGCGATGTGGCTGAACTGCCGCTCCAGCGGAGTGGCAATCGAAGAAGCCATGATCTCCGGACTGCCGCCGGGCAGGCTTGCCGAAACGGAAATGGTGGGGAAATCGATCTGCGGCAATGGTGATACCGGCAGTACATTGAAGGCGATGGCGCCGGCCAGCGTCACGCCTACCGTCAGCAGCGTGGTAGCCACTGGACGTCGGATGAATGGCGCGGAGATGTTCATGCGCCCTCCGCCGGTGCCGGCTGCCCGCCATTTCCAATCGACTTCCGCACACCGGTGACACGATGCCCAATGCGGTCGAAGAAGATGTAGATCACCGGCGTCGTATAGAGGGTGAGAATCTGGCTCAGTAGCAGCCCGCCCACCATGGCGATGCCCAGCGGGCGTCGCAACTCGGAGCCCATGCCCGATCCCATGGCCAGCGGAATGCCCGCCAGCAGCGCCGCCATCGTGGTCATCATGATGGGCCGGAATCGCAGCAGGCAGGCCTCGTAGATGGCGTCGGTTGAATTCATTCCGCGCTCGCGCTCCGCCTCCAGGGCAAAGTCCACCATCATGATGCCGTTCTTCTTCACAATGCCGATCAGCAGGATGATGCCGATGATGGCTACAACGCTCAGATCCTGCTTGAAAACGATGAGAGCCAGCAATGCGCCCACGCCCGCCGAAGGCAACGTGGAGAGAATGGTGATGGGATGAATGAAGCTCTCGTATAGAACGCCGAGCACGATGTATACCGCGGCCAGCGCGGCCAAAATCAACAACCCTTCGTTGGAGAGCGAGCCCTCGAATGCCGCTGCGGTGCCCTGGAATCCATACTGCACACTGGCCGGCATATTCAGTTCCTTCTGTGCCTTGTTGATGGCAGTGATTGCCCCGCCCAGCGCGGCGTCCGGCGCCAGGTTGAACGATATAGTAACCGCCGGGAACTGCCCCTGATGATTGATCGAAAGCGACTCGGTCGATCTCTCAAGATGGGTGAAAGCGCTCAATGGCACAGAACCCGATGGCGTCGAACCGGTGGTTGTATTCGAAGACGAGGAAGAAGAGCTGCTGGTGGCGCCCACGCCCGAGCTCAGGGCATTCGATGGCGCACTGAGCACTCCTGAAGATGGTGTAAAAGCCGCCGAGGCCGTGGTCGCATTCGACCCCGCGGAAGAGGAACCCGAAGACGCAAAGGATGTGGAAGCGCTTGGGCCCGAGCCCCCCGAAGATGCACTCGTCTGGATGTAAAGATCCTGGAGCCTCGCAGGGCTCGACTGAATCGCCGGATCCGCTTCCAGAATCACGTGGTACTGGTTCAACTGCGTGTACATCGTGCTGATCTGGCGCTGCCCGAATGCATCGTAGAGTGTGTTATCGATCGTGTCCGGAGCGATGCCAAGCCGCGATGCGGTCACGCGATCGATCACCAGCGACACCGCCAGGCCCCCGGTCTGCTGATCGGTGGCCACATCCGCAAGCTCCGGCAGCTTCTTCATCTTGGCCACCAGCTTGTTGGTCCAATCATTCAATTCGCTTGGATCAGGATCCTCCAGCGTGTACTGGAATTGCGTGCGGCTTACGCGATCGTCCACCGTGATGTTTTGCACCGGGCTCATGTAGAGCTCAACGCCGTCTATGTCCTTTAGCTTGGTCTGCAGCCTGCGGATCACGTCCGCTGCGCTGATATTCCGCTCTCCGATGGGCTTTAGGTTGATCGACAAGCGCCCGCTATTCAGTGTCGTATTGGTGCCGTCGGCTCCGATAAACGAAGACAGGCTCTCCACCGCCGGATCCTCAAGCACCACCCGGGCCAGTTCCTGCTGCTTCTGCTCCATGGCCGCAAACGAAATAGTCGCCGGCGCCTGCGAAATGCCCTGAATCACGCCCGTATCCTGCGTGGGAAAGAATCCCTTGGGGATGATGATGTAAAGGAAGATTGTCAGCACCAGCGTTGCCAGGGCCACCAGCAGTGTGATGGTCTGGAAGCGCAGAACAAACTTGAGGGTGCGCCCATAAAACGCGATGATGTTCTCGAACACGCGCTCCGATGCCTTGAAGAAACGTCCCTGCTTCTCCTCCGGAGTATGGCGCAAAATCCGCGAGCACATCATCGGCGTCAGCGTCAGGGAAACCACCGCGGAAAGGATGATGGTAACGGCTAGCGTTACTGCGAATTCGCGGAACAGGCGGCCGATCACTCCTCCCATGAACAGCAGGGGAATCAGCACCGCGATCAGCGAAACGGTCAAAGAAATAATGGTGAAACCTATTTGTTCCGCGCCCTTGATAGCCGCCTGCATCGGCGTGTCCCCAGCCTCCAGATAGCGCGAGATGTTCTCGATCATCACGATCGCGTCGTCCACCACGAAGCCTGTCGAGATGGTCAACGCCATCAGGGAAAGGTTGTCCAGGCTGTAGCCCAGACTGTACATCACGCCAAACGTGCCCACCAGTGAAAGCGGCACCGCCACACTGGGAATAATGGTGGCGTATACATTGCGCAGAAATAGAAAAATGACCATCACCACCAGCGCAATAGTGAGCATCAGCTCAAACTCCACGTCGTCGACGGACGCGTTGATGGCCGTGGTTAAATCCGTCAGTGGAGTGACCTTGATGGAGACCGGCAGGTTTACTTCCAGCTGGGGAAGAATCGCCTTGATGGCTTTTACCACGCTGATGGTATTGGCGCCCGGCTGCCGCTGAATATTCAGAATTACAGCCGGCGTCTGGTCCATCCACGCGGCCTGGTTCTTGTTCTCGATGCCGTCCGTCACCTTCGCCACATCGGTCAGCATCACCGGCGCGCCGTTGTTGTAGGCAACCACCACGCTTCGATAATCGTTGCTGGTGATCAACTGGTCGTTGGCGTTGATCTGGTAATCCTGGTGCGGTCCGTCGAAGTTGCCCTTGGCCTGGTTGACACTCGAATCGACCAGCGCCGTACGCAGGCTTTCCAGGTTGAGTCCATACGACGCCAGCGCGGTCGGATTGGCCTGGATGCGCACCGCCGGCTTTTGTCCGCCGCTGATGCTTACAAGGCCCACTCCGCTCAACTGTGAAATCTTGGGCGCAAGCCGCGTGTCCACCATGTCCTCAACCTGCGAGAGAGGCATCGACTCCGAGGTAATGGCCAGCGTAAGCACCGGAGCGTCCGCAGGGTTGGTCTTGTTGTAAATCGGCGGAGCGGGCAGGTCGGAGGGCAGAAAGCTCTGCGCTGCGTTGATCGCCGATTGCACTTCTTCTTCGGCGATGTCGATATTGAGGCTGAGCGCGAACTGCAGCACAATCACCGAGGAGCCGCCGGAGCTGGTCGACGTCATCTGGCTCAGGCCCTGCAGTTGGCCAAACTGGCGCTCCAGCGGAGCCGTTACAGTGGTCGCCGCCACGTCAGGGTTGGCGCCTGGATAGAACGTCACCACCTGAATGGTGGGATAGTCGACCTCCGGCAATGCTGACACCGGCAGCTGGGTATACGCAACGATACCCACCAGCAGGATTGCGGCCATCAGCAGCGAGGTTGCAACAGGACGCTGGATGAAAGGCCCGGATGGACTCACGGAGTATTGCCCTCCGTCGGATTGACCGCGATCGGCTGTTTCGACACGAAGATCTTGCTTCCATCCTGCAGCTTGTCGAAACTGCTGGTGGCAACAATATCGCCGGGGTTGATTCCCGTCACCGCGATCTGGCCGGCATCGGAAACACCCGTCTTGACATTGCGCACGGCCGCGGCACCGTTCGTTTTGTCAGTCATCGTGAGCAGATAAACGAACGCAACCTGCCCGTTGTGCTGGACGGCCGCGCTGGGAATCAGCGTAACCCCGTTCTGCGTGTTCTCCAGCAACCGCGTGTTCACAAACTGGTTCGGAAACAGCGCGTTGTTCCGGTTGTCGAAAGTGGCGCGCAGCTTCACCGTTCCAGTCGTTGTATCAATCTGGTTATTGATGGTGAGCAGCTTACCGTCGGCCAGCTTGTTGGTCGAGTTGCGATCCCATGCCTCCACCGGCAACGAGTGCGTCTTGCGCATCCGCGTAAGCACTTGTCCCAGGCTGTCTTCGGCCAGCGTGAAGATCACCGTAGTCGGCTGCATCTGCGTAATCACCACCAGGGCGTCGGTTCCGCTTGCCTGCACCACGTTGCCCGGATCCACCAGCCGCAGACCAACCTGGCCCGAAATCGGCGCCGTAATGTGGCAGTAACCGAGTTGCACCTGGTCGAAGTCCACGGTGCCCTGATCGTTCTTCACCGTGCCCTGATCCTGCAGCACAATCTTTTCTTGATCGTCCAGCAACTGCTTGTTGATGGCGTTGCGCGCCCACGCCGTGCGATAGCGCTCTAGGTCCATCTGCGCCTGCGCCAGGACGCCCTGATCCCGTTCCAGCGTTCCCTGCGCCTGCAGCAGCGTCGCCTGGTAGGGCCGCGGATCGATCTCGATCAGTGCGTCTCCCTTATGAACGTATTGCCCCTCGCGGTATTCGACCGAAGTGATCACCCCGCTCGCCTGTGCAGTGATCGTATCCGTATACGTCGGCGTCACCGTGCCAATCGCGTCCAGATACATGCCTATGTTCCCCTTGGTAGCCGTTGCAACAGTCACCGGAACGGGCCCGGTCATGCCCCGTCTTCCGCCCGCGCTTCGCCCGCCGGCGCTGCTGCTCGCCGCGGAGCTGGCGCTCTGACTCGCACTTCGGTTATGCAGGAAGTAATACAAAACAACCGCAATTACCACCAGCAGCGTGGCCCAGAGAATCCAGCTCTTGCCGGATCCGGAAGGAGGTGCACTTAACTGGTGGTCAGCGCCGATGTGTTGACCACCTGACTTGTCTTCTATTTCAGACACTCAGGACTCCGCGTCGAATGCATTTGAGGAAAAAGCCTTCTCGCAGAATCGCCGCAGGGACTTGTGGCTGTCAATAATGCAGAGCCGGGGAAGGCAGGGAATTCCTCACTGTGCTTAGATGCAAATCTGCCGAAGAGGGTTATGAGCTTTTTCCCGCAATCGTGCAGGCCATGCGCAAATCATCGCGATGCCTGCCGGGGAATTTGCACTCTCTTCTCCTGCGCCGCCGCGGCTTGCAGTCTGACTCAGGCTCTCGATAAGCCGGCGCCGGAAAGACAGCCGCTTCCCAACGGCTCCAGATCGTCCCCACCCACTTCCACCGCAATGCTCCGTTGGATGTGTTCCAGGGTCAGAATTACGCGGAAGCGGTTCTTCCACCGCACCACTACGCCTTCCATTCCCGCCAGGGCGCCCGATCGAATCCGCGCTCTTTGACCCACGGTCAAGAAAGAATGCGGCTCGACCCTCCGCATGTGAAGTCCGGTGCGCAGCGTATTGATGGCTTCATCGGGCAGCGCCACTGGTTCCCGTCCCGTCCCGCCCACAACCGCAAGCGCGCCCGGAACATCCAGCACCCGTGCACGCTCCGTTCGCTTGATGTGAACAAACAGGTAGCCCGGAAAAAGGGGCAGATCCAGGGTCACCCGCGAGCCGTCGCTCCATTTGCGTTCAGAGCGGTAAAGCGGCAAATAATACTCGATCTGCCGTTGCGTCAGATGCTGGGCCACACGCTTCTCATGACGCG
>Ga0182024_10017312_pt1 | contig 13548 bp, 14 predicted proteins | sample P32metaG_FD_120480 | JGI IMG/M metagenome (GOLD analysis project Ga0182024, IMG submission 120480) | Permafrost microbial communities from Stordalen Mire, Sweden - P3-2 metaG (Illumina Assembly) | ecosystem: Environmental > Terrestrial > Soil > Wetlands > Permafrost | place: Sweden: Stordalen...
CCATGCTGAGCAAGGGGTCAAGACGCCAATGTTCAAAGGGTTTTAACTGCAATCGTGTTCATTGCGCAACATACCTCACGGTCTCTTCTTGTTCAATCCGGCGAATGACGGAGGCCTAGCTGAACCGCGACCGTGAGGGAGTCGGTGCCTTAGAACTTATTCAACTCCGCAATCAGCGCCTGCAAACCCTTCTTGCGATAAATCTGAATCAGCCGTTGCTCCTCACCTGACGGCGCCATCACGCGCTGCAATTGCGGCACGCCCAAATCCGCGCGGCTCGGGATCCACATGCTGCCGTCGGCGAACTCAACGCTGGACACAAAACCCGTCATCGCCTCAATCGCCAGCGGCGTTCCCCCGCGCGTCGGGAACTTCAGCGTGGCATTCTCAAGGATCTGGCTCTTCTGCCCCGGCGCCAAATTCAATTCCGCCGGCACCGAACCCGCCAGGAACTGACGCCCGCCGTGATCCTCCAGAATCCAGCCGATTTCCAGATACCGTATCGGACGATCAGACCGGTTCTTCACTTCCAGGCGCGGCGCCCGCGCTTCGTTGCCGGCGATCCGAGCCATGCCGCCCATCGGATCGACGGGTGAATCAGGTAGCCGCAAGAATGCAAACTGCACCTGCTTTTCGGGTTCGAAATTGGTAGCGCGACCACCGCGCACCATTTGCACGTCCAGGGTGGGACGCTCGGCCGAATGGTCCATGCTCTCCAGGATCTCGCGCCGCAACCGCTCCGGACCTCCCTCGGCCACCAGCGATTTGAAATACTTCCGGTCGCGCCGCGCCTCGAATTCGCTCAAGGTGAGGGTGCGGCGTGAACCCAATTTGTCCGAACCGTAAAAGCTGAGATCGTCGAATAAGACGCCATCCAAACCAATCTGGACTGGCGCGGCACTCGATGCCTGCAGCGGCCGCAGCAGCCGCAGATCGATGTGCAAAGGAAAGCTCTCGAATGGACCGACATCCAGGCTGGTTACCGTCACCGAACCCTTGCCACCGGGCGTCACTTCCTGCGCCGTCACCAGAAGCGTGATGCCGCGAATCCTGCGTTGCGAAGAATTGCGCAGCGTCAGTGCGGCGTGTAAATCCAGAAGCATCGCGCCGCCGCGCGCCGTCTCACTGGATTCGCCGTAATCGGAAGCGATCACCGCAACCGGAGAATCCTTAGGAAGGTCGATTTTCGGGAGCACGCCCGCAAAGGCCGCGCTCGACCATAAGATCAATCCAAGAACACTACTGCTCCGCATCATACACCTTGTTGGTCGTAACCTGACCAGTGTCCGCATCGACGTAACGCACGCCCACCGAACCGCGCATACTTACCGAAACCGTTACGGCATCCGAGTGTGGATGCATCAGCGACAAAGTGCGGCCGTTTTGGCTCAGGTCCAGCGACAAAGAAGAAGCTTCCAACATCACATCTTCTGTCCCCGCCTCCGGATGTTGCACCAATTTACCGATGCGCTCCGTCCGCACACGCTTCAAAGCCGAAAGAAGATGATCCATCTGCGGCCGCGGAAGGTTGATCCAAAACGCTGCCCCGAACACCACCGTCGCGCAGGCCACCACCATCGCCGCGTTCCATCCCAAATGGCGGGGCCGGCCCACCAGCGAGGGTTTATCAAAACGAGCGATCGCTTCGCCCGCCGCCAGACCCACGCGAACATTGGCCGTCATCTCTTCGGCCAGTTGGTTCCAATTCAGATTCTCCGGCAACTCCGCAGTCACTTCCCGAACCTGTTCTCTCGCAGCCCGCAAGGCCTGCACCTCGGCAGCACAACTCGCGCAGCCAGCGACGTGCCGGCCAGTGCGCCACCGGTCGAGCAATCCAAGATCTCCGCCCGCCAGCAGTGCCAGTTGAACTTGATTGGGGTGTTTCATTAGACCTTCTTCCCCATCGGCCTGCGGCCACGATCCATGTAGCGCTTAAACTTGATGCGCGCGTTCGCTATGTGCGACCGCACCGTGGCTTTCGAACAATTCATCTGTTCGGCCACTTCATCGGCCGGGAGCCCTTCCACGTCGCGCAGTAACAACGCGGTTCGTTCGCGCTCGGTCAGGCAAGTAAGCCCCTGCTCGAGATAGGCCCGATGCTCGGTCCGCAGCACGGCCTGCTCGGGACTCTCCGAAGGCTCACTCAGCGGGTCCACCAGGCTGTCGATCTCGCAGAAGTTTACCTTCCCGTTGCGCCGTAGAAAATCGATAGCCGTATTGCTGGCGATTCTGGACAACCAATGCGCCGCTTTATCGATGTCCTTGAGCTGGTCCTGCCGCTGCAGCGCCTTGATGAAGGCTTCCTGGGTAAGATCCTGGGCGTCCGCGACGTTTCCGACAATCCGGTAAATCAGCAGGAAAATCCGCCGTAAGTTATCAGAAACAAAGCGGTTTTGCAGCTCTTGCGCAGACTGCAAACTGGCGTCGAGTTGGGATGGAGCACCCCGTTCGCTCATTGCTTGCTCAAAACTGTAAACTGCGGACGCCATGCCTATAACAGGCTGACGTTAAAACCCGAAAAGCGTGCAAACCTTTCGATGGTTCCATCGGCTTCCCTCCCCCAATTGTATATGGGTTTTGGCCAAATCCGCGTTCATCAGCGTTCATCCGCGGCTTAAATCTTCGAACACATCTTCGGGGAGGTCCACCAACGACCGGACAACCACATCCGCCCCATCCAGCAATCCCTTACGGCTCACCCCGATACACCGCATTCCCGCGCGCCGCGCCGCTTCCACGCCCGGCACAGCGTCCTCCACCACGATGCAGCGCGATGCCGGCATCCCCAGCCGCGCCGCCCCGGTCTGAAATACCTGCGGGTCAGGTTTCCCGGCGGTCACGTCCTCGGCCGAGACCAACGCCTCAAAGAAACCGGCCATTCCGATCACTTCCAGCACCACCTCGATATTCTTCCGCGGCGCTGAAGAGGCAATCGCTTGTAGCCAGCCTTGCTCGCGAAGCCGCTGGACCCATTCCCTTGCCCCCGGCAACGGTTCCATGCGGCCCTCCCGAACCAGTTTCCGATACAGTTCCTCCTTGTCATCTCCTACCCGCTGCATACGTTCAGCCGATGCACCAGCCTCAAGCCATTGCGGAAGGATGGAATCGTTGCGCTGTCCAAATGTCTTGATGAACTGATCGTGCGTAATGGTGAAGCCTTCGGACGCCATGGTGTCCCGCCACGAGAGCCAATGGTATTCCTCGGAATCCACAAGCGTGCCATCCATGTCCCAAAGTACAGCGCCGGTCATTCCGTCATTTTATCGTGATGTACAGGTTCCCCTGAGTAAGGTCAAAACTAATACCGAGGTTCGAGACGCCGCTCCCTGCGAGTGAAGCTGGCAACAGGACATTGACCTGGTCAAGACCTGGAAATTGGGCCTGCGGACCAGCGTAAGTTACCGAAAGGTCGTGCTCACACTGCGTCGAGGTGTTGGGAGGACAAGGACTCCTAAAGCTTGACGCAGTGGCATCCACGGGCGCATCAAAGCCGGTGCCAAAGAGAATCAGATAAACGGTACCTGTCGAGACATCAATAGGCACTTCCTGGATTTGCCCGCCTTGCTCGGTGAAGATCGGCTCGACGGTTTGGACGTTGTCCGCACCAACTCGGACGACGTAACCCGCCGGGATTCCGCCCGGATCCACGAGGAATATCTTGGAATTTGACGCAATCTGAATTTCAGTGCGTGCCGATTGTCCATCCGTAGTTTTTATGGTGACGATGGCAGTACCAGGCTCCAGCCCCGCCGGCAAAACGAAATTCACCTGTCCCGGAGACGCGTAATAGATTTCCGCCTGGCTCACAGCGCCGGTCTGATCCTGCACGTTCACAGACGTGCCTGCTCGGCAGCAGGGGCGGTGTTCCCGAAGCGGTACTCAAGGCCACGTGCTTGCCAAAAGCGGAGACGATAGAGTGTGGCGACTGGGGACCGTCTGAGAAATCGGCCGCAGAAACAACGCTCAAGAGCGCACTGGGCTGCGAGAGATTGAAAAAGATGGCGGCTCCGTTTTCCAGCGGGGACATTCCACTACCGGTCGTGAAGAAGCCAATTGCCACGTCCAACTTGCCATCCCCGTTGAAGTCCGCCACGGCAAGAGGGCCGTACGCAGCGATACCGTTGTCGATTTGGGACGTAAATATCCCGTCTCCGAGGTTAGTGAGTTGGTACGTAAATGTTCCGTCCCCCTTGCCAATGAACACACTCCCATCGCTCGAGATTATGTCGGGAATCCCGTCGCCATTGATATCTCCAACCGCGACCGAGGGACCCGCTCCGCTTGGCAAAATTAACGGAGCGGCAAATGTCCCATCGCCGTGTCCGAGTAGAACCGCGTCGCCTGCCACCAGGTCCAGTTTCCCGTCTCCAGTGAGATCGGCTGCAACTAAGCTCACCGGAGAAGTCCCCGAGAAAGGGATGCTGATGCCGGGGACCATCGTTCCATCGGCGTTTCCCAGCAACAGGCTAACGCCCGCCTGATTTGCGATGGCAAGGTCGGCAGCCCCATCTTGATTGAAATCCCCGGCCGCGAGCGCAGCCGCCTCGACGCCGGCAGGGTAGGTTTGAGCCGACGCGAACGTCCCGTCGCCTTGGCCCAGAAAAACCACTAGCTGATCCGGCGCCAACGATCCACTGCTGTTGATCGCAGCGACGTCCGCTTTTCCGTCCTTATTGAAATCGCCTGTGACAAGCCACCAGATGGAGACGACAGGCGAATCGCTCGAAACCGGCGCCAGGAAAGTGCCGTCGCCCTTGCCGAGAAAAACCATAATCCGGCCGGGAGCCACCGGACGCGCAATAGTGGAACGCGCAACGGTTACGGCCAGATCGAGGATACCGTCGCCGTTAAAATCTCCAACGGCCACAGAGGTCGGGGAGGCGGCTTGGTCAACGGCGGAAAAATCGTAGCTGAAAACCGGCTCTAGCGTGCCGCTCGAGTTCCCAAGAAACACCGTCAGGTATTGGAATGCAGTCACCAGTGCCAGATCGGCGATGCCGTCGTGGTTGAAATCTCCTGAAGCCATGGAGGCGTCCCGAACGCTACCAACCGGGAAACTAAAGGGGGAAGGATTCTCGGTGACGGGAATCGGCGAAGGAGCGATCGGCGCGGCAGCCAGACCGCCGGCTCCGTCGCCAAAGAAAACCGTGAGAGTGCCTTCAATAAAACCCAGTGCATTCAGCACCAGAGGATTGCCGGTGCCAATCACGACATCCAGCTTCCCGTCTCCATCGAAATCCGTGAGGATGACGGACTCTCCGGCCGTGTTCAAGAAATCCTTTCGAGTAGGAAACCCACCTCTTCCATCTCCGAGAAGAATGGAGATGCCATTGGTGACGATGTCTGGAATTCCGTCACCGTTCATGTCCCCGACCGCTATAGCGCCAGACGTACCAATATTTCCGAAGGGTGCAGGTGTCGAAGCTATATTCACAGGGATGACGGCCTGCGGCGAGAAGGTCCCGTCGGCATGGCCCAATGCGACCACCACCTCGTTCAGGGTAGGCACGTTGGTTGTCACGGGACTGGTCAAGTAAACGAGATCGTTCTTTCCGTCTCCGTTGAGATCCGCAATGGCGATCGCAGCCGGACCCTCGTTTTGAGTGGGGAGTATGGAAGTCACGAAGGTTCCATCGTCCTTGCCCAACGCAATGACCAGGCTTGCACCGGACGAGCTCAGCTTGCCCGGCTGGGCTCCAGTGCCAACAACAATATCCGGCTTGCCGTCGCCATTCAGGTCGGCAACCGCCATTGAGCCATAGATGTACCCGGCTACCGCGAAGCCGCCAGCAGGCTGAAAGCCACCGGAGCCATCGCCGTAGAATACTTGAACCCCGCCTCCCTCGCCGGACAATCCCAGTTCATATTCAGCGACCACATCCAATTTGCCATCACCATTCATGTCCGCAAGGACCAGTGAGACATACCCTTGGTCATAATCACCCGGGCCAGTGAGAGCACCCACCTGTTTTTCCGAGACAAGCTGGAGCTGCTGGTCGAAGACGGCGACATCCAAGCTGTTAGCGACCGGCACCACAAACAGGTAGTTCCCTGAATCGAGAACCGCAAAGGCAACCAGCTGCGCCGCCACACCCGGCGCATTGGGGGCCGGAGAAGAAGCTTTTCCCGGCGCAGCCGGCGTCGCGCGAGGCAGGCAGCTCGAAAACTGGTTTCCGAAATGGGGGATGGTCCGCAAAACGCCGTAGGGCGAAGTGTTCGCTATCTCGAAGGCCGTGTACGAACCATCGCTCTGCCGCAAAAGCGTCAGGTACGATGAATTGGTCGGGCTGAAATTAATCGTCTTCGCATTCAGAAAATTAATCGGCGGACACGTAGTCTGGCCACTGGCATAAACAGCAGCCAGCAACAAGAAAATAATTTTGAGATTCAAAAGGCCTCGGATTCTTGAAGGTGCGCGGGCCTTCTCTTAAATGACCACTGACGGGGCTAAAATTCTACAACCCAAAAGAAATAAACATTATCGGCGGAACCGAACCACGACCGTGAGGGAGTCGGTGCCTTACCGAACCGCGACCGTGAGGGAGTCGGCGCCTTACCGAACCGCGACCGTGAGGGAGTCGGTGCCTTGTGAACCCCTACCTCTTCTCAAACGACGACGCCCCTGGGAAATAGCACCTCAAGAAACTTCGCACGATCTTTCGAACCAGCCAGTTCGTCTTTCTGTGCTCGCATCCAAGATCGTCATTCAAGCAAAAGAATACTGGACGGTGGCGCACAACTCCCAATAGCTGGCCAACTGCCTTACGCAAACTGGCTTTCAGCATCACGAAACGATACAGGCGGTTCACGCGGCTGAGCTGAATCGCTTCATGACAACCAACTTGTTCCGGAGCCTCGAGCAGGTAATGACAATAGAGGCCAGCTAACGCTACATCGTCTGGCCGCCGGAATCGATGAGACGCCATCTTCCCGATCTCGTCAGGCCAGATCCGTTCAATCTCCTCCAGAATCGCCCTGTCATAGATCCCCGGAACGTGCGCAATTTTTTTACGCGGCGATGTTGTTCCGAACCTCGCGTGAAGCAGGGCTTGTGCAAATGAGACCGCGCACTCTGTTACGGTAGTACGATCTGGGAGCGAGCTAATATCCCATAGGTCCAGGTAAACGCTTTGCCCACCGGAAGCAGTGAGAAAGTCAGACCGTGCGACAGGCCTACCCAAGAACATATCGTCATTGAAATAAAGGAAACGCCCGGCGAGGCCCGGAATCCGCGACAACTGCCACTCAATCGCGTGCGAATTGAATGTAGGAAGCCAATCACTATACGAAAAAAGTGATTTCTGAGAGACGAGTGTCAGTCTAGGATGCGAAGTAACCAGCCAGTGCGGAACTTGATCGTTCGTTACGATATAGACGTTTCGCACCCAAGGCGCATATCGCTCCAGGGAGCGCAGCGAGAACCTCAACTCTTCGTTATCGTAGAAGCGGTTCTCGCCGACACATTCATGATTGTCACAACACTCCAGTTTCCGGAAGTGCCGTAGCTGCTCCTGAAAATCCGCCTGACTGCCATCTACCCAGGTATAAACAACATCGATAGGTTCCTCTTCTGGCTCCCAACTCAAACGAGACTATAGCATGGGGAACACCCGATCTCGGATGCACGAATGCAAAGTACTACTAGACCTGAAAATCTTCGCAGCCTGCGACGATTAGTGGGGCGGACCCCCTGGTCCGCAGCCGACGCCCACGTCGGCCTGCCGCTGGCATTTCCGATGGGACCCGCGCGGACAAGGGCCCTCAAAAACTCAGTGACACTGGGCTGAATGTTTGCCTACCCGGATGTGGCGCAGGCGCTTTCGCCTCCGAACCGGTTTGCATGTAACTTCTACCACTTGCACTAACCATCCCCCCTGATCGACACCGGCTTCACCGGCGCCCGGCTCAACATTCCCCCACCCAGCAGACACCCGAATAAAAGTACTTGGCTGGCCGCGGTCGAAACCAACGAGCTCAAATAGCTCGAATCACCGCTCAACGCGTGAACCACCAGCCGCAACAACCACGGCACATTGATCCCAACCATGAAACTCATATCCCACACAGTCAGTGTCGCCGCAAAGACCAGCGCGCCAAGCATCGAGCAGGGCCGCGCCAGACGGCCAACCACCCAGCCCGTCGCAGCCATTACGGCACAATCCAGCCCCAGCGTTGCAGTCGCGATCCACTGAGCACCTATAAAAGGCCCGGCGAAGTGGAGCAGCGGATGCTCCAGCAGAAACACCATCAGGCCAAGGCTTACCCACCCGATCGGGATCGACCGCAACGCTATCAACAGCCGCTGGCGCGTCATCGCCGTACTGTAACAGCTTGGCTCCGCGGCATCCACCCGGCTATGGACGATAGTGTCTCACTGACACTATACTAGTGTCATACATACACTAATAGAAAGGAGATCGAATATGTTCGGCATCCGCTATCGCAAGGCCAACCCAACCGACTACCTGCTTCACTTCTCAAAAGGCAAGCTAGCTCACGAGGGCCCTGGACTCGCATTCTTCTACTTCGGACCCTCCGCCACCATCGTCTCGGTCCCGTTGGCGAGCGTCAACATTCCGTTCGTATTCAACGAGCCCACGGCCGACTTCCAGACCCTAACCGTACAGGGTCAACTCACCTATCGTATTGCCGACCCCAAGCGCGCATCCACCATGCTGGATTTCACGCTGGACGCCCAGGGCCGCTACACTAGCGACCAATAGCAAAAGCTTCCCGAGAGGTTGATATACAGCTTGCAGACCCTGTTGCGGGGCGAGCTTCAAGGCCTGCCGCTCCGCGCCGCACTGGTACGCGGCGGAAGCTCGCGAGTCTCTTAACCAAACCGCCGACGAAGCTATCTACGTGCGCCGCAACGCCGCTATTGAGCAGGAACGCCGCATCAAAGAAAACGAGCTGCAAACTGACCTGTTGGTCCAAACCAAGCAACGCGAACTGCACGAACGCGAACTCGAAGGCGAAATCGCTCTCGAGAAGCAACGCGCCGCCTTGACCGACCAAAAGACCGAGAATGAGCGCAAAGAAGCTGACGCTAAGGCTTACGCTCTGAAAGCGGTGCTGGCTCCGGTCCAAGGTTTGGATTGGCGTCTTTTGATGATGCTGAACGCGCACCCCACAGATGCACGCAGCCCAAAAAATCGGCGAGCTCAATATTTCCCCGGACTTGCTCCGGACCTTACTGTAGCGCACGCACTCCTGCGTGCCGCGTTCACACTCGTGTGAACGCCCTGAATTTTTTCAAGGGGTGACCCTCATGTTCGACCGAATGGTCCTGATCACGCGCAAAACGCGCCTGGAAGAGCTGATCGAGCGTTTCAACACGCGCGCGCAAGCCAAATTCTACATCGAACATGCGAGCGGCGATTTCTCCTCTTACGTTGCCGTTCCAGCCCCAGGATCTTCGACCACAACTAGAGCGAACGCTCGCCGGCAAAATCCACGCGCGCGCCGTTAGCATGGCGGAAGTCCGGCTTAAGGACGCGCAACGCCTGCTGGCCTTCAACGATCTTTTCATCGGCGCCAACTCGCATATCTCGGCCCGGGCAGCACCGGATGGCTATCGTCGATTTTTAACGAAACGTCTGGTATCGTGTCTTTTCTAGGAGGAGCCCCGGTGAAACCAATGCGGCTGGAGTGGGAGGAGCAGCGCCTGCTGCACCAACCGCTCACGCTCGAATCCCAAATGCCCACCGCCGGTGTCATCTTTTCCGACGGCGTCGAAGCAGACCATCTCGATTTCAACTCCGGCGCGATCGCAACCATCGGCCTCGCCCCCGAGAAAGCAAATCTACTCGTGCTATGACAAAGCTACTGGTGTGGTGTACTACTAGAGCTGAAAATCTTTGCAGCCCGCGACGATTTGTGGGGCGGACCCCCTGGTCCGCGGCCGACGCCCCCGTCGGCCCGGTTTTGGTTGCGGCTATGCTGCTCTGTGGGGCAGCGCCATGCGCTGCCAATCGGCCATGACAAAACTACTAGTGACAGTAGATATTGTTCTCTTCACAATTCGCGACCGCCGGATCGAGCTCCTGCTAATCAAACGCCTAGCCAAGCCCTTCGAGCATCGCTATGCGCTCCCCGGCGGTTTTGTCCTGGAAGACGAATCACTCGAGGCCGCAGCCGCGCGCGAGCTTCATGAAGAAACCGGCGTCGACAAGGTTTACCTCGAACAGCTCTACACGTTTGGCGACCCCAAGCGCGATCCCCGAGGCCGCGTGATCACCGTGGCGTATTACGCGCTAGTACCGCGCCCGCAGGCTCTGCATTCCGGAACCGATGCGTCCGATGCCGCCTGGTTTCCCGTAACCGCGCTCCCTCCGCTAGCCTTCGATCACCGGAAGATTGTCGAGTACGCGCACCAGCGCCTTCGAAACAAGCTCGATTACACGAACGTCGGCTTCGAACTTCTGCCCGCCAAGTTCACCCTGGGCGAACTCCAGATCGTCCATGAAGCCATCCTCGGCCAGGATCTCGACAAGCGGAATTTCCGTCGCAAGATTGTCCAGAAAGGCATCGTAAAGCTTCTAAAGGAATGGCAACAAACCGGCCGCAAGCCAGCCCAGCTCTACCGCTTCACCAGGAACTAAACGCCGTTCACAACACCAGTTGGATCGGATTTCCCGCACCGTCACCAACATCCAAGAATTTCGGATCCCCAATTGGCGAGCCCAGCCTAAACTATTAACCGAGCAAGCCGGTTGGGACCGAAAGCCCTCGCCCAATCGGCAAATAAAAAATGCAGAAACGAACCCAAATCCCAATTACGAACACCCCAGCCCGAGTCCCCAGCCCCCAGTCCCTAGCCCCCGGCAGCCCCCACCAACCTCACGCTCTCCTCCCACAAACGCCGGGCCCCCACATCATCCTGCGCCTCCCTGGTCGGATTCACCGCCCGGCACTTATAAAAATACTTCCCGCTCACCTTCGCCACCTCGTCCGTCGTCGCCAGATAAATGATGGTCTCAGCGCCCTTCTCCGGCGATATGGCGAACAGTTTCGCCACTTGAATTCCACGTTGGAAGAAGCCTCCGCTCTGATCTCCGAACCGCGTGGAGACAAATCCCGGATGCAGCGCATTCACCGTCACTTCCGTATCCGCCCATCGTTTGGCCAGCTCGCGCGTAAACAGGATGTTGCACAATTTCGATTTCCCGTACACAGGGAATCCGCGGTAGTCTTTCGTCGATTGCAGATCGTCGAAGTCCAGCCGGCGGCCCTTGTGAGCATGGGATGATGTGTTCACCACGCGGGCGCCGGGCGTAGAGCGCAGCCGCTCAGCTAGCCCAAGCGTGACCACGAAATACGACATATGGTTGGTGGCGAACGTCATCTCGATACCATCCGCAGTCACCTGTCGCGAACTGAACAAAGCACCGGCATTGTTGATGAGAACATCCACGCGCGGCTCGGCCGCGGCAATTTCCCCGGCCACCCGCTTCATCTCCGCGATGGTCGAAAGATCAGCGTAATGCACAGAATGCGCCGCCCCCGGACCTGCCTCGCGCAACTTCACCAGGGTCGCTTCACCCCGCGCCCGGTCGCGCGCAATCAACACCAACCGCGCACCCATGCCAGCCAATTTCTCCGCCGCCACTAACCCAATTCCAGAAGTAGCCCCAGTAATCACCACCACTTTCCCATTCATCTCCGCCATAGGATCGCCAGTCTAACATTTTCGAACCACCAGCAACCAGAAACCAGCAACCAGAAACCAGCCGCGGGTGTTAGCCTATAGTCAGAAGGGTTCATCGCTAAATGCAAACCGATGACGCCGTCGCCATCCGCGGCGTCAATCTCAGCAAGAGATTTAAATCTGGCCAAAACGATCTGGTTATCTTCGCCGGCCTGAACTTCGAAGTTCCGCGCGGCGAGCGGCTGGCCCTCATCGGAGAATCCGGCGCCGGCAAGAGTACGCTGCTATATCTTCTGGGCGCTCTAGACAGGCCTTCCGAGGGTACGATATACTTCGGACACCAGGACATTTCTCAATTCTCGGAGTCCGAGCTGGCCGAGTTTCGTAACCGGGAAATTGGCTTTGTTTGGCAGAATCATTCGTTGTTGCCTGAGTTTACGGCGCTTGAGAACGTGATGATGCCGATGCTGATTAGGGGTGCGAGCGTCCTGGACTCGACGCCCGTTTCGTTGGCGAGGTTAGATGAAGTTGGCTTACGAAACCGCGCCTCACACCGCGCGGGAGAATTATCGGGCGGTGAGCAACAAAGGGTCGCTCTTGCAAGGGCTTTGGCCGGCAATCCTACCCTTCTGCTCGCCGACGAACCCACCGGTAACCTGGATTTCCGGACGGGTGAAATGATCGTCTCCCTGTTGGCCGATCTGCATCGCTCCCATCAGTTGACTTCGATCTATGTGACCCACAATATCTCGTTCGCCAGCAGTTGCGACCGGGTCTTGCAATTGGAAAAGGGGATTTTGGCTCCCTGGTGTGGTGAAGGTAAGCCGGGCGAGGCAAGGTCGGGCGCGGGGTGGCTACCCTCCCGGCCAGACCAGGAACAGCCGATGATTTTAGGAGACGGCGGTAAATATGTTTGAACGCTACACCGAAAAGGCGCGCAGAGTCATCTTCTTCGCAAGATATGAGGCCAGCCAGTTTGGAAGCCCTTATATCGAGACGGAGCACCTTCTGTTGGGGCTCCTCCGTGAGGACAAGGCGCTCGCCAATCGTTTTCTGCGGTCGCACGCGGCCATAGAATCCATTCGAAAACAGATCGAAGCCCACACCACCATCCGAGAGAAGGTTTCCACATCCGTGGATCTTCCCTTGAGCCATGAGTGCAAGCGCGTCCTGGCTTATGGCGCCGAGGAAGCCGAGCGGCTCAATCACAAGCACATCGGCACCGAGCATTTGCTGCTTGGCCTGCTTCGGGAAGAGAAGTGTTTCGCCGCCGAAATCCTGCACGAGCGGGGCCTGCGCCTTTCGCAGGTGCGCGAGGAGATCCAACGCTCGTCGTCGGAAAAGGTGGCCTCCAGCCGGCCCAAAGAAAGCTCGCTGCTGGCCGAATTCAGCCGCGACCTTACGCAGGCAGCCATGGACGGCTCACTGGATCCGTTGATCGGACGCGATTACGAGCTCGAACGTGTGGTCCAAATTCTGTGCCGCCGCACCAAAAACAATCCCGTTCTGATCGGCGAACCGGGCGTCGGCAAAACCGCCATTGTGGAAGGCCTCGCCCAGCGCATCTCCGATGGCGACGTGCCTTCTTTCCTGGCCGACAAGCGCATCCTCGCGCTCGACCTTTCGTTGATCGTTGCTGGAACCAAGTATCGCGGCCAGTTCGAAGAGCGCCTCAAGACCATCATGAAAGAGTTGATGGAGAATCAAAACGCCATCATCTTTATTGATGAGCTCCACACGCTGGTGGGCGCAGGCTCTGCCGAAGGTTCGCTCGACGCCGCCAATATTTTGAAGCCGGCTCTTTCGCGCGGCGAAATCCAGTGCATCGGCGCCACTACGCCGGGCGAATACCGCAAGTCCATCGAAAAGGACCGTTCCCTCGAGCGCCGCTTCCAGGC
>Ga0182024_10017313_pt1 | contig 13547 bp, 16 predicted proteins | sample P32metaG_FD_120480 | JGI IMG/M metagenome (GOLD analysis project Ga0182024, IMG submission 120480) | Permafrost microbial communities from Stordalen Mire, Sweden - P3-2 metaG (Illumina Assembly) | ecosystem: Environmental > Terrestrial > Soil > Wetlands > Permafrost | place: Sweden: Stordalen...
ATGACCCAGACCAAAACGAGCGTTTCGCACAGAGTCCTGCTAGTAGATGATGATGAGGCAGTTCGAGGCGTGATGAGCGCGACACTTGAGCGCAAGGGATTTGAGGTAGTTTCTGCCGCCAGCCTGACCGAAGCCCTGAAACTTACACGACTGAGAGCTTTGACATGGTCATTACCGATTTGCACATGCCGAACCCCAGTGATGGTTTCGCAGTGGTCACCGCGATGCGCCACTCCCAACCGGATGCGCTCACCCTGCTGGTCAGCGGCTACGCGGATGTGAAGAGCGCCATGGACGCTATCCTTCTGGAGGCGGATGATATCATCGTGAAACCATTCGAGGCCGGGAAACTCGCCGAAATGGTTTACGAAAAGCTGCTCACTCGCAAGCCTTCCGTCCGAACGCCAAAGGAAAGAGTGGCCGCGATATTGCAGCGTTGTAGCAGCAGAATCGTAGAAAACTGGTTAATGCGGGTTAAGAAAAACAAGAACTCGATTATGTTTCGCTGACCGACAAGGAACGTACCGGATATCTTCCTAGCTAATTTAGGACCTGATCGTCCGCCTAAGGGAGCCCAACACCCCCGGCGAAGAAAGCGATTCCGTCTGTTCCGCTGCAGCTATAGCGTATGGCAAGATGCGAAAACTGCAAGGCTACACTCCGGGCATGCTGGTGTACGACTCACGAATACTGCAGGTGACCCTGTTCGATATGTTGCAGAACAATCTGAGCGCATTGGATTTCAGTTTGCTGTTGCCCGATGTCATGACTATCGCGGATGAGGTGGATTCGCAGTTGACACAGGCGATGGACAGCTACATGAATTTCGTTGGGAAGCCAGTGGCAGCGTAACCCTCTGGTTCTTGCGTCTTGCTGACTGCTCGTGGCAATAGTGCTTAGCGTCGTGCCATTGATGGCCACGACAGAAGATGAAACAAACTGACTGCCGTTCACGGTGAGAAGAAAGCCCTGCTGCACTTCGGCGAACGTGATTATGGTGACGGAGAGAGACCCAATGATCGGCATTGGCCGAGCACTTCCGCACAAGGGATTGAGTGCATTACAGCCTTGAAAAACTAGCACGGCAAGAAGAAGGACGATCAGAGGTCGCGCGTTCCGTGACTGCGCTTGATGGTTGTCAGGCATCACTATTCCATCCGTGGTGCCCGATACTCACCATGAACGGCCACAGATAAATCCGGCGGCCAGCGGAACGCAGCCTTGGGCTTGGGAAATAGAATCGGGCTGCCGGGTTTATCCACCGCCGGGTAGTAGTGGGTCGGTGGCCGCGGTGCTTTATCGGGGTCAGGTGTCCGAGGGGTGAATGGTTCGCTGATTGTCATGTCTAAATACTTCCAAAAAGAATGTGGCGCAGCAGGGGCGCTGCGCCACCAGAGGAACAAAACGACCGTGGGTCGCGTAGTTCCTCCATGTTTTGCTCCTTGGAAGCAATCTACGACGATGGAATGTCGGGCGAGTGGTCAGAATTGCACACAGTTTGAAATAAATGGGCGATTTGTCCTATTTCGGGAATGAGTTTGTTGGGGAATCGCGGCGATGGGAGCTAGCCCAGCCCCGACAAGACTCCCGAGGTGGATAGGACGGAGAGCAACATTAGGGGCAAGAAGAGGCCGAACTTTGTGGGCCCGTCGTGAGGGTCTGAACGTCGATACTGTCAATCGTCACTAACCCATGATCGCTTTGTCGAATAATGGAATCATACTTTTCCCCCTGGAGCAGAGTCTGGTCAAACTGCTCAATTGTGGCAAACAAAAGTGCTCCCGCCGAACCCCTCAAGATGGGCCGTGAGTCCACAGCTAGCGACTCGGAAGACATTCCTGTCTCGCTTTTGACCCGCATCGACACACCCGAACCCTTAGTAACTAGGGTGCCCTTCCGGGCAGGAGTACCGTCGAAAGTGAGAGAAGCAAGTCTTAGAGAATTCTTCTTTCCAAACTTTGACCCAGCCGGGACAGCCACCAGGAGTTCCATGTGAAAGACAAGCACATAGGTCTGCGATTAGGCGTGGCGTTTGCAGTCCTGATTGTCATCTTGCTGGGTATCGCTCGCATAGGGCTTGGGATGCATGAAATCGATAAGACCCTTTCTGACATCACGGACAGGCAATCCGGCAATCTAGATTTGGCGCGAAGAGCATTGCTGCTCTCCAATATCAACAGCCGCATCGCCATGGAAATTGTCCTCGTTGAGAACAGGGCACTCGTCGAGACGCTGTTGGCAACGAGGTCTGAGAATAGCAAAGAGATTACGAGATTGGTGGAGGAGAGCGAAAGGCGCTGTGAGTCAGAAGAAGAGAGGAAGTTGCTGGATGCTGTGAAGGAAACAAGGAAACCATACGTGGACAGCTACCTGCGAGCTATCCATCTGCTTGTCGATGAAAAGAAACACGACGAAGCGGAAGCGGTCATGGTCAATGAAACACTCCCGGCACTGCTCAAATATCATGCTGCATGGGACGAGTTCGTGGAGTTTCAGAAAAACGAAGTGGATGTAGGTGTCACGCAGGCTCAACTTAATTACGCGAAGGCCCGTCATCTGGCTTCGTTACTGATTGGGCTGGCAGTATTCGTGGCAATAGTGATCGCGATATTTGCGACCCGCGAGACCGCCCGCGAGATCTCTGCACGAATTGCCGCAAAGAACGAAGTTAGTAGTCTCAATGCGACCCTCGAAGCGAGAGTGATGCAACGGACTCGCGACCTCAGCGAAGCAAGCAAGCATGTAGATTTGCAGTCCGCAGCTTTGGAAGCCGCTGCCAACGCTATCGTGATCACAGATTTCCGTGGGACGATCCAGTGGGTGAATCATGCATTCACGACTATGACTGGCTATAGCGCGGAAGAGGTGTTGGGCAAGAACCCTCGCCTGTTGAAATCCGGTAAGCAATCGCGAAGCTTTTATGCTGATCTTTGGTCAACCGTCTCGTCAGGCAAAGTCTGGCACGGCGAACTCATTAACAGGCGGAAAGACGGGACGACCTATATTGAAGAGCAGACGATCACGCCCCTAGCCCAGAACGTAGGCGAAGCGAACTGGACGCACTTCGTCGCTATCAAGCAAGACATCACCGAGCGGAAGCGAGCCGAGGAGATGCTACATAACAATGAGAACAAGTATCGCGCCTTGTTCGAGGAGTCGGCGGATGCAAACTGGCTGATGGACGAAAAGGGCTTTTTGGCTTGCAATTCGGCCGCGCTGCAAATGTTCGGATACACGAACGTTGCTGAAATGAAGCATCTTGTCAATATTTCTCCCCCGACTCAACCTGACGGCAGGCCCTCCCAAGCGGTAGCCGAAGAAAAGATTAGGGCAGCTCTTCTCCACGGCAAAGAACGTTTCGAGTGGTTGTGCCAGCGCAAGAACGGCGATGTTTTTCCTGCTGAACTATGCCTGACGGCATTGACGCTGAGCGGGCTGCCTACGCTGCTGGCTACCGTCCGCGACATTACGGGGCGCAAAGTCGCGCAGGAAAGGGTCCAGTACTTAGCTTACTACGATGACCTTACGGGGCTGCCCAATCGGACTCTTCTTGAGGATCGACTGACGAAGGCACTTGCCGACAGTCGGCGGCAAAAATATAAGGTCGCGCTTCTTTTTCTCGACCTCGACAGGTTCAAGGACATTAACGACTCACTGGGACACTCGGTCGGCGACCTCCTGCTGCGAGAAGTTGCAGAACGACTTAAGACATGGGGTCGCGAGCAGGACACCGTCGCCCGGCTGGGCGGCGATGAATTCTTGATCGCGTTGACTCAAGTAAAGGACGTATCCGACGCAGCGGTTGCTGCCGAGCGGCTCATGGATGCAATGACCGCTGAATTCGTCATTCAGGGTCGCTCATTCAGTATTGGCTGTAGCGTCGGCATCAGCATCTTCCCGGAGCACGGTACGGAGGTTGACGGTCTGATCAAGAATGCTGATGCAGCCATGTACTGCGCCAAAGCGGCTGGGCGTAACAACTTTCGCTTCTACACCGAGGATATGAACGCTCAGGCTCTGGAGCGATTGACATTGGAGAACAATTTGCGACTGGCACTCGCCAAAGAACAACTGTTTCTGATGTATCAACCGCAGATGGATATGGCTACTGAAAAGATCACGGGATTAGAGGCGCTGCTCCGCTGGCAACACCCGGAATTAGGGCTTGTGCCCCCCGATAAGTTCATACGAATTGCTGAAAACAGCGGCCTCATTGTGCGAATCGGTGAATGGGTGCTCAGAACGGCCTGTTCGCAAGCGCGGAAATGGCAAGACGAAGGACTAAATGTGTCGGTCGCAGTGAACGTGTCGGCGGTTCAATTTCGGCAGGAGGACTTCTGCGAACTCATTCGCAGGGTGCTGCACGAGACCGGACTCGCTCCCGAATACCTCGAACTCGAAGTCACAGAAAGCGTCCTGCTATCCAGTGCCGACGTGACCTTATCAGTCCTTCAGAAACTAAAGGCGATGGGGTTGAAGCTGGCAATTGACGACTTCGGAACTGGCTATTCCAGCTTCAGCTACTTGAGACAATTTCAGGTTAGCAAGATCAAGATCGACCGCTCGTTTATCCGGGATGTGGCGGTAAATCCTGATGACGCTGCGATCACAACCGCAATCATCAGCATGGCAAAAAGTCTGCATCTCAAGGTAATTGCCGAGGGCGTTGAAGACAAAGCACAAGTGTCCTTCTTGCGGGCACATCATTGCGATGAAATTCAAGGCTACTACTTCAGCAAGCCATTGGCAGTTGACAAAGTTGCGGATAAACTGCGAGGCGGTACTCGAGAGCCGCACGTCCGAGCACATTCAAGTGGAGGACAACTATGACAGAGAACAATATTACGGGGTGTGCTTCATGACGGAAGCCGGCCTTGTACTTTTGGCATCTGATGATCCGGTGACAATTCAGCAGTTCCGAAAGTTCGACGCCATTATCGTCGATCTCCAACTAAGGGAACAGGCGGGACTGATTCTGGATGCGGCACGTCTCTCTCCATCTAATCAAAAGGCAGTAAGGTTTGCGATTAGCGGCAGCGATGCGGAAGGCACAGCCTTCCGTAAAAAGACGGCGTTTGTCTTTGAAAGGCCGCTATCCGCGAAGTCAATCGGCAACACACTCAGGCCTGCTTACGGACTGATACTGAGAGAGCGACGGCGATATTTCCGATGTCCTCTCGCAATCTCAGCAGTCATCCTAAGGCGATCCAAGCCCGAAATTCGCTGCAACAGTGTAAACATCAGCGAGGGGGGAATGGCGCTGAGCACCATCGTTCCGCTCAGCAGCGGAGAAAAGGTGCATGTTCAGTTCACCTTGCCGGGGCACGAAGTTCCGTTCGTGGCAGAATCGACGATTTGCTGGTTGAAAACGGGCCATATCGGACTTCGTTTTGTGTCCCTTTCGCAAGAGCACAAATCCGAGCTAAAGGGCTGGCTGTCACGAAAATTGGAAGAGATGCTTCCGGAAATCGTTGCCGGGAAGTTCCGCAGGGCGGAAGGCTGCTCGGCAACGACCCCAGGGGACAGAGAGCAGGATTAAGGTATCGCAGGAGCAATGAGATTTCCAAATGAATGTCCAAATAGTTTGAAACGTGTACGCTCTTCAGTCCAGTTTCGATTTAGGAGGTTAGCGTGACAGTCCGTCCATCACTCCGACCTCGTGAAAGTGTGACGTTTCGGAATGCGGTTTGCAAACGGTGTCGGCGATCTTCTGTTGATTATCGGGTGTATCACATCGACGGAGAATGACGGTCAAGTCGTTGTTGAAATCGTGTGCCATCCGGCACCTTTGCGAGCGAGGCACCCGCTTTGTCTGTTGGCTCGGATTGTCCATCGCGACACCTCCAAATTTGTTCTCCACCCGGAGGCTAGCTAAATGTTGACACAAGGACTAAGTGGCCGATGTGAGCTCGTCACCGCCAACCTTACGAAAGACGTTCAGGAAGGTTACCAACCGATAGAGGATGGCACTACCGCCGTACCTGTCGGAATCGGCTGGCCGAAGCTTACGGCCATCAGAATCGGGTTTCACGGAAAGACAATTAATTGCGGGAGTAATTTAATTTGTTTTTCACCCGGCAACATCGCAATCCCAATGTGAAATCAGACATCTCGAAGACTGGCCGATAAAATAATACCTGTATCAAGAACATTCTTCAGCCAAGCGAATGTCCACAGGAATGTTGCTTAGAAAACACTTTAGTTACGTACTTGTGACATCTTCGTGACATCTGTTGACTACTGTACTTTCCATTCAGGCGTGACCGTTTCAACATTCCTCAAGAAGATTTCGGAGACAATACAGATGAAGATAGTGTACAAAGTTCTCATTGGAGTTTACGTCGGCCTCTTATTTTCCGTATTGTCTGTAGCTCAGACGGTACCTGACCCACAAGAGGTGTCTGTAAGTAACGTGGATGACTCGATGAACGGGTGGAAGCCTGTTTGTATATTGCCGAAATGCAATCCTGGCGGAAGTGGAAGACCAACGAAAGTTTCACAGAGCATTGACCACCCGTCTCCATCCAAGGACGGCGAGGCGATGGAACTCCTACTCGCGGGTCCTAAATACACAAACGCATTGTGGAGTTACAAGGCTGGTGCTGACGACGCCGCAACATCATTCAGCATGATTTTCTGGGTTTACCCCACGGCCTCCGCCTCGGCGGCAGGGTCATTCGAGTTCGATCAGTATGACTTTTCGAGTTCGACTGGGATCGAATTCATGTTCGGAACGCAGTGCAATCAGGTCAGTAAACTCTGGCAAGTTTTCGACCAACTTCACGGCCACTGGATGAATACCTCAGTTGGATGCTCACTCCCGGCGGATCAATGGCACGAAGTACGGTGGGACGCTCACCGCGTATCCGGGGACACAAACCGGTGCGATGGCATGCCTTGCATGTATTACGACAGCGTGACGGTCAATGGACATGTTTACCCGGTTAACGCGAAGTATCCTGCAGGGCATTTGCCCCATGGCTGGGGGAGCGGAGTTGGCTTCCAGTTTCAAATCGATATAGGTGACGTCGGCTCGCCGGTTACCGTAGAGGAATACTTTGACTTGGCCGACTTCTCAGCAATTTAAACCTTGGTTCACGAAAGACTAGCAACAGAGCAGACGGTCATCAGTCTACGTCGGCAAAGTTCGACGCGGACTGATGCCCGCTTCGCTTGTGGAGGTACGGACCGGCCGGACAACTGGACATGAGGGCAAACGTCACTATCGACAAAAATGAAATTAGTTCCCCTAAAATTGACAGCAAACTTTCTCGTTTTGGGTTTGTGGAGTTGGCGGGGTATTGCTCCTCGCCATTTTGGCGCACTACGTATTGTGGGCGCACGCTCGGCCAACGATTTTGAGCGTGCTCTACGCGACTTGTCGCTTATCGATCCCTTGACGGAACTTCAGAACCGACGAGGCTTCTATCTTCTCGGGTGAGCACGCATGCTCTTTTAGTCGGACAGCGCCCACAGACACCGTTGGAAACTGCTCTTCGTCGATGTGGACGGGTTGAAGACCGTCAACGATACTCTAGGGTCTACGGCTCCGCTAAAGGAGAAGAAAAAGCTTTGGTCATGGTCTTGAGGCGGCGCTTCCCAAACTACAGTTACAGAGCCGAAAGGTCAACGAGGTCAAGGTATTCGTCTATGGTAACAGGCGACCCGCTTGCGTCGATATCGACCTGAACTTGCCAACCTGCAACCCCGGAGGAAGTGGAATTCCTACGAGAACGTCGCAAACCATCGACCATGTGAGTCCGTCGAAGGATGGACACTCGATGGAGGCGTCAAGTACTGGGCCGCCTGCACTATAGCTGATTCGGTAGGGTTTGATACCCGTGCTGTTGGCAAGCGTTGCAGCATCATCGAAACGTTTAATGGGGGCACGACATCAGATCGCAGCTTCTTGCCGATGTTGCCAATCTGCTGCGAGTGACCTTTCGTGCGACCGATGTAGTGGCGCGAGTCGGGGGAGACCGACTGCGCTCGATCATCCATTTGGCAAAGGGCCTGCGGGATGCATAGCATTGATTGGGGCGGGGAGACAGGTTGTGTACCGTGGAGTACGACAGCGAATTCGTCATCACTGTTGTCTTCTTTTATTTTTGGCATTGCGCTGGCGCTGGAAGGACCTGATGCCAATCCGCATGTCGAAGTTATCGGTATACACATCTCAGATTTTCGTTTTACGCATGATAAGACCACTACTCTGCCGTTACTCCGCTTTTGAAGTTTGCCACGCAGAAGTTCGCAAGACAGGTGGTCGGTGCGGGCAAGTTGCGATGAGAGGCTACCAGATTGCAGGGAACAATTCACTGATTAAGATAGAGAAACCGCTGCACCCGGTTTTCGGACTCGGGGCATCTATTGGTGAGAGGGCATCATTCGCTGCCGAGGGTCTGGCGGTACTCGGGTCGTCCGGTGTGTTTTGAGATGATTGTTCATTGCATTCGCCGCCTGAGTGCGGGCATGTCCTAGTCTCTGCTTGTAATCGTTCACGCGGACGAAATATGAACAATCCATGCAGCCGAATACCACTCCGTCCGTTCCTGCGATTATGGTGTACATTGTTTGCGCCTCCCTCTGCTTGTCAGTAATTAGCTAGATTATGGATCCTGTCTCCACCCGGCATGTGAGCCACATCACTTAAGGGCTTACGTTTGTAACCCGGTGTCCCGAAAATAGATTTGTGAAAGATGGAATTGCGGCAGTGACCAAAGTCTGGATTTGCTGTCCCAATACACCCGGCAGCCCATCCCTTAAGCGTAAGCTTAACGCCTGTACACAACGACTAGAATAATTGTCGGCGGCACTTTTATGGTGTGTAGTGACTGCGGGGACGCGATTAGCATGAACACGATTTGTAAGACGCCCCTTCAATCGACAACGGACATGCTGAAACATATGGCTGTCCACAACGCATCCCGCGCATTCGCGGAGGCTGGGCACGTCAAGCAAGCTCAACCGGAAGCCGACGCCCCCGATGAACTGGTGAACTAGTCCCGTCCTCTTGGCATTCATTCACCAGTGGATCGCCCCGATTCCCCAATCACAGAACTAAGTCCGTTACCATAACAGTGGGTCATGACACGCGTAGACACTTGAGCAAGGCTCGAGTCTTGAAGGCCGTGATCGAGGTATTCTGGCACCCGCAGCAGCAGAGGCAATTTGTCGCCGAGTCAATCGTGTCCGCTCGCGCGTTTTACGGTTTCTAGTCATCCTTTGGCGTTGCTTCCCGTTCGCGTTCTGAGATATATTCGTTCAACTTCAATCGACCGTCAGGGGCCATGTCAGTGAAGTCGATTCCATTGCCGACCTGTGGATGCTTGGTTACAACGATACCTTTCGCGCCTACTCTATCCTGATTTAGCGAGAACACCAGCCCGAGCTTGGTTCCTACGTCCATTGTGAACATTGTTTCGACGTGACAACCGCACAGACTAATCTCATCTGTTGCCGTACGCATGTGCGGTTTCCCGGAACAAAGTAATTCAATAGGAAGTTTGGCCTTCACGCGTGGATAGCGTCTGCGTTCGGGATCGTGACTATTTGATTCGTCCATATCCGTGGTTTCCGATACTCTCATTGAACGGCCACAGACAATCTGGCGGCCACGGGAACGCAGCCTTGGACTTCGGGATTAGTGTTGGCTTGACAGATTTGTTCTCCGGTAGAGGATGTGTCAATGGCTGCGGTGACTTGTCGCCGTCAAACGTCCGAGAAGTGAATAGTACTCATATCATTTGTAAACTCCGTCCGAAAGAAAACGATAGCGCAGCGGTGGCGCTGCGCCATCAGAGGAACAACCGACCGGGGGCCGCATAGTTCCTCCATTATTCTGCTCCTTGGAAGCAGGGTACAGCTGCAGCATCTTTCGTGGATGATCACGATTGCACAGTATCTGAAATAAATGGGCCATGTTTCCCGATTTGGAATTCAAACACATCAATCAAATATCCGGTACTGTCCAGAACTGAACAGTGTGTGAGAATAAATCGGGAATAGAGTGGGAGTATTCGCGACGAGGGAAATGCTAAGTTAGAAGATTGAAATGTCAGGTGATCCAGTTATGAGGATGGAAAGGTTGTTTTTCGGTGTGCTGCGAGTCCTCACGCCCTTGGGACCACGATATCTAACTCCCTCGCTCGCCGAGCGGTTTTACCTGTTGTGGATTTTCTGCAACTTTAAAAGTTTGCCCATCAAGGTGCTAAACCGGCGACAACAACGACGTATTGAGGCTATGTGCCCGGCAAGGATTTGTCTCGGTGCCGCAGGCGAATGGACTGCTGGACGCTCTCCTGCTCGGAACCTTTGAGCAACGCCCGCCGGTTACACCGCGACTCCACAATCGACGCACCTCGGATGATGAGGCACCTTTTACGGCGGAATCGGGTAGCTAGGATTACCGTGGGTCCCATCACCTTTATTGTGTCTTGTTCAGCGGGTGGGAGTCCGAAAATTCCATCCACTCTCGTTTTCAGGCTTTCAGTTTTACCATATTCTTTCCGCACTTGGCCAGACGTTTTTGTCTCCGCTGATGTTCCATCTCGGCTTCGTGGCGTTGCTATGTGCCTCGCAATTCCAGTACCTCATGTTCGCAAAATATATTCTTATATTCAAACGCATGCCCTCCCCTGAGACACTCCATCAATCCCGACGAAGCACCCGTGTCCCCCTGAAGGTGCTCATCACGGTTGAGGCCGGCGCTGCGAGCCGGACATGCAAAGGCGAGACTATGTTCGTCAACCTCCATGGAGCGTCGTTGACAACAACCATTGGCCTAAATACGGGGATGAAAATCTCGATTCACGTCTACCTGACGGATAAGCGTGTTGCGGCCCGGGTCGTTTTTGTCGATCCCAAGAACCCGCTGCATTGCGGGATCGAACTTGCTGAGCCCCAAAACATTTGGGGAGTGAATTTGCCTCCCGAGGACTGGGAAAAGACGGCGGCGTTGGAGTCCGGGCGCTGATCCACTTTCCTGAGGTTTGGTTTCACCTGGCATGGGGATCGCGGGGGGACTACAGATAGGACGTTCCGTCGTGCAGCCTAAATTGAAAAAGGCTGCGAGTTTCCAGTTGCCAGTCAGTCACGCAGCCTACCACAGATTATTCACAGCGAGCCTTGCACCTCCCAGCATCTGTCGTGCAGGGACCGCAGTGTTGTTTATGGCTGACATTGGTTTAGGGATGTTCGCTTGCTTCGTTGACGGTGCTCGCGAAACCCTCGAAGTCATTCTCTTTCATCGGGCCGCATCTCGGTAGGCGAAGCCTCTGGGGAGTCGGTGCGCCACCTATCTCTCTATGGCCGAACGCCTGTAAGCTGCACGCCATCCCGGATGTAGTACCCGACGTGGTCCAGAAGTCGGCTCCTGAGGAACTAACTGTTATTCTCCCGTTGCCGGGATGAGTTGGAAGCCGAGTCGAGCTGCCTGTTTGCGGAGGCGCATTTCGGCTCGATGGTGGTCTACGCTGTAGCGCGTAGTAGCTGTCTCGGAGTAGATCCACGTTGAGGTGGTGGAGCAAAGCGGTGAACCGCTCCTGCTTTCTTTCCTTTGCTGCCTTCCGCACACCGTCCAATCCCTGGGACATGCGCTTCCCACTCTGTGTCGGGTGCATGTGTGACGGAACGATGTTCTCCTTCGTCTGTGCCCTTCCCTCCCCAACTTCCGCGGAAGGTTGCCCTCCCTTGTTCGGCTGGTTCACAGGTACTACGGCACAGTCCGACTTCTCCGGCACGTGCATGTCCGCCGTGTGGCTTATGGCCTTCGCGGACCGGCCTTGATCGTCAGACCAAGACGTGCTGGAGATCTCCCGGTTCTCGTGCATGTTGTTTCTCAGCGTGCGCGGGTTCTCAGACTGCGCAGGACCGACAGTCCACTCGCGTTTAGCGTGGCTGCCGTGTTGCCTTCCTCCTACTCGGAATGAAGTCGGCATCCTGATCTACGGGCTTTTCGCAGCTCAATGGCCCCGCCCACCGGTACCTCTGGTCTACGCTTCACAAGACACCTCACGATGTCCCCTGCAAGACTCGAGGCCAGGATGGATTCGCTACTTCCTTTCCTGTAGGGCTCTTGCATCCCCTACAACATGCCGGTTTACCCCGGCGCACTCCGGATTGCCCGTCATGCGTCCAGTAACTTCGATTTCCTTGATTCGCACTTGATCCGTGCTCAGGTTGACTTGAAAATCAAAGAACTTTAAGATCAGCGCCGATGTCCGATTCCGACCCGCTCCTCGGAAGTAGTCTCTCGCACTACCGCATTCTCGAGAGAATTGGCGGTGGGGGAATGGGCGTTGTCTACAAAGCGCAGGACACGCGGTTGGATCGGTATGTCGCGTTGAAGTTCTTACCCGAAGACGTTGTGAACGACGGCCAGGCACTCGAACGATTTCGGCGTGAAGCCAAGGCAGCTTCGGCTCTGAACCATCCCAACATCTGCACAATTCACGACATCGGCGAACAGAACGGCAGAGCGTTCATTGTTTTGGAGTTTCTTGAGGGCGCGACCTTGAAGCACCGCATCGCAGGGCGGCCGATGGATTCGGCGACCATTCTCTCCATTGGCATCGAGATCGCCGATGCCCTGGATGTCGCCAATGCGGCGGGGATCGTTCATCGTGACATCAAGCCAGCGAACATCTTCGTCACCCAGCGTGGCCGCGCCAAGATCCTTGATTTTGGCTTGGCAAAGATTTCGACTCCCGACAGCGAAGCAGCCACTCAATCCGTTGACCAGCAACAACTCACCAGCCCTGGCACGGCGGTCGGAACGATCGCTTATATGTCGCCCGAGCAGGTCAAGGGTAGCGGCCTGGACGCACGTACCGATCTGTTTTCCTTCGGAGTCGTGCTCTATGAAATGACGACAGGAACACTGCCATTCCGTGGCAGCACTTCTGGTGCGATCCTCGCCTCAATTCTCCATCGCGCTAGTACGCCGGCGAGGAAGAGGCTTTAGAACGAAGGTCTAGCTCTGAACGTCTCGCCGACAGTGTGGGAACATTCGCTGGAAGCCTTCCGTTCGTTGTGCTTCACCTAGCGCTCGTGACTGCGTGGCTGCTGGTGAACAGTGGGCAAATCGGAGTAAGACCGTTCGACCCGTGGCCGTTCTCGTTGCTCGGAGTGATTGTTGCCGTGGAGGGGGTCATCCTGTCCAGCTTCATACTTATGCGCCAGAACCGCATGATGCGCCGTGGGGAGCGCCGGGATCACCTGAACTTGCAAGCTGAGTTGCTGGCAGAGAAAGAAATCACGACGGTGTTGCAGATGGTACGTGCGATTTGCGGGCATATGGGACTTCACAGCATCGTGGCAGACAAGGATATTCGCCAACTCAGCAAGGACACTTCGATTGAGTCACTGAGTCGAACATTGGAGGACAGGCTACCCGGTGAATAGCTGATAGCTCCGTGATCACTGGGATGGCGATAGTTGGATCGTTTGCACCAGAATCACGTGGTTTTCATTCGAATTGCCCGTGACTTTAACACGCTTCCCTTTGTACTTCTTTGCCTGCCCACGATCATTGAGCAGGTATTCGG
>Ga0182024_10017314_pt1 | contig 13547 bp, 12 predicted proteins | sample P32metaG_FD_120480 | JGI IMG/M metagenome (GOLD analysis project Ga0182024, IMG submission 120480) | Permafrost microbial communities from Stordalen Mire, Sweden - P3-2 metaG (Illumina Assembly) | ecosystem: Environmental > Terrestrial > Soil > Wetlands > Permafrost | place: Sweden: Stordalen...
CTCGCCTACATTCTTGCCGAGTCTTCCAACGGGAAAGCCGTCGGCAAAATTAAGACCTACTTCAGCAAATGGAAACCGCTCCGCCAGGCGTTGCCGGGTGTCGCCACAGAGCTCGAGGTTCTTGGAATGGAGAGAGGTCCGAAGTTCGACAAAGTGGTGGAAGATTTCTTCCAGTTGCAGCTCCTCGGCCGCGCGCGCAAGCCTGAGGACCACGCCAAAATCCTGCGAAAGCTTGCAGGCATCAAGGAACTTCCCAAAAAGGTGGAAGAAAAGAAGAAACCGGAAAAGCCGAAAAAAAAGGGCGAGTTGCCAGTCAAACCGGAAGCAGCCGCAGCGACCGGGCCGGTGACTCCAGCAAAAATCCAGCCGCATCGCATGGCGCCGGGGAAATCGTCTGCAGCACCAGCAGCGAAGCCGAAATCCAAATCGAAGAATAAATAAGCAGCACGGGCGCTCCTGCCTGTGCGGGTTTCGCAATTGCAGTTGCTTCGAGTAGTCCATGCGACCACCAAAACCACACAGGCAAGAGCGCCTGTGCTACAAGAATCGTCCCGTAGCCAAAAGTCGCGCGCGAGATTAGAATAGCCTCCGGCATGGAAACTCCCAGATTCGTTCACCTGCATCTGCACACGGATTACAGTTTGCTCGATGGTGCGTGCGACCTCGAAGAGGTCGTGGATGAAGCCGCGCGCCGCAAGATGCCTGCCGTGGCCGTAACCGATCACGGAAACCTTTTTGCGGCGGAATCGTTCTACCACGCGGCCAAGACGCGAGGCGTGAAGCCGATCATCGGCTGCGAGGTGTATGTCGCGAAGGGAAGCCGGCACGATCGCGGAGAAACGCCGCAACGCGACGCCGCCAATGGCCATGCGAATCCAGCGGCATCGGAGCCGGGCCAGCGCGGCAACAACCACCTCGTGCTGCTCTGTGAAAATGCGGAAGGCTATCGGAATCTGATCAAGCTGGTCTCCGCCGGCTACCTCGAAGGTTTTTATTACAAGCCCAGGATCGATTACGACTTATTGGCGAAACACAGCAAAGGCCTGATCGCATTGTCGGCGTGTTTGCGCGGCGCAGTCACTGAAAGCCTGGTGGACGAAAAGCCGGATCAGGCGCGCGAAGCCGCTTACCGTCTGCGCGACATTTTCGGGAAGGGGAACTTCTTTCTGGAAATCCAGGACCAGGGTCTGGAAATCGAGAAGCGCGTCAACCCGCAAATTGCGAATCTCTCGCGAGAGACCGGCATTCCACTCGTTGCGACGAACGATTGCCACTATTTAAAGCATACCGACTCGCACGCGCAGGAAGTTTTGCTCTGCATCCAGACCGGCAAGACGATGAGCGACACTCATCGCATGAAATTTGCCACCGACCAGTTTTTCTTCAAGACCGCGGAAGAGATGGCGCAAGTGTTTGGCGAAATCCCCGAAGCACTCGAGCGCACCGTGGCGATCGCGGAGCGCTGCAACGTAAAGATCGATGCCGTGCAAAATTCCTTTCCGGACTTCCAGGTTCCCGAAGGACACACGGTCGACACTTATTTTGAGGCCGTCTCCCGTGAAGGTTTCGCATCTCGCGTGCCCATCCTCGAAGCACGCGCCAAGGCCGGCATGCTCCGGAAAACACTCGCGGAATATGAAGCGCGCCTGGCGAACGAAATCCGGATGATCCAGAAGATGCGCTACGCCGGATATTTCCTGATCGTCTGGGATTTTATTCGTCATGCGAGGTCTCAGGGAATTCCGGTGGGGCCGGGCCGCGGCTCTGCTGCGGGCAGCCTTGTGAGCTACGCGCTGCAAATCACGGACGTCGATCCGCTGCAATACGATTTGCTGTTCGAGCGGTTCCTGAATCCGGAACGTGTGTCGATGCCGGATATCGATATTGACTTCTGCATGCGCCGCCGCAGCGAAGTGATTGAGTACGTCACGGGAAAGTACGGCCGGTCAAACGTGGCGCAGATCATCACGTTCGGGACCATGGCGGCCAAAGCGGCGATCAAAGACGTGGGCCGCGCCATGGATTTGCCGTACGGCGAAGTGGATCGCATCGCGAAGCTGGTCCCGGCGCAGCTCAACATAACGCTGGACGAAGCATTGAAGCAGGCGCCGCAACTCAAGAGCCTGATCGATGGCGACGCTCGCTATACCGACCTGATGGAAGTGGCGAAGCGTCTCGAAGGCCTTGCTCGGCATGCATCGACCCACGCGGCGGGGGTGGTCATTTCTCCGGAACCGCTCACCAACATTGTCCCGCTATACAAGTCCAACCGGGATGAAATCACGACGCAGTACGACATGAAGGGCCTCGAGCATATCGGGCTGCTCAAGATGGATTTCCTGGGCCTGACGACGCTCACCGTGCTGGACGACACCGTACACATGATCGAGCAGAATCGCAACGCCCACATCGATCTGAGCACATTGCCCCTGGATGATGAGGCAACGTACAAACTCTTCGCGCGAGGAGAAACCACCGCGATTTTTCAATTTGAGTCGCACGGCATGCGCGACATTCTGAGACGCTACCAGCCCACGCGACTGGAAGATCTCACCGCTCTGAACGCGCTGTACCGCCCCGGCCCGATCCAGGGTGGCATGATCGACGACTTCATCAACCGCAAGCACGGGAAAAAGAAAGTCGCGTACGATCTGCCCGAGCTAAAGGAGATTCTCGAAGAGACCTACGGCGTGATTCTCTATCAGGAACAAGTCATGCAGATCGCCAACCGCCTGCCCGGTTTTTCGCTCGGCGAGGCGGACATCCTGCGCCGCGCCATGGGCAAAAAGAATCACGCCGAAATGGCGGCGCAGCGCGAAAAGTTCCTGGCTGGTTGCGCCGTGCGAAAAGTGCCGCCGAAAAAAGCAGAGAAGATTTTCGATCTGATGGCGGAATTCGCCGGATACGGGTTCAACAAATCGCACTCGTGCGCTTATGCTTTGCTCGCTTACCAGACCGCGTATTTGAAAACGCATTATCCCGTCGAGTTCATGGCCGCGCTCCTCACTTCGGAAACGGGCAACACCGAAAAGGTCGTGAAGTACATCAATGAAGCGCGCGGCATGGGCATTACGGTCCTCCCGCCCGACGTCAATTCGAGCGATCTCGATTTCACTCCGGTGGGGGAAGCTATTCGCTTCGGACTCCGCGCGATCAAGAACGTCGGCGAAAACACAGTCAAGGGAATTCTCGACGCGCGCGCGGAACTCGGGCGGTTCACATCCATCTACCAATTTTGCGATCACGTCGACACGCGCTTATTGAATAAGCGCGTCCTTGAAAGCCTGATCAAATCGGGGGCGATGGATTCCCTCGGATCGAGGCGCTCGCAACTGTTCGCCGTGATTGACAAGGCCATGGAAAAGGCGCAGCGCCGCCAACGCGAAAAAACCAGCGGCCAACACGGCCTCTTCGGCGGCGCCTCGGCTGCCGCGGAACCGGCGGACGAGCCATTGCCGGACCTCGAAGAATGGCCCGAGCACGAAACGCTGGCTGCGGAATTCGCGACGGTGGGCTTTTATATTTCCGGCCACCCGCTCTCGAAATTCGCTTCAAAACTTGCGGAGTTGGGCTCCATTGACCTCGCCGCCGTGGAGGGACGCAGGAACAGCGAGGAGATCACGGTCGCAGGCATCGTGGTCGCGATGCGCAGCATGCGTTCGCGCAAAGGGGAACGCTGGGGAATCCTCACTTTGCAGGACGTGACCGGCGTGCTCGAAATTCTTGCTTTCCCGGAATCGTTCGCGCGTCTTGAAGCCGTGTTTAAGAGCAACGCGCCTTTGGTCCTGAAGGGACGCGTCAACGTGGAAGAGGCGGGAACGCGCCTCGCGGTGATGGATGCGCGGAAACTCGAAGACATGGGGCAGCGTCCTCCGAACGTAATGCGCGTTCGCGTGAATCTGGATGCGGTTGATGCCGGTGTGCTGGACGAACTGAAGGAGTTGTTCACGAACAAGCCGGGTTCGTGCTCCGTCGCGTTCGATCTCGTTTCACCGGAGGGAGCGGTAGCGACGCTTCGCGCCGATCAGCGCGTGCGGCCGGATCAGGACCTCGTGCGGGAAGTCTGCCGCTTGTGCGGTGACAATGCCGTGCAGCTCGAAGCAAGAGCGTAGCCCCAGTGGGACGGGCTTTAGCCTGTCTGGTTTTGATGTTAAAAGTAAAGCAAATGCGACAGGCTTAAGCCTGTCCTACTTAAAACCATGGCCAGAGAATCTCGAAAAGGTGAAATCGAAAGGCTGGAGCGGGAACTCGCCGATCTCCAGCAAATGGCCAGGCCGGACGTCCCCTCCGCCGACTTGGACCGGCTTCGCGACGAAGTCGCGCAATTGCGTCACGATTTTTACGAGCACATGGGCGCCTGGCAGCGGACGCTCCTGGCGCGCCATCCGCAACGCCCGTACATGATGGATTACGTTCGCCTCCTGTTTGAGGATTTCCACGAATTGCACGGCGACCGCGCGTACGGCGATGACCCCGCGATGGTGACGGGCTTTGCGCGATACCATGGGCGTCCTGTCGTTCTCGTCGGCCAGCAAAAGGGCAGGGACACCAAGCAGCGCGTCGCCCAAAATTTCGGGCAAGCCAAGCCTGAAGGCTACCGCAAGGCGCTGCGCATCATGCAACTCGCCGCGAAGTTTGGCCGGCCGATCTTCACGTTTATTGACACTCCCGGCGCCTACCCGGGAATCGACGCCGAAGAACGAGGCCAGGCGGAAGCCATCGCGCGAAATCTGCGCGAGATGGCTCGCCTGCCCGTTCCGATTATCGTGACGATCACCGGGGAGGGCGGCTCGGGCGGCGCTCTGGCCATCGCCGTGGGCGATCAGGTGAACATGCTCGAGAATTCCGTTTACTCCGTCATTTCTCCCGAAGGTTGCGCTTCGATTCTCTGGCGCGATGCGGCAAAAGCGGAAGTAGCCGCCGAAGCGCTGAAAATTACCGCGCGCGACCTGAAGGAATTCGGAATCATCGATGAAATTATTCCAGAGCCAGAGGGCGGAGCGCATCTCGATCATGAAGCTTCCGCCGCGCTCCTCGGCGGCGTTCTCGATGGCACGCTTCGCGAGCTTTCGCGACTCACGATCCCCGAACTCCTCGACCGCCGCTACGAGAAATTCCGCCGCATGGGACAATTTTTCGAAGCCGCGCGAATCTGATTCGGCAAGTTCGGGCGCCCGCGTCACTGAACCACTGTGCATCGGACCCCAATTCCCGGGCCACCAATAGACCATTGCCGGATTCGCACCACGCCTCAGCATCTCCGTTGTTGCGCCGCACATTCCCGTCATAATCTGAGTGAACGGAGACAGGCCTCTCATGTCAAAGCAAACGGGACCGCAAGTGTCGGAGCCAGAAGCATCGAGCGGAACGAATCAGGTTTTTCGTCCGTACGAGCGGCTGGTCGAAATCAAGATTTTGGGGAAAGCGTTCCAGGTCCCCGAGAAGAACACGATCCTTCGCTGCTTTCAGTACATCAGCCCGGAAACGATCCCGTACGGCCGCTTCTGCTGGAATCAGGACTGCCAATATTGCCGCGTCGTCGGAAAGCTCACCGATGAAGAACGCCCGCACGAACTCCTGAGCTGCAAGTTCCTGGTGAGCGCGGGCATGGAAATTTCCGAAATCAGCCCCGAGCTGAAGTATTGCCTCCAAAAAAAGCTGGGCAAGTGACCCAAGCGGCGTAGCACAGACTTCAAAGTCTGCGCCGCTCGCCGCGCAACTTTTTCCTCTTACCTGTGTTTAATCTATTGCACATATTTTTTGAGCTTGCTCAATCTTTCGGCCTGAATCCACCCCTGGACCCCCAGGCCGCGAAATTGAGCATCGAAGGGCGCGCCGTCCCCGATTACGGCGCGCCCTTCAACTTTTCTCCTTCTGTGAATCCTCGCCACAATCTCGAAATGTTACTCCAGTCTTTCCCATATCTCCGTTGCAGCTATTTGCTGTAGGATGTTCAACGTATATGGGAACATCTCCAAATTACCTGCCATGCGATGGATGTGGCCTTCCTGCATCGCCGGACCACATCGCGGAGCGGTTGAGGCGCTTGGAACTCTCCACGAGGTTCCGGCCGGTGCATATTGGCGTCCTGTTCGTGGCCTTGGCGCCTCGCATTCGCACGGAAGACGATTTCTATGGTCCTGCGGAATCGAAAGAATTCATCGATCCTTTCCTGGAAGCGCTTGAAATTCCCCCTTCTTCATCAGAAAAGGCAGTGCTGGGAATGGACCCACATGCGGCGGATCTGGCGCGACTCGTGGAATTTCAGCGGAGGGGATACTACCTGGCCTATCTTTCGGAATGCGCGATTCCTGAGAACGTGGAGCCTGCTGCGGAAACGATTGCGCGCCTTGGCCCGACGCTGGTCCGGCGAATCCGGTTCAATTACAAGCCAAAACACACTGCGCCGCTGGGTCGGGAACTTACTTCCCTGGTCGATGCATTAAGGACGGCGGGAATTGGCCCCATTCTGACACTGGCCGAGGGGCTGTCATTGCCAACCCCAAGGACAGGCGATCGGGAAAGCATGGAACTGGTCCAAAGATCGGTGGCTAGTGTCGCACCTCGCGAAAATCTTTCTTCGGGGTATGATAGAATTCAAGTTATACAGACTTAGCGGAATTTGGGAGCAGGGGGCAATTCGTGAAAACTAAAGCGAAGTTTGGGATTGGCGTCGCGATCATCCTCGTTACCCTTTCCTGCCTGGCCTATGTCGGCGCGCAGCAAAGCAAGACGTACTACCATACGATCTCGGAAATCCCCACGCTGGATAATTCGGCGCTGCACCAGCGCCTGCGCGTGGGCGGCGATGTGAAAAACGGTTCGATCCAGCATTATTCCGGCCGCGTGGATTTCGTGCTGGTCGAGCAGGGAAAAGCCCTTCCCGTCAGCTACGTAGGCACCGACCCGCTTCCCGATACGTTTAAGGACGGCGCGCAATGCCTCGTCGAGGGTAAGGTGCAGCCCAACGGGACATTTGTGGCTGAGACGATTCAAGCCAAGTGCGCGTCTAAGTATGAAGCGGCGCCGGCCGGCCAGGCGCAGCCGGGCGCTGCCACTGGCGATTCGTATCAAAACGGCAAGAGCTAGCCTGCAAGGTCGAATTGTGAGAAGCAATGGGGGCTGTCCAGATCGGATTCAACCGGACAGTCTGAAGACATTCCGCACGCTGCCAGTGAACAGCACAGAATCGAGGACCTGATTTGGATCTGTTCGGTTCCTACGCGTTATTGTTGGCGTTTGCCTTCGCGCTCTACGCGATTTTCGGAGGTATCGCCGCGATCATCACCCGGCGCCCCCTCCTGATTAAATCCGCGCGGAATGCCGGCTTCGCGGTCTGCGTTCTCATCTGGATTGGAACTCTCAGCCTGTGGTACCTCTTCTACACCGATAACTACTCGATGGCGTACGTCGCGGCGCATAGCAATCGGTCTCTCTCCCCGTATTACAAATTTTCCGCGCTCTGGTCGGGCCAGGAAGGCTCGCTGCTTTTCTGGAGTTTCCTGCTGTCGATTTACGTGTTTTCGGCTCTCTTTACTTACCGTGGGAAACATCCGGAGCTGATGCCGTACGTCGGAGTTGTTCTGGCAGGCGTTCAAATTTTCTTCCTGACGATGAATAATTTTATCGCCAGTCCCTTTCAGGTGTTTGTCGGCTCCGGCGCCGGAGGGATTCTGCACCTGGCGACGCGCGCCGATGGAAGCGGCCTTAATCCGCTGCTTCAGTATCCTGAGATGGCGATCCATCCTCCGACGCTGTACTCGGGTTACACGGGCTTCACGATCCCGTTTGCGTTTGCATTGGCCGCGCTCCTCGGACGATATCCGGGAGAGAAGTGGATTCATCTGACTCGCCGCTGGACGATGATCGCCTGGGCGTTTCAATCGGCCGGAATCCTGCTGGGAGCGCACTGGGCTTATGCCGTGCTCGGGTGGGGCGGTTACTGGGGCTGGGACCCTGTCGAAAACGCATCCCTGATGCCGTGGCTTACCGGAACGGCGTTTCTGCATTCGGTGATCATGCAGGAGAAGCGCGGGATGATGCGGGTGTGGAACGTCTGGCTCGTCTTTCTCACCTTCATGTTATGCATACTGGGCACATCGCTGACGCGCAGCGGCGCGGTGAATTCCGTCCACGCGTTCGCGGAATCGAACATTGGGCACTGGTTCTGGGGTTTTCTGCTGTTGATCGTCCTCGTGTGCCTCGCGGCCTATTTCAAAAATCGCGATTATCTGCGCAGCGACAATCAACTGGACTCGATGCTTTCGCGCGAATCCAGCTTCCTGTTCAATAACCTGATTCTGCTCGTCGCCTGCGTCGCGGTTCTGGCAGGGACGCTCTTCCCGGTGCTGTCGGAAGCGGTGCGCGGATCGAAGATCAGCGTCGGGCCTCCGTTCTTCAATCGCGTGAATATTCCCATAGCGATGTTCCTCTTGTTTCTGACAGGCGTTGGCCCGCTGCTCGCCTGGCGCAAGACGTCGGTGGAGAGCCTGAAAAAGAATTTCGGCTTCCCGTTGATCGGCGGCGTTGTGGTGGCGGTAATCGCAGTCGCACTCGGACTGCGCGAATTTTACGTGACGCTGTGCCTGCTGCTTTCCGCGTTCGTGACGCTGACGATTCTCTCCGAGTTTTATCGCGGCGCGCGTGTGATCTCCGCGCGGACGGGATCCAATCTGTTTTCCTCCGCTTCGCAGCTCACCATGCGGAACACGAGGCGCTACGGGGGCTACGTCGTGCACTTCGGAATGGTGCTCGTGTTTATTGGCATCTCCGGCCAAGCGTTCAATCAGGACAAGCAGATGGACATGTCGGCCGGCTCCGTGATGAACCTTGGGCCCTATAATCTGCACCTTCAGAATTACGACTCGACGCAGGAACCCAATTACAGCGCTGAACGCGCCACGATTGATGTCGAAAAGGACGGCCGCTCGGTGATGATGCTCTATCCCACGCGGCGTTTTTATCCGTCCAATCAGGAATCCGGCACAATGGTGGCGATCGCCTCGACGCTCCGCGAAGATCTTTATGTGGTTTATGCCGGGACGAATCCGGATACCAATCTCCCCGTGATTCACGCGTACTTGAACCCGCTCGTGAAGTGGATCTGGCTGGGCGGCGCCGTGGTGGTTCTGGGTACGATTCTCGCGCTCTTGCCGAACCGTCAGGCGGTTATGGTCCTTTCTTCCGCGACGGCGGGAGCATCCGCGCCCGTGCCCGGAGGGACGCAACCCGCGCAAATCTCGTATTCCGCTCGGTCGCAATTGCCGGATCGTCATGACTAGCAGCCGGAAACTTGCGCTCATTTGCGCCGCGTGCGTGGGGATCGCTTCGGCTCTCGTTCCTCTGCACGTGGATGCTCAGAAAACCGATCGCGCCAAGGCCCTCGGCACGAAGCTGATGTGCATGTGCGGCTGCGGCCAGATTCTCACGCAGTGCAATCACCTCAACTGCCCGTCGTCCGGCCCGATGCTTAAGGAACTGGACGCGCACGTCACGAAGGGCGAAGCCGACGACCTGATCATCCAGGATTTCGTGCAGGAGTATGGGGAAAAAGTATTGAGCGCGCCGCCGACGAAGGGATTCAACAGCATCGCCTGGTACATTCCGGGTGTTGCGTTTGCGATCGGGCTTGGGATTGTGATTGCCCTGATTCGGTTGTGGCGGCAGCGTGACGTGGCGCGCCTCGCGACGGCGTCCAGCGCGCCGCCGGTTCCGCATACCGCGGCTTCCGAACTTCGCGATGTCCAACTCGAACGCGCGAGGAAGCAAGCGGACCGCGACACCGAGGACTGAAGAATGAGGACTACAGAATAATGACGCTCGCCATGACTGCGTTTCTTTTCCCGGACACGGTGATGCTTTCGGCCTGCGTCGTTCTCACGCTGGCGGCCGTGATTTTCGTTTTTTGGATTGAGCCCGATCCGGGGGATTCCGCTCCGCACCGCTCGCAGCTCGATCAGCTCCTCGAGCGCCGCGACTCGATCTACGATAATTTGCGCGACCTGAAATTTGAAAATCGGGCGGGGAAGTACGCCGAGCAGGACTACGAACAGATGAGGGATTCGCTGGAAAACGAAGCGGCGCAAGTGCTCCTTGAAATTGAACGCGTAACCGGGAATCAGGCGCCAATTCCGCGCCGCGACCCGGCCGCCGCCGCGAACCCCCGGCAGTAAGTGGCACAGGCTTCAGCCTGTGGGGTTTTGGCCAGACAAGCACTAAAATCCACAGGCTGAAGCCTGTGCCACTCTGAGTTCGCTATTTCCAGGAGTTTTAGATCCGCTCCACGTGGAAGTTTGTGAGAAATGGCACGAGTTGTTTTCAATTGACGAGGTTTTATTTTGCTCATGAAATTGTGGAACCACCCGCTTGCGCCGCGGCACTTTGGCATAGTCGCCGTGTTATTGCTTGTGTCGGTGGCCGCGCAGGCGGGCACTGTTTCCGGCGTCGTCCACAACGGCACGAATAGCAATAAAATCGCTCCTGGCGTGGACGTTCTTCTCATCCAGTTGCAGGGCGGCATGTCGGTAGTGGCCAGCACCAAGACCGACGCCGACGGCCGCTATCATTTTGACAACCCAGGCATCGGCCAGGGGCCCATGCTCATCCGCGCGGTCTATCGTGGCGTTTTCTTCCACCAGCCGCTCACACCGGGAACTTCAACGGTTGACGTCACGATTTTCGAGCCGACCACGAATCCTGCGGCCATTCAGGTTCCTCTGCGCCTTCTCGTTTTCCAGCCCAACGGCGACAAGCTGATGGTTGGCGAGGAGTATTCCATCCAGAATAACTCGAATCCTCCCGCGGCGTATTTCAAGCAGGAAGGAAATTTTGAGTTTACGATCCCGCAGGGCGCCGAGCTCGACCAGGTTTCCACGTTTGGCCCTTCGGGAATGCCGGTGCGGCAAGGCACGATCGATAAGGGCAAGGGACGTTACGCGATCTCCTACGCTTTTCAGCCTGGACAAAACGGCGTCCGCATTTCCTATATCGTGCCTTACACCGGCAATCAGGCGCAGTTCCGTGAAACTTCCACCTACGACGCGCAACGCGTTCTGCTCGTAATTCCGCCGACGATGCAGGTAGCCAGCGCGGGCTTCAACGCCGCGGGCACGGAGCAGGGGTACAACGTATTTTCAAAAGAGTCGATGAAGGCGGGGAATGGATTTGATGTCACCGTTTCAGGGACCGCGCCACCTCCCGCCGATAATTCGGCGGCCGCTTCCGCTCCGGATCAAGTGAATGGCCGGGACTCCGGGCCGGAAACGACGATTGAAACCGCCCCCGCGCGGCTTGGCGACGAACGATGGATTCTGCTCGGAGGGCTTGCGGCAATCTTTGCCGTGGGGGTTGGCTTGCTGCTGCGCAAGCCGGTTTTCGAAGCCGCGAGCGCGCCCGCGCCGCCGCCCATCCCAAAAGGACGCAAGGCACGCAAGGCAGAAGAAGCCAAGGCGCGCGCGAACGTCTCCCAAAACCCGCCTCAACCGCCGCCAGTAGAAAGAGTCACGCAGGAAGTGAACTCAAATCTGGACTCCCTGAAAGACACGTTGTTGCGTCTCGAATTGCGGCGCCAGGCCGGCACGATCTCGGACGCAGATTATGCGCTGGAGCGCGGGCGCGCGGAGCAATTGCTGCGCGATCTGGTCCAGGGCTGAGCCGTCGCGCGTGTCCACACCGCTTGCATCTTCCCCGAATGGCGGCCCGAGCGGTGGCACCACCGGCGGATTGCGAATCCAATTCCATGAAGTCGAAAAACGTTACGGGATGCGCCTCGCGCTGCGCGGCGTCTCGCTGGATATCGCAGCCGGGGAATGCGTTGCCCTCGTCGGCCACAATGGATCGGGGAAAACAACGCTCCTCAAAATTGTCGCGCAATTGACGCAGCCATCGGGCGGTAAAATCGAATTCCATGCGGGACGGGATCCCCTCTCGCTGGAACAAGTGAAGAGCCGGGTCGGAATGGTCGGGCATCACACGCTGGTTTACGAAGAACTGACCGCCGAGGAAAATCTTATCTTTTTCGCAAAGCTGTTCGGCCTGGAAAATCCCGCCGAAAAAACCAGGCAAGCGCTCCAGCCCGTAGGCCTTTCTGGCCGCGCCACGGACCTCGTGCGCACATTTTCGCGCGGCATGCGCCAGCGCCTCTCTATTGCGCGCGCGTTGCTTAGCTCGCCCGGATTGCTTCTACTCGATGAAGCAGGCACCGGCCTCGACCCGGAAGGCCAGCATTGGCTTGGAGCGACGATCAAGCGACTGCGCGACTCCGGTTGCACGATACTGATGAGCACGCACGGGCGAAACGAAACGCAAGGCGCGGTGACTCGCGCGATTCGCCTCGACGGCGGAAAAATCACGCAAGATTCGGGCGCGAGCGGCAATCCCAGGGAAATCCTCGTGATGGCGGCTGTCCGCGAGAGCGGGGAAGAGGGCGAGCAATGACCCTCATTCGCGCCACCGGCGTAATACTTTCCAAGGAACTCCGGACCGAGTTCCGGTCGCGGGAATTGCTGGGCACAACCGTCGTCTTCGTTTTGATTGTAATTGTCCTGTTCAGCTTTACCTTCAATCCGACTTCGTCGGAATCGCGTCGTTTTGGCCCCGGCCTATTGTGGCTCGCGTTCTTGTTTGCAGGGTCGCTGATGCTGCAATCGTCGTTTCTGCGCGAGCAGACCAACGACACGCTGGCCGCGCTGCGCCTCGCTCCGATCGATCCGTTCAGCATTCTGGCAGGAAAAATGGCCGCCAATTTTCTGTTCCTGCTTCTCGTCGAAGTAATTCTCTTGCCCGTGTTTGCGGTGCTTTACAACGTCGCGATCCTGCCGGTGCTTGCACCGCTTCTGCTGGTGCTGGCGCTCGGCACAATTGGCATTGCCGCCACGGGCACGGTATTTTCTGCGGTCGCCGCGCAGGCGCGCCTCCGCGAATTACTTCTTCCACTCTTGCTGCTCCCGGTGCTTGCGCCCGTGCTGATCGCCAGTACGGAAGCGACCATCGGAATCCTGCGCGATCCTTCCGAATTATCCCTGGTATGGTTGACGTTTCTGGCATGCTTTGACGTGGTATTTTTGACGGCGGCCTGGATGGTCGGCGAATATTTGCTGGAGGAGTGAAATGGCAACCGAAGCCCAATCGCAGGCGGCGCCCCGCGCGGTGATTTCCGCGCCGTCGATCGTGCTCGTGTTTCTCCTGCTGGCCGCGGCGAGCTATGGCGCCTTGATCTGGGCGCCCACGGAAAACACGATGGGCCTCGTCCAGCGCATTTTTTACTTTCATGTGTCGAGCGCGTGGTCCGGCTTCGTCTCCTTCATTCTGGTCTTCATTGGCAGCGTCGCCTACCTTCGCACGCGCGCGCTCAAGTGGGACTGGCTGAGCGTCGCCTCCGCGGAAGTGGGCGTCGCATTCTTTACGATTGTGCTCGTGACCGGACCGATCTGGGCAAAGCCCGTCTGGGGAATCTGGTGGACGTGGGACGCGCGCCTGACGTCTTCTTTCTTGCTGTGGGTCTTGTTCGTAAGCTACCTGGTGCTGCGGACTCTGGTAGAGGAACCCGA
>Ga0182024_10017315_pt1 | contig 13547 bp, 16 predicted proteins | sample P32metaG_FD_120480 | JGI IMG/M metagenome (GOLD analysis project Ga0182024, IMG submission 120480) | Permafrost microbial communities from Stordalen Mire, Sweden - P3-2 metaG (Illumina Assembly) | ecosystem: Environmental > Terrestrial > Soil > Wetlands > Permafrost | place: Sweden: Stordalen...
ACTCGCGCCCGCACGCGTTCAGGTTGCCACCCCTTTAATCGCGGAACAAGCCCTACATTTTCGCCGATGGTGAAATGCGGAAACAGTCCCACTTCCTGAATCACGTAACCGATGCTACGCCGGAGTTGGATAAGATCCCAAGCGGTGGTGGCGCGCTCTTCCACCAACACCTCGCCCGCAGTGGGGAATAAAAGCCCGTTGAGCATTTTGAGCGCGGTGGTTTTTCCAGACCCGCTGCGGCCGAGCAAAACGAGCGTGCGTCCCGGTTCGATGCGGAAACTCAGATGATCGAGTACGAGGTTGCCGCCGATGCGATAGGAAACGTCGCGAAACTCAAGCGCCGCGGCGTCCGGGCTCAATGAACGGCCCAGAGATTTTCCGCAAACGGCCAATCCCGGTCCACCCACTGAGCTTCGACGCCGAACCCAGCGTGCTCCGCCATTTCCTCCAGCTCGGGCAGATGGAACTTATGCGAGGATTCGGTCCAGATGGTCTCGCCGGCTCGGAAGCTGACTGTCAGATCCGCCTCAGGAATAAACACGGTCTGATTCAGGCGCGAGCGTAAGTGCATTTCGATACGCCGCTGCTCTTCGTTCCAACGCGCCTGGTGCTCGAAGTCGCGCAGTTGAAAATCGCCGCCCAGCTCGCGATTGATACGTCCTAATAGATTGAGATTGAATGCGCCCGTGACGCCGGTGGGGTCGTCATAGGCTACCAGCATGCGGTCGCGATCCTTCACCAAGTCCGTCCCGATGAGCAGTAGGTCTCCGGGCAGCAGCGCGCGGCGCAGGTCGCGCAGGAATTCCAGAGCGCACTTGCGCTCGAAGTTGCCGATAGTGCTGCCGAGAAACATCACTAAAAACGATTCGCCGGGTTGACGCTCGGCGGTGGCGCGCGCCATTCCATCGAGGTAAGACTGCACCAGTGGATGCACCTCGGCAATGTCGGACAAATCCCGCTCGCAGCGCGCCAGGGCGTCGGCGGATACGTCGATCGGATAGTAGCGCGGCAGGCCGCATGGAATTGCCTCCAGCAGATGGCGCGTCTTTTGACCTACCCCGCTACCGAGTTCGATCACCGCGACGTTGCAAGGTAGCAGACGGGAAATATCGCCCGCATGCCGCCGCAACAAACCTTCATCGGCGCGCGTGAGGCCATATTCGGGAAGATGGGTGATGGCTTCAAATAGCGAACTGCCTAGCTCGTCGTAAAGATACTTCGAGTGCAGCTCCTTTTGAGGCTTGGCGAGGCCGGTGCGCACGTCCGACGCGAATTCGCGGACAGCGGCGTTCTCCTCGCCCTTATTCTTCGACCAACCGAAAACTTGCGTAGACATAAGGGTAATTAGGGCGAAACCAGTTGCGGAAAGAGCGGCGCAGCATACAAGCGGCTGTTACTGGCGAGCCGCCTTTCATCACATAATGCTCTTCGTCGAAGAAATTCTGTGAATATCCGGGATAAAATGGCATGGGCTGAAATCCGGGGAAAGGGCCGAACTGAGTCGCGGTCCATTCCCAGCCGTTCCCCACCAGTTGCGAGACGCCCGATGCGCTGTCCCCCGCCGGATTCGCGTCTACGTCCACGGGATCCCAATGGTGAAAATCGAAATTGCCTCGGGTCGCATCCGGCTCGGCGTTTCCCCACGGGTAGGGACGCTCCCCGCCGGTTCTTGTTTCGTACGCGGCGCGATGAAACTGGTCTTCGGTTAGTAATCGCTTGCCACACCAGGCAGCGTAGGCGGACGCTTCTTTATGAGTTATGTACACGGGAGCATTTAGCGGCAACGGCACTTGGGAAAACATCCCGCGATAAAACCACTGGCCGGCTTGCTGTTTCCAAAAGTGGGGCGGGGAAGCGCCGTCGCGGACGAAATCGAGATACTGGCCGTTCGTAATTTTGAACTTACTCACGCTGAAGCCGGGAACATTTACTCGGTGTTCGCCAAACTCATTATCCCAACCGAATTCGCCGCGCTTCTGTCCCAACGTCGCCAAGCCGGGTGCGATTTCGATCATAGGATTCGCCAATTGCGCCGTGGAATAGATTAATGGCGTAACGGGGGAAGTCTTTTGGTCATAAGGCAGGTTGTGCAAAAGGTAGGCCAGCGTTTCGGCATGCATCAGCCGGTGTTCCAACGCGACATGTACAATCAGCTCGGGAGTTTGATCGAGCAGATCGTCGATGCGTGCGCGAACACTTTTGTTGTAGCTTTGAATCTCTTCGATGCTCGGCCAATCCCCCGGTTCGTCCGTGGCCGCCTGGCCCACCGGCGGGTCGATACCGAATTCGAACAAAGTGTCGAACTGTGGACTCAGCGAGACGACACCCATCGTCTTCCGGGCGATAAGATTCCAGTCGAACGCTTCCAGGTGGCCCAGGTAGAAGACCAGGCGATGCCGCTCCGGAATAGGGCGCGAGTAGAGTGCTTCGGGCTTGAGAAGATTGAAGATCGAGTCGGTTAGTAGGCGCGCAGAATCCAGTTTTTCCTGGAGCGCCCGACTCATTAAGGTTGCAGTCGACATGCTAGCCTCCGGCTACGCAATATCAGACTAGCATCCGTACCGCCAAAAGGGGAGTTAGCTAAATGTCAGGTCAGTTACTACCGAGAAAGAGGCACCGGCACGGGTAAGTTGCCCGTGCCCATGCGCTCAATAATTGCTGCTACTTAGTTCCACCGGGTGCAAGTTGACCAGGCTGGGTGGAGGCGGAGTTCTGCGCTTCCTTCTTGGCTGCTTCAGCCTGAGCGCCTTGGACGGCCAGCGCGGCTTGCGCGTCCCATGCCCCTTGATTCCGCTTGGTTTTCCAAACGTCATCGCCCCACCAGACATTCGACTTCGAGGCGGATGCAGCGGCTGCGGCAGCCGGTGAGATGGGCGACCTCTTCGCGGCCAGGGTTTCCTGCGCGTCCGTGGCCCGATAAGCGGCCAGTTCGAAGTTCAACGTTCCGGTAGCGCCGGCGGCATCGGTATAGTTGACAACCAGAGTTTGTTTGCGATGGCTGGCAATGGGCGACATAGCGGGGAACACATGCATCACACGCCGCACGTCGGCTTTCTCTATGCTGGTGCCGGTGATCTGATCGTAGGGCAACTTGTACACCGACCCTTTATAGGTGAAATGAAACTCCTTGGCATCCTCAAAATCGAATGTGCCAGTGGAATTCACGGGAATCGATTTCACCGTTCCGCCGACGTATTGAACCGTCTCGGAAGCGGCGCGGATCACAGCCGGTGGCACGACTGCGAAGACTAGGGTGGAGATCAGAACCTGGCGGATTGCGAACATGTAGTACCTTCCTAGCGAGTACTATCGGTCGCGACGCTCCAGGACTTTAGCCATGCCGCCACTACAATAGAAACAACATGTCTGTTTACGACGAGCGCCGCCAAGACCTGGAGCAGCAACAGTTTATGATGGGGCCCGAGCGTGGCCGGCTGTCCGTCACCCTGGATTTGCTCACCGACGCGCTGGTCCTGGTGGGACAACACGGCGTCTATTGCCAGAGCGCCCGGCAGCCCGGCAAGCCCGCCATGGATATACAGATGATTTCCAAATGTCTGACCGACGCCAAGGAACTGGTGGCCGATGTTATGGGAGAGCTGAAGCGGAAATCCGCGCCAAAAACCTAGCGTTAGTGCGCTCGGCTGGCGAAGTAATAATAGGTCCAGACAAAAATCAATCCGGCGATGCATAGGCCGAGCATGAAGAGCTTGCGTCCGGTGGAGGGTTGGTAGCCGGGTTTTTCGTCTTTAGCTGGTGGTTGAGGGGCCGGAGGTTGGTGGCTGGTGGCTGGTTCAAATGCCATGAGTCAATTCAAGTATAACGTCGGTGTTCCGGCTTAGGCAGGGGACCTTTCTTGGCCCACTCATTAAAACGCTCGGTGAACGCGAACCCCTTCCCAACCGGACCGACGCAGTCTCAGTCCGTCGAAGGCCTTTCCCCAATGATGCTCGTCCACGGAGCCGACCCGCCATATGATAAGAACTCAACCATTCCAGTCGGCGAGTCATCGCGATCGGCGTCCACCAGGTAGATAAGGTATCCGGGGTCTTGCTTAACGCCAAAACTGCAATCACGATGCGTGTCCACGTGTCGCACAGCATCAACGAAAGCGGCCTCCAGAGAAATATCGAAAATGTAAGTAGCCGCCATGGACTGATCTGTCAGCTCGTCAAAAACGGCAGGAAGTCTCGATGGATCATCAATCCTGATGAGACCCCGGTAGCTCGGGAGCCAGCGCAGTCTACGCGCAAGAGGACTTTCGGCGATCACGACATGGATGCCCGAGACACCTTGCATATGAGAGTACGTTGATCGCGGCAGCTTGCCACGGCCTAAGACATAGCAGACCTTGCCCAAGCCGGAATAGCCGGATTCAGCAAGCGTAGCCAAAATCAGCTCGACGTCGTGATCAGACACGTACCTGGCAAACTCCTGATCTGCGGCGGAAACGTGGGGAAAAGAACTCCGGAAACCTTCAACAATCTGGCTTATAAGTTAGGTGAACCCCATCAAGTGCGAATCGCGACGCTTCTGAATCGCCCGGAACCGAGCTTCGCTTTCAGCACGTATTTTACGAACCCAGGCCGCGGCACCGTCCTTTAACTCTGGGTGATCTTCGTCCTTCCAGACCGGACCCGTGAGCTTGAAGAACTCTAGAAGACGCTGTCGTTTTGTTTCGCTTTGCTTCATCCCCCTTACATCCCCTGCAAAAACGGGTTTCGCCGGCGCTCGCGGCCGATGGTTGTGTTCTGTCCGTGCCCCGGAATCACTACCACCGCATCGTCCAGAGGCAGCAGCTTATCGTGGATCGAGCGCAGAATCTGCCGTGAATTTCCGCCGGGCAAATCGGTGCGCCCGATGCTGTCCAGAAACAGGGTATCGCCGGCCACAAGCTTGTTCTCGGCTGGAATCCACACACTGATGCTGCCTTGCGTGTGCCCCGGCGTCTCCAACACTTGAAAGTCGGCCGCGCCCAGCTTCACGCTTTCCCCTTCGCGCGCGTTTACATCGATCCCGGTCTTCGCCGGCGTCGCCACGCCCAGCCATTGCGCCTGATCATCAATGTGATCGTATAGCTCCTGATCGCTCGAGTTCATGTAAACCGGAGCGCCGGTGAGCGCCTTCAACTTCTGCGCGCCCCCGATATGATCGATGTGCGCGTGAGTGACGATAATCGCTTTCACGCGCAGGTTGTGCTGCTCTAAAACCGCCGTAATACGCTCGATCTCGTCGCCCGGGTCGATTACAATTGCTTCTCCGCTAGTCTCGTCTCCAAATATCGAACAATTGCACTGCAACGGGCCGACCGGCAAAATTTCGTGGATCATGATCGTATACTCGAATTATGGACCCAGCTGTACGCGCGGTGCTCGGAGTGTGCATGCGATGGATCCACATCGCTTCCGTTGTCACGCTGATTGGCGGGTTCCTCTACGCGCGCTTCGTTATGGCTCCCGCGCTCGGGTCGCTTCCTCCAACGGACGGCTACAGACTGGGAAACCTTATCGCCGCCGGGTTCCGTCCGCTATTGTTCACGGTCCTGATTACGACGCTGGGTTCGGGAATTTATAACTACGCGACGAAGGCGAGTTGCCCACCCACCTACCGGCTATGGCTCGGAATCAAGTTGCTGCTCGTACTCCACATTTTCGCCGCGGCGGTGCTTTACTCGCTGCGTCCCTCGAATCTGGCCAAACGCAATCGAACCGCTTTAGGAATTGTGATTTCCGGTCTGATCGTTATTGCGATCTCGAATTACCTGAGGTATTTGTCACTCCGATGATCGATTACAAAACGATGACCGGTTACGAAGCTCTCCGCACCCGCGCCGGGTGGATCGACCTGCCGGCGCGCGGGAAAATCAAGCTCACGGGCGAAGATCGCACGCGCCTGCTGCACGCGATGACCACCAATCACATCCAGCAACTGACGCCCGGCACTGGCTGTTATGCGTTTTTTCTGAATGACAAGGGCCGCGTGATTGCCGACGCGAACGTCCTGTGCCGTCCGGATTACTTCTTGCTGGATGTCGAACCGGAGACCTGCGAGCCGCTCTATCAGCACCTGGATCGCTTCATCATCGCCGACGATGTCACGCTCGAAAACGCCACCACCACGCTTGCGACCATCGCGGTGGAAGGTCCACAGGCGGCGGAAGTGATGCAGCGCGCGGGCGCGCCGGTCCCTGAGGCTGATTATGCCAGTGTGGATTGGGGAGAGATGCTGATCGCGCGCCTGAACTCGACCGGCAGTTCCGGATTTTTCATCTTCGCCCCCGTCGCAGAAAAGGCCGCCCTCATCTCGCGCCTGGAAGCCGCCGGTGCCGAACCCGCGGACGCCGAAGCCGCTCGCATCGTCCGCCTGGAACATGGCAAGCCGCGCTACAGCGAAGACATCAGCGAACGTTTTCTCGCCCAGGAAGCCAACCAGCCGCACGCGCTGCATTTCAGCAAGGGCTGTTATTTGGGACAGGAAATCGTGGAGCGAGTGCGATCGCGCGGCCAGATTCATCGCGTCCTCAAGCCATTAACTCTGGACACCACAGAGCCGCCCGCTCCCGGCGCGAAACTCGATCTAAACGGAATCGCAGTCGAGATTACATCTGCTGCCTATTCGCCGGCTCTTGGCAAAGTTGTCGCGTTAGCTTACGTGCGAACCGGCTAGTTCCGGGTGTTCAAAACTTTTGGAATCGACAAATAGCCGACGATGGCGTCCTTCTTCACGTCGTTGACCACCAACTCGTAGGGCTGCTTGGCCTTTGACGTCATGAATTGAAGAGGTTCGTTGATACCCCGATCTTTCTTCTCAGTGGTCTTGTCGTCAGCCGTCAACTCGATGGTGTAACGGTACTTCTTGGGGTCGGTACGTTTCAAAAGCACCATCACGTCGCCCACCTTTTGTGGCATCTTCGACTTGGTAATGGTGAATTGCACGTAGTTCCGTTCCCCCAGCGCCTGCAGGGCCGAAAGTTCTTTCTGGTTCGTCGCGATCAGCACGCTATGGCCGTCAATCTCACCCGTGGCGCGCTTCAGATCGGCGACGGTTTTTTCCAATTCCGATTTCGTCGAAGCAACGTCCCCCTTCACGGCGGTCACTTCGGTGCCCACTTGTGAAAACTGCGAATCCGCCGATTCCTTCACTTTTGAAATATCGGAAGACAACTCCTGCTTGGCTTGCGCTTGCGCGGCTTCCAAAGCGGCGCGCGTCTCATCCACTTTCTTCAACGCTTCGTCTTTGGCTTGGCCGGCAGCCTGATTCGCTTGACGGCGTGCGCGCTCCAATTGTTCGCGAAGCTCCTCCACGGTTCGCCGGTTGCTACGTGTACTTACGGACGTAGCCTCTTCGAGCTTGTCCAGGCGGGACTGCGCCGTATCGTTGGCCGCCGAAAGGTCTTTCTTCACTTTGTCCAACTGCATGTAAAGGTAAACGTTAGCGGCAATCAACGCGACTACGACGCCGAACAGGACACCCAGTTTCCATCCCACCCCTCCACTAGCGGGCGCTGGCAGGGGCGGCGGATAATACGGCGGCGGCGGTGCGTAATAGGCGGGAGCTCCCGGGGGTGGAACTGAAGGAGGTGGTGCCGACGGTGGCGCCGGGGGAGGCGAATACGGCGGCTCCGAACCTGAACCCGGGCTGGGATTGGGGAAAATGGACATGTGACCTCTGATCCGTAGGTTAGCAGTTATATAACCCTTTGGATGGATGGCCCAACCCGCCGGTTTCAGCTCTCCTTCGGCTTCGATCGCGGCGCCGCGAATTCCAGGAACGCCTGTTTCGGCATCCCGGGCTCAAAGCATCGGCGGCAGCGCGCTTCGTACATCCCGCTGGCACCCACCACAATCAAATCGTTCGATTCCACCAATCGCTGGGTATGTTTGGCGGGATTGCCGCAGCGCATACAAATCGCAAGCGTCTTGGTGATGGATTCGGCCAGGCAGAGCAGTTCGGGCATGGGCGAAAACGGCCGGCCCATATAATCGGTGTCCAGGCCCGCGATAAAAACCTGCTTCCCGCTGTCGGCCAGATGCGTCGCTACATCCACCAAGCCGGGCCCGAAGAAGTTCGCTTCGTCGATTCCCACCACTTCCGTCCGCGAATCCATATGCGTCAGGATGTCGGCCACGCTTTGAATGGCCTGCGACTTCATGCGCCGATCGTTATGCGAAACAATTTCATCGCTCGAATAACGGTCGTCAAGGAGCGGTTTAAAAACCTGCACGCGTTTCCGGGCGATGATGGAACGATGCAGCCGCCGCATCAGCTCCTCGCTTTTGCCTGAAAACATCGGACCGCAGATCGCTTCGATCCAGCCTAGATTACCGGTGACTATATCCATCCACTGACTGCCGCATCTTATCATGAGAGGGTGCCTGCGGCAGCCAGTCTACTCACCCAACGCTTCATCGTTCCCGAGATGCTGGATCACGCTCCTCCCGATGTGGCGCGCGCCAGCCTGCGCGATCTGGCGCGGATCAACCGCTTCCTGGGCGGTTACTACGTGCTTGGAAAATTGTTCCAGAGTGTTGCGACGCCGGGCGATCGTTTTTCGGTGCTCGATATCGGCGCAGCTTCCGGCGACATGGGCGCGGCTATCCGACGCCGGTATCCTCTCGCTCAAGTCACGTCGCTCGATTACAAAGGCGATCATCTGGCGCAGGCGGCCGATCCGAAAGTGGTGGCCGATGCGTTCCGCCTGCCCTTTCGCCCGTCCAGCTTCGATTTCGTGTTCAGCTCGCTATTCTTGCATCACTTCACCAACGATCAAATTGTGGAGCTGTTCCGCAGCTTCCGCGGCCTGGCGCGCCGCGCTGTACTCGCCATCGATCTGGATCGCGGACCGCTCGCCTACTACTTCCTGCCCAAGACGCGCTGGTTATTTGGCTGGCACGATATTACAATCAGCGACGGCCAGATTTCCGTGGCGGCGGCATTAAAGCAGGACGAATTGCGGACGCTGGCGGTACGCGCGGGATTGGATGGCGCGCAAGTGCGCGTGCACCGGCCGTGGTCGCGATTGTCGCTGGTGGCGCCGGTTTAATGAATCCGGCGACGACTCTGCTTTTGTTCGCGCTTGAAGTAGCAACTTTCGGACCTGGCAACCGTTTTCGTCTCGAACAAAGCAAGGACGATTTCGGGATGCGCTCGCACGGCGTTATCGAAGCGCTCGGGGCCGATCGAACGAAATTCTACCCGCTGCCCCAAAGCACCGCCCGGGATTACGCCCGGCTTCGACCCGAAGACTTGCGGATCAATCCATTTTCGGCCACCGCGAATCATTACGATCGGCAGGAAGTTATCGGACCATTTCAGATTGAAGACGCCAAAATATGGTTCGGCAACAACTATTACGACGGCGAGGGATCGAGAGGCGTCGGTGCCTTTGGGTACTTCGATACCGCAACCCGTAGCTACATGCTTTTCTCTCCGCCCGCAGTGGCTCGCTATGAGATCAGCGCAATCGAAGTGCAACCCGACGTAGTCTGGCTAGCGCTGGATCGCTTTGGCGAAGACGTAGCCACGTCGCCGGCCGGGCTTGTCCGATGGAACAGAATGACCCATGAAATCCACAAATATCTCCTCGAGTTCGTAGTGAGCGGCATCCGCGTCCAGGGGGACGCGCTTAGCCTGAAAACCCGAAACGGCTACGTCCTCTTTCGAGACGGCCGGGTTTTCACGCCCGCAAAGTGAAACTCGGTGTCTCCTGCTGGATCTAATGTTCAGGATAACTTTATGAACAGACTTAAGTTTCTTGCATTTGCCGTTGTGGCTGGCTTCTTCTGCGTGACAACGGATCCCAAAGTGGACGCCCAGGTCAGTGTCGACATCGGTGTGGCCCCGGTCTGCCCGTATGGCTACTATGACGTCCCTCCCTACGCCTGCGCGCCCTACGGCTACTACGGGCCGGAATGGTTCAGTGGCGGCCTCTTCATTGGCGCTGGTCCCTGGTTTCATGGCCGGGACGAATTTCGTGGCCATGTTAACAATCGCTTTCATCCAGACCACGGGTATAGGGGACCGATGCCACATGCCGGCGACCGGCCAGAGCCGTCAAATCGGCTCGATAAGGTAGCGCACTTCAAAGGAAACGAAATGCGGGATGGGCGCGGCCACGTGGCCGGGAAGCGCTAAGTCCGGCACCCAATTAGCTACGGCGCTTAATTCGTAATGGTGATGGTGGCAGGCGCGCTGGCCACTCCACCCACCGTCACCACTACCGGCTGGCCCCCGGCCGGGATTCCGCTGGGGACTTGCACATTGATCTGAGTGACGCCCACCAGCCCTTCGGGAATGCCGATGAAATCGATGACCGCCTGCACCCCGCCGATGGTCACTCTAGTCGGTTCATACGGCTTTGGAAGCTCTGACAGCGGCGTGGAGCTGGATGGCGCGGCCCCATCCGCTATCGCGGGGAAAACGATGCCGGTGCCGGTGATATAGAACGCCACCTCTTGTCCGCTGGCTGCGCTGGCAGTAGGCACCAGAGCTCCTGTCGACGTGGTGAAAATTCCGGGTGCTACCGACGCCACGGGAAACGATTGGGTGGTCACGTTCCCGTTGTTGTTGATGCTAAGCGTTGCCGAAGTGCCGGCCGTGGTTTCATACGGGATCTGCACGTTCAGCTGCGTGGGAGAGACGTAATAGAGCGGCGCGGCAATTCCATTCACCAACACAGCGACGCCCGAAGTGGAAATGGGCAGTGGTACGCTGGACGCGCTTTGCGTTACTGGCGATAGTTGAGATCCGAATACGCTCAGAACCGATCCAGGCGCGAAGCTGGTTTTAAAGCTCGCCCCGTTAGCAACACTGCTTATAGCGGGAGCAGCATTCGATCCGGATCCCGTCGCGGTAACGCTGACACTCACCGATGCGCTGCTCGCGGTGTTGTAGATCGCTGTGATGGTTCCACTGCCGATGGGCAATTGCAGGCCCTTGGTTACTAACGTTGCCGTCGCCGTGCCGCCTGATCCGGTCAGCGCGGCCGATCCGAGCGAAGTGCCCGCAATCGAGAAGGTGATCGACCCCGACGGCGTGGTCCCATCGGTCGACGTGACTGTCGCGGTAAAATACACGATATCGTTCGCGGCTACCGTGTTCAGGTTGCTCAGCAGAGTGACTTGTAGATGTGGGATTGCGGGCGCGGTGCTGCCCCCGTTCCAGCCCATCACCAGTTTGTAAGCGTCCACGGATCCTAGCCCGGTGGCCTGATCATAACCAGGCCCTGCGTAGTATCCAACCGGATTGGCAGTGCAGGTGGGATCTCTGCGTGGACAAGATATTGTGACGATGTTGTTGCCTGTAGTGATGTCGTGAAAGATGCCTGAGCCTGATTGCGCCAGTGAATACAGCTTCGGATTGACGTTCCCAACGCCTCCGCTAGCGAGCTGTTGATTCAGAAGCACGATCAGGCCTCCAAAGGAAGGCGTAGGTACCGAAGTGCCGCCATAAAGCTGAAGGCTGCCGCTGGTGTAGACCACATAAGGGTCATGATTGTCCGAAGCGTTCAGCGCCACGTCCGGCACATGTCGCGCGTTGTCGGCTGGAACACCCAGGCCGGTCTGCCAGGCCGGTTTCGGAAACAGAATGCTGGCGCCGCCGCCGCTGGCCGATGGCGACCCGTCTTCAGCGCTATCGTTCCAGGTGGTCTCGGGAATGTAAGAAAGCGCCGAAGCGCCGCTCGCATTGTTCGAAAGATTCCAATATTTTCCCGCTCCCTCGACAAATTCCGTACCTCCCACGCTGGTCACGCCCGGCACGCTACCCGGCAGGTCCACCGCGAGCCCTGGATTTTGGGAGTCATTACAATCGGCCCCGCCATCGTCGCCCGACGCGGCCACCCATGTCATTCCCTGGGCATTGGCCTGCTGCGCCCATTGCACGAAGGCGTTGTACTCCGAAGCAGGCGTCTCCGGTTCGCACGAACCATAGCTCACGGTCACCACGGACCCGAGCTTCTGGTCAATCGCATACTGGACCGAAGTCATTACGTCGCTCGAATATACAAAAACAACGCTCGCATCGCGCGCCACGGCTCCAGCCCATTCCAGATCCAGATCGGACTCGGCAAGGTCGCCTGAAGTCGGATCGCTCCCTGGATTCCTCGACCCTGGCACCAGCACGGTCTGAGGATCGTTGGCCGGCAGGTTAAATTGGCTTCGGAACTGCTCGATGTCGCTCAGCTTAACCTCGATCTGGCCCGCAATCGCGATCTTTTGCCCGGCTCCCGTGATGCCCGCCGCGTATAACGGCGCAACGTCGTAAATGGTGGCGAAATCGTCCGGGGCCACATCGTTAGATCCTTGTCCCGAGGTGTATTGGGGTTGCGCGGAATAACGATGCAAATGGGGCTTCATGCGGAAATCATTTAACCCACGAATGCTCTTCACCACCGCTGCGAAGGCTGCGGGCACCGAAGGCGCCGATGCATTCGCAAAGTGCGTCTCGCCGCCGGCCAGGTAGCTATGAATTTCGGTCTGAAAAGCTACCTCTGCTTGTGCCGCCGTTCCACTGGCAGCGATCCAGTTGCGCCCGCGCGCAATCGAAACCACCTGCAAGCCCTGCTGCTGAAGCCATTGGGTAATCTGGTTCAGATCCGCATCGTTCACTCCGAAGCGCTGCCCATACTCTTCGGGCGTGAGCCAATGGTGATAATTGGGCGAATTGGGGTCCTGCTGGTCCACTAGCAGTTTTTCAAGATCCGCCTGCTGGCTCGCTGAGGGCGTCAGTATCAATGTTATGTACGGAAGCGCCAGCGAAGGCGTCACTCGCCCCTGGTCATTGCCAGCCAAAGCAGCCGCCAGGGCCTTGGGATTAAGATTCCCGTCTAAGACCGTGCGCTGCCGATTATCAACGGGTTGCGTGATGCGCGGCGTGGAAGCGGCGGAGTTTTGAGCGAGAGCGCTCATCGTACACAGGAGCGCCGCGACCGTGGCGGCGGTCCACAAAGGAAGGAACTTCGTGGAATGAAGGGACTTCGAGCGCATTAATTCCTCGCTATGAAATGAAGATGACGCGGGTAGGCCTTACCGTTACGGCGCCGAACAGGCGCTGTTATTGCGACGTCTCCGGTCATACCGTCGTTTCATCGGCGACAGGAATCCGCCAAAAGATAGGCCGAACCTAGCGAGAAAACCTTAGCGGGGCTGGTTATTTAGCCGTAATGATCGAATCCACCTGGATAGTCTTTGTCTTAGTGTTCAGCGAACCGGTAACTGTCACCTTTTTTCCGGCAAACTTCTCCGGGGTCTTTTGGTCGCTTAGCGTGTAACTTTCCTTGCCGTCATATATAACGTAGGAAGCGCCGTGCACGTCGACACAGGCTTTGGTGCACTCGGCGTCATTAGGACCCATGCGCATTTGCGAATGATCGCCGTTAGCGCACATGCTGTCCGTAACCACACCAGAAAATGTCTGCTTGCCTGGCGCCGCGACCAGCGTAGCCATTGCAAGCAGACTTAAGAGCAGAGGTTTCATAGTGGAACCGCCGTGCGGATTATTTAGCTACCGGGAGTCATCAAGTGAGCGGTCGAAGTGCCGGCATTCAT
>Ga0182024_10017316_pt1 | contig 13546 bp, 12 predicted proteins | sample P32metaG_FD_120480 | JGI IMG/M metagenome (GOLD analysis project Ga0182024, IMG submission 120480) | Permafrost microbial communities from Stordalen Mire, Sweden - P3-2 metaG (Illumina Assembly) | ecosystem: Environmental > Terrestrial > Soil > Wetlands > Permafrost | place: Sweden: Stordalen...
CGTCGTGCACCCGAGCGTGCCGGCGACGACCTTGGCCGAGTTTATAAAATATGCGCAGAGCCATCAGAAGCAGCTCTCCTATGCGTCCGCCGGCACCGGAACGGTGACGCATCTTGCCGGAGAGTTGTTCAAGCAACTCATCAAGGCGCCGGACATCACGCATGTGCCGTATCGCGGCGCGGGTCCGGGCTTGAGCGATCTGGTTGCTGGTACGGTGCAGATGATGACGCCGAACGTCACTGGGCAGGTCCTTGCCTTCCACCGCGCCGGCAAAGTCCGCATTCTCGCGGTCTGCGCCCCAGCGCCGTTGAAGATCGCGCCGGATATTCCAGCCGCAGTTGCGACACTGCCCGGCCTCATCGTTCAACTTACATGCGGCGTACTGGCACCGGCGGGAATGCCGCAGTCGATCGTCGCGCAAATTTCTGAGGCGACCGCGCAGATCATCAAGGACCCCGAATTCGGGAGGGTGATGGAATCCGCCGGTCTTGAGGCGCGCGCCGACGCCAGTCCCGCGGCGGCGCAAGCCTATCTCGCGTCGGAACGGGAACGTCTCGTGCCGATCATAAAGGCCGCCGGCTTGCAACCGGTATAACCGGACGCATTCCCATGAGTTCACTTACGCTAGATCAAGCTAACCGCATTATCGAGACGATCCTCAAGCGCGGCGCCGAAATTGGATGCCGGCCGCTCAGCGTGGTCGTCGTGGAACCGGGCTGCATCGTGAAGGCCTTCCAGAAAGAAGACGGCTCTTCGATGGTGCGTTTCGAAATGGCTTACGGGAAGGCCTATGCCTCGCTGGCGCTCGGCCGATCTTCGTGCCTCGTCAGAATCCGCAACGAGGAGAAGCCGGCCTTTATGCGGTACCTCTTGAGCGCGACCGACGACAAGATATTTCCGGAAGGCGGCGGCATGCTCATCCGAGCGGACAATGGTGATGTCATGGGCGCGGTCGGGGTAATGGGGGACACCGAAGATCGTGATGAGGAATTGGCGATTCACGGTATCCGTACCGTTGGCTTGAAGACAGACGAAGATTGTGCCGACATGGGCCGCGGGGTGAATGTCAGGCAGACGAAGTAGAATTGACCTGACGGCTTTTTTGTATCAGCGGTTGAGAGATTACTCGCTCCTCATCGAAACGCATTTTCTGGGCGAAGGTAGACATATCGTTGTGATACAGCTCAAGCATGCGCTATTCTTATTTGTTGGTGCCACCAATCCTATCAAGTAGCTAGAGGCCCGGCTCCTGAGACGGCGGCCCAAATGCCGCTGGTTGAGTTATGATCGCGGCGGCAAGACGTTTTTTCATGAAGATTGATTGTTAGCCATGAGCGGGTCGACGCTGCGTGCCAATCCACTAACTGAAGGGAGAATCGGTGCCGTGCTCGGGCGTATGGGCCTGCTTGCGTCCGGCGACGAGCTGGTATGCGTACCGCTCGAAGGCGGGATTTCTTCCGACATCTGGCGCGTCGAGATAGGCGCGCGAAAATATTGCCTGAAGCGCGCCCTGCCACAGCTCAAGGTGCCACAGATTTGGGAAGCGCCGATCGAGCGTAACGACGCCGAATGGAAGTGGCTCACCGCGGCGGAGTTGATCTGGCCGGGCTCGGTCCCGCGTCTCGTGGCCCAGGATCGGGACGCCGGCCTCTTCGTCATGGACTATCTCGATCCCGATCGTTATCCGAGCTGGAAGAGCCAACTGCGCGACGGCATCCTGCGCGAAGAAACCGCGGTCGCGGTTGCCGAGCGGCTGGTTGCGATTCACGCCGCAACCGCCGGCCGGCCCGAGGTGGCAGCCGCGTTCGATACCGGCGCCTGTTTCCACGCCATTCGGCTCGAGCCGTATCTGGTTGCGACGGGACGCGTCCATACCGATCTGGCGCCGCAGCTTGAGGCGCTTTCGAACGCCACGCTCGCAACCAAACGCGCGTTGGTGCATGGCGATGTCAGCCCGAAAAACATCCTGGTTGGGCCGGGCGGCCCGGTATTCATCGATTCGGAATGTGCCTGGTACGGCGAGCCGGCCTTCGATCTTGCTTTCTGCCTCAATCATCTACTGTTGAAATGCCTGTGGCGGCCGCCGAACGCGCGCGACTTTCTCCGACTGTTCGATCGCTTGACTGAAACCTATCTCGCGGGCGTGACTTGGCAGCCGAGCGCTGAGATGGAGGCCCTGACCGCAGCCCTTCTGCCGGCGTTACTACTGGGCCGGATCGACGGCAAATCGCCGATCGAGTATGTCCCCGACGAGTGTGAGAAGAACTGCGTCCGGAATTTCGCGCGCCGATTTATTGCGACCCGAGCAAATCGCCTTGACGTCATTCGCGATGCTTGGGGCCAGGAGGTTCGCGCATGAGTATGACCGGCATCATCGCCGTCCGCGGCCGCCGCGTCTGGGATTCGCGCGGCCGGCCTACCGTCGAGGCGGAAGTGACGGTCGCGGGCGGCGCCATGGGGCGGGCAATCGCGCCGGCCGGCGCATCGACCGGCAGCGGCGAGGCAGTCGATCTGCGTGACGGCGGCAGCCGGTTCGGTGGCGCTGACGTGATGAAAGCGGTCGGTAATGTCAACGGCGAGATCTCACGTGCCCTTCGCGGACGCGACGCGCGCGACCAGAAGAGCATCGACGACGTATTGATCGCACTCGACGGCACGCCCAACAAGGCTCGTCTTGGCGCCAACGCCCTGGTCGCGACATCCATGGCAGTCCTCCATGCCGCGGCCGCGGGCGCCGGAATACCACTCTATGCCTATCTACTCGGCGACCGGCCCGCCATCTTGCCGATCCCAGAGGTTCAAATCTTCGGCGGCGGCGCTCATGCGGGGCGACGTGTCGACATCCAGGATTTCATGGTCGTGGCGCCGAAGGCACGCTCCTTCGCCGAGGCGCTCGAATGGACCGCCGAGGTCTACCGCGCGGCCGGCGCGATGATGAGCGAAACTGGTCGGCTTCAAGGCGTCGCCGACGAAGGCGGCTTCTGGCCCGCCTTTGATTCGAACGAAGCAGCGCTCGACGCCCTGGTGCGCGCAATAGCGCGCGCGGGCTTCACGCCTGGCGACGACGTCTCGATCTCACTAGACATCGCATCCTCTGAATTCTATCGCGACGGTGCCTACCGCCTTGCGCTCGAGGGAAGGGTGCTAGATTCCGACGCCATGTCGGCCATGCTGATCGATTGGCTCGACCGTTATCCGATCGTCTCAATAGAGGATCCTTTGGCCGAGCACGACGCGGCAGGCCTTACACGTTTCACAAAGGCGGTCGGTCACCGAGTGCAGATCGTGGGCGACGATTTTCTCGTGACCGACGCGGCACGCCTGCGCCGCGCTGCCGCGATGCCGGCATGCAACGCGATTTTGATAAAGCCGAACCAAGTCGGGACCGTGAGCGAGGCCAAGGCGGCGGTCGAAGCCGCGCGCGCCGCCAATTGGGGAGCGATCGTCTCCGCGCGCTCGGGCGAAACCGAGGACGTGACGATCGTCCACCTCGCAATTGGCTGGAGCGTGCTTCAGCTCAAGGTTGGTTCGTTCTCGCGTTCCGAGCGCATGGCGAAATGGAATGAGGCGCTCCGGATCGAGGAGGCATTGGATGGCCGGGCCCGCTTCGCCGGTGTCGAGCCGTGGCATGGTTTGGCGGCTACAGGTACGTAAAGGCTCTCAGGGTAAGGACCGCTAAGGCGCTCGGCCTCGACGTGTCCTTCCGCCGCATCCGTTGGGCGGACACCGATGGCCAACCCGTTTGCCCGCATTGTGGCGGATTGGATGCCTATGATTGCCGGCGTCTCAAAGGCGCACCGCGTTTCCGTTGGCGGGCCTGCATAAAGGATTTCACGATCACTTCCGGCACGCTATTCGCCAGCCACAAGTTACCGCTTCGCGCCTATCTCGCTGTTATCGCAATCTTCTGCAATGAGGTGAAGGGCAAGTCGGCGCTGGCGCTCTCGCGCGATCTCAACGTTTCTTACAAATGCGCCTTTGTCTTATTGCACAAGTTGCGCGAAGCGATGGCCGAGGAATTGAAAGGCCGCACCATCGGCGGTGAAGGCAAGGTGGCCGAGGTTGATGGCGGATATTTCGGGGGCTACGTCAAGCCCGCAAATCATCGCGAGAACCGCCGCGATCGTCGCTTAGCCCGCAATCAAAACGGCAAGCGCAAGGTAGTTGTTATCGTCCGAGAGCGTGGCGGCAATTCCGTTCCTGCCGTGTTCAAGTCGGAATCCCATGCGGCGTCATTTATCCGCGCCCGCATTGCGAAGGGAACGGTTATCAATGCGGATGAGGCTGGTTCATGGGATGCGCTTAACGCGCGCTTTGAAGTCAAACGGATCAATCACGAAGATGCTTACAGCCTCGACGGCGCTTGCACGAATTGGGCCGAGGAATTTTTCAGCCGCATGCGGCGCGCTGAAATCGGGCATCATCATCATATCGCTGGCCAGTATTTGCTCCGCTATGCACAGGAAGCTTCATGGCGCGAAGATTACCGCCGCGTCGATAATGGGGCGCAGGTGCAGCGCCTCGCGGGTCTAGCGATGAAGCGGAAGCCGTCAGTGGATTTCAGCGGTTATTGGCAGCGGCATTCTCAATAGATATTGAAGAATGAATGTCGGACTGATTAGTTATGGACGCGAACATTAGCATCGCAAGAATAGCTGCGATTATTCCAAATCCCAACAAATCGTTATCGGGCTTTCGCATACGATATAAGTATGCCCAAGCTCCATTCAGTGTTGAATCAAAAATGCCTTTGGTTAATTTGCGACTAACACCGTCGCAAAGTTCTGACCGTCAGTGGCTATTGGCAACGCCATCATTCTCCGTTGGCGTGATTTCCCAACGGTCGTATTCTCCCTGAGATCGAATTGTCCGAAGCAATCCGCGATCTCGATAATGCCTGAGGGTGGATGCCGTTCTGGCCACCATCATATCGGTTAGTTTCTTGTTTTTCGTATCATTCCCGCGCTCGCCCATGACGTGGAGGGCTATTTCCCGCGCCGTGCAAGGCCGCTCAGCGGTTCTAAGCAAACCGAAGATGATATGAGCCACACCACCTTTATTAGCGCCTAGATAGGCTGGTAAAGGCTTGGACTTTATTTTCGTAAGATCAGTCGAAGGCTCGAATAACAATATCGTTGCGTCGATATGTTCCTAGTCAATTTTGAATTGACGCACGGCGGCTTCATGCCGCTCCAGGTCGCCGGCCAGCTCGGCGCGCTTCCGAATGAGAGAATGCAATGCAAAGTCTGTCATGCATTGGAAAATAGATGTATAAATTCAAATGTCTTGTGGCGCTTGCGCCATAATACCGCTTCTTCAACCCTTTCCGTAGGTAGGTGGGGAGCGCCGTCGATTTATCTGTGATGTATCCCTGTGTGTACCGAAAACCTCATCCGGCGATAATTTCATCAATTACCGTCCGTCCAAGGTTAAGCCGTTAAGATCGATGTCTGGCTGACGTTCGCTGACGAGATCGGCGATGATCCGACCGCAGCCGCAGGCTTGCGTCCAACCGTTTGAGCCCTGACCTACATTGAGCAGGAGATTGCGTAGCGGCGTTTCTCCGAGATAGGGCGGACCGTCGGGCGTCATTGGGCGTGGTCCGGCCCAATAGGACGCCTGAGCATAATCACCCGCCTGCGGGAACAGCGCGCGGAGGGTGTCAAGCACCGTCTTGGCCTTCCGTATGGTGACTGCGCGGTCATAGCCGGCGATCTCAGCCGTGCCGGCGGCGCGCACGCAGTCACCCAGGCGCGTCACCATCACCTTGCTGTGCTCGTCTATGACCGACGAACGCGGCGACCGATCGGCGCGCGCGGATTTTGGAAGTTTTCGCGGAGGAAGACTGCGGAGATTTTGGTTTTGATGGCGCCAATAGCCTGCAGAATAGCCGGATCATCAACCACTACGATCTCGAAATTCTGCATGTTGTGAGCCGTCGGCGCCCAAGAGGCGGCCTCGACAATTTGCTCAAGCTGCTGTTTGGTCGCCGGCCGGTTGGGGTCGTAGGGCACTCGTGCAGAGTGCCGTTCTTGCATAAGATCGAGAATGTCCTTCATTGTGACTCCTAGATCGATGCGGTATCGGTCCGCTTTGCCACCCGCGCAGCCGAATGGGGTCGCATTTTACTGAGGGCGTCTTTGGGCTTACCCGTAACGTTAGACGATTCCCTCGGCAAATCAGCGGATGGAGTTTTCGGTATACTCGTTGGCTGTCGCGTTGACGTTCAGGTGCGCGGATAGCCCACCGTCTGCGCAAAAGTGACAAATTGCCCTTCACCGAGCCGCATCGTCGTCGCGAGCTTCTGGTGGTCGACCGAGGCCCGGAACACCGTGGCGAGACCTTCGGATGCGCAGAACAGGTAGACGTTCTGGCCGATGAAGCCGCTATCGACAGACGCGTAAAGGCGGCGGTCCTCGGTCGGAATGTCCTGCATGCGTTCGCCATGAGCCACATAGATGAGATTGAGCGGCGCAGTGGCGACGAAATCCTGTGTGCCGGTCTGGCTGCGGATATCGGTGTCAAGGCGCTGCTCTAGCTCGTGCTGCTTCGGATCGTAAAGCCAAACGCCATCAGCGAGCGCCGCATAAACGTCGATTACCATGACGTGACGCCAGTAGGGCGCGGTCCTGTCGCCGCTCGGGCGATTGATGCCGAACGCCGCCCATAGCAGATCGGACAGTACTTGCGGCGGGACTGGTCGATCGGCGTATTCGCGAATGGAGCGCCGCAACTTCAGCGCATCGATCAGGGGCTTTCCGCCGGATGCTCGGGGCGGCGGCAGCGTTTTGGTCTTTGCCGCCTCAGCGGCAAGCCCCGGCGTGCTGGCCAAAATCGCGGCCGAGGCCAGACCGGCATTTACATGGCGTCGTGTCGGCATGGCTTGCACTCCTTTGCATTCGCCGCAGGTGCGCCCATTAGTGAGGCCGCTGGACGTGGGGGATGGGGGCGGTGTCGTCCAGCTTTAGGCTTGGCGCGTTTCAATAAGAGATCGCATTCGAGATCAAAACGCTGACGAAAACCGTCGTGAGAGCCAAACCGAATATCCAATCGCTGGATAGTTCTCTGATCTCGCGCGCCTCCCGTCTGGCATAATTTTACCATCGCGTCACACGTACCCGTGCGCCGCCCAATTTCTATCTTTCATTTTTAGAATATCAAAATTTTGATATATGGATTCTTCTTATTGCGCATTGACCCACGTCAAAGATTGACGAGCGCTTTATGATGCCACGCGTACCTTTGACACCCGAGGTATGGAATGAGTGATGTGAGAACATCGCTGGCGTTCGCCCTTGATCGCTGAAATCCTGTATCAAGCCGCGGGTAAATTTAGGGGTACAGACCGGACTAGATTGATATCTAGTTGATATTATTACATAATTGTGGCTTATAAGCGGACACTCCCTCCGCCAGTCCTTAAGAGATTGGCCTAGCTCCAATTTGGCACTTGGCGGAAACGCGAATTGGTCTGGTATTCTCGGTCCTTTTTGTTTCTGTGATGATGTCGCGCGTTGAGCAGAGACGACTTAGTCCGCGGATGGCCGGGGCTGTATTCAGGATATGAGCAAATGACGTTTTCTAATCCGGCCAGCGTTATGCGGCCGATCGCGCGGTTCACTGGGCAATTGATCGATGCCATGACCGGAGCGCATTTGTGGGCAGACCAGTTCGACGGCGGGATCGAGGACCTTTTTGATCTTCAGGACCAGGTAACGATCAGTGTAATTGGGGCGATTTCGCCCAAGCTGGAGCAGGCGGAGATCGAGCGTGCCAAGCGCAAGCCGACCGGAAGTCTCGACGCTTACGATTATTTCCTGCGCGGGATGGAGAGCCTTTACATGCAGACGCGGGAGACGACCTCCGAGGCGCTTCGGCTCTTCCACAAGGCAATCGAACTCGATCCCGATTTTGCCGTGGCCTATGGCATGGCCGCATTTTGCTATCTCCAGCGCAAAACTGGCGGCTGGATTACTAACCGCGCGCAGGAAATCGCTGAAACTGCTCGGTTGGCTCGGAGGGCCGTCGAGCTTGGCAAAGATGATGCCGTCGCGCTTTCTAGGGCGGGTCTTGCGCTCGTCTACGTCGTTGAAGACTCTGAAGCTGGCGCGCTGTTCATTGATCGTGCGCTTATACTCAACCCGAACTTGGCGTCCGCGTGGTACGCCAGCGGGTGGCTCAGGGTCTGGATCGGTGAGCCGGAAACCGCGATTAATCACTTTGCACGTTTCGCGCGCCTGAGCCCACTCGATCCGTTTTTGGCTAGGATGCACAGTGCTACTGCGTTCGCTAATGTCTTTGCCGGGCGTTATGACGAGGCGGTGTCACATGCAGGGCAGGCATTGAGCGAGAAGCCGAACATGCAGCTCGCACTACGCGCCGCCGCAACTAGCAACGCGCTGGCTGGGCGGATCGAAGAGGCGCAGAAGGTGATGGCGCGGCTGCGTCAGATCGATCCCGCGTTGCGCGTGTCCAATCTCATAGACCAGACCCCGCTGCAACGACTAGAGGATTTGGCCAGATACGCAGAAGGTATGCGCAAGGCAGGGCTGCCTGAGTGATCGGCGTGCGATGTCCGCTTATAACGGACAAACGAACTCAGCCGTCGAATGGTTGCTATTGGGGGCATAGCGGACAAACAAGGTCATTGCCTATGTCTTCCTCCTCGGCGATTTTGTGCCAATCGCGGACCCGCCGGTCAAAGAGGCGGCAAGGTGACGATGATAGACCGGGCTAGCAAGATTCCAATACGGCACGGCGTCGATCGTACTGGGACGCGGTCGATTGTCGTTGCGCCGTCGATCTTGTCGGCGGATTTCGGGTATCTCGCCGACGAGGTTCGCGCCGTCGATGCGGCCGGCGCCGACTGGATTCATATCGACGTGATGGACGGCCGCTTCGTGCCGAATATCACGTTCGGGCCTGTGATTGTCGAAGCGGTGCGACGCTACACGCGGAAGCCGCTCAATGTGCACCTGATGGTCGTCGAGCCGGAGCGCTATCTCGCCGCCTTTGCCAAGGCCGGCGCCGATCATCTGCTCGTGCCGGCGGAGTCGTCGGCGACGGTCCATCTCCCCGGTGTGCTGTCGCAAATCCGCGACCTCGGCAAGAAGGCCGGCGTAGTACTCAACCCGGCGAGCCCGATCGAGTTGATCGAATACGTCCTGCATCTTTGCGACGTCGTACTCGTCATGACCGTCTATCCCGGCTTCGGGGGCCAGAAATTCCTGCCGGAGATGCTGCCCAAGATCCGCCGTTTGCGGCAGCTCTGCGAAGTACGCGGCCTCGATCCCTTTATTGAGGTCGATGGCGGCGAAAATAGCGAGACCGCCGGGCAGGCGATTGAAGCCGGTGCGAACGCCATCGTCGCCGGATCTGCGATCTTCGGATCGGATGATTATGCGGCCGCGATCGCTGCCATCCGCGACGCCGCGCGCCGGATGGCCGCGAGGGCACGCCCATGACGAGTCCGTCCCAAGCCAAACTGGAAATCCTCGCCGATCCGAAAGCCCTGTGGTGCCGGGTTGCGGAGTGGATGCTCGATTTGGCGGCCGCGAAGGACGGCGTTTTTGCCGTCTGTCTGTCCGGCGGCTCGACGCCTCATGGGCTCTATGAACATCTGGCTGAACTGCCTTATCGCGATCGCTTTCCCTGGCAGCGAGCTCATTGGTTCTGGGGCGATGAGGGTTTCGTGCCGCACAATGACGCGCTTAGCAACTACCGCATGGTGCGCGAGGCACTCCTTTCGCGCGTGCCGATCCCTGCTATCAACATCCATCCGATTCCGACCGAAGGTGTCAGTCCTGACGCGGCGGCGTCCACTTACGTGCGCGAACTTAAAACCTTTTATGGCGCCGAGCGCCTCGATCCGGCTCGGCCGCTGTTCGATGTAAATCTTCTCGGACTAGGACCGGATGGGCATACAGCCTCGCTGTTCCCGGGCAATGCGGTGCTGGCGGAACGCGCCAAATGGGTCGCCGCCGTTGTCGGCGCCAAGCCAGAAGCGCGCATTACGCTGACCTATCCGGCGCTCGAGAGCAGCCGGCACGCGGCCTTCTTGGTCACCGGAAAGGAGAAGCGGACGACCTTCGCCCGGCTTCGCTATGGTGACGAGAGCCTGCCGGCAGCGCGGCTTCATCCGATTTCCGGGGTGACGTGGTTTCTGGACAGAGCGGCGGCTGGAACCGAGACATGAAGAAAAAAGTGAAAAATGCCGCGAGCAGTGATTCTCAGGCCAAGGTCTCCACCTTGAGTATCGATATCGGTGGTACCGGCCTGAAGGCATCGGTTCTTGATCGCAAAGGAAAAATGTTGGTCGATCGCGTCCGTGTGGCGACACCTTACCCTTGCACACCGAAAATTCTCTTGAAGGCGCTTGCAGACCTCATCGCTCCATTACCCCCTTTCGACCGTATCTCAGTTGGATTTCCAGGCGTAATCCGCGACGGACGAACTCTCACCGCGCCGCATTTTAGCGAACGTCCGTGGTGCAATTTTCCATTGGCTGCCGCCTTGTCCAAGCGTTTCGGCAAGCCGGTTCGCTTGCTCAACGATGCCGAAGTCCAGGGTTTTGGAATTGTGAAAGGGCGAGGACTAGAAGTCGTGCTGACGCTTGGCACCGGCGCCGGCACGGCAGTATTCCGTGACGGCGTACTGATGCCACATCTCGAATTGGCGCAGCATCCCATCCACCTCAACAAGACTTATAACGATTACATCGGCAGCGAAGCCTTGCTACGCGATGGAGCGAAGAAATGGAGTCACCACGTCCACAAGACGATCAAAATTCTCAACTCGCTCCTTCATTACGATCAACTGTATCTCGGTGGCGGCAACGGAAACAAAGTCATCAGGCCGCCGCGCGACGTCAGGATTGTATCGAATCAGGCTGGGATTACGGGTGGTATTCGGCTTTGGGATGCTGATATCGATGGGCTTTTTGCAAGAGGGCAATAGCGGCCAGACGCCGCGGACGAACTCCAAAGCTGGGCCAAAATTAACCCCGGTGAGCGTGGATGGGAACCGCTGCGGGAGACCGATCATGGCAGCTAATTTCAGTTGTGACCTTAAAGGTACGGCTTCAAGCCTGCCGCATTTCTGGGAACATACCATCGGCAGTTGCCACGCCCCATTGGCGTTACGAGTCGACTGGCAGGCGCAAATGCGACGCTCGCACGACGAGCTTGGATTCGGCCATGTGCGAATGCACGGCCTATTGTGCGACGACATGGGCACGCTGATCGGTGAAGGAGATACTCTTTTCTATTCATTCTTTAATGCAGATCAGATCTTCGACTTTCTGCTTTCGATCGGCATGAAGCCGTTCGTCGAGCTGAGCTTCATGCCCAGCATCTTGGCGTCCGGCGATAAGACGGTTTTCCATTATCGTGCCAATGTCACTCCGCCGAAGGACTACGCGCAATGGGCGACGCTGATCCGCAAGCTGGTCGCCCACTGGGTCGAGCGCTATGGCCTGGTCGAAGTTCGCCAATGGTTCTTTGAAGTCTGGAATGAGCCGAATCTCGACGCTTTCGGCAGCGGCAAACAGGACGATTATTTCAAGCTTTATCGCTACACCGCCGAGGCGATAAAATCGGTCGATAGTGAACTGAAGGTGGGAGGGCCAGCGACAGCGGCAAACGCCTGGATCGACGATTTCATTGGGTTTTGTACGAAAAGCCAACTGCCGACCGACTTTATCAGCACGCATCATTATCCGACCGACGCCTTCGGGCAGCCTGGTGACGACACCGAAGCGCAACTTTCGAAAAGCCGGCGTAGCGTGCTGCGCGACGAAACGCGGAAGGTGCGGAAGCAGGCTGGCAACCGTCCGATCTATTATACGGAATGGTGCACCTCTTCCAATCCACGCGACCCGATGCATGACGAGCCGTATGCCGCCGCTTTCATCACCAAGACTATCATGGAAGCGAACGGGCTGGTTCAAGGCTATAGCTACTGGACTTTTTCCGATATCTTCGAAGAAAATTATTTTCCGTCGGTGCCGTTTCACGGCGGCTTCGGCCTGCTCAACATTCACGGCATTGCCAAGGCCGCCTATCGCGCCTTCGAATTGTTGCACGCGCTTGGCACTGAATTGATGACGGTCGAAGGAACGCATCCGACCGTGGACGCATGGGTAGTTCGTGACGACGGGGCTGCGACTGTTCTTCTCACCAACTACGCTTTGCCACGTCACCCGATCGCCTCGGAAACCATTCAAATTAAACTTGGCAGCGCCCAAGCCCCGAGGGAGGCCACGATCCGGCGGATCGATTCTGATCATGCCAATGCGAAAGGACGCTGGCAGGAAATGGGGTCTCCGGAATATCTAAACGCGGCGGTCGTGGCGGAACTCAATACCGTGTCGCGTTGCGAATCCGAACCTTTTCCGTTTGACTTCCGGGATGGCGCGTTGGGCTTCGATGTCACTTTGCCGCCTCTCTCGGTGGCGGCCGTCACCTTTCGGTTTCCGGCGCGTGATCATGGCTGAATTATCCACTCAATCGGATGAAGAATTGCTGGATCGTTTCCAGCGTGCTGCATTCGGTTACTTTTTGGAACAATACAATCCTGAAAACGGCCTGGTGGCCGATAGAAGCCGCGCGGGCGCGCCCGCCAGCATAGCGGTCGTAGGCTTTGCGCTGTCGTGCTACCCGGTGGGAGTTGAGCGCGGTTGGATGACGCGCGCGGATGCGGCGGCACGCACGCTCGTCACTTTGCGGTTTTTTTGCAATAGCCTGCAAAGCGAACAACCGGACGCAACCGGCTATAAGGGCTTTTATTATCATTTTCTCGACATGAAGACTGGCAAGCGTGTTTGGCAGTCGGAACTGTCGCTGATCGACACCACGTTGCTGCTCGCGGGGGTGCTAACCGCGAGCGTGTATTTCGACGAGGACACGACAACCGAGAGCGCGATTCGCGAACGTGCCGATGCGATCTACCGTCGCGTCAATTGGCAATGGGCGCGCGGCGGCGGAACGACCGTCCGGCAGGGATGGAAGCCGGAGTGCGGATTTTTACATTATGGCTGGGATGGCTATGACGAGGCGATCATTCTCTATGTTCTTGGTTTGGCATCGCCGACCCATCCCCTTCCAGAGCGCAGCTACATCGAATGGACTGCGACCTATCAGTGGGAAAACATCTACGATTACGAATTTCTTTATGCGGGGCCGCTCTTCATTCATCATTTTTCCCAGGCCTGGATCGATTTTGCCGGCATACGCGATCACTTCATGCGCGAGAAAAAGAGCGACTATTTCGAAAACAGCCGACGCGCCACGTATGTGCAGCGCGAATACGCACGGCGTAATCCGTTCGGGTTTGAAGGCTATGGCAAGGACTGTTGGGGTATCACGGCGAACGACGGGCCCGGTTTCCAGAAACTGAAAATCGACGGCAGGGAACGCCGTTTTCTCGGCTATGCCGCACGCGGCGTGCCCTACGGGCCCGACGATGGCACCATCGATCCGTGTGCGGTACTCGCCTCGCTGCCCTTCGCACCCGAACTTTCCTTGTCGGCGCTGCGCCATTTTTGTGC
>Ga0182024_10017317_pt1 | contig 13546 bp, 11 predicted proteins | sample P32metaG_FD_120480 | JGI IMG/M metagenome (GOLD analysis project Ga0182024, IMG submission 120480) | Permafrost microbial communities from Stordalen Mire, Sweden - P3-2 metaG (Illumina Assembly) | ecosystem: Environmental > Terrestrial > Soil > Wetlands > Permafrost | place: Sweden: Stordalen...
GTCTCCCACGCCTTTGCCTCAACCGAGGCAGGGGTTGCCTTTAACATTAAGGATGCGACAAGCGGTTTGGACCCGGACGTGATCAACCACACCCCCGGTGTTGAAATGAAAATTGAACATGGAACCCTTCGCATTCGTTCCGATCGCACCGCGAGCCGCTATCTCAATCACGAATGTAGACCCCTCAAAGATAAGGATGGCTTCGTGGACACGGGGGATGTGCTCGAATTGCGCGGAGGTCGTTACTACTTCGTTGGCCGCCGGGACGGCGTGATTAACGTGGGCGGCCAGAAGGTCCATCCTGAAGAAGTGGAAGAAGTAATCAATCGACACCCGGACGTTCGGATGTCTTTGGTCCGAACAAGGAAAAATCCAATTATGGGTGCGCTGGTGATTGCGGATGTGGTCTTGAGAACAGTAGAGCAGTCGGGGTCGACTGATGATCATACGATACAGCGGGATATTTTATCTCTGTGCCGCGAGTCACTTCCAGCGCACAAGGTTCCCGTCTCCATCAACTTTGTTCCTGCGCTGGCGGTTGCTGAGACTGGGAAACTCATCCGCCGTCATGCGTAATGTATTGGTCACCGGCGGTAGCCGGGGAATCGGGCTGGGGATTGTTCGCAGGCTGACCGAAGCTGGATTTCGGGCCATCGCGATTGCGCGCAAGGAAAGCAGTGAACTCACCGCTACGCTTGGGGAGATCGAAGCCAGGAATGCCGGATCGCTGCATTTCGTACCTTTCGATCTAGCGGATTTAGAAGGCATCGCAGACCTGGTGAAGACCGTGCGCAAAGACTTTGGACCCATCTATGGCTTGGTGAACAACGCCGGCATAAGTGTTGAGGGGTCCCTCGCACTGATGCCTATTTCTCAGATGGAGCGGCTTGTCCGCTTGAACACACTCTCGCCCATGGTGATGACCAAGCAAGTGGTGCGGGCGATGATGGCCGATGGCGGCGGCCGCATCGTGAATATCGCGTCGATTGTTGCCAGCACCGGCTACAGCGGTCTGTCGGTTTATAGCGCGACCAAGGCTTCACTCATCGGCTTTACCCGTTCACTCGCCAGAGAAGTGGGACGGATGGGTGTGAACGTGAATGCTGTCTCTCCCGGCTTTGTCGATACCGACATGACCAACGCACTTAAAGATGAGCACCGGGAGCAGATCGTGCGCCGGAGTGCTCTGCGGCGTCTGGTCGATGTCGCAGATGTGGCAAGTGCCGTTGAATTCCTGTTAAGCGACGGGGCAAAAAATATCACTGGGACGGTACTTACCGTCGACGCAGGGAATACAGCGTGAGAGAAGCTCAGACCATGACGCCCGTTAACACCAACGCCTCGGCGGGAAAGGCTTGGTTGCGCGCGCTGGAGCTGACCGCACCCATCGCCCGTAATCGGGAACGCGTGCTCTCCACGGTGATCGAGGAGCTTGCCGCCCAATGGGGCGACGCGCCGGCGCTGTTATCAGACCGGGAGTGCATGACGTATCGAGCACTCGCTGCCCGGGTAAATCAATATGCGCGCTGGGCGCTCGACGCGGGCATTGCCAAAGGCGAAGTTGTCTGCCTGTTGATGACCAACCGGCCCGAATACATTGCCATATGGCTTGGCATTACTAGCGTCGGTGGCGTGGTCTCGCTGCTGAACACCAATTTGCCCGGCCTCTCCTTGGCCCATTGCATCCATGTCGTCTCGCCCAAACACCTCATCGTCTCTGCAGAGTTTTCCAGTCAGGTTGCCGTGGCACTTCCGGCGCTTGTAGAGGCTCCCACGATCTGGATTCACGGCAGTGAACACGACTCCTACCAGCGCATCGATCCGGAGATTGACCGGATATCGGGTGAACCGCTGAGCAAAGATGAGCGGCGTCCGCCGACTGTCGAAGAGCGAGCGCTCTACATCTACACTTCGGGCACAACCGGACTGCCCAAGGCCGCGAGGGTCAGCCATGCCCGCATCATGCAATGGAGCCATTGGTTCGCCGGCATGATGGGTGCGCAGCCAACAGACCGAATGTATAACTGCCTGCCGATGTATCACAGCGTCGGTGGGGTACTGGCGCCGGGCGCGATCCTGATCGCCGGCGGAGCACTCGTGATCCGCGAAAAGTTTTCCGCCAGCCACTTCTGGAACGATGTTACCCGTTGGGACTGCACTATCTTTCAGTACATCGGCGAACTTTGCCGCTACTTACTCAACGCCACGCCCTCCGCGAATGAAACCGACCACTGCATCAGAATGGCCTGCGGCAACGGGCTGGTGCCCGAAATCTGGGACAGATTTAAAGAGCGGTTCGCCATTCCGCAGATTCTCGAATTCTATGCAGCTACCGAAGGCGGTGTCTCTCTCTTCAACGTTCAGGGCAAGCGCGGGGCCATCGGTCATATCCCAGCGTACCTGTCGCATCGATTCGCGCCCATCCTGGTGGAGTTCGATGTAGAGAAGGGAGAACCCGCGCGGAACGCGCAGGGCTTCTGCATTCGTTGCGCTCCCAACCAGGCCGGCGAAGCAATTGGTAAGGTTACCGACGACCCTTCGAATCTCGGCAGCCGCTTCGAGGGTTACACCACCCAGGAAGCCTCAGAAAAAAGGATTCTGCGCGACGTCTTTGAACCGGGAGACGCCTGGGTGCGCACCGGCGACCTCATGCGCAAAGACGAGCAAGGCTACTTCTATTTTGTCGATCGCATCGGTGACACCTTTCGCTGGAAAGGTGAGAATGTCGCGACCTCTGAGGTCTCGGGAGCGATATGCGCATTTCCGGGAGTCAAGCATGCCAACGTTTATGGTGTCGCCATCCCAGAGACCGAAGGCCGGGCCGGCATGGCCGCGGTCGTCTCTGAAGGTCCACTGGACCTGGCTGGGTTTCGCAAGCATCTGGTCAACCGTCTTCCCCCGTACGCGCGGCCTTTGTTCCTGCGCATAAGTAACGATGTTGAAGTAACAGGCACCTTTAAGTATTCGAAAGCCGATCTGGTTCGCCAGGGATACGATCCGGTGGCGAGCAATGACGTGCTCTACTTCGACAACGTGGAGTCGGGAGCATTTACCCGGCTCGACCAGGAACTGTATGAACGTATTCAAGTTGGCGGCATTCGTCTGTAGGCGGTTGTCGTTCGCGGGGGAAGGGTAACAATGGTCATCGATGAAATCGGTTGCGATTTCGAACAGTTACAGACCGATATTGCCAACGGCCCCATTCTGCCCAATGTCACCGCGGAAGAGATTCGTGACTACCTCACCTCTCGCTATGACTTCAAGCGGGCGCTGCCCCTTGAGGGGGTGATCGCCGACGTAGAGAAGATGCTACGCACCTGGCAGGTGCAGGTCACGCACCCTCGTTATTTCGGTTTATTCAATCCCAGTGTGACGTTCGCCTCCGTAGTTGCGGACACCCTGGTTGCGATGTATAACCCGCAGTTAGCCAATTGGCGTACCTCGCCTGCAGCAAACGAGATGGAGCGCCATACGCTCGGTTGGCTCGCCGCTAAGTTCGGCCTTCCTGCAGAGGCCATCGCGACCTTCACCAGCGGCGGAACCGAGGCCAATCTATCCGCAGTCATCGTCGCGCTAACGCGAGCTTTCCCTGACTATGGCGAACACGGCCTTCGACACCTCAATGGCATACCGGCGATTTATCTGACCGAAGAGACCCATTACTCGTTCAGCAAGATCGCCCACATGACGGGGCTGGGACGAAGAGCGGTGCGCGCCGTTCCCACTGACGGCAATTTAAAAATGAATCTCGGTGCACTCAGAAAGCAAGTCGCCGAGGATCGGAACAACGGCTTCCTGCCCTTTCTGGTCGTGGGCACAAGCGGAACCACCGCGGCGGGAGTGATCGACCCATTGCCTGAGCTTGGGCAGTTTTGCAGAGAGCAGGACTTATGGTTTCACGTCGACGGCGCGTGGGGCGGGAGTGCCATCCTCTCCCCAAAGCTCAGGCACCATCTCGCTGGCATCGAAGGCGCGGACTCGATCACCTGCGACGCGCATAAGTGGATGTCGGTTTCCATGGGATGCGGCATGTTCTTTTGCCGCCACCCGGAAACGATGGCTGAGGCCTTCCGTGCTGCTGTCTCCTACATGCCGGGAAAGAAAGTTGGGCCGGTCTTTGATCCGTTTACGACATCGGCACAGTGGTCGCGGCGCTTTATCGGTCTCAAGCTCTTTCTATCGCTGGCGCAGAACGGCGAATCAGGCTATGCGGAGATGATCGAGCACCAGACATGCATGGGGCACGTACTCCGGGCGGCACTTATGGCTTCTGGATGGCGCATTGTTAATTCGACTCCGTTCCCCCTGGTTTGCTTTACCCGCGAAGGGCTCGTGCCCGCCGAATTTCTGGCAGCTCTCCACCAGCGCCAAATCGCATGGATGTCCGAGGCGAAGTTGGGTGACACTCCCGTGGTGCGCGCTTGTATCACCAGCTTTAGAACAACCGAGGCGGATATTCATTGGGTAGTCAATGAGATGAATGGCCTCATCCAGTAGGTCACCGGTCCCCCAGAACGGAAGAGGAAATGAAGCGGGAAACCATCGCAATCCATAGCGGTTACGATATCGATCCGACCACCAAGGCTGTCGCTGTGCCGATCTATCAGACGGTTGCCTACGCGTTTGATAGCACCGAGCATGCTGCGGCACTGTTCAACCTGGAGGCGGAGGGCTTCCGTTATACCAGGATCCAGAACCCAACCACCGCAGTCCTGGAGCGGCGCGTCGCCGCACTGGAGGGGGGCCGGGAGGCGCTGTGCGTGGCCAGCGGTCAGGCGGCGGTGAGCTACGCAGTACAAAACGTCACCCAATTGGGAACCAACATCGTCTCCGTTCCTCAACTTTACGGAACCACGCACACCCTCTTCGCTTATCTATTACCCAGCCAGGGCGTCACCGTGCGCTTCGCTGAGAACGATCACCCCGAGACGATGGAGAAACTGATCGATGGCAACACGCGCGCCATATTTTGTGAAAGCGTCGGCAATCCCGCGGGAAACATTTGCGACATCGAGGGACTGGCGGAGGTGGCTCATCGGCACGGCATTCCGCTGATCATCGACAATACCGTGGCGACTCCCATTCTGCTAAGACCGATCGAACACGGGGCTGACATCGTCGTTCACTCCCTCACCAAGTTCATGGGGGGCCATGGCACTACCCTCGGCGGAGCCATCGTCGACAGCGGCAATTTTCCCTGGAAGCAGCATGCAGCGCGATTCCCGCAGTTCACCCGGCCGGACCCGTCCTATCATGGGCTGGTTTACACCGATCATTTCGGTAAAGGTGCTTTTCTTGGCCGATGCCGTAGCGTCTACCAGCGCACCACCGGGGCTGTTCTCTCGCCTCTCAGCGCGTTTTTGCTAATGCAGGGAATTGAAACCGTTGCCTTACGGGTGGAACGTCACGTGGAGAACGGCAAGAAGGTCGCCGAGTTCCTACGCAACGATCCCAGGGTTGCATGGGTCAAATATGCAGGATTTTGTGACAGTCCATATCGCCAACTCGCGCAGAAATACCTGGGTGGCCACGCCTGTTCCCTCATGGCCGTGGGTATCAAGGGTGGTTACGCAGCCGCGGTCAAGTTTCATGATGCACTCGATCTCGTAACCCGCCTGGTCAATCTGGGCGATGCAAAGTCTTTGGCTTGCCATCCGGCATCGACCACTCATCGACAGATGTCCCCCGAAGAGCAGCGCAGCGCCGGCGTTCTGCCCGAGATGATTCGCCTAAGCATCGGAATCGAGCACATCGACGATATCCTTGCCGATTTAAGTCAGGCCCTTGACGCAACCTTAACGCCCGAAGGGAGAAGCTGATGCCGGTTCTTGTCGACTCAAATCATTTCAGCGCGCAAACGGCCGGCGGAAAGCCATCGCCAGGCTTCTATGAAGGGTCGAGCCGATGTATCACCATCGGCTTGATCAACAACATGCCGGATTCGGCGCTCGAAGCAACAGAACGTCAATTCATATCGCTGCTGAATGCCGCTTCCGATGGCATGCAGATCCGCCTGTCACGTTACATGTTGCCCGATGTTCCCCGGCAGGAGGCGGCCCGGCGCTACCTGAACACCTTCTATGGCAGCGTTGAAGATCTGTGGGACCGGCATCTGGATGGCTTGATCGTAACCGGCAGGGAGCCTCTGACCCCAAATCTGATGGACGAACCTTACTGGAAGAGTTTCACCAGGGTGGTGGAGTGGGCGCAAAGCAATACTCACTCGACGGTTTGGTCCTGCCTGGCGGCCCACGCTGCCATTCTTCACCTGGATGGCATCAGCCGCGTCAAGAGGAATGACAAGCTTTGTGGCATCTTCGACTGCGCGCGCGCGACCGATCATCGCTTGACGGCGGGAACGCCGGCGCGCTTTAGGCTCCCACACTCACGGTGGAACGGTGTGCCGGAAGACCAGTTGACAGGTTGCGGGTATCGCGTGCTCACCCGGGCCGCAGAAACTGGGATTGACACATTCATTAAGCAACAGAAAACGCTCTTCGTCTTTTTCCAGGGTCACCCGGAGTATGAATCCGATACCTTGCTCCGCGAGTACCGTCGCGATGTTGGCCGATACTTCAAAGGGGAGACAGATAGATACCCTTCGATGCCGCGGAGTTATTTCAACAGCAATATGGTGGAAGCATTGACGGTTCTACAGGAAAGAGCCATCTGCAGCCGGAATGGGGAGTTACTGCTGGAAATATCGAGTGCGCTGGGAGAAAGAACCATCGAGAATACGTGGAACTCGAGCGCTACCCATGTCTATAAAAACTGGTTGGACTTTATATGCGCACAGAAGGAACGGACCCTGCGATCGAAGCGGATCAAAGCCATGACCCACGCAGCCAGGGTGGAGTGGGCCAGTACCACCTTGAAGCGCAGCGACCGGGGCGTCGTCTAACCCAGCCTTGAAGGGATCTACATCTTATGGTTTCTACTCTGCCAATTCCCACAGAAGTCCCCGTCACCCCGTCGGTGACGAAGCTGCTGATCAACAATCGCTGGATCCCCAGTGAATCAGGCAAGACCTTCGCGACGATCAATCCTTCCACCGGCGAAGAGATCTGCCAGGTCGCCGAGGCCGATGCCGCCGACGTTGACAAGGCGGTTAAGGCGGCGCGAGCAGCTTTCGAAGGTCCTTGGCGGAAGATGCGCGCATCCGAGCGGGGACGATTGCTTTATCGTCTCGCTGACCTGATCGAAGCCAACGCGGACGAACTGGCGCGGCTTGAGACCCTCGACAACGGCAAGCCGCTTTCTATCGCCAAGGCGGTCGACGTTGCCAAGACAGTCGCTTGCTATCGCTATTTTGCAGGCTGGGCAGATAAGGTTCAGGGTAAGACGATCCCCATTGACGGTGACTTCTTCTGCTACACCAGGCATGAGCCTATCGGGGTGGTGGGGCAAATTATTCCCTGGAATTACCCCATGCTCATGCAATCGTGGAAGCTTGCCCCGGCATTGGCCACCGGCAACACCGTCGTGATGAAGCCGGCCGAGCAAACGCCTCTCTCCGCGCTGCGCGTCGGTGAGCTGCTCTTGGAAGCAGGTTACCCAGAGGGCGTGGTGAACATTCTGCCCGGATTCGGCCCCACCGCCGGCGCAGCCCTCGCCCGCCACATGGATGTGGACAAGGTCGCATTCACCGGATCCACCGAAGTTGGCCGCCTCATCATGACTGCGGCCGCACAGTCCAATCTCAAGCGCGTCTCGCTGGAACTGGGCGGCAAGAGCCCGAACATCATCTTCGAGGACACCGATTTGGATGCTGCTGTGGAAGGCGCCCACATGGGCATTTTCGTAAATCAGGGTCAATCCTGTTGTGCAGGATCAAGGGTTTTTGTAGAAGAGAAAATCTACCAGCAGTTCGTAGAAAAGAGCGTGGCCAGGGCCGCGAAACGCCGGGTGGGCGATCCGCTCGATCCCAACACCGACCAGGGCCCACAGGTAGATCAATCCCAATTCGACAGAATCATGGGTTACATCGAATCGGGCCGGAGTGACGGTGCAACGCTTGCCTGCGGCGGCGAGCGCGTTGGCACTCGTGGATACTTCATTCGGCCGACCGTGTTCGCCGACGTACAAGATGACATGAAAATCGCCCGCGAAGAGATCTTTGGGCCGGTCATGAGCGTGATCTCCTTCAAGGATATGGACGAAGTGATCGCCCGCGCAAACCACACCGACTACGGATTAGCAGCAGGCGTTTGGACCCGCGACATCAAGAAGGCGCATGCGGTCGCCAACGGCGTGCGGGCCGGTACGGTATGGGTCAATTGCTATCACGTTCTGGACACCAGAGCACCCTTTGGCGGCTTCAAGCAATCGGGGATGGGGCGTGAGCTGGGCGAGTACGGTCTGCAGGAATATACCGAGGTGAAAACGGTTACCGTTAAGCTCTGATCCGGATGATTTTGCGGGGTAAAGTCTATGCACGAAGGGCACGGCTTCAGCCGTGCCGCACCGTCCTGGGCTGATGAGGGCTTTTAGCCCCTGAGGTATGTTCTTCCTAAAGGCCGCATGAATCAATGTACCTTGCGGTGAACCACATGCTTGCCGATAGCATCCCAATCCCAATCGATTCCGTTGCCCGGCTCCTGCGAGGCCATGGCCATGCCTTTTTCGACCCGAATCCCCGTCGAGGTTACCAGGTCCAACTGCGGAATATATTCGAGGTAGCGGCCGTTGGGCACTGCGCAGCAGAGACCCAGGTGCAATTCCATCAGGAAGTGCGGGCATACCGGCACATTAAAAGCTTCCGCCATATGCGCGACCTTCAGCCAAGGCGTGATGCCGCCGATCCGGCCGACATCCACCTGCACGATCGAGCACCCGCCGCTCTGCAGGTAATCCTTGAACTGTGAAATGCTGTACAGCGACTCCCCCACCGCGATAGGCACACTGGTGGAAGCGGCAAGTTGCTGGTGGGCGTGAACATCATCCGCATGCATCGGCTCTTCAAACCACGCGACGTCGAGTTCCTCATAGGCACGGGCGCGCCGGATCGCCTCATTCAAGCTGAAACCCTGGTTGGCGTCCGTCATGATCTCCCACGCGGGGCCCACCGCGTCACGTACCGCTGAAAGCCGGCGCACATCTTCGGAGATATGCGGCTTGCCGATCTTAATCTTGGTTCCCCCAAACCCGCGCTCCTTGGCCTGCAACGCTTCCTCTACTAGCTGGCCGTCCTCGATATGGATCCATCCCCCTTCGGTGTAGTAACACTCGATCGCGTCCCTGGCACCACCCGCAAGGCGGTGAAGCGGCAGATGCGCTCTACGGCCGCGCAAGTCCCAAAGCGCAGAGTCGATGGCGGCAAGTGCGATCGATGTGAGCGCGCCCACAGTCGTGGAGTGAACGTAAAAGAAAAGGTCGCGCCAAATGCGCTCGATCTCGTCGGCATCGCGGTTGAGCAAGCGGGGAACGAGGTGATCGTCGAGCAACTTGATAACCGACGATCCGCCGGTGCCGATGGTATAGCTGTAGCCTGTCCCGATAACGCCATCGGAGTCCGTTATGCGTACCATCGGCGTCTCCTGGCACTGGAAGCTCTGAATAGCGTCGGAACGCTTAACCTTGGGCGCCAGATCTACCTGCAAGACCTCAACGGAAACAATCTTTGCCATGACTATTTTCCTTCTCGAAACACTCGGCCCATAGTGTATCGGAAGGGTGCTCGTACCTTGCAAAACGAGAGGGTGGCCCATTCAAGCCTTGTTTTGGCTTGAGTGGGGTAGTTCGCCTAGGCAGCACAAGGGAAGACGCATGTGCGTTCGCATAGCGCGTTGACAGCTTTTCCTTCGCCCGTGAGAATGACCTGAGTCTTAACTATGGCTGAACTCATTCTTCTGCGAGAAGCTATCCAGACCCTGGTCCAGGATGGCGATATGGTTGCGATGGAAGGCTTCACGCACCTCATTCCCTTTGCCGCAGGGCACGAGATCATTCGCCAGCACAAGAAAGACCTCACCCTGGTCAGGATGACGCCCGACCTGATCTACGATCAGCTCATTGGCATGGGGTGCGCCAAAAAGCTGATCTTCTCCTGGGGCGGGAATCCCGGCGTCGGCTCACTGCATCGATTCCGCGATGCCGTGGAGAACGCGTGGCCGCTTCCTCTGGAGATCGAGGAACATTCGCACGCCGGGCTGGCCAACGCGTACGTATCCGGTGCATCGAATCTACCCTTCGCCGTGATGCGCGGGTATGCCGGCAGCGAATTGGCGGAGCACAATCCAAACGTGCGCACCATCATCTGTCCCTTTACCGGAGAACAACTGACCGCGGTGCCTTCGCTTCGTCCTGATGTCGCCATCATTCACGCCCAAAAAGCTGACCGCAAAGGCAACGTTCTTCTCTGGGGAATACTTGGCGTGCAAAAGGAGGCCGTCCTGGCCGCCAGGCGTTCTATCGTCACCGTGGAAGAAGTGGTGGATGACCTCGAAGCCGGCCCAAACGCATGCATCCTGCCCAGGTGGGTGGTCACAGCGGTTTGCGAGGTGCCGCGGGGAGCGACTCCGTCTTACGCGCACGGCTACTATGCAAGGGACAATCGCTTCTACCGGACGTGGGACGCAATCAGTCGCACCCGGGAGTCTTTCCTCACATGGATGCAAGAGCAAGTGCTCGGAGTCAGCGACTTCTCAGAGTACTTGCACCATAACCATGTTGTGGCAGAAGAGGTGAGGCGATGACCAAAGCCACGACCTCCGAGATGATGACCATCGCTTCTTCACGAAGACTCAAGGATGGCGACGTCTGCTTCGTCGGCATCGGTTTGCCCTCGACCGCGGCAAACCTGGCTCGGCTGACCCATGCCCCGAACATTGTCCTGATCTACGAAAGCGGTCCCATCGGGGCCAAGCCACATGTGCTCCCCCTCTCCATCGGCGACGGAGACCTTGCGGAGACAGCGGACACCGTTGTTTCAACCCCTGAGATCTTCCGTTACTGGCTACAAGGCGGCCGGATCGATGTGGGCTTTCTGGGCGCCGCCCAGATCGATCGCTTCGCCAACATCAACACCACAGTGATCGGTTCCTACGGAAAGCCGAAGACGCGCCTCCCGGGCGCGGGAGGAGCACCCGAAATTGCAAGCTCTGCCAAGCGCGTTTTGATTATCCTCCGCCATTCCCTGCGCGCCTTCGTGAGCAAGCTTGATTTTGTAACCTCCATGGGCTTCGGCGAAGGGGGCGACCACCGGGCACGCCTTGGCCTTCCCGGCGCAGGGCCGCAAGCAATCGTGACCGACCTTTGCATCTTCGAGCCGGATCCTGAGTCCCGGGAGCTGGTGGTAACCTCGCTGCATCAAGGCGTCACCAGGGAAAAGGTTGCCGCTACTACCGGGTGGCCGGTGCGGTTTGCCCAGACAGTGGAAACAATAGAAGCAGCCAGCGAGAACGAGTTGGCCGTGCTCAGAGATCTGGAGCAGCGAACGATGCTTGCCCACGGAGTTGCTGCGGGAGACGCTAGCTGATGCAGGAAGTCTTCGTGTGCCAGGCGGTACGCACTCCCATTGGACGTTACGGCGGAGCACTTTCCCGAGTGCGAACAGACGACCTCGCCGCTTTGCCCATCCGCGAACTGATCCATCGGGCTCCGTCTCTGGATCTTGCGGCGGTGGATGAGGTCTTTCTCGGTTGCGCGAACCAGGCCGGCGAAGACAACAGAGATGTCGCCAGAATGGCGGCCCTGCTCGCTGGACTTCCCATTACCGTGCCCGGGGTAACCCTCAATCGCCTCTGCGCCTCTGGTATGGACGCAGTAGGCACGGCGGCCCGTGCGATCAAGCTGGGAGAGATCGATCTCGCCATTGCCGGCGGCGTTGAATCGATGAGCCGTGCTCCGTTTGTCATGGGAAAGGCGGAGAACGCCTTTCAAAGGGCAGCATTACTCGAGGACACGACTCTGGGATGGCGATTTGTGAATCAACAAATGAAGCAGTCCTACGGTGTCGACTCGATGGCCCAAACGGCTGAGCATGTGGCGGAGGAAGAGCATGTGAGCAGGGAAGACCAGGATGCCTTTGCCTGGCGTAGTCAGGAGCGGGCAGCCCGCGCCCAAGGCTTCTTCGCGGAAGAAATCGTGCCGGTAACGGTGACGCAAAAGCAGGATTCCGTAATCGTCGATCGAGACGAGCACCCCAGGCCCGAGACAACGATGGAAGTGCTGCGCCTCCTGAAACCCGTGGATGGGAAGGGAACCGTAACCGCCGGCAATGCGTCTGGCATCAACGACGGAGCCGCGGCCATGATGCTTGCATCCGAGAGTGCAGCAAACAAGCACGGTTTGCAGCCGAGAGCGCGCATACTAGGCATGGCAACTGCCGGAGTAGCCCCGCGGGTGATGGGTATGGGTCCGGTGCCCGCAACGCAAAAGCTGCTCCAGCGGCTCGCACTGCGCATCGAGGATTTCGATTCCATCGAGATCAATGAAGCCTTTGCCAGTCAGGCGCTTGCTTGCCTCCGAAGGTTGGGCGTCGCGGATGATGCGTCGCATGTCAACTCCAATGGAGGAGCGATTGCGCTGGGGCACCCACTGGGCATGAGCGGAGCCCGGTTGGTCATGACTGCCGTGCACCAACTCCATCGCTCGGGTGGGAGGCGAGGGTTGGCGACCATGTGCGTCGGTGTGGGCCAGGGGGTTGCTCTTGCGCTCGAACGGGTCTAAGCCGCAGCACGACTGGAATTCATCGAAACGAGGACGGAACCGATGCCCAAGGTTGAAGTGAATGGAGCGCGCCTTTTCTATACCCTGAGCGGCAAAACGAACGCTCCTGTGCTCATGATGTCGAACTCGTTAGGAACCACGCTCGAGATGTGGCAGCCGCAATTGGCACCGATGGGGAGCGAGTTTCACCTCCTGCGCTACGATATGCGCGGGCACGGAAACAGCGATTTGGTGGACGCAGCATGCTCCATCAACACGCTCGGCCACGATGTTCTGGCGCTGCTCGATCAGCTTCGAATTGACAAGGTGCATTTCTGTGGCTTGTCCGTTGGCGGGGTTATCGGCCAGTGGCTGGGCGCAAACGCCCCGCAACGCCTCAACTCTCTTATCTTGTGCAACACGGCGGCCAAGATCGGCACGACAGAAACGTGGAACAAGCGCATTGCGGATGTTGAGCAAAACGGAATGGCTTCCATCACCGAGGCTGTTCTGGAACGCTGGTTCACCCCTGCCTTCCGGCTGGCATCTCCGGACGCAGTTGCGCCGTTCCGTGCGATGTTGCTCGCCAACAATCCCCGGGGATACGCCTTGCTCTGCGCAGCCATCCGCGACATGGATCAAAGAAAGCTGGTCGAAGATATTCGGGTGCCCACCTGCGTGATCGCCGGCGAGCATGATCCGGCGACGACGCTCGAGGACGCAAAGTTTCTCGATGCCAGGATTCCGGGAGCAACCCTGGTTCCATTACCCGCGGCACATATCTCGAACGTGGAAACCGCCGCCCAGTTTAACGCAGCGGTTATCGATTTTCTTTCTCGGGCGCAATAGCGCGTGCCGGTTATTCGCAGCAATACGCACCTACGCTTTTCAGCTAGTA
>Ga0182024_10017318_pt1 | contig 13545 bp, 12 predicted proteins | sample P32metaG_FD_120480 | JGI IMG/M metagenome (GOLD analysis project Ga0182024, IMG submission 120480) | Permafrost microbial communities from Stordalen Mire, Sweden - P3-2 metaG (Illumina Assembly) | ecosystem: Environmental > Terrestrial > Soil > Wetlands > Permafrost | place: Sweden: Stordalen...
ATTGCCGGGGCCGTTACCAACGGTTCGACAGACCGAGCGATCGACCGCGCCAACTTTCTTCTCGTCCATGCGCGCAACCTGCCGCCGCGCGACACACTTCCAGAGGCGGGGTGGATCCCTACATCCAGCAACATCTCCTACAAAGGCGACTCGGTTCCCACCGCCAGACCCGACCGAGGTTGGCTGGAGACCGTTCACAACGTCGAGCTTCTCTTCGCAGAGGAGGTCGTGTTCGACGATCGGATTGTCGTACGGCACATCCAGAGCACGGGCCGGATGGGGACCTTCCAGAACCACTTCCACGCGGGGAAGAGCATGGGTGGGCTGGCGCGGACCGCCATCGGGAGCCGTCCTGCGCAATTGCGCTGGGCGTGCCGATTGGCCCTCAAGATCCCTATCGAACTCGTACGGCCCGTATGGCAGCTTGAGCGACGGTCGGCCGCAGACCGACGTGCGGTACTTCCGCTGCTGCCACTCGCCGTCACGATCAGTGCTGCCGATGCCATCGGGTTCGCTTGCGGCGTGATCGCGGGCCCGGGCCGCAGCCCCGATCTGCTGCGTTAGATCGGTGAGGGGAGCAGCCGGTGACTCGCGGTTCGGCGGTACCGCGACTCGCAAGCGAGTTGATGGCCGCGACTCGGCAGCATGAGCTGCCCCCTTGCTGACCTGACGGATCCGATCCGGCGCTTCGAAACACGGCGACGGCGGGTCTCTCGGATGCCGACTCGCGCTTCTAGCAGACCGCGAGTCCAAGGTTCGTCAGCGACTCGCGATCTACGGGATCGTGAGTCCGAAACTCCAGCGCTGCGCAGGCCTTCCGGAGCAGCCTGCCTGCGGTTTCGTTACATTCGCCCTGTGGGTTATGCGAGGACCCATCGCCGGCGGCCGCGAAATGACAGCGAATTAGAGTAGGTCCATCGTGGCGGGCCGACCGGCGTGCCCGATGTGTATAGGCGAGGGGACCGGTATGGAGCTCTGGGCGATGCGGATCCCGGAGGCCGGGACTGTCGTCGCCCAGGCGGAGCGCGCTGAGCGCCTCGGGTGGGACGGCATCACGTTCACCGATTCGCAGAACCTGGTGGCCGATCCGTTCGTCGCGGTGGCTCTCGCCGGGGCGGCGACGGAACGCCTCCGGTTCGCCACTGGTGTGACCAACGCGCACACTCGACACCCCGCGGCTCTGGCCACCATCGCAGCCACCGTGCAGGAGGCCACCGGTGGCCGCTTCGTGCTGGGGATCGGCCGGGGTGATACGGCGCTGTTCCACCTGGGGCTTGAGCCCATGCGGGTGGTCCGCTTCGCTGAGCTCGTCACCGAGTTGCAGATCTACCTCGCCGGTGGGACCGTCGACTGCGACGGTCGTCCGAGCCGACTCCGCTGGCTCGACCGGGCCCGACAGCCCAAAGTCCCGCTCGACGTCGCCGCGTCCGGGCCACGGGTCATCGACTTCGCGGCGCGCACCGCTGAACGCGTCACGCTCGCGGTGGGCGCCGATCCCGACCGGATCGTCTGGGCGCTCGACCTTGCGCGGAAGGCAGCGGCGGACGCGGGACGCGATCCCTCCGAGATCTCGTTTGGCGCCTACGTGTCCGTGGGGTGCCATCCCGATCTCGACGTCGCGCGTGAGCTGATCAGCGGCGCCGTGGCGGCGTTCGCGCACTTCTCATCCATGCCGGGATCCACGGGGGCCGGGCTGGCCGAGGCGGACCGCGCGGTGGTGGCGGAGGTGGGTCGCCGCTACGACAGCAACGAGCACCTGAGCAACGATGCCGCGCACACGGAGGCACTTCGGCCGGAGTTCGTCGATCGCTTCGCCGTCGTCGGGCCCCCCGACGTCTGCGCGCAACGACTCCGCGCGCTCGCCGACCTCGGGCTTGAGCGGTTCGTGATCACCAGCGCGAGCTTCGGAGCCGACCCCGATCTCGCCCGCGCGTCCCAGCAGTTGCTCGAGCACGAGCTTCTCCCGGCCCTGCGAGAAGGAGATTAGGCATGAGCGTGCACCAGTTGATCATCCGCGGTGGGACCGTGATCGACGGTACGGGCGCACCGGCCCATACCGCGGACGTCGCGATCGACGACGGCGTGATCACCGACGTCGGCTCTGTCGATGTCGCCGCCCAACGCACGATCGACGCCGACGGCTTGCTCGTCACCCCGGGCTTTGTCGATATTCACACGCACTACGACGGCCAGGCCTCGTGGGGTGAGCGCATGATCCCGTCGTCCTGGCATGGCGTCACCACCGTCGTTGCCGGCAACTGTGGCGTCGGCTTCGCTCCCGTGCGCGACGCGGACCACGACCGACTCATCGAACTCATGGAGGGCGTCGAAGACATCCCGGGCATCACGCTGCACGAAGGCCTGGCATGGAACTGGCGCTCCTTTCCCCAGTTCATGGATGCCCTCGACCGGCCCGGCTTCGACGTCGATGTCGCGTTGCAGGTCCCGCATGGCGCGTTGCGGCTGCACGTAATGGGTGAGCGCGGCGCGCGACGCGAAGCCGCGACCGCTGACGACATCGCGACGATGGCGGACCTCGCTCGCGAGGCCATCGAGGCCGGAGCCCTCGGCTTTTCCACATCCCGAACGCTCAACCACCGCACCAGCAAGGGTGAGCTGACGCCCACCCTCACAGCCGAAGCCGACGAGTTGGTGGGCATCGCTGCGGCGATCGGAACGACCGGCCGTGGTGTGTTGCAAGTGGTGTCCGACTTCGCCGATGTCGACGCGGAGTTCGCGATCTTCCGTCGCATGGCGGAGGCGTCGGGCCGACCGTTGTCGTTCTCGCTCCTCCAGGCGCGGGGCGGCACCTGGCGCCGACAGCTCGATCTCCTCACGGCCGCGAATGCCGCTGGTGTCGTCATGACTGGCCAGGTCGCGCCGCGAGCCGTCGGTCTGGTCCTCGGGTTGCAGTGCACCTTGCACCCGTTCCTGACGAACTCTCTCTACCGCGACATTGCCGAGCTGCCTCTCGCTGAGCGAGTGTCGGTTATGCGGGATCCGGACTTAAAGGCAAGGATCGTCGCGGAGGCGGTCGCCCGCCGCGACACCGACCGGTCTCCCGGTGGCATCCTCAACGGGTTCGATCGCATGTTCGAACTTGCCGATCCCCCGGACTACGAGCCGGTGCCGGCCGCGAGCGTCGCGAGTCGTGCGTACCGCGAGGGCCGTGATCCCGTCGACCTCGCGTACGACCTCCTGCTCGCGGACAACGGCCGAGCGTTCCTATATCTGCCAGTCCTGAACTACGACGATGGAAACCTCGACGCGGCGGGCGAGATGCTCGCGCACCCGTACACAGTGCCCGGTCTCGGTGACGGCGGCGCGCACGTAGGAACCATCTGCGACGCCAGCTTCCCGACAACGCTCTTCGCGCTCTGGGGGAGGGACCGGGCACGCGCCCGCCTCGACCTCCCGTTCCTCGTCCAGCGTCACACGCGCGACACAGCTCGCACGGTGGGCCTCTGCGACCGCGGCGTGCTCGCCGAGGGCTACCGCGCCGATGTAAATGTCATCGACTTTGAGCACCTCGCGGCTCGTCGCCCCGAGATGCACTACGACCTCCCTGCAGGCGGCAAGCGACTCGTGCAGGCAGCCGACGGGTACATCGCCACAGTGGTGTCCGGTCAGGTCACCTACGAGAACGGCGAGGCCATGGGACCGCTTCCGGGTCGGCTCGTGCGAGGCCCACGATCACAGCCCGTCCCGGGAGGAATTCGATGAGCGCGCCCGATGTGACCGCACCCGTGAGTCCGTCCAACCTGACAACACTCGAGCTGAACTGTGAGTGGCGCAGCGACGACCTGGGCGACAGCTACGTGTACCACCTGACCGACGGGCACCTCGCCGAGATCGACGCCGCGCTGCAGCGAGCCGAGGCCGAGTCGGATGACCTGCTCGGCATCACCCGCGAGTCGTTCCCGCTGCCGACCCTCGGTCCCGAGCTGACACGCATCACCCGCGAGCTCATCGAAGGACCCGGGGTAGTGCTCATCCGCGGTGTTCCGGCCGATCGGTACGGCAAAGCGCGCGCGTCCGCCATTTACTGGGGTATCGGACTGCATCTCGGCCGCCCGTGGCCACAGAACGCGAAGGGCCACCTCCTTGGCGACGTCACCGATCAGGGACGCGCGGCAGGAGACCCAACCTCCCGGGGAAACGAGATCGGTGGCATACCGTTCCCATTCCACTCGGACGGTTCCGACCTCGTCGGGCTCTTCTGCCTCGATCCCGGCGCGAGTGGGGGCGAGAGCCTCATCGCCAATGTCGTCACGATCCACAACGAGCTTGTCCGCACCAAGCCTGAGCTCGCGGCCGAGCTGTACGCACCATTCGCGTACGACCTGCGCGGGGAGCACGCACCAGGCACCCGACCGTGGTACACGATGCCGATCTTCACGCGCCGAGCCGACCGACTCTTCGTCCGATACATCAGGCCGTACATCGAATCGGCACGTCGACACGAGAGTGCACCGCGACCGTCGAGTACTGCCCGCGAGGCTATGGACTGCCTCGATGAGATGTGCGCGGATCCGCAATACCACGCCTCGATGATGATGGAACCCGGCGACATGCAGTTCATCAACAACTACCACGTGCTCCACGCCCGTCGTGCCTACGAAGACGATCGAGAGGGTCACCGGATCCGGCACCTCAAGCGGCTCTGGTTGGAAACCGACGTCCTCGCCGCCAACGACAAACCGCAGCACTTCCGCCTGGGTCTCACCGATAACTGGTGGGCGCAGCAGGGGCGCACGAAAAGCGAGCTGAACGTCTGACGCGCCCGGCGGGGAACCCGGAATCGGATGGGTGCGCGACGCCTTCTCGCGTAGTCGTCAGCGGTCGCGAATCAACCCAATCACGAGAGCCGATAGGCGACGAGGCTCGGCGACTTTCCGATGCCGATGGGCCACACGATGGTGTTGTGCGTTGCCGCCGGCCATCCGTTTATCCCGCCGGGTGCCGTCATGGTGCGCACGATCTTCCCCGTACTGCGGTTAAGGGCGATGATCGTGCCCTGGAACGTGCCGGTGAGGACGAGATCACCGAGTACCAGGGTCCCGCCCAGTGGGTCACCGTCGACGGGGGTGTCCCAGAGAACCCGGCCGCTGCGGGCGTCGACGGCTTCGATCTGTCCTGGTAGTTGCCCGAGCGTCGCCCCGGCGAAGAAGTCCGTCTTGTTCGGATAGTAGGTAGACGGCGCGTTCACGGCGGCGACGTAGATGGTGCCATCCGCGACCGCAGGTGGTGTGAGGACACCGCCGAACTCTCCTGGGAGGACGTTCGTGGGGCTGGTCAGCCGCTTGAGGTTGTCGTTTTGGTGCATGCCGACGGGTGTGTCGATGAGCTTCTTGCCATTGATGGGATCGAGCGCCACGACATGACCGGCTTTGCCGGTGCCAATGACGCGCTGTGTCAAGTTGCCACCGGGAGTGTTGGCGATGGCGGTTAGGACGAAGTCATAGTCGAACAGGTCGTGGGGTGTTTCCTGGTAGAACCACGCGAGTTTCCCCGTCCGGAGATGCAAGGCGACCAACGAGTCCGTGTAGAGGTTCGGCCCGGGGCGACTCGAGCCGTTCGGGAACTCCGCAGTCCCAGAAAAGGGTGCCGGGTTGGCAATCCCCCAGTACACGAGTCCGCGCTTGAGATCGACAGCAGGCGGATACCAGGCGCCACCACCGGAATTGATCTCTGGATGACCCCACAGTGTCTTGCTCTGCACGGTGTCGAAGGTCCAAACGCGCTTCCCCGTGCGGGCATCGAGCGCCCAGAGCACCCCGCGGTCCCCGCCCTTGTACTGGTCGCGCACGCTGATCGGCGTCGTGCTGGCCAGCACAAGACCCGCAACGACCGTGGGCTGGATGTCGATCCCATCGGTCTTGGTCAGCGTCAGGCGGGTGGACCAAATCTCTCGGCCCGTCTTCGCATCGAGAGCCGCGATTTCCTGTGAGTTCTTCTGGACGTAGACGCGCCCGTAGCCGACGGCGACGCCGTCCGGGCCGACCTCGAAGGTGTTGTAGTTATGTATCCAGAGCACCTTGCCGCTCGACAAGTCGATTGCGCGGACGTTGCTCTGCAGGTCTTGCACGTAGACGGTGTTGCCGACGATCAGAGGCGTTGTCGACGCGTTCCCGTATCCAGCCGAGCCCGGCAGCGGCACTGACCATGCAACCTGAAGGCGAGAGACGCTCTCGGTCGTGATCGCGGAAGGGACAACCGCGCGGCTGTTGTCGTAGTCCCGCCCCGGCAGCGGCCAATCGTTACCGTGCTGGGCAACCTCGGGCGGAACTGTCGGTAGCGGCGGTGGCCGCGCTCCGACGCTGGCACTCGCCACCGCTGTGGACACCGATAGGGTCACACACGCGATCCCGACAACAAGTCGACTACCCCAGCCTCGAGCGAACAACCATCCAGATTGCATGTAACTCTGTTTGGCGCCGGTGGAAAGGCCGGCTCCCCAAGCACGGAGGCCACCCGCAGACCTGTCGATGAGCGACGCTATACGCGCAGGATATCTGGCCGCGACGATCGAGGGCTGTCCTCGCCCTTGCCGCGGCGGGGCCGGAGTCCGCAAGGCAGGTCATAGTCGGGTTCACGGAGTCTTTCTGCTAGGAGTTGGGCTTCATGCGTGACTCGCGGTCTACAGAACCGCGAGTCATCTCGTACTCCCCACGGCCGAGTCGATCAGCCGACCGGCGATCTGGGAGACCGCGAGTCAGGAGCTAGCGCGCTCGTGTGAACATTGTCTCAGGGTGTAGTTAGCGTGTTGAACCGTGTCGGACGGTCTCCTGGCAGCCACCTTCGATCCGGACGGCCGAGCTGTCGCCCTCACAGCAGAGCGCTGGGCTCACATCACGGAAGGGCACCCGGAGCTGGCGCTATCAGAACGAGATCCTTGAAACCGTGCGGGCGCCGTCTCGCCGGCGGCCGGGCCCGACCCTCGGGGAGTACTGGTTCTACGGTGAGAACGTCGGGCCCAGTCACTGGCTCAAGGTTGTCGTACGCTTTGAGTCGATCGACCGTGGCATTATTCTGACTGCGTTCGCTCGGAGATCAATGCCATGAAGATCAAGGTGGGCAATACAACCTTCGACCGCGTCGAATACGACGCGGAGGCCGATGTGCTGTACCTCCACGTCGGCAGTCCCGATCTAGCGGCCGACTTCGACGAGTCGCCCGAAGGCCACGCCTTGCGCTACGACCACGGCGGCAGGCTGGTAGGACTCACCATCGTGAACGCGAAGAGGTTGCTCGACGAGGCGGAGCCGATCATCGTCACCATCCCCGAACGGGTGACAATCGATCCCGCGCTAATTGCGCCAGCCGTGCAGCCTGCTGCGTAAGAGAGGATCGTGCGCCGGCGGGGCAGCCGGCCATGGGCGGCGGCCAAGAACCTCGCCGTGCCTGGTCAGTAGACCCGCCCGCGAGGTGACGTCGACGTGAGGTCGGTTGACTCGCGGTCTGATGGACCGCGAGTCAGCAGACCACGACCGCTTGCGGCCGCCACGAGGTTGGTGGCACCAACGGGTCGGATGCCAGCTCGAGAAGTTGTTCGGGGGTTCACTCGATCGTCTTCGTCGCCGGGTCGACCTTCTGCATTAACGCCGAGAGCCGAGAGACGGGCGCCGCGGTCGCCAAGCGGCTCCGCGGCAATTTGCACCAGATCATCTGTCACTAGGCTTCGACCATGGGTGGTAAAGGCGCGCTGACCTCGAAGAACTCCTACTGAGGGAAGTCCAATGGCCACGATCGAGGTCCACTTCGTCGGCGGGAGCGTCGTGACGATCGAAGACGATGCTTCTGTCGAGCAGGCCTGGGAGAGCGCCTCCGCCTCGGTGGCCAGCAGTGGCGCTCTGTCGGGGCCCACTCCAGATGGCAGCCATGTCGTGATCCCCCTCGACAATGTCACCTTCATCGAAGTCAGCGCCTCCGGCCCCGGTCCCGCCCTCGGCTGAGAGGCGAAGCCGCCCGCGATCCCCCGCGCTCAGGCGTCACTCGGTCCCGTGGCGCGCCAAGCGTGGCGGACGCGAGCCCATAAGGACTGTCCGTGCTGCGAGGGCGCCCGGGAAGGTTGGGCGCCCTGCAACTTCCCGTCGGCGTCAAGACAGTGCTCTTCCTGCGACCCCGAGTGAATCCACCCTTCGTTCACGGCGTCGCATTCTTCGATCGGCGCTCCGCAATGGCGACACACGATGGAAATGCTCGGCATCGACCCACTGTAGGTCCATGCGGAGCCGTCGACTCCGTGATGTCTCGACGAGGACGTCCGACTGCGTCTTTGAGCATCGGCGCAAGTGTCCGCCCGCGCGCTCGCGGTTCGGTGGATCGCGAGTCAGCGGTCTTCCTTCGGGTTATAGCCCGGGCGTCATCGACCGGGAGACGCGGCGGCCGGATTGCTCAGTGGCGGGAGCGGGCCTCACGCCAACGATCTTCGACGCCCCATTCCCGAGCCCAGCGTTCGACGTATTCCTCGTCGAAGGCGAGCCTGGTGGAGAGAATCGAGCTGATGTCATCCTGGTCACGAGGCCGCCAAGCGATGAGCTTATGAACGAACACATCCTCCACGGTCAGCACGTGATCGATCGCGCGCTCGACCGCGATCCGTTGATACTCAGTTGTCGCCATGACGAGATCCACCCGTCCATCACTGCGCTGGGCACGGATGAGGTGGGGCTCTCCCTTGTCCTCAAAAACCCGTACGTCAAAGCCAGCATCGATTAGGCCAGGGACAAGCCGTTGGTCCCAAATGACTAGATAGTCGACGTCAGCGGTGGGACGCTGCGCAGCCCGATACGACGCCGCAGCCACCGCCCCGATCAGCGTCCAGCTCGCGTGTAGCTGTTCGAGCAGCGCGTTAACGGCGCGGAAGCATGCCGCGCTCTCGGGCCCGTTCGAAGAACTCGAGCTCGGGGATCTCGTCATTGTCATCGTCCTGGAGCGGCGGGAGGCCGATCGCCGCTCTTCTGGGGTTGCTGAACTCACGTATCCAGCGTCGCTGCGCCGTCGTGGCCGGCTCGTGGCTCTCTGACTCGCTCAGCAACTGGGCCAACGTCGCCATTCGGGCCCGGTCGTGTTCGCTAACAGTCACAATGCCATCGTAGGTCAGGATCTGAGCGCCATAGGGGCCTGTCGCCCGGATCAACAGCCTGGCGCAACGGTGGGCTTCCGCTCCTGGCCTCAGTTCGCCAAGCGAGACGTCGCTACATGGGAGGATCCCCCGACAGCTCGCGGTCTCTGGACCCGCGACTCGCGATTCGGTGGACCGCGAGTCGCTGCCTGTCGAATTCTCGATCGGTGCGCCGGGTAAGGGCTCGCTTAGACCTTGCGGCCTAGGAAGGCAGCGAGCTGGTTGGCGTTGCACGCTCCCGCCGGCGCTGGCTGCTCGGCGCCGAACGGGTTTCCCTCCGGAGAGCGAAACGCTGGCTGGATCGCCTGCCGCGCGCCGACGAGCAGTTGCGCAGCGAGCTCGGGCGACAGGTCAGTGCCCTGGCCGGTGGCCTTGGCGAGATCCCAACCGTGCGTGAACGTGTCCGTCGCCGCGAGACCCATGAACGCCGCGCCTGGCATCTGCCCGAACGGCAACGTCAGCATCCTCTCCATGACTCCGTCGGCACCGAACGCAGCGAGGCAGCGTTGAGAAGCGTCGTCGAAGGCAGAAACAAAGTCGGTCGCGGAGAAGTCAGCATCGCCCGCCACCGGCGGCTCACCCTTTGCGCCGGTCGCAAAGAACGACTGCCCACCCACGATGTGATTGATGAGGTCACTGACCTTCCATGCCGCACACGGCGTGTCGTCGCCGAGCTGATCCTTCGACACTCCAGTGAGGACCACACGGGTGGATGCGATTGCTTGCTCGAGGGGCTCGGTCGCCACGGCGATCTCCTTTTCGTCCGTTGAGTTAGCGGCACCTTACGTCGTGGGCCGTGCCTTCGGTCGCTGTATGGCGCCGCGACTCGCGGTTTCGGGGACCGCGAGTCAGGGCGCGGCGCATGACTGGCGACCTATCGAACCGCAGGGTGGTGTGCGGGTCGTCCCACGATGGCGCTCAGCCCTCTTCGTTCCGGCTTGCCCGTCCACAGGGCCCACAGGGATAGACGTTTGTTCCTATTCGCATCGGTTCTGCGATGGTGAGTCCGATCGCGACTCGCGGTTCGACAGATCGCGAGTCCATGGGTCGCCTTCTGACTCGCGGTCTTGCTGATCGCGAGTCATGTCGGAGCGACCAGACCCCAGGGCTGATGAGAACGGTCTCGCAGCACCTGACCCGTTCCTCGTGACGAAAGCCGTATGGTTGGCCACGAGCGGGGCGACTCGGGATCCGTTCGTGATCGGGTAGGTCGAGATGACAGAGTCGAATCTCGCCGACATCTGGCACCGGATCACGGATCTCGATGTCGTGTCGGGAGCCGGCTCGTGGGTGACTGCAGCCGACGGGACGGAGTATTTGGATTTCACCGCCGGTATCGCCGTGACGTCGACGGGCCATTGCCATCCGCATGTGGTGCGGGCGGTCCAGGACCAAGCGGCTCGATTTCTGCATGCCCAACCGAACGTCTATCGCCACGATCTGCTAGAGCCGCTAGCCGGGCGGTTGGCTGACCTTGTCCCGGGTGCTATCGACACGTTCTTTTTCGCGAACTCTGGTGCCGAAGCCGTTGAGGCGGCCATAAAGCTCGCCAAGCAAACGACTGGTCGACCGAACGTCATCGTGTTCGAGGGCTCGTTCCACGGGCGGACACATCTCGCGATGGCGATGACGACATCGAAGATCCTCTACCGCGCCGGATATGCGCCACTCCCCTCTGGCGTCTTCGTCGCCCCGTTCCCCGATCGCCGTCGCGGGCTTGGTCGAGAGCCTGACGCGGTCGTCGACGACTGCCTCGACGGGCTGAAATCCGTGCTGCAGACGCAGACAGCACCGAAGGAGACGGCCGCAGTCGTGCTTGAGCCCGTACTCGGCGAAGGCGGCTATATCCCCTGCCCGAAGCGCTTCCTGCGAGGCGTGGCCGAGATCTGCCGTGAGCGCGGAGTCCCGTTCGTCGCTGACGAAGTGCAAACCGGCTTCGGACGGACCGGCGCCATGTTCGCAGTTGAGCACTTCGACATCGAGCCCGACATCATCGTGCTGGGCAAGGGCATGGGATCTGGCTTTCCAATCTCGGCGATCGGCGCCCCCCGATCTCGCATGCAACAGTGGCCGGTTGGGTCACACGGCGGCACCTACGGCGGCAACCCGATGGGATGCGCAGCAGCTCTCGCCACCCTCGACATCCTCACCCAACCAGGATTCCTCGAGCGTGTTCGGCAGCTCGGGTCCCGACTCACGCGTTCGCTGTCCGCAATGCAGCACGGCGATCCTCGCATCGTCGATGTTCGTGGACCTGGCCTCATGATCGGCGTCGAGTTCGCAGATCCGGCAGATGCTCAACAGGTGCAAGCACACTGTCTGGACCATGACCGGCTCATATTGATGACGGCCGGTCCCACAAATTCGGTGATTCGCTGGATGCCTCCGCTTGTGGTCTCCGAAGCCGACATCGAGCTCGCAACACAAGCGTTCGGTTGCGCCCTGACTGAGACGCGATAGCCGCGCGTTCGGTGGTCCTGGGGATCCCCATCGAATCCGCCACTAGGGATGCGCTGCATATCGGCAGGGATGGAAGCGCTCCTTTCGAACCCAATATGGGGGCCCAGGCTCGCCAAGCCTTCGCCACTCTGTCAGCCGAGTGACTCGCGATGAGCATGATCGCGAGTCACCGGCCGCGATTCGCGGTTCAGCACATCGCGAGTCACGTACTGAGTGGATGCCGCGACTCGGGATAGCCACGAACGCGAACCAGAAGAACCAAGTCTGGGCCCAGGCAATCGAGGACCCCATACACACGGATCTCTTGGTTCGCTCCGAGCGTGCCGGGCTCCGGCTGTCGGTGGGGCCCGGCGGTCACGAGCAGGCGACAGTTGTTTAGTGGTCTTCCCCCGAAGTGCTGCTGCTTAACCGACGGTTTGTGAGGTCTGCGGGTCCGGGTTAAGAAGACTTTGGAGCTTGACCGGTGGGAGAGCATGCTGGTCACATGCGGATCGCGGTCGCGGGTGCTACGGGCTTTGTCGGGCGAGCCTTGGTCCGTGCGCTGCTGAGTGAGGGGCACAAGCCCGTGGCGCTCGCGCGTCACCTGGCCGTCATTGCTGGCGCAACAAGTCTCAAGGTCGACATCGGTGATGAGGAGGCGGTCCGGCTTGCGCTCACTGGTTGTGGCGCCGCCTATTACCTTGTGCACTCGCTTGAGCGAAGCGACTTTCGCTCGCGTGATCGGGAATTGGCAGAGATTTTCGGCCGAGCGGCAGCCTCCGTTGGCGTCCAGCGCATTGTCTACGTCGGCGGACTTGGGGAGCACCCGACGTCTGAGCATCTCAAGAGCCGCCAGGAAACTGGCCGGGCATTGGCTCGCGCGGGTGTCCCCTTGGTCGAGCTTCGCGCCGCCGTCGTGCTCGGGGCCGGAAGCATCTCCTTCGAGATGCTGCGGTACCTGACCGAGCGGCTGCCGTTCATGGTGTGCCCGCGATGGGTCCGGACCCGGATCCAACCCGTCGCTTTGCGAGACATGCTGAGCTATTTGGTCGAGGCGCTCAGGGTGGAGCCCGGCACCTATGACATCGGTGGCGCCGACGTCACGACCTACCGAGACATGATCGCCACCTTTGCCTCGGTACGTGGGCTGTGGCCGCGACGAATTGTCGACGTCCCGTACCTCACGCCCCACCTCTCGTCCTATTGGGTGGATCTGGTCACTCCGGTTGATCGGCGAGTGAGCCATGCGCTGATCGAGAGTTTGGGCACAGAGGTCATCGTCGAGGACGCCGCTCGGACAGAGGCTGCCTTCACCGTGCGGCCGATTGGCGTGCGCGATGCAATCATCCAGGCTCTCGACGAGCAGGCAGTTGACGTCGGATCCAACTTGCTGGATCGAGCGTCGGGGCTCGTGGACGGTATCTACTCTGAGCGGGTTTCCGTACCGATCAAGTCGGATCAAGCAGCTGCAGCGGCCGCCGACTTCGAGCGCGTCGGAGGTAGCTACGAGTGGTACGGCTTGGCGTTCGCCTGGCGGATTCGGCGGGGCATCGGTTTCATCCTTGGCGAGCGTTGGCGTCTTCACCGCGCACCGGCGATTCGTGCTGGGGAGCACGTCGACTGGTGGAATGTGGTGCACCGACGGTCCCGGGAGCTCGTGTTGCGAGGGGACGGCTGGCATCCGGGGGATGCGTGGCTGGGGTGGCGAGTCGACGAGCGAGAGCTTGTTCAGGTCGGAGCGTTACGGCCAAAGGGCGTTCCGGGTCTTGTGTACTGGAACCTGTTGCAACCAGTACATAGGCGCGTCTTCCTGACTCTGGCTCGGTATCGCCGCGACAGGGCGGCAAGTCCGACGGGCAGCTGACGATCGCGAAAGCCAACGAGACCTCGAACGCATGGCCCGCAGCCTCAACGACCGGCCTCGCAAGACCCTCGGATACCTGAAACGATCAGAGAAACTCGCCGAGCTCCTGGCGCAC
>Ga0182024_10017319_pt1 | contig 13545 bp, 8 predicted proteins | sample P32metaG_FD_120480 | JGI IMG/M metagenome (GOLD analysis project Ga0182024, IMG submission 120480) | Permafrost microbial communities from Stordalen Mire, Sweden - P3-2 metaG (Illumina Assembly) | ecosystem: Environmental > Terrestrial > Soil > Wetlands > Permafrost | place: Sweden: Stordalen...
CCCGCAGCATCGATTTCTCCGACGTCGCCGGTATGCAACCATCCGTTGCGAAGCGCGGCCGCCGTCGCCTCGCTGTCGCGATAATAACCGAGCATGACGTTGCGGCCGCGAACGAGCACCTCGCCATCCTGCGCGATCGCCACGTCGACGCCGGCGATCGGCCGGCCAACCGCACCGTACTCGTTGCCCGACAGGCGGCTTACCGAGATGACCGGCGAGGTCTCGGTGAGGCCATAACCTTGCATGATCGGAATGCCCATCGCCAGGAACGTCATCGCGGTATCGATGTGAAGCGGAGCGCTTCCGCTGGTGAGAAATTTCACGCGATCCAGGCCGAGCGCAGGTGGAATTTTGCGAAGCACGACCGCCTTGGCGATGATGTATTGCAGCCTCGTCCACGGCGCGGCCGCCGACTTGGACAGGACCTTCGCGCGTGCGTACTCGCGCCCGACGTCAAGCGCCCAAGGAACGAGCCGTCCCTTGAGCCCGCCGGCTGCCAGCGCCTGACCCTTCACGCCGCCAAGCACGCGATCGAAAATGCGGGGAACGGACGTCATCTCGACGGGACGCACGTCTTTGAGATCCTTGAGGAGTTCGCCGGGGTCGTGACAGATGAAGTAACGCACCTTCGCCAGCAGATAGATGTAGATGAGCGTGTGCTCGTAAATGTGCGAATACGGCAGCACCGAGAGCACGTCACGCCCACCTTCGATGCCCTCGAAGCCGCAATCGAGTGCCACCTGAGCGTCGAAAGCAAGATTGTCGTGCGAGAGCATGACGCCCTTAGGGGGCCCGGTCGTCCCGGAAGTATAGATGAGGACTGCCAGATCGTCAGGCAGCAGCGTCGCAACATAGGCCGCCGGGAGCTCCGGATTCGACGAACGGAGCACGCCCCCGCGTGCTTCGAACGATTGCAAGCCGTCTTCGCCGGTCGAATTCAGGACGACGGCTCGTGGAAGCTCCGCCTTCGATTCGCGGAAACGTTCGAGCGTCGCCGGGCGGTCGACGAAGATCAATCGCGAGCCCGAGTGCTCGAGGATATGGGCCGTATGGTCGAGCGCCTGCGTTGGATAGATCGGCACGACAACGCATCCGGCGAATATCGTGGCAAAATCGCATACGATCCAGTCGATGCAGTTGTGGCCGACCAACGCCACGCGATCGCCCGCCTCCAGGCCGGCATCGCGAATCGCGCAGGCCAAATTCTCAACACGTTCGAGCAATCCCGCGGTCGAGGTCGGCGTCCACTCGCCCCCGACACGCTCGACCAGCGCCTCGTCTCGCCCTTCCGCAAGCGCCATGCGGATGAGGCTGGGCAGTGTCTTTGCCAGGGGCTCCATGAGAAGGTTCCCAATGCGCAACGCGCATAGAGCAGCCCTTCCGGGTCCGTTTGGAGGACCGACGGCAGAACTTCGAGCCTACTTCAAGGTTCGCGCAGATAGGAGCGAGCTCGCTCGAGACGGCTCTGCGTCATTCCCGCGACGTCCAATAGCTCGTCAAGCGATGCGAAGCTGCCTTCGCGCTCTCGCAACTCCACGATACGCGACGCTACTGTGTGCCCGATCCCCGGCACCGCGGCGAGTTCCGCGGCGTCGGCCGTGTTCACGTCGACGCTGCCATCTGGCGGCGGCGTCGCACGGTGCCGGCGGGCGCGCGTCTCGCGGCCCCGCGCGCGCGGCGCTTCTCCGGCCACGGGTACGTAGATCTCTTCACCGTCGGCGGCGCGTTGCGCGAGGTTGACGCCCGCTGCGTCGGCCGATGCTCGTAACCCGCCTGCCGAAGCGACGGCTTGAGCGTACCGGTCGCCAAGATGGAGATGATAGAGACCGGGCCGCACGACGGCGCCGGCCACGTAGACGACGAGCTCGCCGGCCGGCGCAGCGCGATGGAAGCGTCGATGGCGACGTGTGCCGGAGTCGGCCGGATCGGGATCGGAGCTCGGCGTCGCGACCGAAAGCGACTGCACGGCGGCCCTCGGAGCCGGATGCCGGAGCGCAAAGGCGGCAAGGGCAAGCGTCGCGGCGACGACTAAAGCAATTCGCGCGATCATGTTTCCCCATCACGCCGGAGGTACGCGTCGCAAAGGGTAGCGGAGGGCCGCTCCAGCATGTACCATGCTCTTCATGGCCGGGAGCTACGACTTTCGCACGATCGAGCATAAATGGCAGTCGCGCTGGGAGCGCGACGCACTCTATCGCGCGCCCAACGAAAGCGAGAAGCCCAAGTACTACGCGCTCGTAATGCTGCCGTATCCCTCGGGCGATCTGCACGTCGGACACGCAAAGAACTATACGATCGGCGACGCCGTGGCACGCATGATGCGGATGCTCGGTTACAACGTGCTGCACCCAATGGGCTGGGACGCATTCGGTTTGCCGGCCGAGAATGCGGCGATCTCGCGCGGCGCCGACCCAGCGGCCTGGACGACCGAGAACATTCTGAACATGCGCCGCCAGCTGCGCTTGCTGGGCGCCGGTTACGACTGGTCGCGAGAGATCGCGACCTGCGAGCCCGAGTATTACCGTTGGAATCAGTGGCTCTTCTTGCGTTTGTACGAAGAAGGGCTCGCTTATAAGCGCGAGGCTCCCGTCAATTGGTGTCCGCACGACCAAACCGTGCTCGCCAACGAGCAGGTCGTCGATGGGCGCTGCTGGCGTTGCCAACATCTCGTCGAACGGCGCAACCTGTCGCAATGGTTCTTGCGCATTACGGCCTATGCCGACCGCTTGTTGGAGGGCCTCGATAAGCTCACCGGTTGGCCCGAGCGCACGCGGACGATGCAGCGCAACTGGATCGGCCGCAGTGAAGGCGCCACATTTGCTTTTCGCGTCGAAGGGCTCGATGCGGACGTCGACGTCTTTACGACGCGGCTCGACACGCTCTACGGCGTAACGTTTCTTGCCATAGCCGCGGAGCATCCGGTCCTCAAATCGCTCGAGCGAATCGTCTCCTCCGAGCACGCGGCGCAGATTGCGGAGTTTGCAGAGAGCCTACAATCGAAATCGGAGCTCGAACGAACCAGCTTGATGGAAAAGCGCGGAATCTTCACTGGCGCCTACGCGATCCATCCGCTCTCTCGCGAGCGCGTTCCGATCTGGGTCACGAGCTACGTCCTTGCGGAGTATGGAACGGGTGCCGTGATGGGCGTTCCGGCGCACGACGAGCGCGACTTCGAGTTCGCTCGAAAATATGCGCTGCCGGTCGTCACGGTCGTCGTTCCCTCAACCGCAAGGCCCGATGCCACGTTGCAGCAAGCCTACGTGGAAGACGGGCGTTTGATCGCCAGTGAAGAGTTTACCGGCATGTCGAGCGAGCGCGCTCGCGATGCGATCGCGCAGCGCCTGGCTACGCTTGGCCGCGGGAAGACGAGCGTCAACTACAAGCTGCGGGACTGGCTGATTTCGCGCCAGCGATATTGGGGAACCCCGATTCCAATCGTCTACTGCGGCGCTTGCGGCGAGGTGCCCGTCCCCGACGACGAACTGCCCGTTCTGTTACCACCGGGCGTGCCTCTGCGTGGCGAAGGTTCGCCGCTGGCCGCGGTGCCGGAGTTTGTCGAGACGACCTGCCCGAAATGCGGCGGCCCGGCGCGCCGCGAGACCGACACGATGGATACGTTCTTCGAATCGTCGTGGTACTATCTGCGCTACCTCGATCCGCACAACGACCGTCTACCGTGGTCGACGGAGCGTGCCGCGCAGTGGATGAACGTCGACCAGTATATCGGGGGCGCCGAGCACACCGTGCTTCACCTGCTCTACTCCCGCTTCTTCTACAAATTCATTCACGATCGCGGCGGGGTGCGCGGCGCCGACGAGCCTTTCGAAAATCTCTTCCACCAGGGCCTCCTACTGCGCGACGGTGAGAAGATGTCGAAGTCGCGCGGTAACGTCGTCGGCATCGACGAAACCGCCGAGCAAACCGGCGTCGACGCGATGCGGCTCTTTTTACTCTACGTCACGCCTCCCGAAGAGACGAGCGACTGGAGCGAGGAAGGCATCAGCGGGCGCGTGCGTCTTTTGAACCGCATCTGGCGCGCCTGCGAACCCTTCTTCGAGGCGCCACGCGATGGCGGCGCGCGCGAGCTGCCGCCGGCTCGAAACGCCGCGGAGAAGGCGTTGCTGCGAGCGGTGCACGTCGCGGCAAAATCGGCAATCGACGAGACACTTTCGCGACGCTTTCACTACAATACGACGATCGCTAAGCTCGACGAGCTGGTAAACCTGATAACGGTATCGTCGGATGCCGCGGCGGATTCGGCGGTAGCAGCCTATGCCGTCCGGGCGTTGCCGATCCTCATCGCACCCTTCGCTCCGCACATCGCAGAGGAGCTCTGGGAACGATTCGGTCACACGACGTCGGTGCACCTCGAGCCGTATCTGCAGCCCGACGATCGCGCGCTGGAGGTCGACGAGATTACGTTGGTCGTGCAAGTCAACGGCAAGCTTCGAGCGCGCATCGTCGTTTCGCCGAGCATTGGAGAGGAGCAAGCCTTCGCACTCGCACTCGCAGAAGCGAACGTTCGCAGCCACCTCGACGGCAAGGAAGTGCGTAAACGGATCTACGTTCCGGGTAAACTGCTCAACATCGTCGTATGAGCGAGCCGCAAAGGATTTCGACCCAGGTCTGCATCGTGGGCGGGGGCCCGTGCGGGGTGATGCTCGGCGTGCTGTTGGCTCGGGCCGGGGTCGACGTCGTCGTACTTGAAAAATATAAAGATTTCTATCGCGACTTTCGCGGCGACACGATCCACCCGTCGACCCTGGATTTGCTTTTCGAGCTGGGCTGGCTCGATGCGTTTCTCGCGCTCCCGCACGACGAGATTCGATCCATCGGCGCCACCATCGGTGGCGAAAGCGTGGAACTTGCCGACCTCACTCATCTTCGGACACACTGCAAGTTCGTCGCGTTGATGCCGCAATGGGATTTTCTCAACTTCTTGGCAGAGTGCGGCCGCCGCTATCCAACCTTTCATTTGATGATGCAGACCGAGGGTATCGGCTTGGTCGAAAGCGGCGGCGAAACGGTGGGCGCGCGCGCGAAGACGTCGGACGGTGAAATCGAGATCGAGGCAAAGCTCGTCGTCGGAGCCGACGGGCGCCATTCCACGATTCGCGCGCTTGCCGGTCTGACCGTCGAAAATCTCGGCGCGCCGATGGACGTGCTTTGGATGCGCATCTCAAAGCACCCGGGAGAAGCCGAGCAGCGGTTGGGCAACATCGCCACCGGACATATGCTCGTGATGATCGACCGCGGCGACTACTGGCAGTGCGCCTACATCATTCGCAAAGGCTCCTTCGACGAACTAAAGACGCAAGGCATCGAGGCACTGCAGCGAGGCATCGTGGAGCTCGTTCCGGCGCTGAGCGATCGCGTTGCGGCGCTCGACGATTGGTCGAAGGTCTCGATGCTCGAGGTTCGCGTCGACCGGCTCGAACGCTGGCATCGTCCGGGCCTGCTCTGCATCGGCGATGCGGCCCATGCGATGTCGCCGATCGGCGGCATCGGGATCAACCTTGCAATTCAAGATGCGGTCGCCGCGGCGAACATCCTCGCCGATTCGCTGGCATCGGGCCAAACGCCGAGCGATGCGGAACTACGTCGCGTTCAAGAACGGCGAGCCTTCCCCACCAAGGTGACGCAAGCTTTTCAAGTTTTCGTGCAGGACCATGCGATCGATCCGATCTTGCGGGGAAAAGAAATCGACCGAGCGCCGCTGGCTATACGGCTCTTCGACGAGTTTCCGTTCCTTCGTCGTCTCCCCGCGCGCTTGATCGGCGTCGGCCTGCAGCCCGAACACGTCCGCACGCGCGACGCCTACGCGTCCGACGCGAAGAGCGCGTTGTAGAGCTTGCCGCCGATGGCGCCGCCGACGATCGGCGCGACCCAGAAGAGCCAGAGTTGCGCAACGGCCCATCCGCCGACGTAGATGGCAACGCCCGTCGAGCGGGCGGGATTCACCGACGTATTCGTAACCGGAATGCTGACGAGGTGGATCAACGTGAGCGCAAGACCGATCGGAATCGGAGCGAAGCCGGCCACGACACGCTTGTCGGTGGCGGCCGCGATGATGAAGATGAACATCAGCGTCATCACGACTTCGCAGACTGCGCAGGCTAGCAAGGAAAAGTGTCCCGGAGAGTGGTCGCCGTAGCCGTTGCTCGCAAAACCGCTGGCGGTAGTGAAGCCGGCTTGGCCACTCGCAATGATATAGAGAACGCCGCCGGCGAGGATACCGCCGATCACCTGTGCCACGATGTATGGAATAACGTCACGGCCGTTAAAGCGGCGCGCCGCCCAAAGCCCGACCGTCACGGCCGGATTGATATGACAACCCGAAATGCCGCCGATCGCGAAGGCCATCGTGAGCAGCGTAAGGCCAAAGGCCAGGGCGACGCCCGCGAACCCGATCCCAAGATTAGGGAAGGCCGCCGCAAGCACGGCGCTGCCGCACCCGCCCAGAACGAGCCAAAACGTACCGATGAGTTCGGCGGCGCACCGTTTAGAAAGAGGCATATTTCGAGCTCCTTATCTACGCCTACAAAGAGGAGGCCGTGCGTCCGTTCGCTTTCCTAGACCGGATTCTTTACCCTTCTCGACTAAGCATTTCACGATAGATTTCCACCACTCGTTCGATGGTGTCGATATCTGCGGGCGATTTGTCGTCGCGTATCCGAACGATACGAGGAAAGCGCAGCGAAAAGCCGCTCTCGTGCAGATCGCTCTCCGCGATAATGTCAAATGCGACTTCGAGAACGATCTTCGGCTCGACCGGTATCTCGTGGGAGCGTGCCTTTGCGCGCTGCCGATCGAGCGGCAGGCGGTGATCGAGAAACCACGGCGTGAGCGCGGCGATCTCCGAGTCGGTAAGGCCGGAGTATGCCTTACCGATCGTAAGCAGCGCGTCGCGTTTCCCGCGTACCGCGAACGTGTAGTCGGAGAGGACCGCCGATCGCTTTCCGTGCCCCCATTCCACCGCGACCACGACGACGTCGAGCGTCGAGAGCTCGCGCTTAAGCTTGAGCCACCACTTTCCCCGCCGTCCGGGCAGATACGGTGCGCCGGCGCGCTTGAGCATGAGTCCCTCGTTGCCGCGTGCACGCGCCGCTTCAAACCGCTCGTTCACTTGCGCCGGCGTCGACTCGTGAAAGCGGTCGAATGGCGATAGCTTCAGGTGCGCGCCCGCGGCGAAGAGATCCGCAAGCCGCTCGCGGCGCCGGGACAGCGGCTCGTCGATCAGCAAATCGCCGTCGAGTGCCAAGAGGTCGAAGACGATGTAGGCAACCGGCACCTCCGCGCGCAGCGACTCCTCGACGATTTTGCGCTGGAGACGGGCTTGGAGGGTGCGAAAGGGCTGCACCCGTTCGTCGCGGATCGCGACAATCTCGCCGTCGAAGATCGCATCCCGCGCGAGCGTTGCAAGCGACGCGGCCACTTCGGGATAGGCGGCGGTCACGTCGTTGAGCCGGCGAGAAAATAGGGCGACGTGCCCATCGCGCAGGTGCGCCTGTATGCGGATGCCGTCGAATTTGTCCTCGACGAGCCATGCATCGCCGGCGAGCTCCGTATACGTTTCGCCGTACGAAACGGGAGTGGCCAACATGAAGCCGATCGGCGTGCCGTACTCCACGCGCAGCTCGTCCAGCGAGCCGTTCTTCGCCGCCAACGCCACGGCACCAATGTCGCCGGAGGCCATCAGGCCTCGGCGAACCGCACCGGCATCGGCGTCGAAGGCACTCGCAATTGCATCGAGCACGAGCCCTTCGCGTAATCCGACGCGCAAATCTCCAGTGATAATCTTGACGACGTAGGTCGCGACCAACGAATCGTCGCAGGCGCGCAGGATACGCTCGAGCACGGCCTCGCGCCTGCGGTTCGCACGTTTTCCGGACGCCTGCGCGATTTCGCCAAACAAAACATCGAGCGTTGCGGGCGTGAGGCGATCCGAGAAGAGCATCGCATCGACTGGCGGGCGAACCAGGGGACCGAGCGCGGCCCCAAGATCACCCGTCGCGCGATAGCTCGAGCCCAGCGCGGCGTCATCGAAGCCCCAGACCCGTCGAGCGACCTCGACGATCGTCCGCCCACCGATCGATAGCGTTCGGCGATCGCGAGCCGCGAAGGGATTTCCGGTAAAGAAGCGCGCAGCTGCGATCAAGTCTGCATCGTCAAGCGTGCGAAAATACGATGCAAGCACCGCGATCTTTTCGAGTTTTCCGGGATTCGACGCAATTCGCTGCGCCGTCTGAGCAAACCGCTCCATTGTGGCGTCTGAAAGTTACACGCCGCGTCCGCTCAGACGCTCGAAATACTCGTAGGTTGCACGGATCCCATCGGGCAGATCTGTCGAGGGCGTCCACCCGAGCTCCAAACGAGCCCGCGTCGCGTCGAACTGTGCGTCGCGAGCATCGCCGGGACGCTGCGGGGCGTGTATCACCGGCGCTTCAAAACCGGTTATTTCTACTAAGCGGCGATAGATTTGATTGACGCTCGTACTTACTCCCGTGCCGATCACGTAACAGCCTCCGGAACCGCGCTCGAGCGCGGCGAGATTCACGCGCGCGACATCCTCGACGAAGACGTAATCGCGCGTCTGGTCGCCGTCCCAATCGATGCGGACTGGTTCGCGCGCGAGAAACTTTCCGATGAAAATGGAAATCACGCCGGCCTCTCCGTTGGGATCCTGCCGGGGACCGTAGACGTTTCCGTAACGCAACGCCGTAAAGTCGAGGCCTCGAGAGGCCTTGTAAAAGCGCAGATAGTGTTCGCCGGCCATCTTCGTGATGCCGTACGGCGAGCTCGGATGCTGCGGCGTGTCGTCCGTGATCGGCAGCCGCTCGGGCGTGCCGAAGGTCGCACCGCTCGAGGCGAAGATGACCTTTCTTACGCCGGATTTTTGCGCGAACTCGAGCACGTTGAGCAGCCCGATCACGTTGATTTGAGCGTCGTAGAGCGGATCCCGCGCCGAGATCGCGACGGAGTGCTGCGCGGCATGATGGCTGACGACCTCCGGCGCGAAATCGGCGAAGACGCGGCCGATCGCCTCGTCTCGAACATCCATGTGGACGAGCGAGACGTTCTCCGGAACGTTCACGCGCCGGCCGCCACCGTGTTCCCAAAGCGAATCGATCACCAACACGTCGTGACCGGCCGCGCGATAGGCGTCGATGACGTGCGATCCGATGAAGCCGGCCCCTCCGGTTACGGCGATACGCATTTCGCGTTCTCTAAATTGCGCGAGCTAGCCACAGTGGCGAGTCGTCGCAGGGGAACGCTTGTGTCGAGCGGAGGCGAAGCGCCGATGCCATTGTGGGGGCTCCTTTGCTTTGCGAGCGTTAGCGTGCTGGGAACGTTGGCCGTTATGCCGTTGGGTCCCGAGGTTCGTCCCTTAGAAAGCCTTGGTTTCGCCGCGGTTGCGGTTTACGTTTCTTTCGGCCGCGAAGCGCCGCGATTTCGCGCCGCGTTGTTCGTTGCCCTGGTCGCGGCGGCAGTTAACGCCGCATTCCATCAGCACAGCCAACAGGATCTCACCGAGCACCGAACGGCGCGCTATGCTGCGACGCTCTTGGAACGCGAGAATGAAGGCGATGGTTCGTCATCGCTTACGCTTGCGCTCGACAACGGCGCGGTGGTGCAGGCGCGCGTACGCGACGAGGTTCCTCCGGCGGGCGCGCGGTTGATCGTACGCGGACGGCTGGGGCCGTTCGACGAGGCGCGAAATCCCGGAGAGCCAAGCGAACGCGAAATGGAGCGCGAGCGCGGGCTGGACGGCCGGCTCGATTCGGCCGCCATCGTTTGCGTTCGTGGCGAGAGTTGGAACGCTCGCATTGCGCTCTCGCGCGCGCACGAATGGGCTCACGTTCAACTGCGCGAGCGTCTCGGCGAACCTGCCGCCTCCGTCCTGGCAGGTGAGCTTTGGGGAGAACGGTCGTCGTTGCCGCCACCGCTGCGCTCGGAGTTCCAGGAAACCGGCACGGTGCACATCTTAGTCACCGCCGGTTTGCATATGGGCGCAGTGACGGGCCTCTGCCTTCTCGTGCTCCTCTTTTTCGGTCTGCCGCGCTGGTCGACGTGCCTGATCGCCATCGCGCTTGTCTGGGGCTTCGTTTGGTGGAGCGGTTCACAGCTGCCCGCCGAGCGCGCCGCGACGATGGCAACTGCGGTGCTTGCCGCGCGAGCCTGCGGACGCGCTATCTTTTCGTGGAATGCCCTGGGAATCGCCGCCGGCGTCATCGCATTTCTACGCCCGCAGAGCGTCGCCACAGCGTCGTTTGCGCTGTCCTTTTCGTGCGTGGGCGCGATCTTTGCCTGTGCCGGCCCATTGGAGCGCTGGATCGAAGCACGAGTCGCCCTGCCGCAACGCGTGCGCGAAGCGCTGACCCTTACGCTCGCTACGCAGCTCGGGACGTGGCCGCTTGGCGCAGCGGTCTTCTTACAGTTTGCTCCGTACGCGGTCGCGGCGAACTTCGCGATCGTCCCGTGCGTGGCGCTGACGATGGCGTTCGGCGCGGCGACTCTCGCACTGTGGTGGTGCGCCCCTTTGGCTCAAGCCTGCGCGAATCTCAACTCGTGGCTGCTCGCGTGGATGCTGGGCGTCGTGCAAACGGTGAGCCAACTTCCCTACGCGGTGCTGCCGATGACGCCGGCTCCGGCCTGGTGCATCGCCGCCTACGACGTCGCGCTTCTCGCAGCGCCCACGTTATGGCGGCGGAATGCGCAAACCGTTGCCATCGCGGCGCTAGTATTAGCGACTTCGTACGTGCTGTGGCCGCCACGCGCGCTCGACGGACGATTGCGGGTGACGGTGCTCGACGTCGGGCAGGCCGATGCGATCGTCATTCAAACGCCGCGCGGTCACGCGTTGATCGTGGATGCCGGCGGACGGCTCGAGCGCGGCTCGCAGGGCGACGACTCCGTCGCCCAGCGGGTGGGCGAGCGCACCGTCGTGCCGTTTCTATTGCGGCACGGCATCCACGCAGTCGACGCACTGATCCTCTCGCATCCGCATGGCGATCACGCCGGCGGCGTGGCGCCGGTGCTTCGGCATCTGCGCGTCGGGCAGTTCGACGACGGCGGTCAGCGTTATGCCGGCCACGCCTATCGCGACGCGGTCGCAACGGCTCAACGTGAAGGCGTGCCGATCCTCTATCCTCGCGCCGGAATGCAATGGCGTACCGACGATGGCGTGACCCTGCGATTTATCGGGCCTTCACTCCCCTTCATCGAAGGCGGCAACGCGATCAACAGCAACTCCGTCGCGTTCGTCCTTGGGTACGGGCGATTTCGCATGCTCTTCACCGGCGACGCCGGCAGCGAGTCGGAGGAACGGTTTCTGCGAGAGGGCGTCGATCTTCACGCCGACGTTCTCAAAGTCGGACATCATGGCTCGGCCTACGGCTCGTCGCCGCAGTTCATCGCCGCCGTCGCTCCGCGCTATGCGATCGTTTCGGTGGGGCGGCACAACCTCTTCGGGCATCCCGCACCGTCGACCCTAGCAACGCTGCAACGTTTCGGCGCATGCGTTTTTCGCACGGACGAAGATGGCGCGGTTACCGTTATCACCGACGGGACGAACATCGCGGTCTCGAGTATGTTACCAGAGAAAAACTAATCAGGCCGCTCCAGCGACGCGCGGTCCCATTTCGCGAGATTCGCTGCTGCCCCGTATGTCGAGTTAAAGAAATCGAGAACCGTGCGATCCGGATCTGAAGACGTGCGCACGCTCTCGTACGGAAGCAGGAACTCTCGCAACTGATCCGTCCAGTATCCCGGCGGCGCGACGTTCGCTTGCGCAAAGCCGGGCGGCTCGGGATAAGCGTACGCGTAAAACGACGCCTCGATTCCCGGACCACCCGGCCAAAAGCCGACGCTCTGCTCTTCGCGAGAGTAGGCTTCGCGCGTGATCCAGTCTGGCAAATTCGGAACGCCGCCGGGATGCGGCGGCGCAAGGCGTCCCGAGAAGCGCGTGACCGCCAGATCGAAGCTGCCCCAAAAAAAGTGCACGGGACTCGCCTTGCCCAGAAACGGCGCGCGAAACTCCCTGCAAAGCCGGTCGGCTTGGAGTAGCGCGCGGAAGAAGCGCTCGACGTAGGCCTTGTCGTACGACGCGTGGACCGTATCTTCGTCGAAGCGCACGGCATCGGCGATTTCATTGGGCATCGTGTTGATTCGGATGTCGAAGTCGAGCGCTCGCAGCCCATCCATGACGCGGCGGTAGAACTCCGCGACGGACATCGGCTCGAGGGTAAAGCCGCCCCTTTCGCCGTCACAACCGCGGAGCTGCAAGCTTGACCCCAGAAAATCGAAGTCGATCGACAGCCAACGGCCGCCGGAATACGGCATCGCCGACGTCGTCAGACCGCGCGGCGTAACGTAGAGCGCGACGTTCCACCAGTGGTTGACCAACGGCTCCAGTTTGAGACGGATTTTCCCAACGATCTGCGTCCAGAGATGCAGGGTCGCAAGCGTGTCCTTCCACTCGTCGTACTTGAGCGCGGGCCAACGATCCATCACAATTAGCTTTGCGCGGGCACGATCGGCAGCTCGATCTGGTTAGGATCCGTCTCGCCGTCGAGGGACGGCGGCCGGAAGTGCTGGGGAGCGAAGCGCAGATACATAATCGGAATCAGGATCAACGTGAGAATCAACGAGCTCGACAAACCGCCGATCACGACGATCCCCAGCGGTCGCTCGGCCTGCGAGCCGGGATCGAGCGCGAGCGCGAGGGGCAGCATGCCGGCGATCATCGCGACGGTCGTCATCACGATCGGGCGGAACCTTGCATGCGCGCTCTCTTCGATCGCTTCCAACTTGCTCATCCCTCCTTCTCGCAGCTGATTTGCGAAGTCCACGAGCAGGATTCCATTTTTCGCCACCAGCCCGACGAGTAAGATCGCGCCGATCATTGAGAATAGGTTTAGCGTCTGGTGCGTCAGCGCCAGGGCGCCCAGGGCGCCCACGACCGCGACGGGCACCGTGAACATGATGATGAACGGCGTCACGTAGCCGTTGTAGAGCGCCACCATCAACAGGTAGACGAGCAGGATCGAGAGCGCAAGCGAGATCCCCATCTCCGTGACGGTATCCGTAACGTTCTCCTGATTGCCGCCGGCGACCGGCGCGACGGTGATGTTCTTGGGGATATTGAGCGCGCGCAGGCGTCGTTCGAAACTTCGCTGCACGTTCGACAGAATCGCGCCGGGTGCGACGTTGGCTCCGATCAGCATGACGTTGCGCCGGTTGATGCGGATGATCATCGGCGGCGCGGGCGACACGACGAGCTTCGTAATGTCGCCGACGCGGACGATCGACCCGTTGTTCGCACGAATCGGAATCGCAGCGATCTGACCCAGCGAGACCAGATCGCTCTCGGGATAGATCACCTGCACGTCTTTGAGGCCTTCCGGCCCGGTGAACTGCGTCGCCGTGTCTCCGCCGAAGGCGGCGCGCACGGCCGTCGACGCCGTACCGATGCTTGCATCGAGTGCACGCGCATTCCCGCGTTCGAACTCCACCTCGACCTGGGGTGCGTTGTCGGTCAGCGAC
>Ga0182024_10017320_pt1 | contig 13545 bp, 11 predicted proteins | sample P32metaG_FD_120480 | JGI IMG/M metagenome (GOLD analysis project Ga0182024, IMG submission 120480) | Permafrost microbial communities from Stordalen Mire, Sweden - P3-2 metaG (Illumina Assembly) | ecosystem: Environmental > Terrestrial > Soil > Wetlands > Permafrost | place: Sweden: Stordalen...
ACGAAGGCGATCGCCATCATGACGGCGTCCATCATTGGAGTTCTCCGAATAAAAATCCCGGGCAGCAGCAGATGCCCATCGGCGTCGCACGGTCTTGATCTGAATCAAGTTCGCGCAATTAGACTCTGCCGTTCACGCGCGAATAGGTGTCACCAATGGCATATGAATTCGAGACGTAAAGTGGAAGAAAGTTATAGGAATTCCATAAAGCCGGGCGGCGTGAGGAGGACGTTCCCAAACGCGTAAAGGGCTGAAAGACATACCCATATGCCGGTGCTGGCCGTCGGCCGATTAGGTCAGACCGAAGCAATCGAATTGCGTGTAATTTAGCAAACTGTCGTGCCGGCTCCGAGACACTTATAGGAAGTTGGCCGTATGCGCGTGTACGATGTGAAAGACGTGTACGATGTGAAAGAATTGTGTCGCGGCGCCGAGCTTGGCGACAGTCGCGGCCGCCAGTAGCGCCAGGACCGACAGCAGGGCTGAAAGCTCCCCCGCCTCTTGCCACGTTAGGATTGAACCTCGTGAGTTTGTCTCATCGCAGCAGCCATTCCGTCGGCATCAATTTGCGCCCTTGCGGGCTGAATAATTGAAAGACAAATGTGCCGGTCTGCTCATAGGAAATCGAGGGGAGGGGACGCATAACATTGTAGGCGCGGCATAATGGTTGGGCTCTCCACAGTCAGCAGGCTCTCGCTTGGAGATGGTTCCCACAGTCGCGCCGCAATATGGTGTTGCGGGGAGACTCTGCCTGGGATATCGCCCCGGATTGTGCCGGGATATGGTCTCGGTCCGAGGGGTCAACGCGATCGCCAAGGCGGGTCGGCCGGAGGGGGAATGAGTAGCGACGACCAAAATCTGACGACGATATTGAATCACGCGCTCGATCACGCGACGCAGAATCTTACGTTCGACAAGCTGCTCATTCAGGTTGGCCTCGACCCCAACAACGTGACACTTCACGCGATATTCGTGCGCTTGATCGAGATCACTTCGGCGGACCTTAATTTTGCGAATATGTGTGCGCTGATCGGGGCAGGCTTCTATGCGGCAACGTTGCTGATGCGGACGATGGTGCCGCTTCGCGTTTTCGGCATCATCAGCGCCTTGTTCTTTGTGGCCTACGGCGCGCTCGCCGGAGCAATGTCGACTTTTTTCATGTATTTGCTCCTGCTGCCCCTCAACAGTTGGCGCCTGTTTCAGATGCGCGGCCTGGTCAAGAAAGCCCGCGTCGCTGCGCAGGGCGACCTGTCGATGGACTGGCTCAAGCCGTTTATGAATCGCCGAATTTATCGCCGCGGCGATGTCCTCTTTCGGAAAGGGCAAACTGCCAATGAGATGTTCCTGACGGTTACTGGAAAATTTCTGGTGCGTGAGATCGGCGTCGAATTGCCACCCGGGCGTTTGGTGGGCGAGCTTGGCTTTGTCACGCCCAATAACCGAAGGACGCAGACGGTCGAATGTATCGAGAGCGGCGAAGTTCTGACCATCACCTATGATCGGCTGCTCGAAATCTACTTCGACAATCCGGAGTTCGGCTATTTCTTTCTCCGTCTTGCTAGCGATCGGCTGCTGCAAAACATCGCTCGCCTCGAGGGAATCATCGCAGCTGGGGCGGGCATAGCGGACGCCGCGGCGCCAGTGCGTCCAACAGAGTTGGGTGCGCCACGCGATGAGCCAAGCGGCGATGAGTCGGAAGCGCTGGCGGCGATGGAAACGATTGAAGCTGCGGAACCCGTGAAGGATGGATCCACCGCGACCGCGAAAGTGACCTTGCCCGACGTGATCGTGTCTCCTGCAGAGGGTCGGCGTGCCATGGCGGCGAAGCTGGTCGAACGTTTTGCTTTATGGTCGGGGATTGCAGGAATTATTCCGCTGCCGTTCGTCGATCTGGCGGCCGTCGGCGGCGTGCAGGTCCTCATGCTCCGGCGCATTTCACAGATTTACGCTGTCCCGTTTTCCACAAACCGCGGCAAGGCGCTCATCGCCAGTCTGGCGGGTTCGATGATTCCGGCAAGCAGCGGCATGGGAGCAGCCAGCATCACCAAGAGCGTGCCGGTCTTCGGAACGGCGGTGAGCGCAGTGGTGATGCCAGCCTTGTCCGCCGGGGCGACTTACGCAATCGGGATGGCTTTCATTCAGCACTTTGCTTCGGGCGGAACGCTGATTGATTTCAATCCGCGGCAATACCGCGAGTTTCTCAAAGCTCAGAAGGAGTTTTGGAGCACGCGATCGAGGGCTGTCCGCGCTGCAGCCACACGCGCCAAGGCCGCCGAAGCCAGATCATCTTCGCGATCTCACACGGCGCGATCCCGATCATTCTTGAACTGGCGCAAATATTTGCGTGTTTCGCAATGATCGATCGGTCACGCTGTACGATTCCTATGAAAGCGCCGTCGGTCTCTTATGCCGGCTTTATATCGTTCTAATCCGTGCCATCTGGCTTCTTTACGGCCTGCGATTGCATCTTACGAGGCAGCGCCGAAAGGCGGTTTCGCTGTCGTGAGGTCGCAATGTCATTTGGGTCCGACCAGGCGGTTTTGCTCGATCGATTGGACGAGGCGGTTCGCTTCGCGTCGCAGCCCACGCATGGCCTTATTTCGAAGATCATCGCCGGCGCGTGCAGCCGCATTCCGGTGCTGAGCAAGGTTGGAAAGACCAGCGGAATCGACCGCTTAGTGGAATCAGGCGCTTGGGCCGACGCTGCGCTAACTTTGATCGCGCTGGAATTGCCGGATTGGACGCTTCGGCGGCTGATCCGCGAAGACGGGCAGTGGCATTGCTCGTTATCCCGGCAACCTAATTTGCCCATCGATTTCGACGATACCGCGGATGCTACCCATGAGGTCATGCCGCTTGCGATTTTGCTGGCGTTCCTCCAAGCGCGCCGCCGGACCGCGCTTGCGGCGCAATCCGTTCCAGCCGTACCGCTCGCCATGTCAGCCTCCGCCGTACTGATCTGCTGCGAGAATTTCGCATGAGACCCGCGCTTTCCGTTCCGTTTACGCTCCTATGCCGCCTTTATGAGAAAGGGTCGTGCTCGATCTCGAATTTATATGGCCACAAGCGCAAATTTGGCTCAGCAAAAACAACAAGAAGGAGAGGGCCCCATGAGCGTCCTTTCTGACGGTTTCGGGCGAAAGCCGGCGGACCGCGCGGCCAAACAACGGCGGTTCTGGCACGGTCTCGCCGAGCGGCTCGATGCCCTGGCCGCTTATCCGACCAGGCACGCGATTTCCGAACAGGAGTTGCGCAAGGTCGACGACGATATCAAACGCTGCCGGCAACTGATGTTCAAGAAACCGCGGCGCCAGCGTGACGCAAAGTTGGGTCGTCTGTCGATGCCCGGGGCGATTGGTGCCCTCAAGACCAGATGACATGGCAAGACGATGAACAGCATTTTCAAAAACTTCGGCCTTGCCAACTCCACCGGATCGGAAGGCATCAGGCTTGCCGTGGCACACTCGGGGTCCAATCCCGCGTCGCGCGGCCAGGGCTCCGGCGGGCGGAGTACGGTGATCAACTTTCCCAGGCGGCCGGATCTGAGCGTCCTCAGCGAGACCATCCCTCTGTTCTACATCGCCCAAAACAAGCATGGATTCTGGGTGGCGCGCGAGGCCGAGGGCCGGTGCGGCGGCGCATTTCTGTTCCGGCGTTCGGCCGTACGCTTTGCCCGCCAGCAGAGCGGGTCGGCGGGCTGCGCAATGATGTTTCTCTACGAGGAACTTGAACTCGACATCGAGAACGAAGGGGACCGCCTGGTCGAGCCCATCGCTGCACTCATCGACGTGGCAACGCGGCGGACGCCGAAATTCGTAACCTTCGTCGCGATGACGATTGCCGAATGGCGCAAGCTCGTCGCGCAGATTGCCGGAGCCTTTGCCGGCGAGCGGAGAAATCGCAGGGCGATCGAGCGCGAGCTGTTCCGCGGCGAATATACGCTGGCGTCGAAAAACGACGACGATCTGCCGCTGCCATAATTTGTATCGCGTTGGCGATCGCACGGATTTCGTTACTCATCTTCCGGGAGAAAATCGATGAAAAACGAAGCTGAACCTCCCTCGTGCTTGCGTCCTCCCGTCTTCGTAATCGGTCAAGACAGTCGAGGGCATTGGGTGGCGCAAGACCTGACCGGCACCCGAGGCGGGCTATTCGTAAATCAGGCCGAGGCGCTTCGATACATACGATCCGAAAACGGAAATCGGCCACACTCATTCGTCACGATCACCGGAATTATCGAACTCGACATAGCACGCGCACAGGAAACGGCGCCGCAACGACAACTTAGCGCCGAGATAGAGCCCCAGCTCCGGGTCGCGTGACAGTCGTTCCTTTTCCAGCATCAATGGGACTACACGATGCGCGCGATCGGCCGTCATGTCTCGAAATTGTCAGGTTATGCGCCCGCCTTGCCGACGCCATTCGACAGCAATGACCGCATCGACGGTGAAGCATTTGAACGGATTTGCGACCTTCAGATCAGGAGCGGGGCGACAGCACTGGTTGTCTGCGGCACGACTGGTGAATCACCGAATTTGATCGATGCCGAGCACGGGGAGCTGATCCGCATCGCCGTTAGAATCTCGGACGGTCGCGTACCGGTCATTGCCGGAGCCGGCTCCAATGCAACCAGGCATGCGGTCGAGTTGACCAAGGTCGCGGAGGTAAATGGCGCGGACGCGATCTTGTCCGTGGTGCCTTACTACAACAGACCGACCCAAGCCGGGCTCTACGGCCATTTTTGCGAAATCGCCGCGTCGACCGCTTTGCCGGTCGTCCTCTATGACGTTCCCTCTCGAACCGCGTGCGGCCTCGCCGATGAAACCGTCGCCCGGTTAGCCGAGGTGCCGCGAATTATCGGTCTCAAAGACGCCACCGGCGATGTCGCGCGGCCGGCCCGATTACGACCGCTTGTCGGAACGGATTTTAGATTGCTTTCCGGGGACGACTTCACCGCCCTGGGCTTTATTGCGCAGGGCGGCGATGGATGCATTTCGGTTACCTCCAATGCCGCACCGGCGCTTTGCCGGAATGCGTTCCTGTCGCTGCGTCAGGAAGAATGCGCGAGAGCGCAGCGGCCTGCCCTTGCGCTGGCGCCATTGACGGCGGTGCTGTTTCGCGAGCCGAATCCGGTTCCCCTAAAATATGCTTTGAACTGCTTCGGTCTTATGTCGGCGCGCGTACGGTTGCCGTTGGTTGAGCTCGGCGAGCGGGCCAAGACCGAAGTGGCTGGCGTTCTGGCGCGATTATGCGACGAGCACTCCGCGTCGATGATCGGCAAGATCGGCGACCGGACATCCGCGCGCCAAGCCGCCATGGCGAGTTGACCGCGACATTTTCCCCCTCATTTTCCGGCTCTGGAACTTCCGCTCGGGCCGACCGTTCAGAAAACAGCACGCAACATATTGGTCGGAACTCCGTGCCCGGCGTTCCGCCGAGGTATTGGCTATGTCACAAACCGTTGGCGATTTCCTGGTCGAGCGGCTTCATGCCTGGGGCGTGAGGAGAATCTTCGGCTATCCCGGCGACGGCATCAACGGCGTGTTCGGCGCGCTGCAGCGCGCCGACGGCAAGATTGAGTTCATCCAGGCGCGGCATGAGGAAATGGCCGCGTTCATGGCTTCGGCCTACGCCAAATTCACCGGCGAACTTGGCGTCTGTATCGCAACATCAGGGCCCGGCGCCTCGCACCTGATCACCGGCCTCTATGATGCGCGGCTCGATCACATGCCGGTGCTCGCTATTGCCGGACAGCAGGCGCGCACCGCGCTCGGCGGTCACTATCAGCAGGAAGTCGATCTGCCGAGCCTGTTCAAGGACGTGGCCGGAGCTTTTGTCCAACAAGCTTCTGCCCCGGCGCAGGTCCGCCATCTGGTCGACCGCGCCATCCGCATTGCACTCGGCGAGCGCCGCGTGACGGCAATCATATTGCCCAACGATCTCCAGGACATGCCGTATGAAGATCCACCGCGTAAACACGGCACGATTCATTCCGGCATCGGGTTCTCCAAGCCGAAAACGGTGCCCTATGATGACGATCTGCGCCGCGCGGCGGACGTGCTCAACAGCGGCAAGAAGGTCGCCATGCTGGTCGGTGCTGGCGCGTTGCGCGCGACCGACGAAGTCATCGCGGTGGCCGACCGGCTGGAAGCCGGCGCCGCGAAGGCGCTGCTCGGCAAAGCCGCGCTGGCTGACGACTTACCCTGGGTAACCGGCTCGATCGGCATGCTCGGCACCAAGCCGAGCTACGACATGATGATGGAATGCGACACGCTGTTGATGATCGGCTCGGGATTTCCCTATTCCGAATTTTTGCCGAAGGAAGGCCACGCGCGCGGCGTGCAAATCGATCTTGCGCCCGACATGCTGTCGCTGCGCTACCCGATGGAGGTCAATCTGGTCGGTGACGCTGCGGAGACCCTGCGCGCGCTGTTGCCATTACTTAAGCAGAAAGCTGACGGCAAGTGGCGTCAGGCCATCGCCAAAAACCTTAAAGAGTGGTGGAAGACGCTTGAAGAGCGGGCCATGGCGTCCGCCAATCCGGTCAATCCGCAGCGCGTTACCTGGGAATTGTCGCCGCGGCTGCCCGACCGCGTCATCGTCACCAGCGATTCCGGATCTTGCGCCAATTGGTACGCGCGCGATCTGAAAATGCGCCGCGGCATGATGGCGTCTCTGTCCGGCGGCTTGGCCTCGATGGGCGCCGCGGTGCCCTATGCTATTGCGGCGAAATTCGCTCATCCCGATCGTCCGGTGATTGCGCTGGTTGGCGACGGCGCGATGCAGATGAACAATATGGCCGAGCTGATCACGGTGGCCAAATACTGGCGGCAATGGTCCGATCATCGCTGGATCGTCTGCGTTTTCAACAACGAGGATCTCAATCAGGTCACGTGGGAGCAGCGCGTCATGGAGGGCAATCCGAAATTCGACGCCTCGCAGCAGATTCCCAATGTGCCGTATCATAGTTTCGCAGAACTGATCGGACTCAAAGGCATCTACGTGGACCGGCCCGATGCAATGGGCGCGGCATGGGACGCGGCGCTCGCAGCCGACCGGCCCGTCGTGCTCGAAGTAAAAACCGACCCCGAAGTGCCGCCACTGCCGCCGCACATCACGCTCGAGGACGCCAAACATCTCACCGAGACCCTGATCAAAGGCGACTCGCGCGAGGGCAACATCATCAAGGAGACCGCCAAACAGGTTTTGGCCTCGCTCGTTCCCGGGAAATAAAGTGGCACACACGAACAGTGGTGGGACGCCGATCACAGGGCTGACAGCAGCCGTGTACCGTATTCCCACCGATTACCCGGAAGCGGACGGGACATTCGCCTGGGACGCAACGACCCTGGTGGTCGAGGTCGAAGCAAATGAACAGTCGGGCATTGGTTACACTTACGCCGACAGTTCCGTCACTGCGCTCATTGGCGGAGTTCTGAGGAAGGCGATCGAGGGCCGCGATAGCTTCGACATTCCGGGATGCTGGATGGCGATGCAGCGCAGCGTCCGCAATCTCGGCCGATCGGGGCTCGCCGCTTGCGCGATCGCGGCTGTCGATAACGCATTATGGGATATCAAGGCGAGCGCGCTTGAGTTGCCCCTGGCCAGCTTGCTCGGCCGATGTCGCGATAATGTTCCGATCTATGGCAGCGGCGGGTTTACCAGCTATTCGAACAAACAACTGCGCGAGCAGCTTGCCGGCTGGGTGGACCAGGACGGTTGTCGCTTCGTCAAGATGAATATCGGCAGCGAGCCGGAACTTGATCCGGATCGGGTGCGGCAAGCCAAGGCGGCGATCGGCGACCGCCAGCTTTTCGTCGACGCCAATGGCGCGTTCTCCGTCAAGCAGGCGCTCGACTTCACGCAAGTTTGCGCGGAAGCGGATATCCGTTGGTTCGAGGAGCCGGTAACGTCGGACGATCTGCCGGGGTTGCGCTTGATGCGCGAACGCGTGCCCGGGCAGATGGACGTCGCTGCCGGCGAATACATTTATACGTCCGACGACGCGCGCCGCATGCTGCAGGCCGACGCCGTCGATGTGCTGCAAGCGGACGCCACGCGATGTGGCGACGTTACCGGATTCTTGCAGATTGGCGCGCTGTGCGAAGCGCATCACATCGATTTATCCGCTCATTGCGCCCCCGCGATGCACCGCCACGTCGCCTGCGCGGTGCCGCGGCTCCGCCACGTCGAGTGGTTCCACGATCACGTTCGGATCGAACACATGCTGTTCGACGGCGCGCCCGTCGCACGCAATGGCACGATCGAGCCTGATCTCGGCCGGCCCGGTCACGGCCTCACCTTCAAACGACAGGATGCCGAACGCTTCCGCGTCAATGGAGAGGGATCATGAGCCGGGCGGATGCTGCGCTCGATCTCATAGCAAATCTGGCGCTTGCCGGTGTGGCGGCTGCAATTGTGGTGAGGCCGGAAACCGTCTCGCGGATCGCGTCATTGCCTCTTTTGCCGAAGGCCGCAGCGCTAACGCGCGGCGCGGCCCGCGGCCTCCTGCCGGCTCCGGCGCCGCCGCGCCCATTGGCGCGAGCGAAGCAAAAGGCCGACGAACTGGCGCGACTGATTTCGCGCTATACGCCACAAGCTCGGCGGCGCCATCAGGAAGTCACACGCAGCGCAGGCCGGCGCCTCAACGGCAGCGCTGCCATGCTGGCGTTCTCCGTTCTGGCCGACAGCGCGGTCGAGCATTACCGCGGCTCGTTCGAAAACCGGGCGATGTATACGCCGCTTGTAGCGGCAGCGCTGACGCTGGGTGCCAGTCTGTTCGGTGCCGCGGACGCTCGCGCCAGCAAGCACGTCATGCGCGACACGATCTATGCTTCGGCCGCGGCGGCCGGCTGCGCCGGCCTTGGCTTCCACTCTTATAACATTCTCAAGCGGCCGGGCCGCTGGTCGTGGCTCAATCTGTTTTATGCCGCGCCGATTGGAGCGCCGATGGCGCTGGCGCTGGCCGGTCTTCTCGGCCGCGGCGCCGAGCGGGTGCGCGATACCCGGCCGCATCGGCGCGCCACCGTGCTCGGTTTTCCGGCCGGCCGCATGCTGGCGGGCGTGACTGCGGCGGGACTCGCCGGCACCGTCGGAGAAGCGGGGCTCCTTCACTTCCGCGGCGCCTATCACGATCCATTCATGCTGCTGCCGGTCACCGTGCCGCCCGTCGCTTCGGTCCTGCTAGCTGCATCGGCCCTGCGCCCGCACCGCACGACGCATCGCCTCACCCGCTGGTGGCTGCGCTTGACGGCGCTTCTTGGATTCGCAGGCGTTGGATTTCACGCTTATGGCGTTTCCCGCAACATGGGCGGCTGGCGCAATTGGAGCCAGAACGTGCTCAACGGACCGCCGCTGCCGGCGCCGCCGAGTTTTACCGGCTTGGCGCTTGCCGGCCTTGCAGCGCTCTCGCTTATCGAGGAGGCGGAAACCGATGCCTGAGCGTTATCCCGGCTACGACGTTCTCAGCAAGCGCAACTCGCAATCCTGGAACGAGCAGACGCGGCGGGTGATCGATGAGCGCTTGGCGATCGATTCCAGCCAGCATCGCTTCTTTACCGAAGAGGAATGGCCGACCATTCGCGCGGTGTGCGATCGCATTGTGCCACAGACAGTAGCGCGGCCGCGGCCCGTGCCGCTCGCCGCCATGGTCGATGAAAAACTTCACCGCAATGGCGGCGACGGCTATCGCTATGCCGACTTGCCGCCGATGCGTGAGGCTTGGCGTCGCGGGCTGGCGGCGCTCGACGCCGAGGCGAAGGCGCGCCACCGCCGCCGCTTTCACGAGCTCGGCCCGCTCGAACAAGATGCGATCCTCGCAGCGGTTCAGAACGGCGACGTTCGCGACCAGGTTTGGCGCGATCTGCCGCCCAAAAGTTTTTTCACCAAGCGCGTGCTCCACGACGTTGTCAGCGCCTATTACGCCCATCCCACGTCCTGGAATGAGATCGGTTTTGGCGGCCCGGCGAGTCCGCGCGGTTATGTGCGGATGAATTTTGACCGGCGCGATCCGTGGGAAGCCTCGGAGGCGCGGCCCGGTCGCGAAGAGCGCGCCCGGCGGGAGAACGCGCGTGTCGGATGATCCGCAACGATCCCCGCGTGCAATCGGCGGCCGCGCTCCCGATGTCTTCCATTCCGGCGGCTGGGTGCCGATGCGCCAATATGCCGAGGATGAGCCAGTCGATTTTGTCATCGTCGGCACCGGCGCCGGGGGCGGCACGCTCGCCTGCAAGCTTGCAGAGTATGGCTTCTCGGTGGTGGCGCTCGATGCCGGCCCGTATTGGCGGCCGCTGGAAGATTTTGCCTCGGACGAGCACGAGCAGGCGAAGCTGTACTGGACCGACGAACGCATCACGGACGGCGAAAATCCGATCCAGTTCGGCGCCAATAATTCCGGCAAATCGGTCGGCGGCTCGACCGTGCATTTTGCCATGGTGTCGCTGCGCTTCCGGCCGGAATGGTTCAAGGCGCGCACCAAGCTCGGCTATGGCGCCGATTGGCCGCTCGATTGGCGCGAGATGTGGACCTATTACGCGGAGGTCGAGCAGACGCTGAAGATCTCCGGGCCGGTGAACTATCCGTGGGGTCCGAAGCGGTCGCGTTATCCGTACCGTCCGCATGAGCTCAACGCCGCGGCTTTGGTGCTGGCGCAAGGCGCCGAAGCGCTCGGGATCGATTGGTCGCCGACGCCGCTGGCGACCGTATCGGCGCCGCGGGGACATTCGCCGCCCTGCGTCTATCGCGGCATGTGCGTGCTCGGCTGCTCGACCAATGCCAAACAGAGCGTCCTTATCACGTGGCTGCCGCGGGCGCTCGCCGCAGGCGCCGAGATTCGCGATCTGGCGATGGTCGGGCGCGTCGAGCACGACGGTACCGGCCGCGTCACCGGCGTGCATTATATCCGGGAGGGAGAGTGGCGCTTTCAGCGCGCCCGCAATGTCGTGGTCGCCGGCTACGCGATCGAGACGCCGCGGCTGCTCTTGAATTCCGCCACCAGCCGCTTTCCCGACGGCCTTGCCAATTCCTCCGGCTTGATCGGCAAGAATTTGATGGTGCAATCCAATCAGGCGGTGTGGGGCGTCATGGAAAAAGAGATTCGCGCCTATAAGGGTCCGCCATCGCTCGCCATTACCGAGCACTGGAATTACACCGACAAGGGCAAGGACTTTTTCGGCGGTTACGCCTACATGAGCCAGGGGCCGTTGCCGGTCGTCTGGTCCGGCACGCTGTCGAGCAAGCGCGGACTGTGGGGCCAGCGCCTCCTCGACGAGATGGAAAAGTACAATCACCACGTCGGCCTAAAGATCGTCGGTGAATGTCTGCCGCAGGAGCGCAATCGCGTGACCTTGACCGACGAGAAAGACCAATACGGCCTGCCGGTGCCGCGCATCACATATTCGTTCTGCGACAACGACAAGAAACTGATCGAGCATTCGCTGTCGTTCATGCGCCGCGCGCTCGACGCGGCGGGCGCCAGCGAAATCTGGGACGAGACCGACGACACCTGCCATCTCAACGGCACTGCCCGCATGGGGGACGATCCGCGCACCAGCGTCGTCAATGCCGACTGCCGCACGTGGGATATCCCTAATTTGTGGATCTGCGACGGCTCGGTGTTTCCGACCGTCGGCGGCGTCAATCCATCGCTGACCATCCAAGCAATTGCCTGCCGCACGGCCGATCGTATCAAGACGCTCGCCCGGCGCGGCGAACTCTGAAGAGTTTTCGGCGAATTCTGCGTGAGAGTTCCGGCAAACTTCGCCGATGCTTATCGCAAGGTTAGCAAACAACCGAATATTTAAGCTGTGCTTTCGCAAAAGGCGGCGCGGTGAAGAAACGATTCGTCGGTGAGTGATTTCACTGCATCTTTAGAAATGGGACGGCAAAACCTCCTACGAAGACCTGACGAGTCACGCTTTTGTACCGGGCGGCTTTTGGCAGCCGTTTGGGCAAGCGCTGTCGTAACCGTGAGGGTTTTGTCCGATGACGAATGTCATTCGCTTGCTGGTCGACGCGATGCGCCAGATGCATCGCTTCCGCCGCGACGACCGTGGCAGCATGGCCATGATGATGGGCCTGACGGCGGTCCCGCTCATCTTCGCCGTCGGCGCCGGTATCGATTATGGCACCGCCAATATGGCGAAGGCGAAACTCGACGCGGTGGCCGATGCCGCGGCGCTCTCTGCCGTCGACCACCAGGCCATCACCGGCACGCCCGCCGCGGCGCAGATCACGGCGCAAACCACCTTCAATGCCGAAGCCGTCAATATCCCCAATGTCACGGTGGACAACGTGTCCGCCACGGTGACGGACTCGACGACCGGCCGCACCGCCGTCGTCAACTACACGGCGACGAAGACCAACCTGTTCATGGGAATTTTCGGCGATCCGTCGGCCACCATAAGCGGTTCGTCGACCGCGCAAGCCGGCCTGACGACGAACATCAATTTCTATCTGCTGCTCGACAACTCGCCGTCAATGAATATCGCGGCGACGTCGGCCGGCATCCAGACGATGGTCAACAACACGTCTGCGCAAGGCGGCTGCGCATTTGCCTGTCACGAATCCTATCCGGCGGCCGACAATCTGGGCAATCCGGGCGGCGAGGATAACTATACGCTGGCGCAGAATCTGGGCGTCGTAACACGTATGCAGAATTTGGCGAGCGCGACCCAATCGCTAATGGGCTCGGCGGCTTCGATGGAGGGGTCGAACCAGCAATATCAAATGGCGATCTACACGTTCAACAATTCCAGCCTCGGCGCGATACAGGCGCTGACGTCGAATCTCGGGACCGCCAAAACGGCGGCGGCCAATATCAACGTGGAAGAAGTCTACTCCAACAACTGGCTGACGAAAACGAGCCAGAACAACGACACCGATACGAACTTCGAATCCGCGATGTCGGCGATTAGCACCATCATGCCGGCGCCGGGGACGGGCACTCCGGCAAGCACGCCGCAAGAGGTACTGTTCATCGTCAGCGACGGCGTCGATGATGAAGTGGCGTCGTCGTGCTCGCAGACGTTTGACGGCAATCGTTGTCAGCAACCGTTCAACACCACGTGGTGCACCACGATCAAGAATCGCGGTATCCAGATCGCAGTGCTGTACACCGACTATCTGCCGCTGCCGACCAATTCCTGGTATAATGACTGGGTCGCGCCATTTCAAAACCAGATCGCGCCCAACATGGAAAGCTGTGCGTCGCCTGGAATGTTCTTCTCGGTGACCACCGACGGCGACATCACCGCGGCCATGCAGACCTTGTTCCAGCAGGCAGTGGCGGCGGCGCGACTGACGCATTAGCCGTAGCAAAATCGCAGCGACACCCGTTTCGCCCTTGCCGGTTCCCCGGGATGCGCTATTTTGCCGACGTCTCGCCAACACGGCGCGCGGGTGTAGCTCAATGGTAGAGCAGAAGCCTTCCAAGCTTATGACGAGGGTTCGATTCCCTTCACCCGCTCCAAATCGCGCTGCAAGCCAACCATCAATGAGCGGGCTGCTGGAATTTCCGCGCGGGCGGCGGCCAGGCAGACCGCGCCG
>Ga0182024_10017321_pt1 | contig 13545 bp, 13 predicted proteins | sample P32metaG_FD_120480 | JGI IMG/M metagenome (GOLD analysis project Ga0182024, IMG submission 120480) | Permafrost microbial communities from Stordalen Mire, Sweden - P3-2 metaG (Illumina Assembly) | ecosystem: Environmental > Terrestrial > Soil > Wetlands > Permafrost | place: Sweden: Stordalen...
CCTGCAAGGCTCTGCGCCGCAGGCGCGATTCTCCGGCCTTCAGCGTGCCGCGCGCTGTGCTTTGCAAAACGGTTCTGCAAACTCGCCAGCGTCGCGCGAACGCCCGTGGCGCCAGGCTTTCCGGCGCGCTGCTCAATGCAAGGCCGATGCGCGATGCATCCGGGGGTGCGAAAGGTCGGCTCAGCGAGGGCGCTCGCAAGGCGGATGTTGCCGCGGGTCGCTAATCAAACACGCTGGAGACCTCCTGTGAAAACAAAGAATGGGTTTGGCCACGTCTACCTTCAGACGCGGCGGAGATTACACCAACAACGAAACACGCTGGCTGCCCTGTACGAAGCGGCAAAGGCCGCGGGCGCGCGGCAGGAGCAGAACACGTCCGCCCTCATGCAAGCGAGCCTAGCGAAAGAAGAACAATGGGGCGCGCTGGGCGACGTTGTGATTAGCCCCTTAGTGGCCCACATGGAACGCCTCGAAACGGACGCTCACATTTGTGACATCTATGCGGCCGCCGTCATTCTGGTGCTAGATGACACTCTAGGAACGGCGTATTCGGAGTTCAAGGAACGCGGCGGAACTCCACGCGACCTCTCACGAGTTCAGACCGTCAACGTACTCGATGCTGGTGGGAACAATTTCCGTCACTACGAGGAATGGGGACGTAACGCGTGGGCCGATTTGTCTTCGAAAGCGCGGGCCAATATCATAACCATCGCGGAGTTCCTCGGCTTGCCATTCGATGATGAGCAAAGAAGGTTCGACGGCAATCGTTGGTTTGGTCAGATCATGGCATGGCGAATCCTCGAACGGCTTGGACCAGATTCATATCAGACGATTGAGATTGCCGTGCGAGATTGCCTTGAGGAAATGCTTATCGCCTTAGGGCTTCATGATAGCGCGCTAGCGATGCACGCCAGGGCAGCATACGACTAAGCAGATTGCCGCGCAGCCTGCGTTCGGCGGATGGGGGCCGTTTAATGATAATGCCGCAAATCCACGATTATGTCCGCCGTCGTTTTTGAGAACATTTTCTGCACGAACATTTCAAACTGTTCCACTGTTCCTTTTTCCAAGGCTTCAAACTGGTCCCGCTGGTCGCTTGGGCTCCAAATGGAACTCTCTTCCGTAGAGTAGTCAACGTCGCGATATGGAAAAGCAACGATCTGCCTGTAGCTACCTTTCGCAAGCTGCTCTTGGTCAACGATACTCATTTCTGCCCTGCTCCCGACAGGCCAGAAGCGCACAACGCGCAGAAGCTTATGAGGCGACATAATATCTAAAGCGTAGTGCGTTTCGAAAATCGGGAGGTTGCGTACTATATCGACAAATGCCGGGTCGATTGGCTCGACGCGATGAGTCTGTTGGGACGCATAGACCGCCAGGCGTTCGAAGACCGTTGAGACTGAGATGGTCGCTTTTAATTTCGGATTGGACTCAACCAGAAAAACGTCGTGAATCGCAAATTCACCTTGGGCCGCCCTCGTGGCACCAAAGTGAATCGCCTGCGCCACTTGCTCGTCAGTGAGAGGTGCTCTCCAAAGTCCCTCTGGCTTTAGGCGTCTCAGCGCGTGATTTCGCCGCATGCTCGGTCTCCTTAAAGTGAGCGCAACGCGGCGAGCGCGGCGCCTAAGGGCCCCTAGCTCCCTTCTACGAGTGCAAGGAACGCCTTCCAATGGCGCGGGTGCGGAACGCGCGTTCCGGCACGAAAGCGCGAGCAAGCCGCGAGGGAAAGGCCCGTCGCCTTCGCGATCTCCGAGAGGGGAAACGCGTCGAGCTTCGGTGTCACCTCGCGCAGAAACCAGGCACGATCGCACTTCTCGGGATGCTCCTTCGCCCATTGCCGGTTCCGGCGATGGTGCGAGGCGTTCGCCTCGCCGCGCTGGGCGTTTGCCTGCGCGCTCGCTCGCGGATCAGGTCCCTCGCGAACTTGTTTTGCGAGTGCCGCACGTGCCGTTGCGATCGCACGCTCGGCGCGGGCCCGACAAGCGCGAGGCAGGCACGCCTCGCAGTAGCGGCGCCGGCGCTTTAGGACGGGCTTTCCGCACGACGCGCACGCGGCGGGAAGAAGTGCGAGGGGTTCCGGGCGCGGTGCGCCCCACGCTTTGCTCGCGTAGGGATGCACCTCGGCACGTTTGCGAGGCGTTCCGGTTAACGTGGACTGCGCCGAGGTCGGGCGCGGTGCGAGCTTGGCCGATCGCCCGTGCGAACGGCTTCTATTCAACGTGCGAGGTGTAGCAACCGTACCGCCCCGATCGCGTAACGCCTGGCGAAACGCGTGCGCGAGATGCGCGACGATGGGCGCGACGAGCAGCCTCCAGCGCGGCAGCGTTAGCGCGAGGTCGTGCGTAAGCGGGGCTCGCACGCGGCAAACACCATTCGGGAGTTCCACGAATTCGCGCGAGGTGAAGACGTGCGCCTCCAAAAGGTCGAGAACGAACGCATCCACGTCCGGACGTATCGGCTCCATCGCATCGAGCGCAAACGAATCCCGGTTCCGTTGGTCCGTGTGGAGCACGCCGAGCGTCGGATCGAGCCCCGCGGCGATCAGAGCGAGGCGTGCTTCCGACTCTGCGAGACTATAAAGGTAGTTTAGGAGCGCGTTTACGGGGTTAGTCGCTGCACGAGGCGCGCCGGTCAGAATGGAGGCTCGCGAATCGTACCGCGCCCAACGGGCGGGCATGCGTGCGAGGTCTCGGCCACGTACATTTAAGGGAACGTCCGTCCATGCGCTCCAGTAGATCGCTGCGGCCTTGGCTTCGCAGAGCCGCACATCGTCGATCGTACCGGCGCGATCGAGCGCCTCGCAGAAACCGTCGAACGTCCCTAGATCGTGCACGCCGAGCCGTACGAGGTTCTTACGTTGCCCGTCGAGTTTGCGCCGAATGAGATCGCGTGCGAGGTCAACGTCGAGGCCCGTAGTGGCCGCGAGCGCCTGGGCACGGCGGATCGGATGCCCGTCGTATCCGAACGGGACGGAGTGTGCGAGGAGGGCGCCGTCCGGCGCGAGGTGGACGAGTGCTGCGCCAATCGCTCGCAGCCACGCGAGCGCTTCAAGCGTGATGCTTCCGGTCTTACCGAGCAGCACGAGGCGTTCGAGGCCGGAACCGGCGCGATCGATCACGAGGCGACGGCGGCGATCCGCGATACCGTCTTCGACGTGGAGCTTGCCGTAGAGGACGCGAAGGCTCATGCCGTAGCCGTCCGCGACCAGAATGCCCCCGCGGACTTGCAAGGGTGGGAATGGGAAGGTACAGTCGGTCTGTTGCATCGGGAGCTAATTCCTCCGGGTGCGACGGCTCTCGGCTCGTTAGTAGCGGGCCGAGAGCGCCTTTTGTTGTTACTGGGCTATCATGCTCTTAATAGTTTCGAGCATCTTCGAGCGCGTCTCTTCCGACAGTTCTGCCAATCGTTGTGCGTTTCGCGTTAGCAGCAACTTACGATAGCCTGGGAACGCTCTTGCGAGCGTGCATATTGCACGAGCCCGGGGCAGCTCGCGCTGACACTGCTCAAAAAGAGATTCAAAGCGTGCAGTTCCAAACTTGCGCGAGAGCCAGCCAGCGGCAACCACGCCGTACGCTCTGAACGTGGTCGATGCTTGCTTGGTAAATGCTCGAATCAGTCCGGCGAATTTATTTCGCCCAAAGAAGACCTCATGCGCTTCGAAGATCACCGGCAACTCTTCAAAGAGCATATGAGCGTACTTGTGGGCGGCCTCTAGTTCGCCGTCGCTGAGGCCGAGAACGAATTCGCGCAATCGTTCGCGATTGGTGAAGATGCGTATGCCTTCAAGAATCTCGCCGAGCATGTTTTGGTCACGCGCAGCACCGCGAGCCACGTTGACGGTTTCACCGTGCGGCAATGCGCCGGGAGCTTTCACCCCACCATTGTGTGACGGAAAGTCATGCGCCCCGAAGGCTTTGAGAATGAGAGACGCCAGCGACGGCTCTTCCTCTTCAAGTGGCGAGAGACCGAGAAACGGTTGCCCGCCGAGCGCGATGGCGAGAACCGCAACAACGACTGACCCGAAGTCCGCGCGGCCTCCGACGTTCCGGCGAAGTCTGCGAATGTAGGAGCTCCGGATCGGTTCGTTTTGGTGTTGCTCAAAGTACGCTGCGGCGACATCGAAAGCGTCGTCTTCCGGGTTATCAGGTGGCTCATCCTCATCTATGATGAGGGTTCGCTTCACGGTTCGGATACGGTCGGTCGCCTTGAACATGGGAGCCGTCGCGGCGAGGAGCAGAGCGCGCGCGTCCTCAGCGATTGGACGGCCCGACCACCACACGAGGAAGCCTCGCTCGTCTAAACGGCGATCGCCGCCATTGCTCCGCTCGCCTTGACGAGCCGCGTCGAACATCGCGGCTGCCTGGCCGAAGGCCTCGGGTGGAAAATAACTCACGGAACCGCGCACGCCGGCCAGGTGCCGGCGCTTAGGCCGTGCGACCTTCCCGGCTTCCGACCAGCGCTCAAGCTGACCAGGAGTTACCAGGCGCCGCGAGGCATGGAGACGCCGAAGCAGCTCGGTTCGGGACTCTTCGGGCATTGGAAGAGCTTCGATCATGGGGGGTGCGAAACCCGCCAAATCGAGGAATCGACTCGGCTATGATGTCCGCACTATGGCAAGGACATCTCGACTCAACCCTAGCGGCGACGAGCGCGTGGCGATGCTCGTCGCACTCCCGATGCGCGTTTGGATGCGGATTCGCGCCGAGGCCGCCGATCTCGGGATCGGGCCTTCGAGGCTCATCGAGCCGGTGCTCCTTCAGGCGTTCGGCCCTGCTGCCCCGGATGGCGACGTTTCAACCGAGGGGCCCCGCCCATGAGCGAGGGCCGTCGCGTCGATCACGCTCTTGTCGAAGAATTGCTCCGCGACGGATCACTGAGCTTCCGACAAATTGCGCAGCGGGCGGGGTGTTCGGACTGGTCGGTTAGGTCAATCTCCCGCAGCATTACCGGCGACGGGCGGGCGATGAAGCGCGCGGCGCAAGGGAGCGACGCCGAGCCGTTAGGCGTCACTGGCTGTCTCGTTCTCCTCGGACTTGCGGCGTTGTTCGGCGGCGCGATTTGGTTGTCCACGCGCGGCGGCCCGCAGAACGGCGGTCGGATGCCATGACAACGAAAGACCCGCGCGGGAACGCGGGTCACAGGATCGAGACTTCCAGTTATCGCGATTCTACGGCCGCGCTTCGTCTCCTATTCGTCGCTCGTCGCACGCTGCGGCCTCGCGTAACGCTCTGCGCCGTCACGCCAAGGGCGGTGTAGCGTGGCAAGGCCGAGGAACGGCACGTCAGGGCACACTCAGTACCGCCGCTCTGCGGAACACCTCGCAGAACTCAAAGCGCAATTCGAGAAGCTGGCGCGATCGCGACCTCGCACGTCCGGGAAGAAAGCTGCGAGGACTCGCACGCTCAACGCGCTCAAACGAAAGATCGCGGCAGCCCAAGGTCGGCTGACCAAAGCGCGCGCCGCAATCGCGCGCGCGACCTCGCAAGGTGCCTCCGCGAGAAGCACCGCGAGGCGCAAACGCAGTGAAGCAGCCAAGAAGGGTTGGGAGGCGCGCCGGACTCGGAAGGCGGCGCCGGCCGTCACCTCTGGACTTGTAATGCCCTTCCTCACGTTGGCCGGCGTGAGGGACGTGTGGCCGCCGGCAAAGAGCGACCGGTCGAAGGTTGGTTCCTGCTGGAACGCTGTCGATGCGTTCCTTTCGAACGGATCACGCGCGTTGCTCGATGGTTTCGCCGGTGACTCGATCTACGACGAGCTCAGCGGGCTGCGTCTGCCATTTATCACCGACCCGACCATCATTATTGCGCACAGCGATGAGTACGACTTCGGCGCGAGCCTCTACCGCGATCGCCGCAACCGGTCGGCTGAATGAAGGGCGTTCTCGAAGCGGAGCGCTTCCAGCGCGCGTCGCTCTTACCAGCGGGCGCTGTCTGCGAGGCGTGTAGTGCGTCCGATCCGCTCCTGTTGGACGGAAATGCGGCACGGGTGCTTTGCGCGGACGACGCTGCGATCGACGCTCGGCGTGAGCTGCTCGACGAGCACCATCTTGCGGGCCGGCCTTGGCCCATCGTGCTCAACGTGAGTCCCAATTGGCATCGCATTCTCACCGCGCTGCAACGTGCTCGGCCCAATGCATGAACCTCCCTTCGCGGTCGCGCTCTTTCGCGACATCGGCGACTTCATGCGTGCCGCGGCCGATTGTGTCGAGCAATCGACTCTTGCCGCGAGCGACGGTCAACCCCGGTTCTCCGAGCCGCAGCTACTGGTCACGGAGCATGGGGTCGTCGTGCTCGATCTGACGCCCTATTGGAATCGCATCGTCTCCACGCTGCGACGTCAGCGGCCGAAGGATACAAAGCTCGTGGTTGCCCTCTTGCGCGGGTTTGGCGACCTCGTGTACGCTATTGCCGATTTTCTTGAGCGGAACCCGAAAGGCCTCATAGACGATTGAACGGCGGCGCGAATCTGCCGAAGAGATATGAGCGCGCCATGTATGATCCGGTTGAACCGAAGATCGTTCCCGATTCCGTCTGTACGGACATTTTCGTACGGGCGTATGCTGAGCCAAAACCTCGCCGGCCGCGACGCACCCGCGGCTCTGGAGAAGCTCGGCAGAATACATCTCGCCCTCCGTCGTGGTTCGATGGCCGCTTTTTTGTGTTCGATACCGAGACGGTCGAGCGGCACGAGCTAACATTCGGAGCCTTCGAATACTACGATCGACGCAGACTGGTCAAACGCGCGGTTTTCCACCGTGACGACCTGCCCATGAACGACCCACCTGCATACGCGGAACTGCGGCGCATTTGCCGCAAGCGCAACGTGCCGCTTTATTCCCTCGCGTACGTGTTCTCGTCGTACATCTGGCAGTTACGCAAGAAGGGCGGAACGTTCACGTGTTTTAACGCGAGTTATGATCTCAGCCGGCTCGCGAGCACTTGGCATGCCGCGACGAAAAGCGGGCGTCGCGGAGCAAAATTTATCAACGGGTTTGAATTCTTTCGTACTTGGCCAACCGCTAAGGACGAAGACGGAAAGCCGATGCTCGGCGCCGATGGCAAACTTGGGTCGCGCACGGTCGAAGCGCCCTTCGTTCGCATCAGGCGAGACGATCGCCACCACGTTCGCTACGACATGCATGCCGCGAACGTGCTCGATCTGGCGACCCTGGCTTTTGCGCTCCGCAATGAGGGCGGTACGCTCCAAGACACCTGCTCGGCGTTCGGGGTTGAGTTTGAGGATCGTCCCGGTTTCCACGACGGTACCGTAACGGAAGAAAACGTCGCTGGGTGCCTCCACGACGTTGCGAAGACAGGCGAACTTCTCTACGCGCTTGGCCGCGAGTACGACCGGCATCCGATCGACTTGCCGCCCTGGCGGGCGCAGTCCGGTGCCAGCCTTGCCAAAGCCTATCTTCGAGCGTTCGGGGTCGCACCGCGTTCCGAGCTACAACCGGATTTTTCCAAAGACCATTTAGGCTACGCGGCGAGTGCTTACTTCGGCGGGTGGGTGGAAGCGCGGATCGTGCGCGAGCCGGTTCCCTGCGTCTATCTCGACGCAGTGAGCATGTACCCCAGCTCGTTTACGCTTCTTGACTGTTGGTTCGGCCACATTACGCCGGCACGCCTTGAACCGGAAGAACTCGATCCCAAGAAGGTACAAGCGCTGCTCGACAAGTTGCACGTTGAACCGAGGCGACTGCTCAAAAAGAGCGCCTGGCCGCAACTCGCGTTCTTCGCGCTCGTCGAACCGAACGGCGCGATCCTACCCGCGCGCGCAGAGATTCCGTCGCCGTACCTCATTGCCGAAGCGTCCGAACCTTCGTCACACCGCCTCGTGACGGTCGGTCCTGTCGAATCGAAGGTACCCCTGTGGTACGCGGGACCCGACTTAGCTGCTGCCGCGATCGCCGGCGCTGCTCAGCCGAGAGTCTTGCGCGCGTGGCGGCTGAGGGCAAGCGGCATGCAGTCAACGCTGCGATCGCTCAAGTTCCGAGGCGACGACGAAATCGACCCGACGACGACTAACGTCTTCCAACGCCTCATTGAACTCCGCAAGCGAGAGAGTGGAGATTCTCTCGATAACAAGCTCCGCGCGACGGGTTATAAGGTGATCGCCAATAGCGGATCATACGGAATTTACGCGCAGACAACGCCTGAGGATATCGACCCAGACTTACCACGCGATGGAATGCCTGTCAGCGTGTGGGGGTTGAGGGCGTTCGAGACGCACGTCGATCGGCCTGAGAAGCACGGTCGGGACTGTTTCTTCCCGACCGCCTCACTCGTGACGGCAGGCGCGCGGCTCTTGCTTACCATCGGCCGGCGCCTCGTACATGACGCAGGCGGCGAGGTAGCTTACAACGACACGGACTCACTTATTGTGATCGCAAGCGAGCGCGGTGGCTTTGTGCGGTGCGAAGGAGGGCCTTACAAAATGCCTGACGGCACACGCGCCGTGCGCGCGCTCTCGTGGGTCGAAGTCGATCGCATTCTTGAGGACCTTGCGGCGCTCAATGTCTATGATCCCTCGATCGTTAAGGGTTCGTCGTTTCAGGTCGAGGATGAGAACTTCGACGAGCACGGCCAGCGACGAGAGATCGTCTTCTATGGCACGCGCGAAAAGTCGTATTGCCTCTACGCGCGCGGCGAAAACGGTGAGCCTGTCGTCGTGAAGCACAGCGCACATACGATCGGCCAGTATAGCTCGCCGCTCCCCGGCGATCGGGAGAGTACATGGATCGTCGAGGCCTGGACGCACGCGCTTCGCGAGGGCCTCGGTCTGCCCGTGGAGGACCCCGCATGGTTCAACTTGCCGGCGCTCTCGCAACTGACGCTCACGACCTGGAACGTGATAAAGTACTACGCGCAAACGCCGGGCGTCCATCCGTTCGACTTTCTTGCAGTCGCGCAGGTCGCTTACCCAGGGCTGCTTCGTTGTTGCAACGCTCCGCGACCGTCCTGCCCGCTGTTCCCCGACGCGAATCGCTGGACGGAACAAGCCTGGCGGTGCCTGACGTGCGATAGCCCCGTCAATTCATACCTCGCCGATACCGGCCAATCGATATTCAAGACCTATAGTCGCGCCGTTGGACTACTCACGCACGCGATTGAGTTGAAACGTCTGTGCTCTAGCGGCGATGAACCGAACGAAGAGAACATGCGTGGCTTCACGACTGCGCGTCCAGTGCGGGTCGAATTCGTGACGCACGTCGGGAAAGAGATCATCGTCGATCCGACCGATACTGGCGAAGGGCTAAGCGCCGAGGAACTCTTTGGGACGACTCAAGTTGAGTATCACGACCGTCGCGCGTCGCTCGAAGAGCTACGCGAGCGCGTCAAGGCGTTCGGCATTCGCAAGACCGCTAGCAAGGCTCGCGTGAGTGTCCGGGCAGTTCGCAACTTCGTCCGTGGGAAAACGCATCCGCACCCGTCCACGCTGCGGCGGTTGAGGGAGGCTACGAAGCTCACCAGAGTACCTTAAAGTAAAGTAGGGTCCCGGTTCAATCGTTCGCACCCCCGGGACCTATTTCGCGACCCGTAGGATCGGCGAAAACCGCTTCCATCCGCCGTCTCTGATCCGGCTTTGGTTCTTGCCCAATGGAAAGGTTATAGTACACATTTCGCGTTAAACCCGCGCGTTTTGCGAATTCAGTCGGAGCCAACCCGGTAGCCTTTAGTCTCCGCTTGAACTCTTCCGCGCGACGCCTCTTCTCTGGCTGCTCTGTCAACTTGATTCGTACCTCATTTTTGTAAAAGAACGATAGGTCAGGCAGTCCGCAAGCATTCTATCGTTCGCCAACACTAAATCAAGAAGGCGCGGTGGGAAGACGAAGTGTTAGCTTGCCGGTTTGCGTCCTCAAGACTTGCAATAACACGCGATCCCGAAAGCCTGGATCACCCAGGTTCTTCGTTACCCACAAAGCATCTTCGGAACCCCTAACAGTCCATAAGCCCACGCTCCCGTAGGGATCTTCAATCTGGACGACGCCTTCCGGCATTCCGCAGGATCGATCCATTCGAATAGTCCGAGTTGCCGCGGAGTAAGTAAAGAAGCCTAGGCTTACGTGGGGGACGTTGAGCGAGCCGTCCGTCTCAAACGCGAAGCGATCGTCGTGCCCCTTGAAGACAGAAACTGCCATAAATTGCACGTTGACGCTCCGTAGCGCATTCACCCATTCGGGCTCAGTCCGATTTGCTACCACGGCTACGGAACGGGGCACAAAATTCATTAGGGTCTGAGCCTGCGCCTCGCTGCAACCAGGGATGTAACGACAGAGATACTGGATACACGTATTGCGCGGCTTCCCATACTGGAAACAGCGTACCTGTGGAACGACGTGGTTGTGGAGTGAGTGAGATACGAGCTCAACTTCGATGACGAACCAATGGGAAAACGTCTTGTGGATAAGGGCGAGATCAGCGACTTTTACGTCTCCGTCAAACTCAAAACTACCTCCAAACGGTATACAATAGTAGTCTTTGTAGACGCATTTTAGCGCTGAGTACACGTGCGTCTCGAACTCAGCTTCACTAAACTCCGTCGGGTCCACGAGCGAAAACAGATTTTCTGGCCTACACTCGCCGCCAATGAACACTCTCATGCGGAGCCCCACGAAACACTCGCTACGCCTTCAAGAGCCGCCTCTTCGTCTTTTAGCCGCGCAATCTCAGGCGCCGTCGCGACAAGTGTATAAACTAGCGCGTCGGCCTTGCCCTCAGCTGGCCTAACTATACGGCCCAGGCGCTGTATGCGTTGCCTTCGCGTCGCCGTACTCGAAGCAATGATCCCGATCTCAGTCTCGGGGACATTGAACCCTTCGTCTAGAGCTCTGCAAGTAACGAGCACTTCGAGTTTACCGGCGCGATAGTCTGATAAGACCTGTACTCGCTGACGAAGTCGTAATCGCGAGTGATATACGCCCGCCGAAATATCGTTGGAATTAAGGACATGTGAAATAACGTCGCACGAATCAATATCTTCGTGGAAGACCAACGTTCGTCTGTTGCGGTTATTGGCGACGAGTCTCAAAGCCAGAACAACTCGCCTATCGCTCAGACTGACTACGCGAGAGCGCTTTATCAGAAGCGAAATGGTCTTCTCCGACTCCGGTCCTTCTCGCCGAAGCGAACGGGCTATAGCTTTCGTAAGTTTGTCATATTCAACTTGTCGAGCCTCTTCGAGCTCGAAAACCACGTTCCGAAGCACAAATGGTACGATTACGCCGTCAGCACGGGCCGCGGCATAATCGTACTCGTAAATTATCGGACCTAGCGCCGGTATTAACACTTCTGTTAGGCCTTCGTCGTATTGCCGCTCGGGCGTTGCGGACAAACCTAACGATGCGAAGGCTGGCAGCTTAAGCACATCGCGAAAATGTGCGGATGCAGCACGATGGCACTCGTCAATGATGAGGAAGCACTCGGGCATTTTCTTCCGAGACGCGAGAGTCGCGGCTGTATTTAGAACGGCGAGGTTTACGGTTCCAACTTTTACGGCATTCTTATTGGAAACAATGTTGATATCGTCTAAACGCCAGTTAAAAAATGCAGCGGTCTCCTCCCACCATTGATCCAGAAGCGCCGCTGTCGGGACGACAACCAACGTCGTCATTGCTTTGATTTCTTCGATACACGCGAGGGCGAAGATGGTCTTGCCACCACCCGTCACCACACTTACGATTCCGCGATTGCCTTCTTGCTTCCAACGCTCAAGCGCGTCGCGCTGCCATCGCCTCAGCTCGCGCCTGGCCATCCCAAATCACCTTCCTGTACTCATATCTTGCTCCAGGGCCGCGACCGCTTCACGTTGCACGCGGAAGTTAGCATTCTCGTTCTGATGAATTCGAACGCGCATGAGACCGTCCTTGAGACTTCGTACGCTGTCTGGAAGAACCGGACTCGCGATCAGATTGCCAGCCCTATATTCGGCCACCGCGTCATATGTGAATTGTGTGATGCATTCTTCAATTGCTTCCTGTGTTTCCAAAGTTTGGTAATAGGGATGCAGTCCGTTGATCAAAACGTGAATAACGCCGGCCTCGGCGCCCGTACTTATGGTAACGTACGGCTCGTACTCGCTGACCTCTCTAATAGATACCTTAACCGTCAGCTCGCCAGTCACTGGGAACACTGCGGCAGTGTCAGCTTCTGCCAGTTCGTCGACCCTCTGCCGATTGCTCGCCACAATCGCGTCAATGGGCGGCAATTGAGCGGTATTAACAGCATCTTTCATTTCCGTGCTCATAAACTCAGGCTTCAGGCCTTCAATGAGTTCACGAAGCTTTTCACCGCTCCAGATTCTTCCGATGCGATCGCCGCGCCGCTGCACCGCGCGCAGACGGTAATCTTTGGTCAGCTCCACTAGGAATTTCTCCAACTGGTCCTCTTCCGCGTCGTCGAATAGAATAGCGTCCTTGGTATGAGACACGGAGAAGTCATGATCAAACAGCAGAACCCCCGTGAGCCGTTGAGAAACTAAGTTGTTAGCGCCCTCATCATCGACGCCGCCAAAAATTGAGCGGGGCTTCCAGGCATTAGGAAATCCTTGAATCTGACGACGATTTTGAAAAAGGGAGAAGCCGCCGTACTTTCGCCCGCCTTTCTTCAGGACGCCTACCCAGCCGCTAATCGACTTGGTGCCAATCTTTGTGCCCTCCGGAATCTCTCGAAGGTAGGGCTTCCCATCTGGGTCCGTGTCCCACTCGTACTCGCTCGGCGCGGCAATTTCGGCCGTATTGTACGTGATCTTGACCGGAGGGACCGCGCCGCCCTCGATCGGCTTCAGGTCGAACATGTACATAGACCCGAGGTAATCCATCAACGTCGATTCAGTACGCGCTTGAATGTTTCGACGCATTTCCGTAATGATAATCTTCGTATAATGGTCATCCGTACCAACCGCCCGAGGTGTCAGTGGCACCCTGGCTCCGTGGTACGCGATGGCTTCGACATCGACTTCTGCCGTCCACTCGATTCCGCTACCCCATTCACATGTAACGATCTTCCACTTGCGACCCAGCCAGCACGCTGCCGTTTTCATGCCCATGCCGTACCGCGATCTTCCCTTACTGTCTTTTGTCGGCGCGGCAATCTTGAGCGCGTCAATTAGCGTCTCTTTGTTCATGCCTATTGAGTTGTCTTCGACCCGAATCTCTCGTGCGGTCTTGTTATAAGTTATGTCGATCTGGAGCGGTTTGCCCTCTGTCTGCAGAACCTCGTCGACCACACGTTCATAGTTGAGACGCGATTGAGTCGAATTATCCACGAACTCTGCGAGAGCGTACCACATGGTATAGCTCAAACGACTGTAAGCGTCGAGAGCTCTTGGACCGATTGTGAGATCAGTGTCTAATGATGTCTCTACTAGATCACGCGTTGCCTCGTTCATCGACCACCCTCTGAGCTAGTGCAGTAGGTTACCTTGAAAGCGACCCTTGGAACCGACGACGTACTTCCGTTCGGCTTCTATACCGATCCAGTAACGACCGAGCGCCTCCGCCGCAGCGCCGGTCGTATTAGTGCCGGCAAACGGATCGAGTACAAG
>Ga0182024_10017322_pt1 | contig 13545 bp, 10 predicted proteins | sample P32metaG_FD_120480 | JGI IMG/M metagenome (GOLD analysis project Ga0182024, IMG submission 120480) | Permafrost microbial communities from Stordalen Mire, Sweden - P3-2 metaG (Illumina Assembly) | ecosystem: Environmental > Terrestrial > Soil > Wetlands > Permafrost | place: Sweden: Stordalen...
ACCTGGACCTATTACAAACGCGGGCACGTCGATTTGCCAATTGCCGGGCTGGTTTGTTGCGGACTGACCGTCGGCGGATACTTCGGTGCTGAGCTTGCTTTCTCGCTTTCCAACACGGCGCTGGAGAGAATTTTCGGCATCACGCTGATGTTGACCGCGATCAAGATGCTGATCACCAAGGAAGATCATGTTTCCGAGCCGTCAAACAACCGATCCAGCCAAACCAAGATCACCTTTGTCTCAGCGCTTCTGTTGATTGCCCTGGGGCTTCTGGTCGGTTGCGGCGCTGGGCTGGTCGGCATTGGCGGCGGCGTGCTGCTGGTGCCAGCGCTGGTGTTCCTGTTCGGTCTGTCCCAACATGACGCTCAGGGCACGACGCTGGCCTTGATGGTGCCTCCAATCGGGCTGCCGGCGGCCTGGCAATACTATCAGCACGGAACGATCGACCCCACCATCGCCGCTGCCATTTGCGCCGGTTTCTTCATTGGTGCGCTTGTAGGGGCCAGATTCGCCGCTCACTTGTCTAGCCGCTTGCTGGGCAAAGTGTTCGCTGTATCTATGGTTCTTATTGCCATGAAGATGCTGTTGGTGGGGCTTGTGTGAGTTGGACGTGTTCAATCAGTTGGGTTGACGATCACGAAGCAGACGACATCTGTCGCCGGTTCCCGATTCGCACGGCCTGAGACTCGGCGGCGAATCATGTCGGCTTCGTCTCTGCCCGCGAAAGGAGGGAAAATGATTCGAGATTACCGACGATTCTTCATGTGGCTGTTGCTTGTCTACTTTGGCAGCGCAGCCGCCCTGACGACAGCGTTGTCGTTGATGGTAGCCTTAATCTCGTCCTTGGTGCTGGCGTCGCTTCACGTCATCGTCTTCTGGTTCGGAATCCCATTGCCGGACCCGTTGTCAATGTTCGGTGAGGCAGCCGCTGGAACCTGGATTGCGACGTTGGCGGAGATGCTCTGGGTGGAACTGTGGCCCTTTTTGGGTTTCTCCATCGTGGGCATCGCCTGGATTGCCATCCGGCATTGCAGACAGCGCACAGCACGCAATCGACAAGACTGAGCCGAGGTCCTTGCTGCAACTTGCTATCTAAGGAGTTTTCAATGGACGAAGTTGAGATTCTGATCTACATGTTGGCCATCACCGCAGGTGGTGGCACGGGCTTGATCATGGGCAGGATGCCGATCGGCGAATACGGCGCGATCAAATGGATCGCCGTCGCTTTCGCCCTTCTGCTGACGGCTCTGGCAGCCTACGCCGGTATTACCCACGGCGTGTTCCCCTGGCTTTTGCCAGTTGTTGCTCCATGGGCCGCAGGCGTAATCCTTGGCTCGGTGAGAAGAGAGAGTCTGAGAGGAGGTTAGTATGGGTGCCTTCATCAATCCCGCCCACGATCGCGATTCGACTGTAGCGATGGTGCGGCGCGCACATGCGGCCGGACTGTTGGTCCAAGGTGACTACTTCAATCCTGCAACTGGAAAGGGCACACTTTTCGGCGTTTTGCTCGACGGCGGATCACCAACCGAGGCTGCCGATCGCTTCGGCATGCCCGCACCATTTTCCTTTGCCGCCGACGGCATCTTCAACGGTTTGCCACATGACCGTGCCTCGTCATGGGCGATCGAGCTTGTCGAGGCAATCGGCGACCACGCCGATCTCTCTCGATCTCAGGAACAGCTGGCTATCGACGCTCTGAACATGCTCTGCCCGCATGCCTTGGGTGACGTGCTGGAACTCCTGCACATGTCCAGGGAACACCTCAAGCGCCGTTGCCTGCCCGACTCGCATCGCCCGGCGGCCCTGTCGAGTCTGGCCACGCTGCATCAGTTCGCCAAGCAGACCAATGATCAATACGACGACCTCGTCTCTATCGCGATCGCAGCGGCTCAGTCGAGCGATGGTCACGATCAAGTACCCGAGTTTATCGCCGGCAAAGGTGCAGCGCAGGCGGCTGGGCTCAATGCGGCCTGCGTCGTGAAATACACGGCGAAGTTCCTCTCGCAACGAGCGCGCCGGGCGATGTTAGACAACACGCAAGACACCGCCGCGGCCCTCCTAGTGGCTGGTCAGTGTTCCGAGACGGTGTTCAATCAGTTGGGCGAACGGCTGCTTGCCATCGTCCATGGTGCCCCGGAAGATACCAACCCCTTCCTGTCCACACCAGCGCCTGACGATCAAAAACCACTGACCGGGTGGCAGCGGTGGTTGAACAATTTGTGTCCGCCCGAACCAACAGTGCGGTGGTGAAGGCCGCGATGAGGGGAGTCGGCGTGCGCGCCGGTCTCCTTCTCGCTGCCCCATTCGACTCCGCTGCGCTTCGCTCAGGGCAAGCTTTGCCTTCGCTTACTTTTTCGAGAAACGTTCTCTCTTTTTTTGCCCAGTGGGCACCGCCGGCGGTGGCATCACGTTTTATCAGCCAGTCCTCTGGAAGCAATTGATCATCAGCATTTTCGTGTGTTCTGGATCTAGCCAAAGCCAGAGTAGATGCCATGCGTTTCTTCGTGGGTCTCCATGCGGTCGTATTCCTTATTTCCGTTCTCTTCTGTTCCCTCGAACCATATTTCGATGGCTTCTTGGGGTGAGAATCAACCTCTTGCATAGATGTGCACCATGTCGGGCTGGTCAGGCAGACCGTGCCATGGATCAGCCATAGTTTCGCCATGGCCGTGCCAGGATCTCCAGCTTATGCTTGGGCATCTGCCCTTCCCCAAGAAAACCTATAAATATGAATCTGCTCATTCAGATTGACGAGAACAGTGGCGATCCTTTGTATAAGCAGATCGTAGAGGCAATCGCTGACATGGTTGCCAGCGGCAAATTGGCACCAGGCATGAGGTTGCCGTCGTCTCGCGAGCAAGCTGAGTTTCTCTGCGTCTCCAGATGGACGGTCGACCGCGCCTACGAGGAACTGATCCGGCGGCGCGTGATTGAATGCCGTCCGGCCGTTGGCACGTTTGTTTGTGAAAAGCAAATTTCCTTCGAGCCGCCGCCCGGCAGCACAAAAGAAACTTGCCGCCTCTCACCGCGAGTGGTGCCATGCCTGTCCGACTACGGTGCCAGATTGGCGTCGACAGACGGGACGGAGGCGATCAGTGTCGATCCGGTGGCCAACAGCTTCGCCGCCCCTGTGACAGAGCTTTTGCCGGTGAATAAATGGCGTGAGCTGATGAGCAAAACCAGCCGCACCAGCGTGCCGTTTTCGAGCAGTTTCGCTCATGTTGTTGGCGACCAGAGACTGAGAGAAGCGTTGAGAGACTATCTTGCACGCACAAGAGGCGTGCAGTGCGACAGCCAACAGATCGTCATCTTTCCTGGCACTGAACCGGCGCTGGAATTGGTGGCTCGCTTGTTCGTCAACCAGGGGCAGGAAGTGCTGGTCGAGGATCCCGGCTTTCCCGGCGCCAGAAGAGTGTTTGCAGCACAGGGCATTCAGATCACGCCCATGCCGATCGATGCCGAAGGGCTGCAGGTACACAAGCTTTTCCAACGAGACCATGCCAGGCTGCTCTACGTCACCCCCTCGCATCAGGATCCGACCGGCGTGGCTATGCCGCTCAATCGCCGCCTGGAGCTGCTGAAGTTCGCTCACAAAAGCGGTTGTATTATTCTGGAAGACGACTTTGACAACGAATTTCACTATGGCCGCCCTCTGTCGTCCTTGCAAGCGTTGGACCCGGGTGGATCGGTCATTTATATGTCGTCTTTCTGGAAGGTAATGTATCCGCTCGTGCATTTGGGCTTTCTGGTGGTGCCACCGCCCCTGGTGCCGATCTTCCAGCGCGCCAAATCACAGATCGAGCTTGATTTCTATTCACTCGAGCAGTCTGTGCTGGCAGAATTCATCGCCGAAGGACATCTGGAGCGCCATGTTCGCCACACCCGCAGCCTTCTGATGGCGCGTCGCCGCGCTATAGTGTCCAGCCTTTTGCGGCATCTGGCAGGCAAAGTCAGGCTGGCCACGGTCGGCGGCGGTACTCATGTGGTGCTACGCTTTCCTGCGCAGACTGCTAGCGACGCCGACATCCTCAGATGTGCCTGCGAAGCCGGACTGGCGATGGTCTCGACGGCGCCGTATTATCATTCGTCGCCGGTGGCGGGAGAATTCTTGCTCTCCTTTGCCCGCCTGGACGAGGCGAAAATCGACGCCTCCGTGTGCAGATTTGCAACGCTGCTGGCGCCCACCGCCCCGAATAGCGATCGGCTGGCCATGCCCGTCAACGCCGATTTCTCCGCCTATGCCAGCTGGCGTTGGTGAATGCTCGAAAACCACAGTTTAATACTGATTGCAGGGTTGGCCAGCAGCCCTCCCGCCCGAAACCCGAAAACCATATACACTATATTAGACAGTAAGTACGGAATTAAGTGAAACGGTCGAAATCATCAGGGTTTTGAAAGCCCTTTTGAAATCGGCCGCTCACTCGTTTGTAATTTTGTTGCCGCGCGCGACAGGAGAGAAGGAAGGGTTGCCCCTCGCTTCCTCCTGCCGCGTTGATCATGCGGTCAGCTTGCTGAACAGGTTACCGGCGAATCTCGACGGTGCACGTCCAGGGCTTCTGGTTGCTGGGAGGAGGCGGACCCCACCACCAGCTGTTGCGTTCCGAGACAGCCTCGATCACGATCTTGGCGTTCTCGCAGGCACCGTTCAGGTCGATGTACAGCTCGAGACCGGCGTTGCGCCAGTCCTGCGGATCACGGATCAAGCGGAAGCCGTAGAAGCTGACCTCGGGGCTGGACTGGCTGCGAGACAGCCGCCAGGTGTAGCCCGAGTACAGGTCGACCTGCAGCTCGACAAGCACCTGTTCGCCGACGTTCATGCCGGAAATGTGCTTGCCTGAGTCGTTCTGGAACGCTCGGACGAACTGCTTCGTGGTTGGCACCTCGGCACCGCGGCCGCCGTCAAGCGGACCCCAGCACCAGGCGCAACGCCCCAGCTCCTCAGCGCACGGGTCGCAAAGCGTGAACGCGAAATCTTCGGTCCATGCCTTGCAGTTCTGCGACGCTTTCGCGTTGCACTGTCCCCGATACGTTCCAGGCGGCTGCGGCTTCTTTTGACAGGTTGGACACAGTTTTGCCATGGCCTTTATCTCCTTTCGACGTTAGCGGAAACGCCGCGGATCATGCCCGTGGCTGCAACCACAACCGGCGTTGTGCACGGTGTGGTTGTTGCTGGACGGGGTGCCGTCGTCGATTTCGCGATATGCGACCTTCGGCGGCAGCTTGATGCGGCTGTGCAGGTTGGCGCGGACCCGAGCGTTGTCCTCCCAGGTGTTGAGCTGGAAGAGCACGTAATCGAATCCGTCCGGGGGAAGTGGCGGCTCACCATCGATCGGCACCTGCACCAGACGAACTCCGACGGCGATCATGCCGTAGCTGGAGGCCATCGTCGGCAGAGGCAGTTCGACGTGATAGTCGCCACCGGGCTCGGCTTGATGCTCGTCCACCGGCAACTGAGCCGAGGCGGGCACGACAAGAGCGGGTCGGCTGGCGTTCGAGGCGCCATTGCTGGTGCTCAGAGCGTCGCCGAGGTTGGCGCCTTCGGTACCGGGATTGGTGGCACCGTCGGCCGGGGCACTGGTCGGCGCAGCCGCTTGAGGCGGAGGCACCATGCCGAACTTCGACGGGTCGACGTCGAGCTTGGCTTCCATGTGTCCGACCGGCTCCTCGTGCTTGATCGTGGCCGGACCGTTGATGGGCAGAAGCGCATCGGGGTGAAGCTGCAAGCGCATCCTCTCCTCGATGGAACGGCCCTGCGGGTCGGCGGTGAACGCCAGGGGAGCGCCGTCGTTCTTGTGCGAGACGAAGAACGGCTGGGGCGCATTCAGTTGCTCGTGCACCTGCTTGCGCACCGCGCTCTTGTCGCCCTGCTCGAACGAGGGCTGAGGCAGTGGGTCGAGACGCTGCTCGCAGAGCAGCTGGTTGTCCATCATCACGCGGATTTCCACGGTATCCTGCGTTGCGATCAGGACCGAGAACGGCCCGTGACGCATCGTGCGGAAGTGGATGTCGGCCGGGTAGTCGACGTCGAATCCGTGCGCGAAGACGCGATTGGAATCGACGAGAGCGACATGCACCGGGCGCCCGCGCTTCTGGACCGACACGATCGGACCGGCGATGGCCGGTTTCTTGTTGGTCGTCATGGATTTCATCTCCTTCTTTCGAATGTGTTGAATGTTGGCTGCGTGAGCCAGCACGCAAACGGCCTCCGAGCGCGGCACCACTTGTGGTGCCGTCACTCTCGGGCCGTTTACGCCAAGCTCTGGGCAACGCCGGTTTGACGCGGCGTTAGTCCGCGTTACAGCCAGCGCTCCTTGACGGTGGTGCCGTTGTCGGTGAAGTACCGATACGGGCGTGGTCCACCCCAGGGGCGACCGAAGTCGTCCACCAGAATCTCCCACGTCAGCAACTGCACCGGTCCACCCAGGCGCCAGAAACGCCGCAGCGTCTCTCGCGCATCACTTTGGGCCAGCGGACCGAAGTCCGGGTCGTACTCGTGACGCAGGGTGTACATGCCGGCCTTGCTGAACCGTCCGCTGTCGACCAGCCGCAAGTTGGGCATGAACGAGAGGTCCGTGTACATCGTCATCTGACGCTTGTACGCGTGCTTGTCCGCATCCCACTCGGAGACCGTCTGGATGATCTGGATCATCTGCTCCAGGACCATCTCGTGGATCGGGAACGGCGGAGCGCCGTAACCCCACCACTGGCGGATCTGGGCCGACATCTGACGCTGCTGGTACCACACCGTGATGGCGTAATACATGTCTTCGAGCGTCTCCGGCAGCGGATCGAAGATCAGCGCCGAATCCCACCCGCGGTCACGCAGCGTCTTGTTGATCTGGCCCATCTGACGCCGCACCCACTCGAGCGCTTTGTCGTTGAGGATGGCCATCGAGTCGTCGTTGATGAACGTCTCGAAGAAACGGCGGTCGTTGAACGTGCGGTGCACCTCATGCATGTAGCTGCGGTCCCACACATCCACTTCCTTCTCGCACTCGATGCCGGTGTCGATGATGTGACGTTCGTGTTGTTCGTCAAAGCCATCTTCGCCGCGGTTTTTACCATCGAGCTTCAGGCGCGTGAACTTGACCGTCTCCTTGCCCGTCTTGCGCGACGTGGTCTTGTCGATGTATTCCCAGAGGTGCAGCCCGAAAGCGTACACATCGTGGAACCAGTAGATCGGGTAGGAGTCATGCATCGTGTCGGCGATCGCCGCTTCGAGCATGTGATCCCAACCCAGACCGACCATGTCGATCTCGGGCTCCCACGGCATCTTCGTGTCCATGAAGTGCGACCAACCCTCATGCATGTAGCGCGTGCGCATGAAGGCCTGGTGGTAGCGCTGCTCCTCACGCACAATCTTGATCAGACGGTGCGCTTCCCACGGGAGCTGGGGCGTGTTTTCCTCGTCGGCCAGGAACTTGAGGAAGTCGTCGGTGGGCACGATCGGGTGACACTTCAGCATGCGCTGCGTGTCGGTGATGTCCTCTTCCACGACCTTGCGATCGTAGTCGGTGGCAGCCAACCGGTAGTCGGCTTCCAGTCCTTCCAGCGACCGTTCGAGCATGCGCCGGTGCTCGGGGTCAGGCAGGACATCGGGGTTGGTGAGGAGCCAGCCGGAGTGGCCTTCGAGCGCCTGGGCGGCGTCCATGAACCACTCGTACTTTTCGTGTCCCCACTTGGCGATCACCCAGTCGACGAAACGCTCGTCCTGGGCGAACTTCTGGATGATGGACCGGGGCTCCGTTTCACGGAACCAGGCGTTCTGGTCCATCTGCACGTGACCCATCCAGGCGTGGATCATCACCAGGATCTGCATCACCAACGAGTTGGTGGATCCCAGTGCGATTTCTGCCGGGTCGGAGTTGAGCGCGAACTCGAACACGTGCCCGTTGCGCGGCTGCATCGCCTGCTTGCCGTAACGCCAGTGCTTGTAGTGCCTGGGCATGCCGGCGTAGACGATGTCATCGAGGATCTGCTTGTCGCTCTTCAGCGTGAAGTTCGCTGGAGCCGGATTACAACCGTAGCGCTTGCCAACGGCATCGATCCGGGGCGCCATGATCCTCAGATCATCCAGCACCTTCTCCTCACGTTTGGAGCGTGCGATTTTGATATCAGACATGGTGCCTCCTTAGGATTCGTTAGCCGCAGGGTCTTTGTCGACGATCGTCTTCATCGCCTCGGGAATCTCATCCATCGTCCGGACTCGCGCCCAGCCGCAGTGCGAACGCGCCGCTTCGGACAGCAGGTGAATTGCCTGCATACCGCCGGTGGCGTAGCCTCCGCCCCAACCGTAGGGGTCGATTTCGAGATAGCCGAAGAAGTTGAAGTTGCCTTGACCTTCGGTGACCATGCGTTCAATGACTTCCGCCAGATAGGCCGGCGGTTCGAAGTTATACCCGTCAGTGGCGTGGAACGCGTACCTGTTCCACAGGTCCGCGGGGTACTCACGGTCCGCGATCTCCATCGACAGCACGTGTGCCGGCGAGAACATCGTGCCACCACCTGCGTCGATGGCGAAGAACTCCTGCTCGGTCTCGACCCGGAACGCCATGGCGTTGTGCGAGATCAAGACCACGTCGACTTCGCCGTAACGAGCGCGCAGCCAGACGAGGTTGAGCAGGAAGTAGAAACGAGCCATTGCGATCGGCTCGCCGCCCATCGAACCCGAGGAGTCTTCTTCGAAGAAGACCACAGCCTTGCTGTCCGGATCCCACTTCTCTTCGACCCGCTTGAAGCGCAAGTCGACGTCGTCGTAGGGGAACTGCTCGACCGTCGGGATTTCGTCTTCCTCAACCCCGGGGAAGTCTTCGGGACGCGCGGCGTAGACGGAGCGATAGCGCTCGAGCCTGGCGGCGTAGGTAGCCTCCAGGTCCAGGCGGGCCATCGGACCACGCTTTTTGATGCCGCGGATTTTCAGCGTGTAGGCCAGGATCTTGTCCTGGTCCTTGGCCAGAAGCCAGGGCAGGTCGAACAGCAGAGCGAGAAGCTCAGCCAGCTCTTCCATCGTGATGGGCAGGAAGACCAGATCCGACACATCATCGGATGCATCGGGACCGCCGCCGCCAGAGCCGGGTTTGTCACGGCCGGGGCGCCAGCGAGGCTCACCGATGCCGATTGGCAGCGATGCGCTCGGGATCTCGATCTGGTAGTCGCTGGCCGGCACGAAGTTGCGGCCAGAGTCCGAGGCGATGTGCACACCTTTGAAGAGGTCCGGATACGCGAACTGCGTCATCGCAGTGTCGCCCACCTGAACGTTCCTGAAGATGTCACCACCGCGCCGCAGCAGGTTCTTGATGTGATCCTTGGTGATCTGCGGGCGAATCCGTTCCATGAACCGGTCACGATCCGGTTTGGTGCGGTCCATGTAGATAGGCTCGGGCAGGATTTCGGCGCGAAACTGCTTGCCGAAAGACTGCTCGTTCAACTGGCGAACGATGAAGCCCTCATCAGCGGGGGTCATGCCTGCGTCAGAAGCGGTCAGTGCCGCGTCTTTCGCTTGACCCTCTTGCTTACCGCTCGGGCGCTTCGTCCTCCGCCGGCCCTTTTCGGGATTGGAGTTGCTCATTTGAATTCCTCCTAAAGGATGGTTCCGGCGCGACCTCCGCGCACGGCTTGTCAAGACAGTTGGCAAAAAGAAGACACCGACAGGGACCAGCCAAATTCGGGTTGAACCGAATTCAGCTGGCCGTGCCTGCCGGCGTCGACTTTCACCTACCAGACTAAGCCGACACGGCTGTCGTCAGGATGGTTACGCCTTCAGGAAGTCGCGGGTGAGCGCGACCTCGATCAGGAGCTTGCCCGCGCAGTATTCGCAGTAGTGGTGCTCTTCCACCAAGCGACGCTTGGCGGAGTCGAGCTTCTTCTGCTCTTCCTCGCTGAGGTTGGTGATGCCGACCACACCGGTGATGTCCTTCGCCTGACGAAGCACGTAGGACTCGATGCAGTTCTTCAGCCCCTCGTGCACGTCATACGGCGGTTCCGACGTGCCATGCTCCTCGTTGTAGAGGTTGATGGCCGCCATGACGCCCTGACGGAACTTCGGAGCCTGAGCCGAGTTCACGTTGAACTCGTCGGCGCGCTCGACTTCCTGGAGGAAGGCCTCCATGTCGCGCTGGGTGACAGACTGTCCGCCCGCGGTGCCGGTCGGCTTGATGCCGAGGGCCAGCGCCTGGACGTACTGCTTGTACTTGCGGAAGAACTGGGTGCACAGGTCGCGGAAGTTCGGGATGAACGCCGCCTTGTACACCTTGGTCAGCTCCTGCCGCCGCAGCGTCTCGAACTCGTTGTCGAGCCAGCCGGTCCACTGCTCGCGGTCCTTCTTGGACATCGCCGGGTTGCTCTTGAACGCGTACTTCAGCCGGTCGCGCAGCTCGGCGGTGGTGAAGCACGGGGAGGGCCGCTTGCCCTGGTTGAAGAGTTCCTTCGCTTCCGAGGCGAGCTGACCGCAGATGTCGTCCAACGCACGCGGCGACATGCCGGTCAGTCCTTCGGTCCACGGAGCCTGCTCGCGCAGAGCCCGCAGATCGATGTCCGTGCCCATCATGCGCTCACGGACCTGCTTGCCGTCATAGGCGCGCAGCACCGCCAGAAGCGGCCGGTTGCCCTTGGACGCCCAGTCGAGGTGCGTCGCCACCCGGAAGTAGCCCGAGTAGTTGAACGAGAGCGGCTCGTGGTGCACACCACCTTCGGCCACGGGGCGACCGAAGTTGGACGACCCGTAGAGCTTCTCCGTCACCTTGGTGGCAGCGGAGGGCTCGAGCGGGTAGCGGAACGACACCCAGGAGAACCGGTCCAGGTGGGCGCGGTGGCTGGGGTTGGCGTAGAACTTGTTCCACTGTTCGTCGTTCGAGTGAATGACGACCATGTTCTCGACGCCGATGCCGTCGGGGTTTTCCAGCGGGTCGAAGCCCTCGGGCAGCGGAATGCGTCCGCCTTCCAGGTCTTCGAGCAGAACGCGGAAGCCCTCGTCGGGGTTGCGCAGACCTTCGGTGAGAACGGCAAACTTCGCCTTGCAGAAGTAGCCGGTCAGGTCGAGGATGCGCGGGTCGTTCGATTCGAACAGACCCATGTTGGCCATCGACTTACGGCCGACCCAGACCGCGATGTCGAAGTTGATGGGCTGCACTTCCGCCACGTCGACGATGCCGTGTCCCTTGGACATGAACATCGTGTCGAGCGGGAATTCGCCCAGGGTGACGGCGTAGCGCTCGTCGTACTCGCCGTACGTCGGGTGCTTGCGCGACTTGCTCTGCGGCTTGCCGGCATCGGCCAGGGTCTGGTCGAAGTCAGCCTTGGGCTCGGCCTTGGGACCGAACTTGCCGAAGAACCGCCCGAGGACCACGTCCTTGACGTAGGGGTCCACGAGACCGGCCGACGGGTAGAGCGCGTCGACGGAGGACGCCGGCAGATCGAGGCCGAAGCACACGACCTGGACGAAGTCCTTCTCGCTGGCCATGGCGATCTTGGCCAGATCGGCCGCGGTCAGCTCTTGCCCGGCCTTGAAGTCGTGCTTGCGCGCGACCTTGATCAGCTCGGGGTTGTTGAAGTTGAGCGCCGAGTCGCCGGTGAGGTCGAGACCGGTGATGATCTCTTCCATCTTGGCCAGCGTCTCGTCGTAGATGCCGTGCGCCTGGGTTTCGGCGACCAGCTTGACGAGATACAGCGCGTTCAGCGGGTTGACGAAGTTGACGCCGAACTTGAGCACCGGAATCGGTTCGCGGGTGCGGAGCACGTCGCGCTGCTCGAAGTTGACGAAGTCGGACTTGCCAGCGCCGGGCGAACCGGTGATGACCAGTGCCTTCTTGCGAGCGCGACCGCCTTCCTTCGCCTGCAGGCCGTAGCCGGTCAGGATCTGGAACACGGGCTCCTCGACGCCGAAGAACTTGCTGGTGACCTTGGAATAGGCCGTCAGGTTCTCGTTGCCGGTGAGGCGCTGAACTTCATTGGTCCGCGATTCGTCGATGCCGTGCCGGGCGTTCAAACGGTGGAACGCCGAGTGCGTCGATTCGAAGTACGCGGGGTGTTTGCGCGCGACCTTGAGGACGTCGCGCAGGACGGGCTTGAGGCCCGGGAACGAATGCGGGAACGGGTCACGCGGGAGGAAGTTTTCGCTGCCCGAGGTGACGGAATTCTTCGTAGACATGGTGTGTCACTCCTTCTTAGTTAAGCTTGAAAGACCAGATCTTGGTCCGCTTGGCGTATTCCAAGACGGGCTTGCGGCACGAGGGGCAGTAGCCCAGGGCCGTGAGCGCGTGCTCGGCTCGTTCGAGCTGTTTCTGCTCGAACTCGTTGAGATCCGATTTGACTTCGGTCGAGATCAGCTTCTCCATCTGAGTGCCGATCTCCCCGTCCAGTTTCGAGCGAATGGCGTGCGCCAGCTCGGGAATCGTCTCCCAGGTGACCGTGAAGTCCCTGGCAGATCCTTCGCCGAACATCGCGCAGTACTCTTCGCGCAGGACGCCGAGAATGGCATCGAGCTGACCACGAAACGCCTTGTCCTCGTTGGTGAGGGTGGCGTCTTTGGCCTTGCCCACACGGTGACGGTCGAGTTCATCGACAATTCCCGCGTTGACAGGCGACGTGCCCAGGGCTGGATCCTTGACGGTAGGCTTGCCCTCGAACACAGCCGGGGCGTGCAGCCGATAGTCGTTGAACAGCTTCTGTGCGCGGACATCGTAATCAGGTGCGAACACCTGAATCAGTTGGTCGCGCAACATCCGGCGGTACTCGGCCTCGATCAGGTCGGGTTTCGCCTTCGGTTCTTCGTTCGGGATGGGCATCCCGCCGAGCCATTTCAGGCATCGGTCGTACACCGCCTGTTGCTCATCGGTGTTGTTGGGAGCTTTGGACTTCTTGTACATCCAGCCGCGCAGCATCTGGAGCACGTCGAGCGAGGTAACGCACGGCGGTCCATCATCTTTTGCAGCATGCTCCTTGGCGTTGCAGGCTTCGTCCTTGTCCTTCTTCTTTTTCTTGTCCTTGCCCATGGACAAGCCGGCCTGGTTGAGGCTGGAAAGAAGTCCGAGCATGGCGCGCATGTCGAGGCCGTTGGCACCTTCAAGCGGGTCAGCGAACTGCCAGAGCAGTCCTGCGGACACCGGCATGTCGGTAGGCATCTTGGGCGCACCGCCGTCATCTTCGGCGGAGGACGTGCTCGATTTCGACGACGAGCCGTAGCTCGAGCTAGAACCGTAAGGGCTATAGCCGCCGTAGCTCGACGACTTTGGTTCCCAGATCGAGCTGAAGTCGCTCGACGGGCGCAGCGCCGGCTCGAAGTTATCGCCCTGGTAGAGGCGCATCATGTCGAGCGGGTGCACAAACTTGTCGCTGGTGTTCTTGGGCTTGGCAAACCGGCTGAGCACAGCCAGTGTCGCCAGGACGCGGGTCACCAACGGGTCGAAGCTGGCCTTCTCCTTGTAACGCCCGCGCTGCGTCTCGTAGGTACGAACCTCTTCGATGCGCACGGTGTTGTAGGGCAGGCGCATTTGCGCGGAACGGCTCGTGAACGCATCCTTATCGGGGACAACGTCGGTGAGGAACTTG
>Ga0182024_10017323_pt1 | contig 13544 bp, 13 predicted proteins | sample P32metaG_FD_120480 | JGI IMG/M metagenome (GOLD analysis project Ga0182024, IMG submission 120480) | Permafrost microbial communities from Stordalen Mire, Sweden - P3-2 metaG (Illumina Assembly) | ecosystem: Environmental > Terrestrial > Soil > Wetlands > Permafrost | place: Sweden: Stordalen...
CTCCTGACAGAAGATTGGCACATCGATATCGAGTCCGGCGCGCTAGAGGGACCCAGCCTGAAAAAAGTACTTGACGATCCATCGCTGCATTGCCGGGAAGCCTAAGAAAAAATGCAACGCCGCTTCGGACAAGAAACTGATCGTGGTTCGCCAAAATGCCATCCGAAGCAAATGAGTGCTCAACTTCCGGCTCCATCTGTGGTTTTTGGCAGCAGTTCTTAGACGAGAGAGATATTCCTGCTTCTGCCGTCATGGCACACTTTGGCGAGGGAGACCTTCCTTGAGCTGAATCATCATACACACTCCTGCGAGAGACATCTTATCTGCTTATAACGGATCCAGAAAAGTTCGGATGACCATATCGTTCCCGCTGTCGCAGGCTAGATTTTGCGCAAAGTCTTGCGAGTCTGGCCTGCTCCCGGGTTCCCACAAAACTCAATTCACCCCGTCCTTCATCTGAACGAGCAACATTTTGACGGGAGTCCTTGCCAGTATCCCGTGAGACAACATCGGAGGCATGTAGACAAATGAGCCTGGCTGGGCGTCGATCTTGTCTTCTCCCAATTGGACTTCGGCTTCTCCCTCCAGGAAATAGAGAATGGCCGGCGTCGGGGTCGAATGCGAGGAAAGCTCCTCCCCCTTCGAAAAGCCAAACAGCGTGACGTTTACGTTGTTGTCCTTTTTGAGAACCTGGCTCAAGATCCCCTTTTCCGGCAGCGCGATCTCCTGTTGCAGATTTGCAAGAAATGTGTAGTTCACCAGTCTCTCCTGTGAAGAAATGCACCGGACTCAATTTAGTGCGTGGGAGAAAACAATGCAGGGACTTTAGTCACTGGGAGGTAGTGCCTGCACATTTTTCTCCGGCCCGCCGGCAGGAGGTCCAGATTCTCCCGTGCTACTTGCGTTGCAACGTTAGAGGCACCACATGGATTTCCAGTGACAAAAGTCGCTTCGGGAGCCGGTAAGCGCATTTATGCTGGCAACGGTAACGAGGGATCCGGTTTTGCACGTGCGGAGTGAGCAGAGTCCCAAGCCGCCAAAGGAGACACCGAATGATCAAGTTTGACGCGGAGCACGCCGCCGTTCATTATCCCCCGGATCGTCGCCACCGCCTCTGGATTCGTCCTTCGATCCTGATCGGCGCTGGCGCCGTAATTGCAGCGCTGGTGGCAGCAGCGTGGATTGAGGTAGCCGTAGCCGGCCTGCCGCACATTCCACCTGTGCCACAGGTCTATCCCAACAACTTCTCGGGGCCGCACGGCTTTCCTCTCTGGGTCCGCTACTGTCATTTCTTCAACTTCCTCTTCGTCACCCTGCTCATCCGCAGCGGCCTTTCCATCCTGGCCGATCATCCGCGGCTCTACTTCCACGACGATTGCACGCCAGGCAGCGAGTGGATCCGCTTCACGCCCATCAAGGTTCCGCGCGACCGTCTGTGGACAGCCAAGGACGATGCCCGCTATCTCACGCCGCTCGTCGGCACGCCCGGCTACCGGCACACCATCGGCGTGGCACGCGTGTGGCACTTCGTCAACGTGCACGGCTTCATCCTCTGCGGCGTGTACTTCGTCGCCATGCTCTGCACCACTGAGCAATGGAAGCGCCTGATCCCCACCTCGCCAACGGTGATTCTGCAGGCCTGGAACACCTGGGCCCACTACGCCACGTTCCATCTGCCCGCTGAGCCCAATGGCTTTTACGGCTACAACGCGCTGCAGCAGATTGCCTATTTCACGGTGGTTTTCGTCTTCGGGCCGCTGGCGATTCTTACCGGCATCGCCATGTCACCGGCGGTTGTGAATCACTTCACCTGGTATGCGCGCATCTTCGGCGGACGGCAGTCGGCCCGCTCCATCCACTTCCTCACCATGCTCAGCTTTCTGGCATTTCTGGTGGTTCACATCACGCTGGTGGTCATGACCGGATTCGCGCGCAACATGAACCACATCGTGCTGGGCATCAACGATGAGGGCCGGCTGGGCGTCTGGCTGGGCTTCGTGGGCATCGCCGTGGTGTTTCTTTGCTGGATCGTCGCTCACTACCTCTCATGGCATCAGCCGCGCGCGCTGCAGCATGTGCTCAAGGTCGTCACCTATCCCATGCAACTGCTCACGCTGAACCGGCTCATGCCGCAGCAGATGTATTCGGAGCAGGACATTTCGCCCTTCTTCTGGCCCAATGGCAAGCTGCCCGTGCGCGACGACTGGAAGCGCCTGGCCGAGGGCGGCTTCCGCGATTTCAAGCTCAAGGTCAACGGCCTGGTCGAGAATCCGGTCGAGCTTTCGCTTGCCGACCTTCGCAATCTGGGCGAAGCGGATCACATCACCATGCATCACTGCATCCAGGGCTGGAGCGGCATTGCCAAGTGGGGCGGCATCCCCATGGAGAAACTGATCGAACTCGTTCGCCCACTGCCTGAGGCACACACCGTAGCCTTCTTCTCGTTTGGCGAAGCGCTCTACGGCGGACCCTACTATGACACGCAAAGCCTTGAGAACGTGCTCAAACCGCAATGCCTGCTCGCTTCCGAGATGAATGGCCAACCGCTGCCCAAAGTCTACGGCGCTCCGCTGCGCCTGCGGGTCGAAAACCAGCTCGGCTACAAGATGGTGAAGTGGATCGAGCGCATCGAGTTTGTCGAATCGGAAAAGAAACTCGGCAACGGAGAAGGCGGTAAGAATGAAGACGATGAGTACTTCGATCTGCTACCGAACATCTGATGATTTCCATGAATGATCAGAACTCTGCGAATGGATCGTCCGGGAGCATTGAGCATGTCCCTGTGTTACTTGCTCATTTGCGCCTGGAGTGGCTCTTACAGCACTTTCCAACGCGTGTTGTGTGGGCGATTTATGTATGCTTCAACGGTTTTATTACCATCGGACTGCTCGCGTTGCTGGCCCTTCTTACGGGCAGCCCCTTTGTCTTTCCGTCGCTCGGCCCAACTGCGTATCTCTTCTTTTTTTCTCCCCTGGCGGAGGCCTCGAGCCCTCGTAATACCATCCTCGGCCACGCAATCGGACTCATCTGCGGTTATGGCGCATTCGCGCTTACCGTGGCTTCTAGCCCGCCTTTCGGTATGCACCCCGGCGTTCATGGCGCCAGAGTCCTGGCCGCTGCGCTCTCGCTGTCAGCTACCGGTGCGCTCATGGCGCTGTTCCGGGTAAGCCATCCGCCGGCGGGAGCCACGACCCTCATCGTTTCGCTCGGCATCATCTCTCAGCCGAAAGAACTCGTCATCATTGAAGTTGCAGTGATCCTGCTTACGGTGCAAGCTCTCGCGATCAATCGGCTTGCGGGGGTTCCCTATCCACTGTGGCAGAGGCACAATCCTGCTGGAACCGCTCCCGTGGTTGGAAGTGGGGTTCTGGAGCATGACGAATAGCTGAGAATTGAGTGGCCCTCGGGAGCGGGCGATTACTCTTCTGTCCTTGGCTCTTGTTATGCAAAAGAGCGCCGGGTCGAACTGTTTTCCGCAATGCGGAGCGGCCAAGCAGAAGAGTGAGCACGATGTTGATGGCGAACACCCAGCACGCCGCTCAACTCCAGCATTGCGGAGACGGGCGCAGCTTCCAGGCCAACAGAAGCACTCTTTCGTAGGCCGAGGGCTCGAAGCAGTTCAGGCGGTGTCCTTAGGCCATGCAATTGTGAGTAAGAAAACGCTGTCTGCCAAAGCCTCAACGTCGTGCCCAATGCAACGATCGAGCGCTAACAGATGGCCAGCAGGAACCTCGACAATCTGGTCTGGCAACTTGAGCCGCAAGTGCCCAATGATTGTGTGGATTGAGATCCTTCCATCTGCCCGGTGCTCTTTTATCTCTGTGGCCGACTTCATGGCAACCAGGACGACACGAAAATCCGGCTGCTTCACAAGTGTTCTCGAACTCCGCCCTGTACCTCGCTGCCAGGAATCTTCCCGGTACAGGTGTTCTATCTCTGCGGCAAGATCAAATTGAAGCAGGGGCTGAGCCAACTCGGGAAGTCTGGTTAAGCTGGTGTTTTCCTCTTCGTATCGATGCATTTCAATCTCCTTGTTCATTGCGCCGTTTCTGACTTTCCATGGGAACTGTGTCGTCAAAGCAGGGATAAGATAAAGCAGTTTTCTTCGCTTTTGCTCAAGCGATTCTCCAGTATGGCAATCTCTGAACCGGAATGGCCATCACGGAATCACGCTAGAAGCCCAGAGATCGCACCACCCGTTGGACGGTCTCGGCGCTGGAACGCAGTCCGGCTTCCTCCTGCGGGTTCATCGGCACTGGCAACAATCCTTCCACCCCTCTGCGGCCCACAATAGACGGTATCGAGAGACATACGTCGCTAATACCCCGATAGTCCGTCAGCAGGGAACTGACGGGCAGCACGCGGCCCTCATTCCAAAGGATGGCTTCCAGAATCGCAGCCACGGCCAAGCCTATCGCGTAGTTGGAGACGCCCTTGCCCTGGATGATCCTCTCGGCCGAGGTGCGCACGCTCTCAAATATCTCCTTCTCTTCCTGCGCGCTCATCGCCCGGCGGCCTGGCATGCGCCAACCTTGCACGGGCACATTACCGATGCTGGCGCTGGACCAGAGCGGAATCTCGCTTTCGCCATGTTCGCCGGCAATGTAGGCATGCACGTTCTGTACGGCCACCGCGCAGCGCTGCGCGATCAGAAAGCGGAAGCGGGAGCTATCCAGCACCGTCCCGCTTCCCAGAACTTTGCTGCTATCGAGCCCGCTCAACTTCAGCGCCACGTAGGTGAGTACATCCACCGGATTGGTCACCATCAGCAGTTTCGCATCTGGCGCAACTCGCAGCAGATCAGGAATCAGCTCGCGGCAGATCGCCGTGTTCGTCTCTGCCAGATCGATGCGCGTCTGCCCCGGCTTTTGCTTAGCGCCAGCGGTTACCACGATCACGTCGGAGTGCTCCAGCACTGCTATGTCATCTGAGCCGGCCAACTTCGCCATGGGGACGAACATCAGTCCATGATTAAGATCCAGGACCTCGGCCTCCACCTTCGCCCTGGCCCGGTCAAAGAGGCTGATGTGCTTACCCACTCCGCGTACCATGCACGCGTAGGCAATAGTTGCTCCCACACTGCCTGCGCCCACGATTCCAATCTTTTCAGCCCGGTCGCTCATGGATACCCCCAAAATACTTCCGTGAATTCCGTTTCTGAATTCCCATAATAGGTGGGATGAGAAGGCAATGCAGAGACGTTAGTCACAGAATCGATACGTTTGGCTCATTTTTCAAAAAGGCTTGAAGGTTGTTGCCGGTGATCAGTGGGAAGAGCGCAAGTGACAAGGCTCATTACATGTACGGGTGTGCGCGCGAACGCGGAGCGGCCGAGGAGAAAGGTCAGCACAATGTTGACCGCGAACACCAGCACCCCGCTCAACTCCAGCATCCCGGAGATGGGCAACGTCTTCCATGCGAAGGTCAGGATGCCTTCGTAGGCAAGTGGCTCGGAGCAGACGCGGAAGGTGCAGCCGGTCTGCAGTAGGAGCAAGCTGAGGAACATGAGGCGCTTGCTGAAGATGGAATAAATGCCCGCAAAATGGGGAAGGATGCGCGGCCCGATGGCGAAGACCATGGTAGCGGCAAAGCCGACCGTAAGCGCGTGACGAGAGGCGCCCCAGATGCCTCCGTGCTGATCGGCAAAGGCTGCCCAGATGCCCATAAAACCCGCAACTAGCAGCCAGGCATATGCGAGCCGAATGAACTTGGGAAAACTAGGGTGAATTCCCTGCACCTTGGCAGGTCCGTGAGGCCGCTGTGTCAAATGCAGGCTGAGCCCGATTGCGACGGCACTCAAAGCAAGCAGGATCGTCGCAACTTTGGTCCATCCAGCCACGCCGCAAAGCACACCCGCAAAGTCCATGATCAAAGCTTCACGGAATAGTCGAGCATGCGGCTTTGAAATTGCCAGGAACGCAGGCAGCCATCGCGCAGAGAAGCCCCAGACCACAGGCGCGAGGAACCCCCAGGCGAGTAAGACAAGATACTTCTGGTCGAGTACGTGGGGAAAAGCGAAAAGTGTTCCACCCATTGCTAGCCGTACGCACTCCACAAAATTGAAGATGACCATTGCGGTCAGGCCCGCGGTTCCGAGCAAAACCGAGACCATCCATAGCTCCATCCGCGGTTTCGCCTGCTTGTCCTGCGCAGGCGAAGGCAGCTTGTGACGTGACGCAGCGGCAAGGAACAGGAGGACCGCCATCACTTCGAGTCCAGCGGAGATCGGAAGCAGAACGCGCCAATGCCATCCGTAGATGTTTGCGCCCCAGCGCATCGCGACGCCTGAACTCCAAAGGGCAAAGCATGCAAGCGGGATTCTGATGACCGACCGGCCGCGCGATGGCTGCGAATAGAAGCCGATTCCGAGAATGAAGCTGCCAATCCAGCCGAAGACCTGCGCGTGGCCGTGACCCTGAATCCAGGTAGCCGGAAGAGCGCCAAGTCCATGATGCGTGCTGATCGCCATCAGGTTTGAAAAGCCCAGGAGGGTCCCCGGCAGCGTCATGAAGAAGAGACCGCTCAGAATCCAGGCGCGCAGCATGAGGCTCTTTTGGCGTTCGCGAGCCACAATCTCATGCGTCGATTTCGTCCCGCCTTCAGAGAGTGTCGCATCCATAAGGGAATCTATTGCCATGTTCAACCTCTGTGATTCAGCGCGGCTTCCATTTCAATTGCGCGTGGGAATAGAACGTCGTTCTCCAGATGCACATGCTGTTCGAGATCGAGCTCGAATGCGCGGAGCCCGCCGAAGAGAGCGATGTGCGTTGCGCACGCCCACGCAGGCGACTCAAAGCCGCGCGTGAGGCGGCGAAGCTGTGCCATAGTTCGGCCGGCCGATTCGTGCTCCTGCATCATCATGGAGATGGGACGCGCAACGGACCCGAAGCACGCATGGGCAGGAGGCGTTCCAACCGTCGAATTCTGGTCCATTTCAGATATGAATGGGAACAGAACCTGTTCTTCTTTCTGAATATGGCTGAATAAATCCGCACGCAGCTCTTCGGCGAGCGCCTCAACACTCTTCAGTTCCGGAGCACGGTTGCCACGTTTGGCGGCAAGTTTGTGGGCCATTTCGGCCAGTCCGGGCAGTTCCTGGCGCACGCGCTGGTGATGAACGCGGACGATGTGTTGAATCAACCGGCCCACGGGCAGGCTTGCAGGATCCGCTGGCGCTGCGCCGATCGCCGTGGCCTCGGCGTCCGCGAGCTTTTCGAGGACTTGATCGACCGAAAGCTGCAGCTCCGCGCACGCCTGATTGAGCGAGTCGTCAGCATGCGAACAAAGATCAATGTCGAAGCGCAAAAAGATTTGCGCTGCCGATGGCTGCGTGGAAACGATCTCGCGGATGGACTGTGTTGAGGTAGGCATAAGCACTCTCCACCTGCAACAGTAGCGAGTGTCCCAATGGCGCGCAGTAACTTATGTCACTCGGAGCCTTAATCGGCTAGTTCGTCGCATCCAGAAGCGCACTCAGGCCCTTCATGTCCTTCACCACGATCTCTCTCGCGTCCACAACCAGCAGCCCCTCTGCCTGCAGGCGCATGAGGTTGCGCGAGATGAGTTCGCGCACCGTTCCAAGCTGATTGGCCAGTTCCTGGTGCGTTGCCGGCAGTTGGAATTCAATGCCGCGCTCTGTCTTCTTGCCTTCGCTCTGTGCGAGTTTGAGCAGCGCCGAGATGAGCCGCTGACGAATGGTGGTAAACGACAACTCCTCAATAATCCCCACCAGGCGCCGCAACCGCGCGCCGACCACGGAAAGCACTTTCAGCGCAACCTCTGGATGTTCGAGGCAATAGGCGTTAAAGTCACGCCGCGAGATGAAGGCAATCTCGACATCTTCGATGGCTACTGCGGAGGCGGGGTACGGGCCGCCATCAAAGACAGGTATCTCGGCGATGGACTCTCCTGGGACGTTCACCGCAAGTACCTGTTCACGGCCGCTCATCGAGGTCTTGAAGATGCGAACCTTGCCCAGCGCGATGATGTGCAACCCATTGCATGGCTCACCTTCAGAGAACAGCAACTCGCCTTCACTGAACAACTTCCGTACAGTGCGGGCAGCAAGCAGTTGCAACTCGGACGGTGAAAGGCTCGACAGCAAGGCTGTCTTTTCGAGGACGGCGGCAAGATCGATACGTTGAATGGCCACTCGGGAATTCTAGCAGCTAGCGACTTTGGTCACTGCGCTCGATGTCAGTACCGCGGTCTCATCAAACTATGAACCCGCAGATCAATTCGATCGATTTCAACGTGCACCCATTCATTGCCATTTGGGAAGTGACACAGGCGTGCGATCTGGCGTGCGTGCATTGCCGCGCCTCGGCGCAGCCTCAGCGTCACCCAATGGAACTCAGCACAGATGAGGGAAAGCATCTGATTGATCAGATAGCGGCCATGAAGATCCCGGTCTTTGTGCTCACCGGTGGCGATCCAATCAAGCGCCCGGATTTGTTCGACTTGATCGGCCATGCTCGCTCTGCGGGGGTTCCGGTTTCCCTTACACCGAGCGCTACACCATTGCTGACAAAGGAGATCATTGTCCGGCTCAAGGAAGCCGGCCTCGCCAGGCTCGCGGTGAGCATGGACGGCGCGAGCGCGGAAACTCACGATGTGTTTCGAGGAATGGAAGGCTCTTTCGCGCGAACCCTCGACGCAGTTCGCTGGGCCAACGAGATTGGCCTGCCGGTGCAGATCAACACTACGTTCAGCCGCAGGAATATCGCAGAGATCAATGACCTCGTCGCGCTGATGGAGAGCCTGCAGATTACGTTATGGAGCGTCTTCTTACTGGTTCCGACCGGCAGAGGGAAACTGAACGATCTGCTGAATGCCGAAGAGTTCGAGCAGGTCTTCGCGAAGATTTATAGCCTCTCGAAGACAGCAAGCTTCGACATCAAGACCACCGAGGCGCAGCACTACCGGCGCTTTCTTCTTCAACAGAGAGTAACCGAGCGCAGGGGCGGCACAGAAATGTTCGCAAATGCGCAGAAGGTTGCAGATGCCGTTGGCAGGGCGCCGCGCGGACTGAACGACGGGAAGGGGTTTGTGTTCATCTCGCACGTTGGAGAAGTATTCCCCAGCGGATTTCTGCCTGTGTCCGCCGGCAACATTCGACACGAGCCGCTGAGCACGGTCTACCGCGAATCCCCGCTCTTTCAAGGATTAAGAGACACTGCAAAGCTCGAAGGAAAATGCGGCGTTTGCGAGTTCAAGGAAATCTGCGGCGGTTCGCGCGCCAGAGCCTACGCCCTCACCGGCAACCCTTATGGGGAAGAGCCTTGCTGCGCATACATGCCCAAAGGATATGTTCCACCTCCTTCGAGCGTGAAGCGGGCAACGCATCTGCATGTACTGCAGGGTGCGTGACAGAAATGCCACAACCAAATGCGCGTCATGACTTGCAATTCGACGATCAACGATTATCGTGAGCATACTGCTGCGGAGGTGAAATGATGGCGATACAAATTGGAGCAAAGCCGGATAGCGGATTCGACGACCCCATCGGCATGCTGATGGACTGCCATCGCAGGATCGAGCGCTTCCTCCACATGCTTTGCGTCGTGGTCAACCGTGCACAGAGCAGGGCTCTGACGGATGAAGAGGCTAAAGCCGTACAGTCGGCGCTCCAGTATTTTCGCGAGGGCGGACGGCGGCACACGGCGGACGAGGAGGAATCTCTGTTTCCGAGGCTCCGCACAGATTTCGCCGCAGGCAACGTCGAGCAACTCTCCGGGCTTGAAAACGACCATCTCCACGCCAACGATCTGCACCATGCAGTCGAAGCTCTCTACTCGGCATGGATCGCGGCTGGCTCCCTAAGCCCGGAAGACGAACAGAGATTGCGATCCGATACAGAGCAGCTCAAGCACATTTACAAAGAGCACATTCAGGTGGAGGAACAGATCGTGTTCCCACATGCGGCTTGGATGCTGGACAGCCGCACCATCGCCCAGATCGGGCAAGAATTCCACGCCAGACGGAAATAGCTCCGCGCTGTACAGACAGGGGCTGCGTGCGTTCCTTGAGGGACTCTCCTCAAAATTGAGGAATCGCTTCAGCAGGCCGCGACTGATTTCTACATTCCTACATGCCAGGGTGAGTCACCTCGTTCGCATGGGGCACAAGGTCCATGTACACGGCGCGGGGCATATTGGTCTGCCAGTGGTTCGTCGCCATGGCAAAAAGTACCAGGCCGATGAAGATGTACACGAGGATGGCTTTCCACGACCGCGACCAGCTTTGGCCCAGTGTTGCCCTTCAGTTCGATACTTGGTGATTCGGTATAAACCGAGAGGGAAGGCCGGCAACTTCGGGGTCGCCAACTTTCCAGGCACAACAGAAAACTTTGATTAGTCCGTCATCCGCGCGGGATCAGATCTTCGTCTCAATGTTCCCAAGTCACCTACGCCTGTCTGCCGCCCGCAACAATGTGAAAACGTCCATACTGAACGCGGGCACTGGAGAGTTGGCCGCTCTGCTGCAGATTCGGCTTCTGAGATGATCTGTCTGCAAAATGAGCAATTCTGAACATCCACGACGCCGACAATTGCCTTAGATTCTCATATGGATATCTTGCAGGCAGCCATTGAAATCGTTTTCTGCATCCTTGTCGAGTCCCTGGCGAAGATGGAAACCGTAACCGTGCCTAAGCTTAAAGAACAGGAGCAATGATGAAGATCGCCGGAATACTACTGATCATTGTCGGGGTTGCAGCGCTTATCTACGGGGGATTCTCTTATACGAGCCAAAAGAAAGCCGTGGATATTGGTGCAATTCAAATCAACAGAACAGAAAACCATACGTTCTTTGTTCCTCCTATTCTGGGCATCGTTGCCATATTAGGGGGCGCCAGCTTGGTCTATTTTGGGGTCAAAGAGGGCCGTTGACCACCTTTGACTTTTTTCGGTAATGGACTGTTTGGGTTTCCGATCGATTATCTGCGTTTCAACTACCCGATCGGTATCTGTTGTCGTTACGGCACATGTTCGGGAATAGGAGGTGGTTATGGCTCTCACTGTCGTCCTTGCCGTCGGACTGGATTCACGGCTACTAGCAACTCAAACCAGAGTTTGGAGATCCGCGGGGCGCCTCGTCGTATCGGCTGACTCCATAGGAGAGGCGATCGATCTCTTCAATGACGGTGATTTCGATCTGGTCGTGCTGGGCCTTTACATTTCCATCGAAAACAGGGAAAGACTGACCTCCCTGATTCGCGCATCCGGTTCACAAACCCCCGTGGCCTTCATCGGAAAATCTTCGCTCGACTCCGACTGGTTTGCGGATTCGACGCTGAAGAACGATTCAAGTACGCTTCTTACCTGTTTGAGAGAGTTGTTGGCGGATATGGCGAAGATGCAGGTGGTGCCGACGATCTTGCACGCCGATGGGAGCCAGCGTTAGTCAAGCTTACTGAAGAGGTCCTGATGGCAGATCGAACGTCCACGTTGATGCGCCGAGAAAAGGTTGCGGAAGGGACAATGGCCTTTCACTTCAAGAAGCCGTCAGGATTCAGTTTCAGAGCGGGCCAGTTCGCTGATGTGACCCTCACTGACCCAGTGGAAACTGACGCCAAGGGGAACACCCGCACATTTTCCATCGCGAGCCCTCCCTTTGCAAACGAGTTAGTTTTCACCACCCGCATGCGCAACACCGCTTTCAAGCGCTCGCTGAAGCAAGTGACGTTAACCGCAAAAGTGAAGATAAGCCCAGCCGCAGGCTCCTTCACCCTGCACAAGAACCTGGCAAAGGCCGCCATATTCATTGCAGGCGGAATCGGAATCACACCATTTCTTAGCATGGTGCAACAGGCCGACCGGGATAGGTTGTCGCAAAAGTTATACCTGTTCGATTCCAATCGGCGGCCCGAAGACGCCGCTTTCCTGGACGCTCTGAGGGCCTTGGAGACGACAAATCCGAATTTCCGCTTGATATGCACCATGACAGAAATGTCGAAATCCAAGAAAGAATGGAAGGGCGAGACGGATCTGATAGACAAGGAGATGCTGTGCAGGTATTTGGCCATCCTGCAAGGACCCATCTACTACATTGCCGGGCCGCCCACTATGGTGACGGCCATGCGCGAAACGCTTGTTAGTGCTGGGGTCGAAGAGAACGACATTCGAACAGATGAGTTTGTTGGATACTGAGATATCGAGCCTGTGTCTCGCCAAAATGCGAACGATGGCCGTGAGTTCACTCCCTTCGTAGGGGAAAGTCAACTGGGAAACCAGGAGGAGCTCTGCCTTCCGCGTCGCTTTGCTTGTAGCAGGCAAATGGATGGCCGGAACGAGCCGTGTGAATCGACAGGTTGACGCACGGTTCTGTGAGAGGCTGGACGTGAAAGTTCTCCTGCGTACTCGGTGCGTGGCCTCATGCCGCCCGTTTCGCAGCAGTGAGCAATGCTGCGTCGAACTGGCCCTCAACAGGGCCTCTTGTCGGCACATAATAAACAACTTGACCGATCAAATTGCATCCCATTCACTTAGAATGAATGTGCGATTCAGAATGTCAGGCAGGTCATGAAGACTGAACAGCACCGGAGAAGATCCGCCCTCGGCCAATCGTCCGAAGGCAGAGAACTAAACATCGAAAGCGCGACCACCAGTTACGAGGGATGGATGCGCAGTTGTACTGCGGTCATCTCGTCCGATCTTCGATCGAAACACGAGCAAATGAAAGAGAGCCCATTCCAGTTCTTGAGGGGAACCTTTTACAGGTGGGCTCAACTCTGGCCGTCTATCTGCGCCGAGTTGTGTCACGCACCGAAGGTTCTCGCGGTAGGGGATCTGCATGTCAATAGTTTTGGAACCTGGCGGGATGCGGAGGGGCGACTCTGTTGGGGTGTCGACGATTTCGATGAGTCTTACCCCCTGGCCTACACAAACGACATCGTTCGTTTGGCCGCAAGTCTGAAGATCGTGATTGATGCCAGTAGCTTGTCGATCAGGTTTAAGGACGGATGCGGTGCAATCCTGGACGGATATCTGCAATCACTGCGCGAGGGCGGAGGTCCGATCGTCCTTGCTGAACGAGAGCAAAAGCTGGACAAACTGGGAGTGGACAGCTTCAAGCCACCTTCTGACTTTTGGGAGAAGCTAAGCCGCTTGCCAACTGTCAGGCACTCGCTTGCGAGTGACCTGAAGCATGCCCTGCAGAAGACGCTGCCTGACCCAAAAATGGAATACAAAGTCGTCCGACGCGAAGCTGGGCTGGGGAGTCTTGGACAGAAACGATTCGTAGCAATCGCCAGATGGCACGGCGGTTTTATTGCCCGAGAAGCAAAGTCGATGCTCCCTTCTGCCTGCTCCTGGTTGAATGATCAAATTGGGCATCGTCAGTCCTACTACGAGGAAGCGATCAGCTCTGCGATACGCTCTCCTGACCCGTTTCAAGTCATCGAAGGATCATGGTTGATCCGGCGTCTTTCTCCAGACTCAAACCCGATCGATATTCAAAACCTGCCTAAGCATCGAGATGAGCAAATGCTCCTGCATGCGATGGGCTCTGAAACGGCAAACGTGCATCTGGGAACGAAAGGTCAG
>Ga0182024_10017324_pt1 | contig 13544 bp, 6 predicted proteins | sample P32metaG_FD_120480 | JGI IMG/M metagenome (GOLD analysis project Ga0182024, IMG submission 120480) | Permafrost microbial communities from Stordalen Mire, Sweden - P3-2 metaG (Illumina Assembly) | ecosystem: Environmental > Terrestrial > Soil > Wetlands > Permafrost | place: Sweden: Stordalen...
CCAGCCTCAATTCACGCCATCTGTGAGGATTACCGCGCCACCGCGTCCATCGATTTGGTACACGACGCGGACCAAGGCCAGAAAATCCAATGCCCTTTTCTCGTCCTCTGGGCGGAGAAGGGGCCCTTCCATCGCATGTACAATGTCTTGGAGACGTGGCGTGACCGCGCTGTCAACATAAGCGGCAAGGCACTTCCCGGTGGCCACTTCTTGCCGGAACAAATACCGCAGGAGCTGATTGGAGAGATCAAACCGTTTTTGAGCGCCTAAGACGGCACATCGAAGTCACAAAATACCTAGTCCAGTCTCCCAGGGGCGACCACTCGCACAGGTTCAGCCCGATGAACGCGTACCGGATATTAGGGTAAGGTTCCCATGTAGGCTGCGCCCTCAGAATGATCTGTTCACTACACTACAAACTGGCCGGTGCGAGGGCACATTCTTCCCCCGCACCGGCCAGTTTGATTAGAAGCTGAGCTTCAACCCGAGCTGGATCACCCGGGCGCTGCCCGAACCGATGAGCGGATTGCCCGCAGCGACGTCGGGCGTGGTACCCGCGGCGCCGAACGTCCCTGAAGACGACGGGTCACTCCCCCCAAGATAGCCATTCGACGCGCCGTAGGGATTGGCGAAGATGGGGTGGTTTAAGAGATTGAAAACTTCGGCCCGGAATTGCGCGCCGAATCGCTCCCGGAACGTGAAGTTCTTGAACAAGGAGAAGTCCAAGTTCTTGAAGCCCGAATCGCGGAAAATGTTCCGGCCCATTGTTCCGAAGGTTCCAGCCACGGGAGGAGTCATGACCGAGTTACCGTCTACGTAGCAGCCCGCCGTCCCAAGCGTAGTGAGGTCGGGTGCGACCGCCGTACACTTCGCACCAAGCGACGAGGGAAGGCTAACCGTGCCGTACTGGCTTGTTTGTGAGCAGGTGACCGTTCCCGTCGCGAAGCCGGAGCAGAAGGGGATGGAATTCGGCCCGGACCTAAAGGCGCTTGGACTTCCGAAGAAATCCCAGCGATCGGTAAAGTCGCTGGATCCGCTGAAGTTATCTGAGGAGTCGGAAACAGCCCATGGCTGGGCAGTCTGAGCGTTCACGATGCCATTGACCTGCCAGCCTTCGAGTAACTGGCCAAAGCCTTTCTTCCCGGGAAGGTTGTAGGTGACCGTTAGCGTGAAGCGCTGCCGGATGTCGAAGTCGCTGCTGGCGTACTCCGCCCCTGGGTCGGCGCTGTTCTGCGGGAGCAGACCAAAACGATTTAAGGAACCGTTGTCGAGGCCATGAGCGTAGGTGTAACCGCCGATGAAAGACAACCCGTGGGAAGCCCGCTGGGTCAGAGTCATCTGCAGGCTGTTGTAGTTGGAATGGGCATCGTTCGAACCCCAGTTGATATACTTCAGGTATGGAAAGGCCGCGCCGAACGGACGGGCACCATCGCCCGCTGCGGTGGGAACTTGCTGGTTGATGTCCCTCCAACCAAGCAGATCTTCGCCGAGATTGCCGACGTAGCCCACTTCTAGGGAGAGGTTGTTGCCGAAGGCGTGCTGCACACCCAAATTGAAATTCGCGACGTAGGGGCTTTTGAGATTCGGGTCGACGCCCATGATGTCGCACGGGCTTGCGTCTGCCCCAATGCCGTCTCCGCATTTCGCGACAGGGGGCGGAAACACAACGCCGTTCCAGTTGAGGGCAGCACCAGGGATAGTGGCGACGCCGAGGGTGATATTGCCGGGACCGGGTGTGCTCACTCCGTTCACTTGGAGCAGGGCGCCCGTCGGCACCGAGGCAAGGCTGGTTGCAGTGTCGTTCTGGAAGTCGAATTCCGCCAGGAAGGTGAACAGAACGAACGACGAGTAAATCACGCTGGCACCGCCCCGAACCACGGTTTTCCCGTCGCCCTTAACATCCCAGGCAAAGCCCACGCGTGGCGAGAAGTTAGTGCGATCCGGCTTCCATAGAGTACCGAGCCCGCCTTGACCCTGTTGGACCATCCCCGCTGTCGGGCTGAAGCTGCCGAATTGACCCTTGGATTCATCCATCGGTGAATGATATTCGTAGCGCAGCCCCAGATTGAGAACTAGCCTTGGCTTTATGCGCCAGTCATCCTGGAAATACCCCGCGAACATCTTCCAGGTCACCTTGCGAACCGCGTTGCCGGTCAGGAGTTGCCCTCTCTGCGGGTCTCCGGCGAGGAAGTCTTCCATCCCCGTGGAATTACCACCAAGAGCTTCACCTCCATTGAAGTGGATCGCGCCCCGGGCAATGTCACCAATATCGCTATCGGCCTCGACGTGCGCGAACTCGCCACCGAACTTGAAGGCATGCTTGCCGACCAGATACGAGATATTGTCCTGAAAATCAGAATACGGATTGGGTTTTGCGTTTTGGGGACGATTCGGGTTGGTTCCCAGATAGGCGCCGATGCCCTGGATGTAGATATTCGGCATCCCGCCAGGATTCGTCACGCCCGTATCGATCGGGTAACCCTTGCCACCAGTGAGGCCCGAGCCATCAGCAAGAACGTTCGCGTCCAAATTGTTAAAGGCGAAGTCCACGCGGTCGTAACCAAAGCGGAAATCGTTCACCCAGCGGGAACTAGGGACAAAAATCCAGTTGGAGACGACCGACCACGTGGTGATCGGAGATAGGTCCGTGAACGCTTGATTCACGAAGGGGTGATCTTCTCCCGTACCGGAATAGTTGCCATAAAAAATCATACCGTTGATCGAGTTCTTGTCGTTGGGATGGTAGTCGATCTTCGCAATCCCGTTTTTACTTGTGTTGATGTTGGGGAAAGCGCTGATGTAGCTCGTCGTGGTCGCAGAGGCCCCCGCGTAGTATCCACCCGTGCAGGCAGCCGGTCCCAATGTGCAGCCCACCAATTTCAGGCTCACCGGGCTCAACGCCACGCCGTTTAACTGCAACTCGTGAATGGCATCGACCAGGCTGGTGTCACAGTTGCCGGTTCCGCCGCTCTTACAGCTTCCGTCGCCGACGCCAGGGCCGGTTTGAGGAACGGTAGTACCAAAGTTGACGCCGATTGAGGAGTCCAGGGCTTCGTAGCCGCCGAAGAAAAAGAGTTTGTCTTTCTTGATCGGGCCGCCCACCACTCCACCGTACTGCTCCAACTGTGTTGGCGACTTTGGGCTCGCTACGGGGTTGAAGTAGTTACGCGCGTCCCAGGAGCCATCGCGGCCAAATCCGTAAGCCGTGCCGTGAAAGGTGTTGGTCCCGGATTTGATTCCCACGTCCACCACAGCGCCGGGCTTCCAGCCGTACTCCGCCTTCGGGTTTTCCTCCATGTTGAATTCCTGGATAGCGTCGACAGGCAGGATCGTCGCCGCATCGGTGAACGGACTGGGCATATTGGCCACGGGACGGGCGTCAAAGAAATTGGCGTTGATCACGCCGTCGACCATCCAGGCTGTCTCGTCGGGACGAATGTTGTTGGTGCTTTGGGTCCATGGGCTGCCGCCCGGCTGGATCATCACGCCCGGGCGCAACGCCACCAGGTTCTGGTAGTTTCGGCCATTCAAAGGCAGGTCGCTTATGTCCTTGTTGCTGATTGAGCCGCCCAGGGTGGCGTTTGTGGTTTCCACTAGCGGGACTGATTCGGTGACTGTGATGGTCTGCTGCTGCTCACCGGGCTGAGGGGTCAAGTCAACTCGAACCTCCTTGCCAACCCCGACGTCAATGTTCTGACGCTCCAGCGTCTTGAAACCCCTCGCTTCGACGCGGACGGAATAGATGCCGGGAGTCAGAGACGGAGCGTCAAAAACGCCGTCCGAATCCGTGGTCAGGGCTCGGGTGACACCCCTCTCCGTATCTGTGACCGTTACTGTGGCCCCCCCCAGAACTCCACCACTTTGGTCGGTAACGGTTCCGAGAATACGGCCGAAATTTCCTTGCGAAAACGTAGGCAGGCACAGCAGAACCACCCCAATCGCGCTGCCCAGCAATTGCAGAGCTTTCCGCATGCGAAAGCTCGAAGATCTCTTGCTCGTTGAACTCAAGAAACTCATTTCTGGACCTCCGTCCAAAAGAGTCAATTTCGAATACGGTTCGCGGGAACGCCGAATGGCGACAACGTGCGTTGGGCAGCCCCCCCCTCCCTGATCACATGGCACACAGGATGTGCGCAGGGCAACCAGAGCAACCGAATGCCCGAATTTTTATTCCTATTGCGCGGGTTTGTCAAGCAATATGTTTTGTATTTGTGGACTGTTTGCTTTGGGGAATCGTTTGAAAGGAAGGAGGGTTAGGCGCCTAGCTCATGAAGCGGCCAGAGATTTGATGCCGCTCATCGAACTTGCTGACAGACCGCTAGACTTGCTAGCAGGCTCGATGGAGGAGGACCGATCTGCGAGCGGAAACGGCGAGCCCCGCAAGAGGGAATGGACTTCCTGCGCAGCTTGTTTCAGTCGGGGTAAAACCATTGAAATCATTTTTTTCGGTGTCGTCCGCGATAGACTGCCGGCTACACTCATTGCCGCGATCATCCGCCCGGATCGCTCGACAATGGGAACTGAGATGGAGCAGATTCCTTCTTCGAGTTCTTGGTTCAGCAGCGACCATCCACGCTCGTGATCCCGCCTGATGATGCGTCCCAACTCGGTAGTAGACGTAACGGTATACTTTGTTTGCTTCTTAATGTTGATTTCTTTCAGCACTCGGTTCAGTTCCGATTTGGATAGACCGCCAAGAAGAATGCGGCCCTGGGAAGTGCAGTACGCGGGAAGCCTGCTGCCAACCGATAGGTTGATGGCCATGATTCTGTTCACAGGGACCGTGACCACATAAACGATTTCAGTGCCATCGAGAACTGACGCAGAGCAAGATTCGTTGACGACGCTAACCAGTTTCTCCAGAACTGGTTCTGCCACGCTCTTAAGCGGCGTTGACAGATAGACGTAGGCAAGATCGAGAACGCGTGGCGTCAGTTGGAACTTTAGTCCTTCGCGCCGGACATAACCCAATGCCTCTAAGGTATGCAACATGCGGCGCGCACCAGCTCGGTCAAGCCCCGTCGCCGCGGCGACCTGGCTGACTGTTTGCACTCGAGAATCCGCCGAGAAGCTGCAAATGACGGAAAGTCCACGGGCAAGAGATCTCACGTAAGAGTTTCGGGACGTCTGGGAAGTATGCATACAAAATAGACGACGCTGGGCATGAACTGGTTGCGGAGCCCCAGGGAAAAAATTCGGGAATCGTTCGGACAAGCCTGCCCAATCGAGTCGACGAGATGCACGCAACGCTACCTAAATTGATGCGCGGTTTTCTCTACAATCGCAGTCCATCCTTCGAGCGGTGTTACCAGCCGGGGATCCGTAACTTGAATACTCCCTGGACACGCGGTTTTCTCAACGCCCATCGCCGAGGGCAGGGAGAGCAACAAGAATATGAGGATTCGAATTTCTCTCGCTCTAACCCACTGTCCCGAGTGCTGCGTCTACGAGTGTCGGCTTGCCATCCGTGCCGCGATATTTGGGTCCGAAGCCGACTTCCCGTTTGGAGCAGAGTGGAAAAGCCAGAACGAAAGAATTCAGAGCTCCCCAAAAAGCGAGGAGGTTTTGAGGGAGCAATAAGGATTCTTTTGCTTGTCCTATTGTTCTTTTTCAATGACTTAGTTAGCGTCGCCTTATATTCCTTGCAAGTCCTTGAAATTTCACTCGCCGTTGTTTTCGATCCCCACCGCCTCTACCAAAACTCCTTAGCAGCGATTATTTTGAGGTAGGGGCGGGTTCGCCTTCACCTGTGTAGCGCAGAACGAACAGGCCCCACTGCTTATCTGTGATGTAGACGTTTCCACGTGTATCGACTAGGACATCCTCGGTTTGGCTCACGAGCTTGTCGTAGGGGAGCGGCCCGTAACGCTTCGTGGGAGTGGGAGGGATAAACCAGCCGACTTCTTTTGGCAACCGTGGGTCCTTTATATCGAAGATTCGCAAGCCGGCGTTGAAATAGGTGAGATAGATGAGATCGGTCTGTTTCTCGACGTCGGGCGAATGCTGCAGGATATTTGTATTGTGGGGACCGAAACGGCCTCCCTTGGCGCAGAAATCACTGTACGGCGCATCCTTCGGCGGCACCGGGGTAGGGAAGGTCGAAATTAATTTGGGTTTCGTTGGATCCGCAATATCGATTAATCCCACCAGGTAAACTGCGCCAGCGCAAGCGCGCACTCCATCGGGTGTGTCGCCACCGCCGGTGCCTTCCGCATGGGCAAATACGAGCGACCTGCCGGGAATCGGCATGGCATCGTGGACCGGAATATTTGTTCCGAAGGGCGGACTGACCGTGAGTTGTCCGATCAACTTTGGATTCGAAATGTCCTTGATATCGAGGATGACGACCGCGGGACTGTAGCCAAGATATGCCCGGTCACCGTCGATGAATGCGGGGCCGTGATGGCCATAGATTGGCGCCGGCAGCGGCGGCTCGCCTTCCTTCTGGCCCGGCATCCACCAGCGGCCCGCCTCTTTGGGATGCGCGGGGTCGCTGATATCGAGAAAGACGAGGATCTGACCTTTGAAGCCGGGCATACCTGCCGACATGTTGACGTATTTACCGCCGGGGTAGCCGTCACGGTGAGTTCCGGTTGCTCCTGTTTTCCAAACAGAAAGCTGCTTTGGGTTCACCGGGTCGCTAATGTCCCAAATAATAATTCCTTCGTCGATGGGCTTATTCGGATCTTTGTAGCCGGCTCTGTTTTGAAGCGCGGTTATAAGAATATTGTCGTGAAGATCGACCTGTCCTTCCGAGCTGTCCTCAGGGCCTGGGATGAATTTTACGAGCTTGGGACTGGAAGGATCAGTCACGTCGATAATGTCCCAGCCATGGTTCCAGAAATTCCCTGCGTACAAGTACCAGTGATCACCTGCGTGCTTGATTGCCATCTTGAATGCACCGCCGCGGCCGTCCAAGCCGCTATACCCAATCGGCTTCATATTGCTTGCTTGCCAGCCACGGGGAATTTCGTCGGCATGGACGAAGGGAATCGCCAAAAGGGAAGTGAGGATAAACATAGCAACCAAGATTTGGCGAAATGACTTACCAGTAGTTGATTTCATCCATTCCTCTCCCGGAGATGGTTTGAAGTCGTTCAGAATCGATGATGCTTGAGGGGCACGAAGCGCGGATTATATTGGCATGGGCGCTCATTAGGAAGAGAGTTCTGAATTCATGACGATAATACTTTACTGACGTAAGTACATATCCATTTATACCTTTTATACCTTGACAGCAATCGTGCGGAAATGTTCTCTATTTCCTGATTTGGTTGTGGGTAATTATGAAGAGGAGAGCGATGAAGTCGACTGAAGTGCCAGGTAGAATTGCGGTTGTCTTAGTGTTAAGGGCGTTAGAAACTCTGTCTGTAAGCGTTTTGCTGCTCTTCTGCTTCCCTCTTTTTGGACAGGGTAACCTTGGTCGGATTCTCGGAACTATCACTGACGTAAGCGGTGCCGTTGTCTCCGGAGCTACGGTTACTGTTACCGATGTCCAGCGAGGTGTGTCTCGAACCTTGATCACCGATCAATCCGGGCAGTACGTCGCACCGGACCTTTTGCCGGGGACCTATTCTGTCAGGGCCGAAACAAAGGGCTTCAAGGCGGTCGAGCATCCCGGGCTGACGCTTGAAGTCGGCAAGGACATTCGCGTTGACCTGGCACTCCAGCCTGGCGAACAATCGCAGATGGTCACCGTCACCGGAGAGCCTCCGATGGTTGAGACCACCAACGCAACACTCGGCGGCACCCTCAGCAACCAGACCATCAATGATCTGCCATTGAATGGTCGCAACTACATCAATCTGCTCAGCCTTCGCCCAGGAGTGACGGTTTACCCGGGTGGTGGCGCTGACACTCGTTCCTCGAACGGTTCCCGGCCCGAAGACATCGGCTACCTCATCGACGGCCTCCGCGCCGACGAGGCCTATACCGGTGAGAGCGTTCTCAATGCGCCCATCCCGGCAGGAGATTCGGGAACATCGCTGCCGATCGACGCGATCCAGGAATTCAATACCGAAGAGAATCCCAAGGCGGAGTTCGGTTGGAAGCCTGGAGCGGTAGTCAATGCCGGTCTGAAATCAGGTACCAACAACATTCACGGCACGGCGTTTGCGTTTGGCCGCGACACCGCGCTTGATGCACGCAACTACTTCGACAATGCTCCAACTCCCAAGAATGCAATCGCGCTCAAGCAGTTTGGTGCGAGCATCGGTGGGCCGATCAAGAAGGACAAGCTATTCTATTTTGCGAACTACGAAGGACAGCGGTATTCGGTTGGCAGCACCTACATAACAACGGCCCCGGTTACGGTGGCCGGGCCGGGCCCAAGCGTCAGCTTGATTGATGCTTGCAACGCGTTGGGGGCGGCGAATATCAGCCCCCTGAGCGCCCACCTTGCTGGGCTCAATCCCGCAACCTGTACGATTTTGCCGACAAATTTCACTCCAGGGCCAAACGAGTCTCTATTCCCCACCAACAGCAATCCGAACGGAGTCTCTCTAGGGTTGGTGAGCACCAATCAGCAGGATAATGGGGTGGGCAAAGTTGATTACCACATCAACGCTAACAACTCGCTGAGCGGCATGTATTTCAACGGTCACGGAGGCGGAATCTGGGATGATTCTGCTGTTAACGCAGGGCCGCCTTGGCTGTCGAACTTGCAAGGACGCACACAATTGGGATCAGGAAGTTGGACCTGGACCCCTACGTCTAACCTGGTAAACGAGTTTCGCGTCGGCTACTCCCACTTCGCACAATCCTTTCTCTCCGTGGATTCCAACGTAAACCCGCTGGCCTACGGAATTAACACGGGCGTAACCGATCCGCGGTTTTTTGGCTTCCCGCTCATTCGCATCAACCCGTTTTCTCTTCTGACTTTCCGCCTCGGTGGGAACTGGCCCAAGATCACCGGCCCCGACGGCAGCCTGCAGATTTCAGAGCATGTCTCGGTTCTCAAAGGCAATCACGCTTTCAAGTTCGGCGGCGAGATCATCAATAACCAAGCGGCTCCCTTCATCACTCAGAATGGCAAGGGTAGCATTCGATTTAAGAACCTGGAGCAGTTCCTTGAGGGCGATGTCAAGAACTCGCCGCCCTTGTCCGCTATCCTGCTTGGCAATCCCGCCCGCCACTTGCACGATTATCAATATGCAGCTTTCGCTCAGGATGATTGGCGGATCAACCCAAGAGTGACCGTGAATATCGGACTGCGCTACGAGCTGACGACGGTTCTGGCTGACTCCAATGATCAGTTGGGTAATTTCCTGCCCTCAGTCGGATTGGTGCAGGTCGGCCACGGTGAGAGCTCGGCCTTCAACGGCGATCACAAGGATTTCTCTCCGCGTATCGGTCTCGCCTGGGACCTGCGCGGAAACGGGAAGACCGTCATTCGTGCGGGCGGAAACATCATGTATGAACAGCTTCCGTTCAACGTTTTCATTGCCGTGTCCAATCAGTTGGGGCTCAACCAAGTTCCAACCGGAGCCACCATCGTTACTCAGGCCGGCACACAAGCCGGCATTGGCAACATCAGCGTTCTCACGCCGAACGTGCCCGGCACCGTGCTCACCCCCAGGTGGCAAGCTCAAACTGGCGCGTGCATTACGGGCAGCACGGCCTGCGGCTCGATCTTCCCGACCGCCCCCGAATGTGGCGATGGCCTTTTGGGCGATCCCTCTCCTTGCAACACCGAGGCGGTGGATCCAAATCTGAGGAGTCCCTACATCAGCACCTGGACCCTGAACGTCCAGCACGCCATCACCAATAACCTCTCGTTAGAGGTAGCGTATGTTGGCACGCATGGCACGAAACTGCCGGGCTTTGTCGACATCAATCAGCCCGCCGCTGGTTCGGCCTATCCCACAGGCGAAGTTGCCTACTGCAATTCCAATCTTGTAAACCAAGCCAATCCGGTGTCGTTCGCCTGTGATCCAGGCGACGCCTCTGCAGCACAAGCACAAGCAAATCGGCCCTACACGCTGAACAATAGATTCACCTATCTTGGCCAAATCGATCAACTGAGAAACCTGGATGTGTCCAACTACAACGGCCTGCAGATGACTCTTACCCAGAGGGTATCTCACGGGTTGACCTTCGTCGCGGGCTACACCTATTCACACGCCCTCGACGATGCTTCGAGTACTTTCAACGCCAACCCACTTCCGGTATCGAGCGCCAATCCCAAGGGCATGTACGGGAACAGTGATTTTGATAGGACTCACGTCTTCAGTTTTTCGATGACCTATGCGATTCCTGGTATGAAGTCGCCAGGCCAGCTGCTGGAAGGCTGGGCGATCAACAGCATCGTGAGCCTACAGAGCGGAGCGCCGTGGACGCCCGAGGACTTCTCCGATGACTTCCCTGGAACCGACCAGATCGATGAGCTCGATAGCTTTGGCCAGTTCTGGAATTTCACGGGCAATCACAACGATCTACGATCCGGACCAGCTAATATTCCGTGCTGGAGCGGCCAGGGTCCTTCTGCGCTGGCCGGTTGCCCGACGAGCGGAGGTACGCCGCCAACAGCCTGTGCGAATGCAGCCACGACGACCGGTGAAATGAACATGCTAATGGATATCGGTTGCTACTACAAAGGCAACTCAGCGCTCACGCCTCCTGCAATCGGATCGATCGGCAACTCGGGGCGCAACTTCCTGCGTGACTCGGGTTTCCGCAACTGGGACTTTTCGGTGACCAAAAACTGGAAGTACCGGGAACGGCTCAACGCGCAGTTTCGCGCTGAGTTCTTTAATATTCTGAACCATCCGGAGTTCACTAACCCGAACGGACCAGCCGGGGCTGGCTACAACGATCCTTCCGCCGGTTTTGGGTTCGGATGCGGCTGCGCAACGCCCGACCAGGCAGCTCCCAATCCAGTGCTTGGCTCTGGTGGTGCACGGTCGGTACAGCTAGGACTGAAGTTGATTTTCTGATTTCGGCATCTGAATCATTTCGAACTTGCTATAGGGGTAGACGAAGGCCACCTACCTCTGGGCGCAAACTTTAAATTATTCTTCAATCTGTGAAAGAGCGGGAGTCCGCTTCTTGGTATATTCGTGTATTATCCGCACGCTTCAGGAGGAATGGATGACGGCCATCACGAGGAGGGGATTCGTGAAAGGCGCTGCTCTGGCCCCTTTCGCATTTGCTCCTTTGCAGAATTCCGCTGGCCAGATTGGCACATCCACCAGCGGCGCGGAACGATTTGACATCGTCGTTGCGGGCGCCGGGCACAATAGCTTAATCGCCACGGCATACTTAGCAAAAGCGGGCCTTAGATGTCTGGTGCTAGAGGCAAGGCCGGCCGTTGGAGGCGGGGTCATGACGGAGGAAGTGACGCTGCCGGAATTCAAGCATGATACCTGCTCGACCGCTCATAGCGCGATTCAAGCCAATCCGTTGCTCCGAAACGACGAACTAAAATTACGCGACTATGGGCTTGAATACATCGATCCCGACCCCATCATGCACATGCCGTTTGCCGACGGTAGTTACATCACGCAATGGCGGGATGTGGGTCGCACCTGCTCCGAATTTGCTAAATTCTCCAAGAAAGATGCCGCTGCCTATCAACGAATGATGGCCGAGTATCAATCGGTAAAATCGATTTTTGACGATGTGACATTCACTCCGATCGGCTTTGGAAAGTCTCTCGCGGAACGATTGGCCGACCATCCTCAAAGCAAGGTGTGGCAACGTCGGCTCGCGCTTTCTGCATGGCAGGTAGTTCGGGACAATTTCGAGGACGACCATTGTCGCGCTTTCTTACTCGGGAGTCCCTGGAGTATGGAACCTCCGCAATTTCCAATGACCGGACGAACGGCATACTCGTCCATCCGCAGCAGCCGGCGCATTCCCAAAGGAGGATCGGGACAATTGACACAGGCTCTCGCGCGTTTCATTGCCGCGCATAATGGCGTGATCCTCACCAACAAGACGGTTCAGCAACTCGTTATTGAGAATGGCAAATGCACCGGCGTCGAATGTGCCGACGGTAGTCGATATCGTGCCGAGAAAGCGGTGCTCTCGACAATGCACATCAAGCATCTCGTCAATATGGCCCCGCGGGAGCTGTGGGGACAGGAATTTGTTTATGGGGTCGACACTTGGGAGGGGGAGATCTCCGAGGTGGTGACACACTATGCGATCAAGGAGCCGCCGAAGTATCCGATTCAGGGTGGCACGATTTCGCCGGCAGAGTCAGCGATACTGGCTTCGTCGGATCGATTGCTGCGCTTTGCGTATGATGACGAACGCGGCGTTCCTGACGTCGACGAACCGCCGATTTCGATCTTTTGTAGCACAGTTGCCGATCCCACACGTGCGCCAGCAGGTATGCACACCCTAAAAGTTCTCGGTTTTCACCCCTACGCTCTCAAGGACGGTCCGGAACATTGGGATGCGATGAAGAATCAAGTTTCCGATGCGCAGTTAAATTACCTACGCCGGTTTGCACCCAACCTCACCGATGACAAAGTCCTGGGACGATACGTGGAAAGCCCTTTGGATCTGGAACGAAGAAATCTGAGTTTTTGGCACGGGAGCATCCACGGCGGTTCGTCTGATCCCTCGCAATCGGGGGCAATGCGGCCGGTACCCGGTTGGGCGCAATATCGCATGCCAATTCCCGGACTGTACCAAACGGGAGATACAACCTATCCGGGAGGTTCGGTCACGGGTGCCCCGGGCCGGAATGCAGCGGTAGTGATGCTCAAGGATCTGGGTACGAGCATCGAGGAATCCGTTAAGAAGGCATAGCTACGCCATGTGCAGCCTTCTTCGCTAAAAACTTGGCACAGCCAAAATTGTGCGATTTCGCCTCACGGCAGCGACAACTTGAAAAGAGAATCTGGAGCGAGAACACTGAGCGCTACGGTCTCACTCGCGAAGGGGCCAGCGAGTTGCGTGTATGTATATAGGGAACACCGGCTCTTTCCCGTGGAAAAGAGACAAGCCTGGAGGCCTGGAATGTCCCATACGTTCTTCGCCGTTGTGTCGCTGAGAAGGCCGGGCTAAACGGTGGCGAGTCGAGTGGCCGGATCTGCCAATTCCTGCAGCGTTGCCGCAAAGGCCGTAACAGCCTGATCGATTTGCTGGCGTGTAATCACCAAGGCTGGAATCGGACCACGTTTCCGTAACTGCCCCCGACCCCAACCAGACAACCAGAACCCCGCGCCGCAGCTTTGAATGCGGGTGATACTTTGTATTTTTCAAGCGCCCAAGCTCACCGGTGGAGTAATCCAGGGCCCAGTGAAGCGGTGTTACTGTGGATCAATACCCCGGGCTACCTTCTAGTAAGCGTAAGCTGTGGCCCGTCAAAACTCACTGGGCGCTGAAATCAAGGGTGCAGCCCTGTTTCGACAAAATTAAAACGGATGAGAAGATGGTCTCGTTCGCGACTGCCCCTGTAACGTGGTAGCGAAAAGGAACAACCCGCCGTAAACTCTTGATTTAACAGCCCGGGCAGATTTTGCGAGGCATGGCAGTATACTTTGTGCGGATTGTATCGGTTTCACTGTATTTGCGGGTTTCAGAGTTTCTTC
>Ga0182024_10017325_pt1 | contig 13544 bp, 12 predicted proteins | sample P32metaG_FD_120480 | JGI IMG/M metagenome (GOLD analysis project Ga0182024, IMG submission 120480) | Permafrost microbial communities from Stordalen Mire, Sweden - P3-2 metaG (Illumina Assembly) | ecosystem: Environmental > Terrestrial > Soil > Wetlands > Permafrost | place: Sweden: Stordalen...
GAGACCTTGTGGACGAGCACGTCGTACATCGATTTGTCGAGCGTGTCCGGATCGATGCCCTGCGACATCGTCAGGTTGCCCTGGGGGTCCATGTCGACGCACAGCACCCGATGCCCCTCCTCCGCGAACGCGGCGGCGAGGTTCAGCGTGGTGGTCGTCTTGGCCACCCCGCCCTTCTGGTTGGCGAACGCGATGACCCTGGCCTTACCGTCCACAGCGGGCTCCTACTCGATTGGAAAGCCGATCGGGGGGTTATTCGCACAGGGATGCGCGATTCCTGCATCAGCGACATGTGCGGGAGAAAGACTTTTTGGGAGACCATCTCGCCGATTACCGCAGACGGGTCCGTGTCGCCGGTCCCCGAGGGAATCTGCCGTGTACGGGGCTCGGGATTGGCGAGAACTAGGATCCTGCAATGCCCAAGCGCTCGGTGAACCTGGCGAAGCGCCTGCAGGGCAAGCGCGTGTGTGTCTGCGTCGGCGCCGGGGGCGTCGGCAAGACCACCACCTCGGCCGCGCTCGCGTTCGGGCTCGCCGCGCGCGGGGCGAAGGTCGCCGTGGTGACGATCGACCCGGCGCGACGCCTGGCCTCCGCGCTCGGGCTCGGCGAGCTCTCGGGCGAGCCCCGCCAGATCGACCCCGTGCTGCTGTCCGCGCAGGGCGTCGCGCCACCGGGGGAGCTGTGGGCGATGGCGCTCGACGCGAAGCACACGCTCGATGAGATCGTCACACGCCTTTCCCCCGACGCGCATTCGCGCGAGGAGATCCTCGCAAACCCCGTCTACCGCGAGCTGTCCTCCGCGGTGTCCGGCGTGCAGGAGCTCAGCGCGGTCACAAAGCTGTACGACCTGTACAACGAATACGACTTCGACGTGATCGTGCTCGACACGCCGCCCTCGCGCAACGCGCTCGACTTCCTCGAGGCTCCCGAGAACATGCTGCACTTCCTCGAAGGCCGCGCGCTGAAGGTGTTCCTCGCCCCCAGCGGGCTGACCGCGCGTCTATTCGGCCGCGGCACGGGGCTGGTGTTCGCGATCTTCGCCCGCGTCACCGGCGTGGACATGCTCGGCGACCTCTCCACGTTCTTCGGATCGCTCACAGGCGTCATCGAGGGCTTCGGCGAGCGCATCCGCGGCGTCGCCGAGCTGCTGCGCGACCAGGACACGAGCTTCCTGATCGTCACCTCGCCCGAGCCCGAGCCCGCGCGTGAGGCGGTGTTCCTCGCGGAGGAGCTCACCGCGGCGGGGATGGCCCGCGACGTGGCGATCGTCAACCGCGTCCATCTGCACGGCCTCGACGGGCTGTCGGTAGAGCAGGCGCGCGCGTCGCTCACGCCCGAGCTAGGCGACTCCCTCGCGCGGCGCGTGGCTGGAAACCTGGCGGACTTCGACGTGCTCGTGCGCCGCGACCGCGACACGATCGCTCTTTTGAGCCGAGAGCTCGAGGAGCCCAATCCGGTGATCGTGCCGCACTTGGACGAGGACATCCAAGACCTCGCGGGCTTGGCCCGAATCGCGGAATACCTGTTCGCCTGACGGCGGCTCGGCGCGCCTGCGCCCACAAGTGGGCCCCGGTCCTTACCGATCGGAGATCGGCCAGCACACGTGCGGCACACCACGCGGGTGGGCGGGCATTCATTCCTGGTCAGCCACCCCGATCCGCTCGTCAGGTGGGGCTTGCCTCAGACCGGCAGTGCGCTCTGCGTGAGCTGGTCGAGCGGATGCCCGCCGGGCTCACTCGCGCTCGTCTCGTCCTCGACCGCCTCGGCCACCTCGGGCGCCTCAGGCGCCTCAGGCGCCGTCAGCAGCTCATCCGCGAGCGCCGTGAGGTTCGGGTCGAGATGGCCGCAGATCACGTCCCGCAGGAGCGCCCGCAGATGGTCGGCGACGTCCCGTGCGAGGTTCAGTCCGGCGGCACGCTCGTCGGGCGAGCCCGCGATCGTGGCGCGCTCGAGCGCCTGTGCCTTGATCATGCGCTTCGTCAGCTTCGTGCGGTCCTCCGCCGTCGCGCACAGCGCCGCGATCCGCCCCGCCAGCAGGCCGCTCGACGGCCCCTCCGGCTCCAGCAGCGCGCGCAGCGCGAGCAGGTGATCGCTCAGCGCCTCGTACGCACTCTCCCGCTCGCAGCCCAGCTCGAAGCGCCGCAGCGCCCAGGCCAGCTCGTTGCCGTGGGGAGCGCGGCGCGAGACGAGGTTGCAGAACGCGCGCAGCTCGTCCTCCTGCTCGGCGCTCACCACCAGCATCCCGTGCGGCCGCCCGCCCATACCCAGCGCGACGGTGCTCCAGGCGTCTTCCCCGCCGACCCGCGCCCACGCGAGCGGACCGAGCGTGACGCGCCCGTCGCCGAACAGTCGCAGCGCGCGCAGCAGATCCTTCAGCACCTCGCGTCCGTCCGCGGACTCCTCGCACGTGAGGGCCACCAGCAGATGACCGGCCTCGCCGTCCTCGCCGTCGACGCCGGCGAGCGCCTGCTCGGGCGCCCAGCGCAGCGCCTCTCCTGTCGCGATCTGAAGGCCCTTCGTCAGCTTGAGCTCCGCGGAGGCGATCGTCAGCCCGTGCAGCGTCGCCACCAGCGTGACGGTGTCGGGCGTGCCGGTCAGCTCCGCGCGCTCCAGGCGGGCCAGCGCCGCCGCCAGGCGCTCGGGATGCTGGACGATCTGCGATCGGTCGAAGTCGGTCTGCTCGGCGAACAGATCTTCCAAGAACAATCTCAACGCCGATTGCGCGCGCGTGGGCGCGCCCGCGCGCTCACGGCCTTTTGGGAAACGATCTCCACGAACGGACCCGGAGCCGCTCCCGCGGCCGGCGAGATAACGATCGAGCCCGTCGAACTCCGCAAGTGCGCTCACGGCTGGGGCGTGCTCGGGCAGGCGCGCGAGCTGGGACTCGCGCTGGGCGATGAACCGGCCCGTCAGCGGCCGACAGCTGTAGAACGGCGTCTGCGTACCCCCGCGCCCGCGCTGCGCACCCAGCTCGAGCTCGACCTCCGCGCCCCCGTCGATCTCCGCCTGCAGACAATCCGCCGCCGCCTGCACGAACTCGGTGAGCGCACTTTCCAGTCCGCTCGACAAACCGCTTTGCCGCATGGTCCGCTCACTTCGCCCTCGCCCGTGGTGCTCCTGCTCGGCGTCCCGCACGCACCGCGTCTTGCAGATCCGCATAGAGCGCCCCACGTGAGAGGGTGGTGTGCGCGTCAGGACAGACTCACGAGGACGAGCGTGGCGATGCGCCGGGCGGGACGACCTCTACGCGATCGCGAGCGCGGATTGCTCGACGCGCTCGGCTTCCGCCGAGCTTCGTTCTCCCAGCCACTCTTCACCGTAAGCCCGCATCCCGTCGACGATCGGCAACAGCGCCTTCCCCTTCTCGGTCAGCGCGTACTCCACGCGCGGCGGCACCTCCGGGAAGGTGCAGCGCTCGACGATCCCCTCCTCCTCCAGCGCCCGCAGCCGCAGCGACAGGGTGCGCGGGCTGATCCCCGCAAGCGAGCGCTCCAGCTCACAGAAGCGCGAGCACCCCTCGGCCAGATCGCGGACGAGCAGCAGCGTCCACTTACCGCACACGACTTCCGCCGTACGGCACACCGGGCATGTTTCCTGGGCGGCCATTCTTCCTGTTACTTTACCAAATGAAGTAACGCCTCCCCGCTCGTGCGGAGGGGATCAGCCGGTGTCGCGGGCGCTTTGCCCCGAATACTCGCTCCACCCGGGCACCTCGCCGCGGTTCGATCCGCGCTGGGGCTCGAAACCCAAACAGCTACGCGACGGTGAGCGGTGGCCTGGGTGCCGGAGCTGGATCGTCTGCTGGGTCGGAGTTCGTCTCACGACGTGCCTCAGCGGCCGCCACGTCCTCCATCGTCGTCCCCCTGCGCCCGTCCGCCTGCATCAGCAGCTTGAAATCGGACGGGTTCGACGCCACCTTCATCGCCTCCTCGAAGGTCACCCGGCCGGCCTTCACGTGTCCGAACAGCGCCTGGTCGAAGGTCTGCATGCCGTAGTAGCCGCCCGACGCGATCACCTCCACGAGCTTTCCGGTCTGCGCAGGGTCGACGATCATGTCGCGCACGCGCCCCGTCATCCTCAGGATCTCGCACACCGCCACGCGCCCTCCGTCAGCGCCCGGCACCAGCCGCTGCGAGATCACGCCCTTGACCGTGCCCGCGATCATGCTCCGCGCCTGCCCATGCTGATGCGGGGGAAAGAAGTCGAGCATCCGGTTGATCGACTCGGCCGCATCCACGGTGTGGATCGTCGACAGCACCAGGTGCCCGGTCTCGGCCGCCGACAGCGCCGTCTGCACCGTCTCCTCGTCGCGCATCTCCCCGATCAAGATCACGTCCGGGTCCTGGCGCAGCACCCTGCGCAGCGCGCGCTTGAACGAAGCCGTGTCGAGACCGACCTCACGCTGGTTGATCACCGATTTCTTGTCCGCGTGCACGAACTCGATCGGGTCCTCGATCGTCACCACGTGCTTGCTCGTCGTTTCGTTTATATGGTCGATCATCGCCGCCAGCGTCGTTGACTTGCCCGAGCCCGTCGTTCCCGTCAGCAGCACGATCCCGCGCTCTTCGTCGGCCAGGTCCTTGACCACCGACGGCAGCGACAGTTCGTCGATCGTCGAGATCTTGTGTGGGATCGCGCGGCACGCCAGCGAGATCACCCCGCGCTGGTGGAACGCGTTGATGCGGTAGCGCGCGACGCCCTTTATTTCGAACGAGAAGTCGACCTCGTGCTCCTCGCCGAACTCCTGCAGCTTCGTCGGATCGTGCAGCAGCTCGTGCAGCGTCCGCTCGGTGTCCTCTGCGCTCAGCACCTCTCCGCCCGGCTCCGCCGCCAGATGCCCGTGCACCCTGTACAGCGGCGTGCTGCCAACCTTCAAGTGCAGATCCGAGCCCTCGCGCTTGACGAGCTCCTTCAGCGCCTCTTCCACGTCGAACATGCCTTCAGATCGGCAATCCCCCGGCGCGACTTGAGTGCCGGTGGAAGCCTTGGACGACGCTACGCCACGTCTCTCAGCTTCTGTGCCTCCGCGAGGGACTGCAGCTTCTTCAGCGACTGGTTCTCGATCTGCCTGATCCGCTCGCGCGTCACGTTGAACGTGCGGCCCACCTCGTCGAGCGTCCGCGGGTGCTCGCCGCCGAGGCCATACCTGAGCTCGAGCACGCGCCGTTCGCGGTAGCTCAGGTTCTCCAGCGCCTCCCGCAGCGCCTCCTTCGTGAGGATCTCCGCGGCCCGCTCATACGGGGACTCGGCGCGCTCGTCGGCGATGAACTGCCCGAACTCCGACTCCTCCTCGTCGCCGACCGGCTTCTCCAGCGAGACCGGCGCCTGCGCGGAGCGCTTGATCGAGTCGACCTCATCCGGGTCGATGCCCGTCACCTCGGCGATCTCCGCGGCGGTCGGCTCGCGTCCCAGCTCGGTCACCAGCTTGCGCTCGGCGCGACCGATCTTGTTCAGCTTCTCCACCACGTGCACGGGGATCCTGATCGTCCGCGCCTTGTCCGCCAGCGCCCGCGCGATCGCCTGCCTGATCCACCAAGTCGCGTACGTGGAGAACTTGAAGCCCTTGCGGTAGTCGAACTTCTCCGCCGCACGGACGAGACCCAGCGTGCCCTCCTGGATGAGATCGAGGAACGGAAGGCCCTGGTTGCGGTAGTTCTTCGCGATCGACACGACCAAGCGCAGGTTCGACTCGACCATCTTCTGCTTCGCGTCCAGATCGCCGCGCTCGATCCGCTTCGCCAGATCGACCTCCTCCTGCGCCGTCAACAGCCGCACCTTGCCGATGTCCTTCAAGAACAGCTGCAGCGAGTCGGTCGTCATGTCCGGCTTCAGATCGAGCGTCGCTTTCGCTTTGCGCCGGCCGCGCTTGTCGGGCGCGCGCTCGACCTGCGACGCGGCGGCGGTCGCCGGGTCGATCTCCTCGACGAGCTCGATCTCGGACTTCTCCAGGAAGCCGTGCAGCTCCTCGACGTCGGACTCGTCCAAGTCGAGCTCGGACATCGCCGTCGAGATCTCCGCGTACGTGAGCACGCCCACCTGCTGTCCCTTGACCAGCAGGCCCTTCACCTCATCGAGCTCCTGCATTTCTACTACTGACATCGATTTCCGTTTCTTCTGTCGCTGGGCAACCCGGGGGCGATTGCTCGCACCACGCCGGATTCTGGCTGAGGAGCACTACTCCATCGGACACTACGGCCGTAGCCTGCCCAACGTTACAAACTCAGCCGCATCTTTCCAGGCCCTATCCTAACGCGCCATGAGCGATACATCCAGCGGTGCGGGACGATCGGGTGAGGGAATCCTCGCCAACTTGCCTCGAACCCGGCCCCAGCGATCCAGCGCGCGGCGCGACGCCGCACGCCAGGCAGCCACAGTAAAGACAACCCCCACCCGAGCCCCCACACGCAAGCAGACCACGACAAAGAAAAGGCAGGCATTGGCGAAGCGCACAGCCAAGCGCATCCAGGACCCCGTGCCCCGGCAAGGCTTCGAGTCTGAAGGCGACTCCATCAGCGGTCCCGTGCAGCCACCGGGCGGCATCGACCTGCTGGCCTCCGCGGCCGAGCTCGCCGGCGAGCTCACCAAGACCGGGCTCTCGACCGGCGGGCGCCTGCTCAAGGACTTCCTCACGCGGCTGCCGCTCAGCTGAGGGTCCGGGCGTGCAAGCCGTCCCCGGCCCTCACGCGGCTGTGGGCGGATCAAGCGGTGGTCATAACTCTGCCCGACCTGATCAGGCCTCCGTCGAGGCGGTCTGTATACTCGCGGCCACGCCGAGCTTCCGTGACTCAGGTTGCGGGAGGCGGGGGACCCAATGCGGATCGAGTCGATCCGCTGGGGCGAATCGGCTTCTCTTGGTCGTAGCGCCGCCTGTTTGTTGGCCGCGCGAGCCCGTCAGCTCACCCCGTAGGCGCTGTCGATCACGATGCGAACCAGATTCACGACGATCCTCCTTTCCCTGCTCGCCGCGCTTGCCTGCGCCGGCGTTCTCGCCGTGGGCGCGCTCGCCAGCACGGGGGGCGCCGCCAGCCCAACGCCCCCAGCGGCCGGCTCGCCCTCCGGTTCCACTCCCACTCCGGCCAAGGTCCACAAGACTGGGATCGCGACCTGGTTCGGGCCCGGCTTCTATGGCCGGCATACGGCCTGCGGGCAGACCCTGACCACCGCCACCGTCGGGGTGGCCAACCGCAAGCTTCCCTGTGGCACGCTCGTGACGGTCAGCTTCCGCGGCCAGCGCCTGACCCTGCCGGTCCTCGATCGCGGCCCGTATGGCCACAACGGCGCCGAATGGGACCTGACCGCAGGCGCCGCCCAGACGCTCGGGATCGAAGCTACCGTCCAGATCGCCACGGCCGTCGTCGGCACCGTCCCCAACACGCCTTCCCTCGGCCTGCCCCCCGTCTCGCCCGCCGCCGCCCTCGCCGGTGGCGCAGTCGCCGGCTGAACCAGGACTGCGTAATACCATAGCTACCGGAGATCCTGCAGAGCACCGGCTGAAGCGTCTCTACCCGATCGAAGGTCGGCCGGCGGCCTGGGCGGCGTAGAGTCCCACGTCCGCGTGCGCTGCCAGCGCGGAGGCCTGCCGCCCGTCCTCGGGGCACACCGCGATGCCCACCGCCAGCTCCAGCGGCCTCCCGCGATGACTCGCCGTGGACCTGATCGAGCGCGCCAGCCGCTCCGCCAGCATCCGCGCGGCGGTCCCATCGGTCTGCGGCGCCAGCAGCCAGTACCTGCCGGGGCGCTCGCGCGTGAGCGAATCGGCTGGGCGCAGCTCCCGCGCGAGCGCCTCCTCCACCTGGCTCATCAAACGAGAGACCTCGCCCGCGGGCTCGGCATGACGGAGGCGCTCGGTGTCGACGAGCTCGACGAGCAGCACCGCGAACGGCGCCCCGTCCTGCTCGTGACGCTCCAGCCGACGCCCGATCGACCCGATCCAGGCGGCGGGCCCCTCCTCGCCGCGAACGTCTCGGATCTCGATCTCCGGCGCCAGCACCCATGGTCGATCGTCTATCCGCAGGCGCATCTCGGCGGCAGGACCGTCGGTCTCGATCTCGGGCGCTGACTGTACGGGCGCCGCCGGCGCCAGCTCGTCGACGAGCACGGCCGCCGAGCGCGGCTCCCGGGTCGCGAACGGCTCCCGCGGCAGTGGCGGCTCCCGCGGCGCGGACGGCTCGCCGTATGTCACGGGCGCGGTGCGCGACCCCGGATCCCCTGACCTAGGGTCCCTGGGCACAACGGGCGGCTTCGGCGCCACGGGTCCACCGGAGGCGCCGCCGGCGGTGTCGGCCGGGGACGCCGCCGCCGAAGCCGGTGGCCGAGCATCCATCCGCGCAAGCGAGGCCACGGTCATCGGGATATCCGCCAACCGCTCGGACAGCTCGACGACGCGCTGGGACCGTGGGTCGCTCAGCTCCTCGTGCAGCGCCTCCCACAACGTCTCGCTCAGCGCCTGCGCCGCTTGCGCCGCTCGCGTGAGACGTTCGGCGACGCGCGGGTTCATGGGCTCATCGCTCATGGACGTTGCATATCAGCAGACGCAGACGTTGTGTAGATCAGAGATTCTCGCAATTAGCGGCCCGCACCCGTAGATAGCCTGCAGGACAGGAACGACAATGAAGCCAGCCACGATCTCAAACCTCGAAGACCGCACCTCCGAAGACGAGCGTACGGGCGCGGTGCGCTCGATCCAGGCCGCCGACCTGAGCCTGCCGGAGGCGGCGCTGCAGGAGCTCTGGTCGCCCATGTACCTGGAGCGCCTGGCCCGCACCTACTGGCGCTTCCTCGCGCGCGTCACGCTCGGTCTGGTCCGTGTCCACTACACCGAGCACGAGCGCTCGGTCGTGCTGCTGCTGCCGGTGCTGAAGCTGATCACGTTCGCGGCCCCCGAGTACGAGCTCCAGCCGGCCCACGGGATCGTGCGCTGGCGCATCACCAGCGGTCTGCTCGTCTCCAGGCGCGGGCGCGATGGCGGCGGCTACCTGCAGATCGAGGTTCGCCGTCGGGCCGGCCAGGCGCGGGGCGCAGGCCCTACCAATGAGTATCCCACCCGCCCGCCACCTGCCTGCCTGCACGTCGAGGTCGAGGTCGCGGGCTTCTACCCCGCGATCGCCTCCAGGCTCGGCCGCCGCATCTACGGCGCCACGCAGTCGAAGATCCACGTGATCGTCACCCACGGGTTCCTGCGCTCGCTCGCGCGGTTGGATCTGGCCGACCGGGGAGACCCCGGCCAGCGGGTCGGACGGTTCGCGGGATCCTAGAACCGCTCGCCGCCGACCGCCCGCAGCTTGGCGCGGTCGTGCTGCGCACGCACCCGCCGCACGGTGCCCGAGCGCGTCCGCGTCACCAGCGACTCCGTCGTTGCGCCGCCGGCGCTCGGGTAGCGCACCCCCTGCAGCACGTCGCCGTCGGTGATCCCGGTCGCGGAGAAGAACACATCCTCGCCGGCCACCAGATCATCGCGCGTGAGCACGCGCTCCAGATCGTAGCCGGCCTGCAGGGCGGCCCTGCGCTCGGCATCCCCGCGCGGCCACAGCCGCCCGAGCTGCTGCCCGCCGAGGCACTTGACCGCCGCCGCTGAGATCACGCCCTCGGGGGTACCGCCGATCCCCCACAGCAGGTCCACCGGGGAGCGCGCGGTGACCGCGAGCAGCGTGGCCGAGACATCGCCGTGGGCGATCAGCCGCACGCGCGCGCCCGCCTCGCGGATCTCTTTGATGCCCTGCTCGTGGCGGGGGCGGTCGAGCACCACCACGATCACGTCGCCGACCGCGCGGCCCTTGCGCTCGGCCACGAGCTTTACGGTCTCCGCCAGCGGACGATCGAGGTCGAGCAGATCCGCGATCTCGGGCGCACCGGCCATCTTCTCCATGTACACGCACGGCCCCGGGTCGAACATCGTGCCCCTGCTCGACAGCGCGATCACCGCGAGCGCGCTCGGCATCCCGTGCGCGGCGAGCGTCGTGCCCTCCAGCGGATCGACCGCGATGTCGACCTGCGGCGGCGAGCCATCGCCGATCCGCTCGCCGTTGTAGAGCATCGGCGCCTCGTCCTTCTCGCCCTCGCCGATCACCACCACGCCGTCCATCTGAACCGACTGCAGCATGTAGCGCATACCATCGACCGCCGCCTGGTCGGCCGCCTCCTTGTCGCCCATGCCCACGAGTGGCGCCGCCGCCAGGGCAGCCGCCTCGGTGACGCGCACGAGCTCCAGGGCGAGGTTGCGGTCGGGCAGTTGCTGGGGCTGATCGGGGGTCATATCCAGGCGAAACCTACACGAGCGCCCCAGCCGACTACGATCGTGTCGTGAGCGACCCCACCCTCACCGTCGAGGCCCACATCCCCGACGCCCTTCAGGCCGCCGTTGCGGACAAGCTCACGCGGGTCAAGGATGAGGATGTGACAGGCAGGATAGGCCGCGAAGACGCCACGCTCTGGGGTCCCTCCGGCACCCCGGAGATCGCTAACCGCCTCGGCTGGCTGACGATCGCCGAGCGCATGCTCGGGGAGCTCGGCGCTCTAGAGCTGTTCGCCGCGGAGGCACACGACGACGAACTGGAGGACATCGTGCTGCTGGGGATGGGCGGCTCCTCGCTCGCCCCGGAGGTCCTGCGCCGCTCGTTCGGGCCGGGCGGGCCTGATCCGGCCCGCCCGGCCCGCGCGCGGCTGCATGTCCTTGACTCGACGGACGCCGCCAGGATCCGCGCGATCGAGAGCGCGGTGGACCTCCAACGAACGCTGTTCATCGTCTCCTCGAAGTCCGGCGGCACAATCGAGCCGCTGTCGCTGTTCGCGCACTTCTTCTCGCTCGTTGAGGAGGGCAACAGGTTCGTCGCGATCACAGACCCCGGCTCGGGCCTGGAAGCGCTCGCCGCCAAGCACGCCTTCCTGCGGACATTCGCCGGCGACCCCGACATCGGCGGGCGCTACAGCGCGCTGTCCGCTTTCGGCATCGTCCCGGCCGCGCTGATGGGAATCGGCGTGCTCTCGCTCTTGGAGGGAGCGCCGAGCGCCTGGGAGACCGGGCTCGAGCAGGAGACCGGCTCGGGCTCGGGAGGCTCGGGCGGCGACTCGGGCTCGAATGGGCTGCCGGCGGCGGTGTGGCTGGGGGCGACCCTGAGCGGCCTCGCGCAAGCCGGACGCGACAAGCTCACGTTCGTCATCTCCGAGACTCTGCCCGGCCTAGGGCTGTGGCTCGAGCAGCTCGTCGCCGAGTCCACGGGCAAGCACGGCACGGGCATCCTGCCGGTCGCCGACGAGCCCCTGGGGGACCCCGCTGTGTATGGCGATGACCGCGTATTCGCCTATCTGCCGGATGTCCACACGCCCGACCCCGAGCTCGATCGCAAGGTGCGCGCCCTTTCAGATGCCGGCCACCCCGTGTTCACGATCCCGACCGCGGGACCCGCCGACCTCGGCCGCGTGTTCCTGCTCGCCGAGCTCGCGGTCGCGGTCGTCGGCTGGGGTCTCGAGATCAACCCCTTCGACCAGCCCAACGTGCAACAGGCGAAGGACGCCACCAACCGCGTGCTATCTGGATACGAAGCCGAGCACGAGCTGCCCGAGATCGCAGACGCCGACGACGCGGCGCTGCGCGCGTTGCTCAGGGACGCAGCCCCACCCAGCTACGTCGCGATCATGGGTTATCTACAGCCCTCCCCTGAGTTCGACGCGGCCGCAGCGGAGCTGCGCGAGACGCTCCGCGCGGCGACGCGAGCGACGACCACGTTCGGCTACGGCCCGCGCTTCCTGCACTCCACCGGCCAGTTCCACAAGGGCGGCCCGAAGACCGGGCGCTTCCTGCAATTGATCCACGACGGGCCCGAGGACGTGGAGATCCCCGGCAAGTCGTTCACGTTCACGACGCTGAAGAACGCCCAGGCGATCGGCGACCTGGAAACGCTGCGCTCCCTCGATTTGCCCGCCGAGCGTGTGCGCCTGCAGGGCGAGAATCCCGCGGACGCTCTGCGCGCACTCACCGCAAAGATCAAGGAGATGCTGTGACCCCGAAGGCTGTGACTCAGGACGCGAAGGACGATGTGACTCAGATCGGCTTCGTCGGCCTCGGCAAGATGGGCGGCAACATGGTGCACCGCATCCGCCGCGACTCCGTCCACGAGGTCGTCGCGTTCGACTTCGACGCGAAGACGGTCAAGCAGGCGGTCAAGCACGGCGCCGCCGGCGCATCGTCGCTCGCCGAGCTCGTGAAAAAGCTCAAGGCTCCGCGCCTGGTGTGGATCATGGTGCCCGCGGGCGACCCGACCCAGGAGACGGTCGACAAGCTCGCCAAGCTGCTCGACCCCGGCGACACGATCGTCGACGGCGGCAACTCGAAGTGGACCGACGACAAGCGCCGCTCCAAGGAATTGAAAAAGCTCGACATCAACTACGTCGACGTCGGCACCTCCGGCGGTGTCTGGGGCTTGGAGGTCGGCTACTGCATGATGGTCGGCGGACCGCCCAAAGCCGTCAAGCGCCTGGCACCGATCCTCGACGTGCTCGCGCCCGAGACCACCGAGTCGAGCGTCGCCGCGATCGGTGAGCGCGGGTGGCTGCACTTCGGCCCCTCCGGCGCGGGGCATTACGTGAAGATGGTCCACAACGGCGTCGAGTACGGCCTGATGCAGGCCTACGCGGAGGGCTTCGGCGTGTTCGACAAGTCCGAGTACGAGCTCGACAACGCCAAGATCGCCCACCTCTGGGGCCAGCGGTCGGTCGTGCGCTCGTGGCTGTGCGAACTGGCCGCGCTCGCGTTCGAAGCCGACGGCAACGGGCTGGAGAAGATCGAGGGCTACACCGCGGACTCCGGCGAGGGCCGCTGGACGATCGAGGAGGCCACCGCCCACGACGTGCCGACCCCCGTGATCACGGCGTCGCTGTATGAGCGCCTGCGCTCGCGCGGCAACGGCGACTTCGCCGATCGCGTGCTCGCCGCGCTGCGCAACCAGTTCGGCGGTCACGCGGTGAAGAGCGCACCCGGCGGCGGAGCGAAGCCGAAGGCAGCGGCGCGACTCAAGGGCAGGTGAGCGTGGCGGTTCTCCTCGAGCCCAACACCCAGCCCGAGAACCCGCTCGTCGCGGGGCTCGAGCGGCTGCCGGTCGCCCCAACGACGCTCGTCATCTTCGGCGCCACAGGCGACCTGGCAAAGCGCAAACTGCTCCCCGCGCTCTACAACCTCGCGCACGAGGGCGCGCTGCCCCAGCGCTTCCATCTCGTCGGCGTGTCGCGCAAAGAAAAAGAGCACGAGGACTACCGCGAGGAGTGCGAGCAGGCGATCCACGAGTTCTCGCGGCGCAAGCCCGACGAGGATGTTCTGAAGGGTCTGCTCGAAGACGTGAAGTACGTGCCGGGAGAATTCGACGACGACGCCGTCTATACCGAGCTGGAGAAAGTGCTCGACGGGTTCGACCGAGCGGAGGGCGGCAAGAACGCTCCGGAAAAGCTCAATCGTGCCTTTTACCTATCGACCGCCCCGAGCTTCTTTCCAGTGATCGTGGAGAAGTTGGGTAACGGTGGTCTTGCCAAGCACGAGAGCGCCGAGGTGCGGGTGA